>Ga0190284_1000014_pt1 | contig 178678 bp, 121 predicted proteins | sample 48691812_MG_FD_161668 | JGI IMG/M metagenome (GOLD analysis project Ga0190284, IMG submission 161668) | Hydrothermal vent microbial mat bacterial communities from Southern Trench, Guaymas Basin, Mexico - 4869-18-1-2_MG | ecosystem: Environmental > Aquatic > Marine > Hydrothermal vents >... | reverse complement strand
CGCCGGAGGCTTCGGCATCCGGATTACTCCGACCACCGCTCCATTGGCTACATGTCGTATGGGTAATTCACATGGCTGATTCCTTTCATTCAGCTAGGTTGGCCAGGCTTTCCTGGCGCACCGAAGAACACGAAGCAGGAGGAAAATCGGGAACCTGGTAATTTGTCTCGTTTCTGCGCTCTCCGTGGCTCTGTGAGAGTCAATTCGCCCCGTCTCGAGCGCAAGCGGTCAGCTTGTAGGGTATTTACGCCGGTCTCTGTTCACACCCGGACCATCAGCTCAAAACCGCGAAGATTTTCCTCACGACGCATCTCCTGTTTTCTACCTTCGAGCTCCAAGATCCGGCGATCGCGATCGGAGCTGTCGCAACCGGTGGAGACCATCGCTACGAGCAACAATAGGACACCGGCGAGGATCTTATTTTTGTAGATCATTGTTTTATCGATTCAGTTTTTTCATGTATTTTTTTTCTTCTATGTATCGGGCTTCGAAGGTCTCCGATCTTGTGCGCAGCTCGTGGAGTTTACGGGTTAGTTCCTCGATTTTTGCAGGGACTTCGGTGGCCTTGCCGATGATTCCGTTGACCAGTCGGATGTTGCTGTTCTTCCGGCGGCTCAGCCGGTTCAAATCGGCTTTCAGAACGTCTCGCCGCGATTCGAGCTGGTACAAAGGCTCCTGAAGGCTTTTCAACCGCTCCTCGAGGCGTCCGGTTTCCACCTCGAGCTGCCGCTCGTGCCATATCGATCTGGAGAAATAAGCCGAGATGAGGGTCATCAGAACGAAGCCGGCTGTCATCACGTGGCGGGATATCATGAATGAGCTTCAATCGGGTCGGGGCCGAAAGGGGCGCTCCAGAGCTCAGCGTATCACAGGGCCGGCGGAGGAATCAAGGGAGGGACTTTTCGCAAAAAAAAGCCCGTCGTCGTCGATCTGTCTTTTGTAGCGGAGCGGTAGAGGATATGATAGACAAATTCCGGAGCGTCCGGAATCGCTGCTGGCTGAGATCGGAAGGCTGCAGGATCGGACGAAGGCGCGAGCGGGCTGCGAGCGCGGCTAGCAATGAATCGCGGAACCCACCGGAACGACGTGGCACGACTGGAGTCGTTCCGAAACGACAGGAATCAAGGACGGAGAGTCGCATACGATGAAGGACGTACAGGATACCGGCATTTCTCAGGCCATTCTCAACGCCTACCATGAGAAGTTCGCGCGAGCCATCGAGAGCGATGTGGTGATCGTCGGCGCCGGGCCTTCGGGGCTCGTTGCGGCGCGCCGGCTGGCAGAGTCGGGACTGCGCGTGACGATCATCGAGAAACGCCTGTCCGCAGGAGGCGGCATTTGGGGTGGCAGTATGGGCATGAACGACGTGGTCATCCAGCCGGAAGCCGCGCCTGTTCTCGAGTCGGCCGGGATTCGCCATCGCGAGGGTTCAAACGGCCTTCTGATCGTCGATGCCGCCGAGTTGGCTTCAGCGCTGTGCCTGCGGTCTCTGCAGGCCGGCGCAATTCTGCTCAATCTGATGGTGGCCGAGGATCTCGGCATGCGCGATTCGCGCGTCACCGGCGTGGTGGTCAATCGCTCGCTGATCGGCGAGAGCCTGCCCGTCGATCCCTTGACCCTTGGTGCGCGTGCGGTCATCGACGCCACCGGCCACGAGGCTGTACTCGTCCAGACCTTGCGGCGCCGTGGAATTTCGCCGGAGCAGGGCCTGGATCGGCCTTTCGGTGAAGCCCCCATGGACGCCGCGGCAGGTGAGCGGTTCGTCGTGGATAACGTGCAGGAGATCTATCCCGGCCTCTGGTTGACGGGCATGAGCGTTTGTGCGGCCCTGGGCGGTCCCCGGATGGGACCGATCTTCGGCGGTATGCTGCTCTCCGGCGAGCGCGTGGCCCGCGATGTGCAAGAATCCCTTCAAGCTCGACGTTGAGATCATTCGAGAACGGAACTACATTGATAGATGGGTAGAAACCAAGGAACCAAGACCCCGGAGAGCGACCGATGCCGACCTATGAGTATGAATGTCATCAATGCGGGCACCGCTTCGAGCGCATGCAGAACCTGACCGACGCCCCCCTCGAAGAATGTCCCCGGTGCAGCGGCTCGGTGCAGCGGTTGATCAGTGGTGGAGCCGGCTTTATCCTCAAGAAGAATGAAGGCGCCTGCGCCCACCATGAGCCCGGCCATCCCGCTTGCGGACAGGATATTCCTTGCTGTGGCCGGGACGAACCGTGCGGAAAGCACTTCGGCGAGGACTAGCCTTCATGGCGCAGGGCCGCCAGTTTCCCTGGCAACCAACAACCACCTGCAAAGGTCGATCAGGCAGCAAAAAAGCATCGTCGGTCGCGCTGCTGCTCACCACGCTGCCGCAGCTCACACGAGACCGGATTCACTCCTCGTATTGAAATGTCATACTCGAAGCGATCGGCAGGGAGAGCTCGGTTCTGAACTCGTTCCTGTTCCGCCTGTTCCGTCGTGCGCATCGCCCAAACACCTCGCCTGATGCGATAAAAAACCCCCAGCGATCCGGGCCCGGATCGCTGGGGATATTCAGTTCTGATGGGATCGAGCGTGTCACGCGATGCCGTTTCTCGTACCGCGCCGATCCGTGCCAGCTAGTCCTTGGCGAGCCAGCCCTGAATGGTGGTGTGCTTGGAAGAGGTCATGCGCGTGTTGCCGGTCCAATAACTGGTGCCGTGGGATAGGACGGCCACCGAGTAGTAAGAGCCCGAATGCGGCGTGGTGTGGCCGCTGCCGCTCTGACCGCCGTAAGCTTCTCTATCGAAGTAGAGGACGTAGGTGGAGGTGTCGTCGAAACTGCCGCCCCAGAGATACATGTAGTTGCCGCTGTAAGGATATGATGCCGGGTAGCCGGGGTTGTAGAACTGGCCGGTCTTGTAGTAGCTCATGTTGTCGGTGTAGCCGTAACCATAGTATCCGGTGGTGTTGCCGATGGCCGTGTTGAGCTTGATCACGCCCATGTCGTGATCTAAATTGGCGTTCTGAGTCCAACCGCTCCAGGTGTACAGGATGCTGGCCCAGGCGCTGCCGTAGGGCTCCCATCCACTTTCATAACCAGGAATCACCTCCACCGCGGTGGCCCAGCCGCCGTCGCCATGGTAGTAGACGCAGTGACCTGCGGTCAGCACGTGATCGTTGTCGATGAGCACAGCCGATCCTTCGTAGGTCCAACCGCTGGGGAAGGTCATGAAAATCTTGCAGTTGGCGCGATAAGGCCAGTCTTCGGGGGTGTAGACCCTGCTCAGACCGCCGTAGTTGTCCGCACCGGACCTGTAGTTGAGGCCGCCATTCCCGAGCGGCGCCGTGCCCTCGAAACCGGGCACGAAGTCAAAGGGTATCGTCGTCGTGACCTCGATCTCCTCTTCGGTCTCGATTCCGGTTTTGATATCGTAGGAGACGACGCTCGTCTCCGGGACGAGCTCGCCGACCGGCGGCGCCCATTCAGGAAGTGGCATGGGGATTACTTTGGTGGAATGTTCCTGGTCGTTATTCACTGCCTGGCTGAAAGCCAGTGAAGCGAAGCAGATCAAGACTACGGCGATAAAGATGCTTTTTTTCATCTCTCGATTCCTTTCCCAAAAATCACAAACAACCGACGCATCAATCAGATGGTTATAACCGTGCATAACTTCGAATCTTGCGGATTTATCCAACACAACAGTGAATCCATGAGCATTTGAATCGGCAGATCGATTTTGTTTGTCTATCCGATCAACTCTCGACGTGCATACGAAATCACTGACAACCTGCTCTCGAAGGGACTAGAAGCCTCGATTGAGCGATGCAATCAAATCTTTCCGGTTGACGAGCTCCTCCAACACCCTACCGAATCGAGCGGACGATCGAATGCCAATTTCGCCAAAATCAAAACATACCAGAATCCATCCATTCTGGTGCGGGGGCGTCTCAATGAAGTCCAGGCTTATTCGTCACGCAAAACGCTACGATAAACCCGGTGATGGATGGAGTCAACTGTTTAATTTTTGAAACGCAGGGGAGTGCAGTGCAGCAGAAGCCCCCAAAAAAACAAAGGAACACTGCCTTGAAAACAGTGTCCCTTTTCTCGTGTAACAGCCCCTCGATCTTAGATCGGACGGTAGATCGGGCTGGGAGGTTTGGCAGCCTTGTCGACATCCTCGAGCAGCACCTGGACCGCCTTGTTCAACTGCACATCGACACCGCTCGGCAGCTCACCCGGCTTGGGCCAGATGATGTGATGGGGAACGGCCCCGTTGAGCTCCATATCCCGGCCGTCGTTGATCGTGAACCAGCCACGGAAGGGCATGCGCATTCGTCCCAGATCCATGATACGCCGGCTGCCTGTCGAGATCACACCGCCAGCGGTGGGCACACCGACCAGTTGTCCGCGCTCGAGGTTCTTGATCGCATGGCTGAAGATCTCGGCGTTGCTGAAGCTGCCCTGGTTGCAGAGGACCACGATCGGTTTGTCCCAGGCGGCGTAGACGCGCCGGTCCTGCGGATACCCCGGGTGACCTCCGCGCTGAATCGTGATGGCGTGCGCCGGTTGGCACAGGACGGTGAGCAGGTGATCGGCGGTGAAGCCACCTCCGTTGTTGCGCACGTCGATGACGAGCCCCGCCTTGCCTGCGCCCTGAGCGTAAATCTCACGCTCGAACTCTTGGAAGCTGGACCAGTTCATCCCAGGGATGTAGAGATATCCGAGTCTCCCGCCGGAGCCCTCGGCCACGGCGAGGCGGCACTCGCGGATCCACTGCTTGCGCAGCAGATACCGAGCACGGGAGAAGGAAATGGGACGCAGAACGACGGTGCGCTCCTGGCTCTGCGCATCGAGCACGGTGAGCCGGATATCGCGTTCGAGCACGCCGTTGAGCAGTGGGAGCAGGTCGGCTTGCGGTGACACGTCGATGCCGTCGATCGCCTTGATGATCTCACCCGGTTCGATCCGGCTGCGGGCCAGATCGGCCGGTCCATCGGGAATCACATCACGGACCGCGAGGCCTGGTCCGGCGTGGTCCGGGTCGAACCTCACCCCGAGGTGCGCGGTCGCGTGTTTCCACGGCTCCGGCGATGACCAGTGTCTCTTCGCCGAATAGAATCCCAGATGCGAGCCGTTCAGCTCGCCGAGCATGAGGGAGATCACATCGGCAAACGTCTGCGGGTCTCGAGCCGCTGCCGCCTGATCCACGTATTTGTCGCGGATGACGTTCCAGTCGCGGTTGTTGAGGCGGCGGTCGTAGTAGGAATCGCCCATCGCGCGCCAGGCCATGAGAAAACCCTCGCGCTGATGAGCCCGGCGGTCCACCTCGACCCTGGTCTCGAAGGCATATGACTTGGCTTTGCCCGACGAGGAGAGGCTGCCCGGCTTGCCGTCGGCGAGCCAGACGATCTGGTTGCCCTCCTCGATCCAGCGCGCATGGCCACCGGTCTTGTCGGAGAGCAAAGTGGGCTCGAGCTTGTCGGGGAACTCCAGGGTGTAGGTTCCGCGTTTCCCCTTGATGGTGGCCGAGAAGGCCAGCTTCTTCGAGTCGTGAGACCAGAAGAGCCCGCGCTCGAAGGCATCGGGGATCGAGATCCGCCGCACCCGTTCGTGGATGTTTTCGAAATCGATGACCACCTCGGGGATTTTTTTCTTCTCCTGATCCTCCTCTTTGGCGGGCTTGGGAAGCTCTTTTGCGGTCGTGTCGGCGACGGGCTCGCCCGCGGGCGCTGCCGGCCGGGGATCTTTGGCGGCCGGCTCGTGCTTGCGTTCATTGACAGGATCCTTCGTCTTCCCGTCGTCCTTGCTTTCGTCCTCGTCTTTTTTCTTCTTCTTCTTTTTGCGCACCTTGTCCATCTTTTCCAGGGCCTTTTGCCTGGAACGGTCGCGTTTGCTCAGATCGGCCTCCTTGCGGGCCAGCCAGACGTAGAAGATGTCGATCTCGGTGTCATAACGGCGGCCGGTGAAGGCGATCGCCTTTCCGTCAGGCGACCAGACCGGGCTGAACTCGTTGTCTGGGTGTCTGGAGACGTTGTAGGGCGGGCTGGAGCCGTCGGTGCGGACCAGCCAGATATCGCGGTTGAAGTTCTCGTCGCTCATGGCGCAGACGATCCATCGACCGTCGGGCGACCAGTCGTAATCAGGGGAATTCCACGACGACAGGAGCTTCCTCGGCTCGCTGCCGTCCCTCTTGGCCAGCCATAGGTCCCCCCGGCCGGTCAGAAAGGCGATCATCGAGCCGTCGGGGCAGATTGTGAGCCCCGATTCGATCTCGTTTGTATTGGTGATCCGCTCCAGACTGAAGGTCTCGTTGTCCCACCAGTACTTCTCAGCGTCGCCGCGCACGGCACGCCAGATGTCGGCGCGTCCTTCCGATGCGCTCACGTAGAGGATTTCGTCCCCCTCGGGAGAGAAGACCGCATCCCGCTCTTCACCCGGCGTGGCCGTGACGCGGCGCGGCTCGCGCAGCTCGGTGTCCATCACGAAGAGATCCCCGCCGGCGATGAACGCCACCTCGAGGCCGTCGGCGGTGAAAGCGGCATGATCGGCTTTTTCGAGAACTTGCTTCTCCGTCGGCGCCGTGGCGACATCGGCATCGGTCCACAGGTCGATCTTGCGGGGTTTTTGATTCGAGCCGGGGTAGAACAGGTAGAAGTCGAAGAGGTGGGCGAAGACGACAGCGGAACCGTCCAGGGAGATGCAGGGATTCACGACCGAATCGTCGTCGAAGAACGTGAGCTGGGTCTGCTCGCCGGTGGCGAGATCGTAGCTCCACAGATTGAACGATCCGCTCATGGCAGCGACGAAGTAGAATCCCCCGCCGTCAGGCCGCCAGAGGGGTGAGCGGCAGCCGCCCTCGTGATCGAGGAGCTTGGTGAACTCCTTCGTCTTCAGGTCGTGGTGCCAGATCTGGCTGGCGGCACTGCCGCGGTAGCCCTTGCGCCACGAGGCCACCCCCTCGCGGGTGAAGAGGAGCGATCGGCCATCCGGCGCCAGCGCTCCGCTATTGCCGCCGGCATCGAAGATCGGACGCCGTGGCTCGATGCCGTCGCGGGGCAGCAGAAAGAACCGCCGGGCGTCGCACCAGAAGTGGTCACGCATCCCGCTCACCAGCAATGCGGCGCCGTCAGGCGTCCACGCGTGCAGCCGGTAACCTTCTGAATGGTGGGTGAGACGCCGCAGCGGCCCGCCGTCTGAAGGCATGAGCACCACCTGCCAGCCGCCGAAGCGTTCGGTGATGAAAGCGATTTGCCTGCCATCGGGTGAGAAGCAGGGCTGGTCGTCGCGAGCGGCATGATCGGTCAACTGGCGGGCTTCCCCCCCGATGGCCGGCACCGTCCAGATGTCACCACGCCAGGAGAAAGCCAACCTGGCGCCGTCGGGAGAGAGCGCCGGCTCGGAAGGCAGTGAGATCTCGTCCACCGCCGCGGCGGCAGTGTAGACCGATCCCAGCACTAAGCAGAGAACGAGAATAGTCCTGAAGAGTTTCATGAGTCTCCTCGAAAATCGGAATATTGGCAGTCTCGATCGACACCATCACCTGCTGAGCTACGAGGTCGGGTGCCTGGATCGTTTGAATTCTGGATTCGCTTTCTTTCGCGAAGGAAGTCATCAAAAAAATCGTTGCCGAGCCTGTGTCATAGCGCGGGCTTCGCCCGCAGCCCATAGCCATTAGCCGTTAGCTTTTAGCCCAAGAAAGAGAAAGAATGAAGACATCAGCAATTGATTGCTCATGCAATATTCGTCTCACCGTGCCAAGAATTGTGGGCTTCATAGTCTAGTGCGCAGCCAGGGTCAGTCGTGGGTGTTGAGCTGGAGATCGAGCTTGCGCATCTCCGCCTCGCGGCGCCTGATCCAGCGCAGGGTTTTCGAGTATGCCTGACTCTCGTCCGGCATGAGCGACCAGGCCTCGTGCAGCACATCGCGTGCTTTCTGGAAGTCGTTCCTGCAGGTGTGCGTGAGAGCCACGTTCCACAGCGCCTTGCCCCGGCCGATCCGATCGTCGTCGGCAGCCGCTTGCGTCGCGGCGGCTTCGAACACCTCGAGCGCATGAGACCAGTTGCCGTGCCGCACGAAATCGATCCCCTGCTCCAGCTCGTTCGGATCGACGAGACCGATGCCCCGCAAGAGCCTGCGGAAGCAGTAGGCGCCGCCGGTGCGGAACCGAACGTCTTCCTTCTTCCGGTAGGGTGAGATGGCATCGGCGTACTCCTCGACGATCGCCAGCCGGCACCTCCGGAAGAGATCGATCTGATCGTTCGGTGGCGGGTCGGCGTTGCGCGCCGTCTGCTCCTCGGTGAGCTCGCAGTAGGGATTCTTGATGGCCAGGTCGCAGCCGGAGGTCACATCGAGCACCTTGAGGCTGACATGCACCTTGGCCTCGCCGGTGCGGGTGTGGATGTAGGTCCTGGGTTCGCGGTCGGCGGCATCGAGCCAGAAGGCGAGCGGGCGCAGGTATCGGTCGAACCAAGTGGGGCGTGGCTCGAAGAGTTGCTCTCCGTAGTGATAGACCTTGATCCGTCCCAGGATGAGACCGTCGGCGCGCACTTTGCGGCCGAGTTTCTGGGCCTCGGCAGAGTTCTCGAAGAGGTCGCTCAGGCTGAGCTGCTCCTCCCGGATCGCGGCTTCGAGATCGGCGCGCTCGACGAACCCAAAGTGGCGCTTGTCCTGGATCGCCTGACTCAGTTCTTCGGTCAGATCCTGGCCGCACGTCGGGGAATCGACCTGGTCGCCGGGGGCCAGGGCGAATTCGACCACCCCGAGTGTCCTGATATTGGGGAGCGAGATCTCGGCAGGGAGTTCGAAGCTCACGTCGACGGCGACCGAGGTGCATCCGATCGCGGCCAGGAGCGAGAGCAGCACCGGGATCGCAATAACCGTGAGGTGAGCTTCTTCTCGAGAGATCACCATGGTTGATTTCCTCAAGGGTGCGCGTGCGGCCGGGAGAGGCCGGGGACACCGCCGTGAAGCCGTGTCCGCCGGCCTGTCGTGATCCACCGGCGTCGCTGTCAGTTCACCTCAACGCCTAATAATTTTCGGCGTGGATCTCGAAGTGAGCCTGCGGGTGCTTGCAGCAGGGGCACAGCTCGAGGGCGTTGGGTCCTTCGTGAATATAGCCGCAGTTGCGGCACTTCCAGCGCATCGTGGTTCCCTTGGAGAACACAGTCTTGTTCGTGACGTTGTCGAGAAGCTTTCGGTAGCGCGCCTCATGCTCCTTTTCCACGCGTGCGATCAGCGTGAAAGTGGCGGCCACCTCGGGAAAACCCTCTTCTTTGGCGATTTCGGCGGCCTTGGGATAGAGCTCGGTCCACTCCTCATGCTCACCGGCGGCAGCGGCGGCGAGGTTTCCGGCGGTCGTGTCGATCTTGCCGGCCGGGTAGGTGGCGGTGATCTCCAGCGGTCCGCCCTCGAGGTGTTTGAAGAAGAGCTTGGCATGCTCCCGCTCGTTCTCGGCTGTTTCGGTAAAGATCGCAGAGATTTGGACCATGCCTTCTTTACGGGCCACGCTGGCGGCGTAGGTGTAGCGGTTGCGCGCCTGGGATTCTCCGGCGAAGGCGGCAAGCAGGTTTTTCTCGGTCTGGGTCCCTTTGACACTGGCCATGTTTTTCCTCCTCTCAACTGTTTCTCGAAAGCTCGTGACCGGACTCGTGATTCGTTTTGTTCGGCCGTAAATCGATGAGATTCCGGAAAATCTGTCCAGAATCTCTTTGTTTTTCAGATACCACGCATCTTCGCTCGTCTGCCCGTCGACGTCTTTGCTCTCGATTCCTCCCGGGGTGCCTCCTGCAACCAGCCTGCGCCGGTCCGGCCGGCCGCAGGCCGTCAACAGGCCCCGATCGATCGAGGTCGGCCGGCCTGTTCTGGAAGGGGCGACAGGACTCGTGGCTCTTCGATGCTCCGTCAGATCGGGAGTGGCGGGCGGATCGATCCCGACGCGGTCGAAGACCAGGTATTCGATTTGATTTGCCAATTCCCGAAGATCGGTGTGGGACCTGGGTGTCGAGAGACGTCTATCTTCGAGACCGGCTCTTTTATAATGGATCGGAGAGTTTCTGGCCAGAACGGATTGGCGGCCCGGCGGTCCGCCGGAACCGCCCTCGTGAGGAGGCTCTCAGGAGAGCGGCCGTAGGTGAAATTAAGCTTTACACCGCCCGCCGGTTTATCGTATGTATTATCGATTCAAGACGGTTAGGAGCGTCGCCCGGAATGAGGTCCTTTTTTGAATTCGCAGGGTGAGATCGAGATATCAACGGTGTGCACATTCAGGGATAAACGACGACTGACGAAGACCCGTCTTTTCTCGACGAACCATCTCGCTCTGCGAGGGAGCGTCTCATGGGGATCGATGAATGTATTGCTCTGCATCCTGATTCTCTGCATCGCAGGCGGCGTCTTGGATTCGAGGGCGCTGGCCTCGGAGGAGGCCACCTTGCCGGTGCTGGAGAGCGTTCTTCAGGAAGTTACTCCGAAAACGGATTCCGTGGAAGAACCTGCGCCGCAGGATCCGCCACCGACTGATCCTCTCGCCGAGAAGCGATCCCGCCTGCTCGCCGATGCCGCCGATCCGGCGCAGCGTGTCCAGATTGTCAACGAGCTCCTCCATGCCGGTGATTGGAGCTGGCTGGAGGACCAGATCCGGCACCGCGCTCCCGACCATCCGGTTCCGCTCGCCGTTCTTTGCGGTCTAATCTCCTTTGCAGAAAGCGCTGAATCGCCTGATGCCCGTGAGCGCGGTGCCGTTCTGCTGAACGGGTTGCTCCTGGACGGTGCTTCGCGCACGAAGATCGTGACCATGCTGTGCGCCCTTTGCAGCTCCGATCACGGAAACGATCCTCTGGTCATTACAGCAGCGATCGAGTCTCTCGGTGCCGCCCGTGACCTGCAAGCCATGGATACCCTGATCGGTTTTCTCGAGAGCGGGGAGCCGCAGATCAGGACCAAGGCGGCAAGGGCTCTCTACGAAATCACTTATCGCGGTTTCGGTGGCGATGCGGCGGCTTGGAAGGCCTGGTGGGACCAGAATCGTTCCTTCGGCCGTGATCGCATTCTCGAGGATGGCATCCTGCATGAGCAGCGCGCCACGATCGATCAGCTTAACAACGAGAACCTGCTTCTCGTAAAGTCTATGGTGGCTTGCGACCCGAAGAAAGCCTTCGAGTTCCTCAGCGGCGCCTCGAAGGTGAAACGCTTCGCCGCCGCCTTTCTCCTTGAGAACGTGACCAACCTGGAGGTGCTCAATCGCCTGCAAATGGTTGTGCAGCACCTCAAAGGCGGAGAGCCCGACAAGCCGACGCTGAACAATCTGCTCGCTCTGCTCGGGCATGCCACCGAGGCCTACAACGGTCTGGGAGCCATTCTCGTTCAGCATCTGCAAAACACCGATCCCGCTATCGTGGCAACCGTGGCCGGGAGTCTCGATGCACTGGACAAAAAGAAACTGCTCAAAATCGAGGAGTATCACATTGTCGCCCAGGCAACCCAGTCCCGCCTCGCAGGCCTGGTCAAGCCCGGATCCGGTCCTCCGAATATGGTCAATGCCTTGATCGATCTTCTCGACGAATGCGGTGTGGCAGGCGCCAAGATCGACTCGCTCCTGCTCAAGGAATTCGCCGATAGCGGGCGGGAGAAGAAGGTTCGCAAGAGTGCGATCAAGGCCTTGGGCGTGACCGGCGATCCCAACATCCTGGACTACCTGGCCGGCATCCTGAGAGCGGATCCCGACCTCGAGATCCGCTTCTCCGCAGCCAACTCGCTCAAGCTCCTGGGAGAGAAAGGCAATCTCGATGAGGGCCGCGTGATCGCCGCGCTCAGCGAGGGGCTCAAGGACCTGCAGTCGAACGTCCGTTCCATGTGTGTCGGCGGGCTGGGTGTCTTCAAGAACCAGGCGGTGATCCAGATCATCCTGGAGCACCTGAAAGCCGAGTCCGAGCCCAAGGTGTGCACCGACTGCATCGACATCCTCGGCGAGTTCGCCAGCGAGCAAGGCTTGAACGCCGCCATCGAAGCCTACGCGATCCTGAAAGGCCGCAGGGGAGTCAGCCAGGACCTCCTGACCGACTCCGCGACGGCCACCAAGAAAGCGGTGCGCAAGGTCTGCGAAAAGAAGTTCCAATGGTTCTTCGGGGCCGCGGAGAGCTTCTTCAAGAGCAAGTGTTTCGCCATGGCGGCCTGGAGCTACGACGAGTTTCTGACCAAGGCGAGGTCGGGCAACGGCGACGACAACCGTATCGCCCTCGCCAAGGGCAAGAAAGCCAGGGCCCACTTTGCCACGGGCAATCTGAAGATCGCTCTCGCGCTCCTCGAGGAGATCGAGGGTCAGAACGGTCCTGAACCGACCAAGAGGGAGCGCCTGCGCCTGCTCTCCGAGGGTTACCTTCGCGACGGCGATCACGGCCGGGCGGCCACGTGGTTCGACCAGTATCTCGCCGTGATTCCCGAGGCCGAGACCGACAAACGTCTCGCGGCGCTCGACGGCGCCTGGCAGGCTCACTTCGCCGCCGGGCATTTCGACCGCTCCGTGGAGCTGTCGAAGGCTTTGACGGAACGACAGGCCGGTAACAACCTCTACCTCTTCCGCAGGGCTCTCTCCCTGGCCAGGGGAGGCAAAACGGAGGAGGGACAGAAGGCGCTCCAAGAGCTCCTCAACGGCCGCCTGCAACCCGCCGAGATCGATCTCGAGTGGGAAACCAGATCTGAGCTGGCCCAGATCCATCTGACACGTCAAGACTTCCCCTCGGCGCAGAGCACGATCGGAAAGGTCGACACGCCGCTTCCCGAGGGGCTGGCCGAGCCGCTCCGCACGCGCGTGACCGACCTGAGGCAAAAGGTGCAAGCGGCGGTGCAGAAGGATTCGGGATCGTCGCCTCCCGATGTGAAGGGCCAGGACTCTACCGGTCAGAAAGCACAGAGCAGCTCCGCAACCCCTGCAGGCAGCGAGCCATCGTCGCAACCACCTACCGCCGGGCCTACCGAGATACCACCTCTCGGACTCCTCTCTGGACCGGTCGCCGAGCCTTCCTCCAGTTCCGGGCCCGCGCACTCCCAGGTCGATCGAGAAGAGTAGGAAAGAGGCATGAAGATCATCATAACCGGTGCCGGTTCGGTCGGTTTCAATCTTGCCAGCGAGCTCGCCAGGGAAGGCTACGACATCGCCGTCATCGATCACGATGCCGACCGCATTCGGAAAATACAAGATAAGCTGGATGTTCTGGCGGTTCAGGGCAACGCCACCGACGTGCGTGTTCTCGAAGCCTCCGGTATCCGGGGCGCCGACCTCTTGATCGCCGTCACCGACCGGGACGAGCTGAACCAGGTGGTGTGCATGATGGCCCACTCCTTCGGGGTGCTGCGCAAGATCGCGAGGGTGCGCAACCGGAGCTTTTCGGGAAAGAATCCGGTGGTCTCGCGCGCCGAGTTCCACATCAATCGTGTGATCAATCCCGACGATATCACCGTCAATCACATCCTCGATCTCGTCGAGATTCCCGGCGCCACCGAGACCGGTGATTTCGCGCAGGGCGACATTTTGCTGCGGGCCGTTCATCTCAAGGAAAAGGGGGGCATCCTCGGCAAGCCGCTGGTCCAGCTCAAGACGGAATACGCCAAGCTGGGTGCCTTGCTCGTGGCTGCCATCAAGCGCAACGGTAAGATCATCATCCCCTCAGGCGATGATTATCTCGACGTCGGCGACCTGGTCTATGTGATCATGACGCGAGACCTCTACCCCCGGTTCCGCAAGCTCATGGGCGCCGATGCGGCGCGAGCTCACAAGGTGATCATCTCCGGCGCGGGACGCATCGGGCTCGAGGTCGCCCGGCGCCTGGAGGGCGTGGTGGAGTCACTGGTGGTGCTCGACGAGGATGGCGAGGTCTGCAACACAGCCTCGGCGGAGTTGAAGAACGCGCTGGTCTTCAAGGGGCAGCCCACCGACGAGGAGATCGTAAGGGAGGTCCATTTCGAGAACGCCGATTTCTTCATTGCCGCGCTGGAGGACGATCGGCTCAACCTGGTCAACGCCCTGCTGGCCAAGAAGGAGGGCGCCAAGCGGACGGTGGTGCTCACCCAGGACCTCGACCTGGTGCCGATCCTGGAGAGCCTGGATATCGATGCCGTGATCAACTCGCGTTTGATCATGGTCGGCGAGATCGTGCGCTTCGTCCTGCCGGGCAAGATCCTCACGGTGCAGAAGCTGGGAGACGGCGAGGCCGAGATCATCGAAGTGGTCGTTGACAAGACTTCCCGCGCCGTGGGTGCGGCCTTGCGCGACATGCATCTGCCCAAGGGATCGATCGTGGGCGCCGTGCAGCGCCAGGGCAAGGCGTTCGTGCCCAACGGCAGCACCGTGGTGGAAGTGGGCGATCACATCGTGGCCTTCGTGCTTCCCGATGTGCGCGAAAAAATCCAGAAATACTTCGCCGGCAAGCAGCGGACAACGTCGCTCTCTCTGAAGGGAAAGTGAGCCGAAGCCTGTGAACCGAAGACCTGTTCTCTACATCCTGGGCTGGCTGTCCTACTTGCTCGGCCTCTTGCTGCTGATCCCGACGGTGATTGCTCTCTATCACGCCAAAAATCTCTTCAATGCCGAATTCCTGGCCTTCACCTTCACGGTAACGCTCTCCATCGTGCTCGGCCGCTACCTGCGCCGTCGCTTCAAGATTACCGACGACGAACAGATCGGCGCCGGCGAGGGATTCGCCTCGGTGACCTTCGGGTGGCTGCTCCTGGTGGTCCTGGGCGCACTGCCCTTCTGGCTTTCGGGGGTGTGTCGTAATCCGGTGGACGCCCTCTTCGAGGTCATGTCGGGATTCACCACCACGGGAGCCACGATCTTCGTCGACATCGAGGGCCTGCCCCCGGGAGTGATGTTCTGGCGCTCGTTCTCGCACTGGTTGGGTGGCATGGGGATCGTGGCGCTCTCGATCGCCATCCTACCCGCCCTCGGCGCCGGCGGCGCGATGCTCTTCCGCGCCGAGATCACCGGACCCGTCAAGGACCGGTTGTACCCCAAGATTGCGGCTACAGCCAAGATCTTGTGGGCGATCTACGCAGGGCTCACCCTGGCGGAGACCGGTCTGCTCTGGATGCAGGGCATGCCGCTCTACGACTCCTTCTGCCACGCTTTCGGCACCATGGCCACCGGAGGTTTTTCCACGAAGAGCGAAAGCATCGGCTGCTACGACGCAGGAATCCAGTGGACGGTGGCGGTGTTCATGTTCCTTGCCGGGGTGAATTTCGGGCTCCACTTCCAGTGTCTCAGGGGAAACCTCAAGACCGTTTTCGCCAACCGTGAGCTCTGGGCCTACGTGATCATCCTGACCGCCGGAACGCTGATCATCACCGGCTTTCTGGTTCTCAGCTCAAACGAGAGCTTCTTGCCCGGGAAGGGCGCCGAAGACTACAAGGCGGCGGCCGACTACTACGACTGGTCGAAATCGTTCCGCGACGCCGCCTTTCAGACCGTCTCGATCACCACGACCACCGGCTACTGTACCGAGAACTTCGATCGCTGGCCCTACGTGTGTCGCTGGGTTCTGGTGCTGCTCATGTTCTGCGGAGCCTGCGCGGGTTCCACGGGAGGAGGGATCAAGCTGATCCGGGTGATGCTGATCCTGAAAGCGGGGCTGCGGGAGCTGAAGCGCCTGGCCAAGCCGTCGGCAGTCTTCACCATCAAGGTGGGGCGCGGCACCGTGCCCGAAGAAATACTGGCCAATACGGTGGGATTTTTCGTGCTCTACTTCGTGGCCTTTATCCTGTGCAGCATCGTTCTGAGCATCATGGGCTACGACTTCGAGACCGCTTTTACGGCTGTGCTGGCCTGTATATCCAATATCGGTCCGGGCCTGGCCGAAGTGGGCGCCATCGAGAACTATGCCCATTTTCCTGTCCTGGCCAAGATCATGCTGACCTTCTGCATGCTCATCGGACGGCTCGAGATCTACGCCGTTCTGATCCTGCTGAGCCCGCTCACCTGGCGCAAGTAATCTGAAGTTCATTTTGGCGTGAGTCCTAAAGGTTGGGGGGCGTTGTGTCCGAGTAAGACAAAAAACTGAAGGATAGGCACACGATGTTGCAGCATCTTTTCCAGCACACTTCACCAGCCCGCTTCGACAGGGAATTCGAGGATTACGAGAAATCGTGCGCGGCTCTCGAATACTGTTTGGACAGCAATGATCTGGACGTTTGGTACACGAGCCGAGTGCGCCGTCAGCTCGAGCGTTTCAAGCGGGGATACAACGCGCCGATCGCCATTCATGGCCCCGTCTATAGCTTCGATCCGGTCAGCAACGATCAGGCGATCGCGGAACTGGCCTGGAGACGATGTATGACTATTTTCGACGTCGCCAAGTGGCTTCAGCCCGAGGTCATCGTCTTCCATTCGAACTTCAATCCCTACTGCCACATGCACCTGGAGAAACGCTGGCAGGAGCAGACATCCGCCTTCTGGACGCGCTGTCTCGAGCAGCTTCCCGACGACAGGGTCAAGGTCGTCGTAGAGAACATCTACGACGTTGATCCCGAGCCGCTCGCGGCCATGATCCACACAGTCGGCCATCCCCGGTTCGGATTCTGCCTCGACGTGGGGCACCACAACGCCTTTTGCTCCGGACCCGTCCTCGACGAGTACATCGTTCCTTTCGGGGACAAGCTGATGCACGTTCATCTCCATGACAACGACGGAGTCGATGATCTGCATCTGCCTCCAGGGCGGGGTTCGATCGACTATGAACCGCTTTTGAGGCATCTCCGCGCCAAAAAAAGCCCGTGGACCCTCACGGTGGAGTGCCGCGACTCGGAATCCAACCAGGAGGCGCTGGATTGGGTGGAGAAGCACTTTCCGCGGGGCCGATCCCGCGGCACACCTGCGCACAACCGGGTTGCCTAGATCCCGACAGGCTCGACTCGGCAGATTCTGGAACCGGACCGTTCTCCATCAGCGGCGGTGGTTTGCCGGCTTTATGCGAAGTCTCTTTTTCTTGTGAGATCGCCGTACCACGTGCTAACCTCTTGGTTTTGCGGTTCCGTTGGTCCACAGGAACCCCGGAGCCGACGCCAGGCGGCGTGGCGTCCTTTTTCAATCGGCAGGCGGCCGGAACCGATCCAGTCTTCGACGAGATGCGAGGCGAACATGGACCATGAGGCGATCGGGATCACCTGCGCATTGCTGGCCGCTCTGGCCTGGTCCCTGGCGATGATTTTCTTCAAAAAGAGCGGTGAAAACGTTCCTCCGCTGGCTCTCAACCTCTTCAAAAACGTCATCGCCGTGGTACTCTTGACCATTACCCTGGCGTTCGTCAGCGACGGCTGGTCCCAGATCTGGAGTTATTCGGCCGGAGACATCTGGATCCTGTTGATCAGCGGTATCATCGGGATCGCCGTGGCTGACACGCTGTTTTTTTACAGCTTGAACCTGATCGGTGTCGGCATCGTATCGATCGTCGATTGTCTCTACAGCCCCTTCATCATCCTCTTTTCCTTCTTGCTTCTCGCCGAAGAGCTCTCACCGCTGCAGTACTTGGGCGCCGCGCTGGTGCTCGCCGCCGTCTACATCACCTCGGGACATGCGCCACCGGCCGATCGCACAAAGCGCCAGCTTCTGGCTGGCATTCTCATCGGGGTGGTCAACATGGCGTTCATGGGCTTCGGTATCGTCATCGCCAAGCCGGTGCTGAATCACAGCGATGTCACCGTGGCCACGCTGATCCGCATGGTCGGAGGAACCGCCGTGCTGCTGGTCGTGATCCTGGCCCTTCCGCGGAGGCGAGCGTTACTGGCCGCTTTCAGGCCGTCACGCTCGTGGAGGATGAGCATTCCAGGCGCGGTTCTGGGGGCCTACCTGGCGTGTATTCTCTGGATTGCGGGATTCAAGTACTCACGGGCCTCGGTGGCCGCCATCCTGAATCAGACCACCACAATCTTCGCGCTCATCCTGGCGGCTTTGATCCTCAAAGAGAAGTTCACGCGCCGCAAATTCGTGGCCGTGATTATCGCCACGATCGGAATACTGCTGGTCGCCTTCTACGAGTGACCGGCGCGCGAGGGGGTCGGCGTTGAGGGGAATCGAGGAGTGAGGCTCTCGATCGAGAGCCGGAATCGTCGTTAGACTTGATTTCCATCGGTGTTGTGCGTGTAATGAGGTCTGTTGTGACGTACGGAGGGGTGATGAGTCAGGAAAATCGAGAGTCCGGCAACAAATCATCGAGCCGCAAGATCCTCTTTCTCTGCGGGGGTTGGGAGGGGCATCAGCCTCTTGAGTGCGTGGCCTTGGTGGCACCGCGTCTGGAATCCGCGGGCTGCGAGGCGACCGTCATGGAGACGCTCGAGCCGCTGGAGGATCTCGATCGATTGCGCGGCTACGACGTGATCGTGCCCGCCTGGACTATGGGTGTGCTCTCCGACAAGGGGCAGCAGAATCTCGTGACCGCGGTCCGGTCGGGTGTCGGACTGGCGGGATGGCACGGCGGTATGGGCGATGCGTTTCGAAGCGCTGCCGATTACCAGTTCATGGTGGGGGGGCAGTTCGTGGCTCACCCCGCGGGACTGACCAACTTCGAGGTCACGATCGGAGATCGTTCTCATCCGATCAGCGAAGGTATCGAGAGCTTCACGATCCACACCGAGCAGTACTACATGCACGTGGATCCCTCCAACCGGGTGCTGGCCACGACGACCTTTTCGGGAGAGAACGCTCCCTGGATCGCAGGGTGCCGTATGCCCGTGGTCTGGACGCGTTCCTTCGGCGCGGGGCGCGTATTCTACTGCTCCCTCGGGCACCAGGTGAGCGACTTGGGCGTCCCCCGGGTTGGCGAGATCATCCACCGGGGCATCCTCTGGGCTGCCCGCGCTCTGAGAGCGAGGAAGGAGAGACGATGAACACTCCCCCGGGTATCGGTGTTATAGGCTGCGGCAACATCAGCAGCGTCTATCTCGAGAACCTGAAATCCTTCCGAAAGGTCCGTCTCGTGGCGTGTGCCGATCTGATCACCGAGCGGGCTCGGGCCCAGGCCGAGGCGTTCGGAATCCCTCAGGCGATCACACCGGAGGCTCTCTTGAGCCACTCCGACGTGGACGTCGTGCTCAACCTGACCACGCCCGAAGCGCATGCTGCCGTGGGCTTGGCGGCGCTGGAAGCCGGGAAGCACCTCTACAACGAGAAACCGCTGGCTGCCGGGCTCGATGACGCCCGCAAAATCTTGGCCGAGGCCAAGAGCCGCAAGCTGCAGGTCGGCTGTGCTCCCGACACCTTCCTCGGGAGCGGGCTGGCCACCTGTCGCAAGCTGATCGACGACGGCCTCATCGGGGACCCTGTGGCGGGGTGCGCCTTTTTCACCTCGCCGGGACACGAGTCCTGGCATCCCGACCCCACCTTCTACTACAAGCCGGGCGGAGGGCCGTTGCTCGATATGGGGCCCTATTACCTCACGGCGCTCGTGGCGCTGCTCGGCCCGGTGGAACGGGTCACCGGTTGTACGCGCAAGTCCTTTCCCACGCGCACCATCACGAGCCAACCGCGCCACGGCGATAAGATCCAGGTGGACGTGGCGACCCATGAAACAGCCCTGCTCGAGTTCGCCGGCGGGCCGGTGGTCTCGGTGATCATGAGTTTCGATGTCCAGGCCACCCACCTGCCCATGCTCGAGATCTACGGCAGCCGGGGCTCGCTGGCCCCGGGCGATCCGAACACCTTCGGCGGGCCGATCGAGGTCTACCAGCGGAGCGCCGGAGCGTGGCGGTCCCACGATCTGCTGCCCGGTTACAGCCACAACAGCCGCGGCATCGGCGTTGCCGAGATGGCCGAAGCACTGGCCGAGGGCAGACCGCACCGAGCCTCGGGAGACATGGCGCTGCACGTGCTGGAGGTGATGCACTCGATCCATCAAGCCGCGGCCTCGAACCGACACATGCTGCTGCTCACGGCCTGCAACCGCCCCGACCCGCTGCCCGAGGGGTGGAGTGCGTGAGATCACCACAGCGGGAGACTGCCGGCAAGGCAGTCTCTTACGCCGCTCAACGATCGATTACTCTTCCTTCCAATCACTTCTCATAAGGTATCACGATCGAGTCCACAAAGGGGATTTCACCCGTATCCAGGTTGCCCTCGATGAGGGCGCGGAACTGGATGAACGGCCGCAGTCCACCGTTGAGCGTGCTGATCTCCTCGGGCAACACCCAGTCGGTGGAGCCCAATCCTGTTTCGTCCAAGGCGGCGCGGAACCAGAGCGTGAGGTTTGCTCCAGGCGCCGTGTCGTTCATCATGGGGGTGATTACCGGCGGCAGATACTCCGGGTTGACGAGGGCTTCAGGAGCGACGCGCAGGAAGGGGCTCTCGACGGTGGACACCCGCTTGGCATAGCGGAAGATGGCGAAGTAGCGGCTGTTGTCGCCATACGAACCTGGCAACGGAAGATACCCTTCGTAGGCATGATTCCACGAGTATACGTCGCTGGGATTACCCATGGAATCGGTGGGTGGATCGATCACATCATAGGGATCGGTGGCGGCGAAGACGCTAGGCCGGGTCGCTGGCCGGTAGGGCCTTGCCATGACCCTGAAGCGCGGGAGCATAGAGGTGATGATCCCTGGGTGGAAGGCGTAGCCGTTGATGGGAGACACCGGCGTTCCCAGGTTGTCGTCGGTGCGCACCTCGATGAGCAGGCCGCGGCTGGAGTCGTAGCCGAAGCCGGGAGAGGCTACCGGATTGTCGAAATCGGGGTAGGCGATGTAATAGTTGAACTGCGGGCCCTGGTTGGGCGGCGCGAAGAGGTTGGCCTGGTCGATGATGTAGGGGCGGCCATCGGCATAAGGTTTGCCTTGAACCGATCCCTGTATGATCTCGTTGTAATGCGCCTCGTTCCAGGCGAGCGCCTCTTCATCGGGGGAATCGCCTAGCACGATCTGCCATTCATCGCGGGTGCGTGTATCGCCATCACGGTCGTAAACGTTGCCCTGCAACGGATCATGGTCGCGTGACTCGTCGAACTTGCGTTTGAGGCCCGAGTTCTTTTGCAGCGGGATGCCGCCCGACTGCCGGGTGTCGGGCTCGTCGTAGGTCGTTCCGCCGGACGAGAGGTCGATCCCGAGACTGCTCTGGGCCATGGCGATCGACATTTCTTTGATATAGGTATTGGTGACCTGTCCGCCGACCGGCGCCCAGCAGAGGCCGATCAGATCGAGCACGCTCCCCTGGAAGGTGGGCACGTCGGGCGAGCAGTCTCCGCGCCGATAGATATGCTGAAAGCGTACTCCTTCCTGTGCGTTGATCGGCGTGCCTGCGCCGAAGGGCACCCCTGTGATCGGATCGGGTGCCGACGGGGACGAGGGTGGCGGCGGATTGTAGTTGTCGAAGACGTGCTCGATGAACTCCACGGGGTGGCCGCTCAGAAAGCCGCTCACGCCGATCCTGAACTCGGCGATCCGCGGGCCGTAGATCTCGTTGTCGGAGTGGGTCTGGTCGCCATCGTCGTGGTCGTTGTAGACCACACCGGTGATGCCTGTGTTCGGATCGGCGGCGGTGTGCGGCAAACCCATGAAGCGGTGCACCACCACGCCGGTTTCGGCGAGGTTGGGATCTCCCTTGCAGTAAAGACCCAGCCCGAGGTCGACGGCTGGCGGAAAGGCGCCGCGGCCGGGGCTGCCGGGGCATAGAATGCAATGGGGATCGTTCAGATCGAACAGTTGCCACGGCATTCCCAGGGGGCGTCCGCCGAGGCTCCGCACCCCGAGGACCCCCTCGGCCCATAGGTCGTCGACGACTTCGGGTGGCCAGGTCGAGGGAGGACCGAGGGCGTTGTAGAAGTCTTCGATCACCGTTGCCGGCGGAATCGTGCGTATCACCAGCCGCAGTTCCTTGTTGCGGTGTCCGAATCCGACGAATCGATCGCCACCCAGCACACCGAACTGATCGGCGAGCACCGGTTCGAAGGAGACGAATCTGTGCCCCCCGCGCGCCGTGACGCGGCCGAGGTGCATGCTATCGAAAGCCGGATCGGTGGGTGGAGTGCGTCCGTCGGCCACATAGAAGGTCTCATAGGGCTGGAACGACCCGAGATCCATCGGCTCGGAGAAGCGCAGAGACAGTCGCCAGAGAGCGCTGATCGGGTTGCTCGCCGCCGCTCCGTAGGGATAATCCACGGGGATCCAGTCCTGACCGTTCCACTCGTCGAAGAGCATGAAGTAGACCAGGTCGGAGTTGTGGGCGTCCTCGGGATCGAAGGGGTCCTTGGGATGGTTGACCGGATCGACGGCGGTTGCCGGATCCGCACCAGGGATCGGCTCGAAGAATTCCGCCCGGCGCACCAGGTAGGCATCGACCCCCGGTGTCGGAGGCGTTATGAGAGTGTCCTCCAGAAAGAGCACCGTGTCGGTATTGAAGGCCACGCGGGCGTTTTCTGCGGTAGACGCGCCAGGACGCATGGTAAGCAGCGCGCCGGCCCACTCCCCGCGTCCCTGGTTCGCCGCCACATTGAACTGGCCCGCTGGGTCCACGATGGCCGAGATGTACGAGCCGGCCTGGGCGATCCCTTCGTGGGTTATTTCGCGGATGATGCGCGCCGGCGAGAGATCGGGCAAAAAACCGTTGAAGGACAGATCGTAGGCCACGAAGTCGAGGTCGTCGTTGCCCGGATTGAAACCGATCGGCTCGAGGGGAGTGCCCAGGATGTCGCCTCGCGCCTGGAGCGGCCAGCCGGAGGTCGATCGCAGCACGCTGCCTCCCGTGCCTTCCGAGAGGAGCGCGATCGTCACGCTGCCGGCAGGGTCGGCCATCGGCGCTCCCTGCTGATCGAAGAGCGGCGGAGATGGCGGGAAGCCCACCTGGTCGTCGAGCACCGCATTGAGGACGACCTGGTGGCCGCGGCAGAGCGCCTCGATGATCATTGGCCGGCCGAGCCTGTCGGCGAGCTGGATTGGGCTCTCTGAGGTGAGCCGCCCCGCCCAGTCGAGGCGCAGGCTTTGCTCGTCCACGGGCATCGAGAAGGAGAGCTGGAGCGCCGCGTTGCGCGGCACGATCTTGGGTGCAAACGGAACGTCCGGCTGCGCATCGTCGAGCTCGAAGGAGTAGAGAGTCTCCAGATCGTCGCCGCCAAAGAGCACCTCGGGGTAACCGGGCAGCACTTGACCCGAGATCGGGTCCACCTCGACGTAGCTGGCAGGGTTGACCAGCCGCTCGAGCTCGCCGTCGAGATCGCAGAGCGGCCGGCCGAAATGGATGGCGAGCAGCCGGAAATCAACGGCGCCCGACGAGGTTCCTGTCTGAGCGGAATAACCGTAACCTCCCGGTCCAGCCAAGCGTCCGATCGTGTCATCGCCGCCGGAGCTCTCTCCGGCAGGATCAGCGCCCCCTCCACAAGAGCAGGCCAGGACAACGATTCCGAAAAGAGCGAGTTGCAGTCGAACTGACATTATTTTTGCAGTCTTTTTGATGTGAGTGGATCGTCCCATGACAGCGCTCCTGTGATGTCTGATAGGAATGAATCGAAACGCGAAGGAACCCAAATTTAGTTACCACGGTGTTGGCATGGAGTAACAAAAAATGGGTGCTCCGTTCACCGGCCCGGCGAGTCCGTAGATTTCACGACAACGGCGATCACGAAACGAGCCGCGTGGGACCGGTGGGATGGAGCGACTCGATCTGCAACCTGGGCCGGAGCGTCTATGTATTCTTCCCAATTGATAGGATTTCGCAGCGAATCGATCGAACGACTCTTGTGAATCTCATCCCCTCCGGGCCCGAGAACGATTGATGTCAATTGTACGATATTGATAAATCGATGTTGAAAACGAGGTGGAGGGTGAACCATGACGAGCCGGTCTGTGACACGGAACAAGGGCCTCTCTGAGGGCAAGTGGTGGAGAGCGGTTTTGTCGCTCCTCGTGATGCTGGCGTGCCTGGCGACGATCTTCGATTCCGTCGGTTTGGGGCGGGGTGTCAAGATCCCCGAGGTTGGCGATGATCAGCGCGTCGTTCTGCTCTCCATCACCTTTCCGGCCTCTACCGATCTCACCGGAGCCACGACCACACCGCCGGCGGCGGCGCCCCTGGCGCAGCAGGTGGTGTTCACCTTTTCCAACCCTCCTGACGTGCCTGCGACCACGGTGGTGGCTTCACCTCCCGGCTACGAAGCCCTCCAGATCTGCGCCGATCCCGGGCCGGGCTACGACGGTCCGCTCTGCGTGCTCGATACCGCCACCAACACGATTCCTGCACGGGGTACCTACGAGCTGCGCGGCAGGAGCGTCATCTTCACGCCCTCCTTTCCGCGCCTGCCGATCGATCTGGGGCGCAACGCAGTGCTCGAAGCCGTGCCGGGTCTCCTGCCCGACATGGACTACACGGTCTTCGTGCCGGTGGGCACCTCGGTCTCGATCCCCAACCTCCAATCGATCCGTCCGCAGGTGGTCAACCCGGTGACCTTTTCTACCTGCCGCGAGGACCTGGTGAACCTCTACTACGCCAACCACCCGGCACGACCTCCCACGGTGACCGCTTCGAATCCCGAGGACGGTGCGTTCAACGTGCCGATCAACACGCTTGCCGATCAGATACCGGGATTCCCGCTCCAAGAGGAGTTTTACCTCGAGTTCGACGAGCCGCTGCACTACTCTCTGGCCAACGTTCAGGGTCAAGACATCGATGGTGACGGGGTCGTGGAAGAGAGCATGTTTTATCTGTACGACCGCAACCTGCTCTTCGCCGCGCTCGATCGAACCGCCACCGGCGATCCTTCCATCGTCGCCATCGACCGCAAGACCGGTGAGGACCGGCTCGTGGGCACGACCCGGCTCGCTCAGCCGCCCTACACGAAGATCGGTCTGCGCGGCGTCGTGATCAACCGCAGTGGTGCGATGTGGGGCACCTCTGGGGATACGCTCTACAACGTAGAGTACGAGGATCCGGCCCAGCCGGGGGTGTGCAGGCTCTTTGAGCCGCGGCCGCTCGGGAGTTCGAGCGACGTGAGGGGGCTGACCCTCGCCCCTGACGGCACGCTCTACGCCCTCGACGGCCTGGCCGGGGACCTGCTCTCGATCGATCCCCAGAGCGGGGGCGTCACGGTGCTGGCCTACCTGGATCCTGGTTACGGTGTTTACCTCGATCTGGCGGTGCGGCTCGACGGCGCGCTCTTCGGTCTGGCGGTGAACGGCGCCGGGGGGCCAAGCGCCTTTAGCTCGCTGGTGCGCATCGATCCTGCCACGGGAAGCACCAGCCTGATCGACTCCCGATCAGGAGATGTGGCCTCTATCGGCTTGGCGGGCTTCGCCTGGATCGCGCTCTACGAGGCGCAGCAGCGCGTCGTGGAGATCGTGGACACCATCACGGGGCAGCCCGTGGCCGGAGCAGGGTATGGCTTGATCGGCCTGGCCGTGCCGGTCGGGGCGCGACTCGACATCCAGCCGCGCCTCGCCGAGCTGGGCTGTTTCGCCACGCTCGTGGAAAACTCCTGGCAGGGCGCACGCGTCGTGCTGGAGCCCTCGGGCATCCTGCCGATGGGAGAGCGCGTGGAGACGCTGGTGCGCCGCGGCTTGGCCAACATCAGCCTGGGCAGCCTGGCCCGGAACGTAGGCCATCACCCGGCCGAGGCCGACTTCGCGGCGGCGTTCACAACCTTCGATCCCGGTCCGATGTCGGTTCAGGACGTGTTTCTCGAGGACTTTTTGAGCTTCGAGGGCGAGGCCTCGACCCGCGACTACATCCAGGCCGGCTTGACCCCGGCGCAGTGGAACGTCCAAGATGTCAACGGCCAGCCGCCTGACTACGCGCACCTCCTGGCGGCTCATGGCTTGGCCGGCGGCGGGTCACTGGGGGACTTCGTGCCTCTCGGCGTGCAGCCTGCAATCTACCTCGACACCGACTCTCAGCTCCTGCCGCTGCCCGACGGTTCGACACCTGATATTCTCGTGCCTACCGTGGTCGAGGGCGGTGTCTTCGAGTTTCACAACATTCTGATTCCCGATGGCGTAACCGTCTTGGGATCGGGCTCCAACCCCCTCGTGCTCACCGCGACGGGACGGATCGAGATCGCCGGCAGGATCGACGTTTCCGGCGAGGCGGCAGCCGACGATGTAACCTTCGATACGGCGTTTATCCCCAACCCCGGCGGCCATGGCGGTCCGGGGGGCGGTGCCGGCGGGGTCTCGAATCCTCAGGTTCCACCCGATTTCCAGCAGCTCATCGATCTGCGTTCGCCCTTCAAGGGCGAGGACGGCTGGGGATACTCCGGGCTGAGCTACAGCGGCGGCCGCGGCGGTGAGGGCGGCGCCAAGGGGACCGACGTCAGGTACATGGGTGGCTCATCCGGCGAAGATCCGGAGTCGCGCGGCAGCGGCGGCGGCGGCGGAACTTTGCTGCAGCGCGGCGGCCGGGGGTATCACGGCCTCGGTCGATTCGGCGCCGACCCCACCGACCCGCTGCGTTACTTCGTGCGCGATCTCTGGGCGTGGTACGACGGCCATCCCTCGCCGGTACCAGGAGTGAACTACTATGCGACCCAGCATCCCCCCGGGGGTGATCCCGGCGAGGCGGTCTTCCGCGATGCCAACTCTGGCAACGACTTTATGGGGGCCAAGGGGGAGGTCACCTTTCTGCACGGCGGCCAGGGTGGTGGCGGCGGCGGATCGCGCCTGGACAGCCTGAATCCCGCCACAGCCTACCTGGCGGCTCAATGGGCTCCTCCCGTGGACCGCAGCGCCTACGACGCCAAGGGCGGCGGCGGCGGCGGCGGGGGTGGTGCGCTCGGGCTCTACGCTCTGGAGTCGATCGAGATCGCCGCAACGGGCGCCCTCCTGGCCCAGGGCGGCGACGGCGGCGGTGGCGAGGTGATCGGCCATTCCAACTACGGCGGCGGCGGAGGAGGCGGGAGCGGCGGAGCCGTGATTCTCGACTCGACCGAGACGATCACGATCAGGTCCGGCGCCCTCATCGACGTATCTGGCGGCTGGCCCGGCGAGGCCAAGGAGGTGACCAAGTTCACCCTGAAACCTCTATCGGATAATCCCTGCCTCAACGGGGGGGCCGCTTATCACAAAGCGAGCTTCTGCAACTGGTCGGTGGGCGATGGCGGATACGGCGGCCACGGGATCGTTCAGCTCCAGGTGCCCGACTGGACCACCGATCTGGTAGTGGAGGATCCCGCCTCGATCGTGGCCACCCTCTGCGAGGTGGACTGGACCGGCCCGATTTGCACCGGTAAAAACAGCATCACCAACCCTCACTGCGGCTGCACCGAGGGTGGGAATAACTGTGCCTTCAAATATCATCACTACAAGGTCCATTACGATGCCCAGGACAACCCCTCCCTGCCGATGACCCAGGACTGCCTCGTCGATCCGGCGAAAACGCCCACCACGCTCGGGCCGCTCTCGTACGGCCTGTCGCGCTGGATCGACATGGGACAGGTCACCGAGCGTCCTCCTGTTGGCGGTATCCCGGCTCCCCGTTTTCTCGGCTTCTTGGGGATCGATGCCAGCGGCGTGGTGATCACCCAGAACGGGTATATACCGAATCCTGAGCTAAACGACATCGAGGTGGACGCCCCCGATCTGGGCCTCGAAGACTACATCCCCGCCGAGAACGAGGTGGCGATCCTGTTCCAGGGCGCAAGAGCGCTGGTGCCCGGCTCGAAGGCGACCGATCCGGCGAGCTTCACCTCTTGGACCGCCGATATCACTTCCTTGAGCGGTTACCAGTTCGTGCGCTTCCGGATCGCGCTCGACACGGCTCACGGCGTTCCGCTCACCGCTACCAATCCCAAACCGCAGGTCAACATCGTCAAGATCCGCGTGGAGTACTGACGATAATGTGCTATGTGAACTAATCGGTCAGATGGCTCCAAAGCGTTGACGGCCAGCGAGTTGATTCCGCTGGACCAGCCGCTGCCCGATGATTTCACCGCGCTTTGGTGCCCGAACGTAGTGGACGCTATACGGCTCATCACCTCCTGGATCGTTCGCTAACGACCGAGGCGCCGGTCACACTCCATCAATTACAATACATCGATTAAATTGCATGTCGATTCGGGCACCCTGACCGGGGTGCGTTCGAGCACGCCGGCCCGGCCGTGCGGGATGAATCCATCCGCCTAGGCATTTTTCCTTAAAAAAAGGAAATTTTTCTGACGTTTATCGACGCCGGCGACGCTCTAAGAGTGTGCAAGGATAAACGGCAAAATTCCAAAAAGATTGCAAGAAGCAAGAAGGAGGTAGAACAATGGCCAGGAGCATTGTGTCTATTCTGGTCATCCTGGTAGTGCTCTCTTCTCCGGTGATGGCCAATGGATTTTCGAAAGACGATTTCGATCGACGGATGAATCGCGTGCATTCCTTGATCGAACGCGGCAAATGGAGCAGCGCGAAGCGAGAGATTCAATCATTGCTCAAACATTGCGAAGGCATGGCCTATGCACTTTCCCGGAGATTCGAGATCGTTGAATGTATGAAGATCTGTGTGTTTCGGGATGCCTTTCAACCGTCGGATCCCAAATGCGTATTCGATGGAGAGGTCCTCGCGTTCAAGCCGGCAACGGGGCAGATTAAACTGCGGTATAAAGCGTTGACCCCAGGCGATTTCAAAAGCACGGGCGGCCGTAAAGGCACCTCCTCCTTCAATAGTGGCAACATTCACACCGCTTTGTTTCAAGGCACTTACACCATCGAGATCAAAGGTCAGAGTTATCCAGAGTATTCGTACTACAAATCACCATCGGTCAAGGTCATGTTGTCGAAAAACAAGGGGTATGATGTTCGCTTCGGTTTCAAAACCGAGGTGGTCGATGCCAAGGGCTACAGGGGGCACAAAAACAGAACGATCTACGTTAATGAGTCTAAGCCGGAGATCTTCCACTGGGCGGGACGCACCTGCAAGAAACTGGAATCGCGGGCGTCATCGCCTGCGACGGCTGGCAAACCGTTCCACCTCAAGGTCGTCGTGGAGAAGAAGAGGATCTCCGCTTACTTCGATCGCAGAGCGTTGATGAAAGCACGGCGAGCCGGTGGTGCGGCGGGGCGTTTCGCGATCAGCCATTTGGCCTTCGATGAGATCGTGATCAGCGGCAAGCTCGATCCCGATTGGTTGGAGGGGGAGTTCGATGCTGTCGTGAAGGAACGGTTCAAAGAGTTCGAGAGCACTTTCAAACCGGAAGAACATCTCCCGGACTGGCTGCTTGGAGCCTACGGCGGCTAAACTCGGGGGCTAGACCGTATCTGAGGAGCCCGGCGAGTGCCGGATCGTCGAGATCGATCCCGATTCCGATACCAACCACGACCTCGAAGTAAACAGAAGGCCGCCAACAAGTCGATCTACCTGACTGAGTTCCGCTGACGTTCCACTCCGCAGGCGATGGTAACCTCGAGAGGACACCGTCTCCAGGCGGTGTCTTGCATTTCTCATTACCCACCGTACCCCTTGCACCTCGTTGACTTTCGAGTTACTCTGCATATCGCAAGAAGCTGCCCTATCGCGGGGTAGACGTCAAGACAGGTGCGGAGCTTAAACCATGACAGCCAAGGAGTTCAGGATCAAATGCCCCCATTGTGCGCGGATTGTCGTCGTCGATGCGCGGACCGGGAAGATCATCAGGCATTTCGAGCAGAGCAAGGATGATGATGAGGCACCTGATCCCGCGCTTTTCGACGATGCCCTCGGCAAGGTGAAGAAGAACCAGGACGAGGGGGAGACGGTTCTAGACGACGCCTTCAAGAAGTTCAAGGACCGCAAGAAGGGGCTGGAAGGCAGGTTCAGGGACGCCAAGAAGAAAGCCGACGAAAAGGGTGACGATCCCAAGGACCGACCCGATTTTTGGGATTGATCGGTTCCGATCGAGGCACTCTCACGGGACCGAAACCGTCTCGATCGGCCCGTTCAATCGGTTTGCTTCGGACTGTTCGAGCTGTTCTCCGTAGCCGCCAACCGACGGACAAGGATCCGAAGTACTCCGATTACCCTCGCGCTATTTCACTATTCCAGCACGACATGAGAGAGATCGGCGATCTTCTTGCTGTAGAGCTGGTTGACGGCTTTCATGAGCGCCATGCGGTTGTTCTTTACAGCCGCATCGTCGACGTTGACGAAGACCTTGTCGAAGAAGTCGTGAACCGGTTCGACGAACGCCTTGGCGTATGCGCGAGAAGCTTCGACGAACTCGCCTCGCTCGACGTGGGGCGCGATGATCGGCAAGTTTTTTTGCAGAACCTCGAAAACCGCTCGTTCCTCGGGAGCCTGCAAGAGCTCCTCATCGACCTCTCCAGGATCACCAGCGTTCTTGTAGATGTTGAACGTCCGCTGAACCACGGTCACCAGGTCCTCCCAGCCATCGTCTTTGGCGAGGATCTCGATCGCCTCCAGCCGACGCTGGAAGTCATGGAAATCGTCATAACTGGTGGCGAGGGTGGCCTTGACCAGATCGTAGCGATGCTGGTGTTCGAGGCAGAAGTTGTAGAGCCTGTCCCAGAAGAAGTCGAGGATCCGGTTTTCGAGGATCCCCTCGGCCGAGAGCTTTTCGGGAAGCCTCGAGGCTGCGAAGCTGATGGTGTCGTTCAAGGAGAGCCGTAGCCCGCATTCGAGCACGATACGCAGGATGCTGAGCGCCTGCCTGCGAAGACCATAGGGATCTTGCGAACCGGTCGGCGCCAGGCCGGCAGCGAAACACCCGACGACGGCATCGAACTTCTCCGCCAGCGCCAGAACCCGTCCTGTCGGGCTGGAGGGCAGGCTGTCGCCGGCGAAGCGCGGCAGGTAGTGCTCCTCGATCGCCGTTGCGACCTCGGGATCTTCGCCATCCATGCGGGCGTACTCGCCGCCGATGATGCCCTGCAGGTTGGGGAACTCGCCCACCATTTCGGTGGTCAGATCGCATTTGCAGAGCCGGGCTGCGCGTGACGCGCAGGCGCTCTCCTCCCCGCCCAGGCCGAGCCGCGCGGCCAGGTGTTCGGTCAGCTCGCTGATCCTCCGGGTTCTGTCGTAGTAGGTCCCCAACTTCTCCTGGAACACGATTCCCTGCAGATCTTCGACGCGTTGATCGAGGGAGCGCTTGCGGTCCTCCTTGAGAAAAAACTCTGCATCGGCCAGCCTGGCGGCCAGGACGCGCTCGTTCCCCTCACGGATCGCGGTGGCATGCTGCTCGCCCCGATTGATCACCGTGATGAACCGCGAAAGAAGTCGCCCTGCGCTGTCTTCCACCGGAAAATAGCGCTGATGATCCATCATGGCCGACTTGACCACTTCTGCGGGAAGCTCGAGATAGCGCTCATCGAAGGTGCCCTGCACCACGTTGGGCAACTCGACCAGGTTGGTCACCTCGTCAACCAGCGCCATCGTCTTCAGGGTTCCGCCGTGGGTGCGCAGCACCGCGTCCACCCCGTCGCGGACCAGGGTCCGCCGGGTGTCCACGTCGGCGATCACCGAACGCTCCTGCAGGGCGTTCAGGTAGGCCTGCATGTCGGCGGTTGCCAGCTCGAACGGCTCAGGAGCCAGAAAGGGATGGCCGAAGACCTGACGCCCCGCGGCGACCCCGTTGATCGCGAAGGCTACCACCGCGCCACCCAGGAGAGCCGTGATGCTGCGGATCGGCCGGGCGAAGGTGATGGCCTGGTCCTGGCCGGCGCCGATCACGGGCCAGCGCATCGATTTGGGGAAGTGGACGCGTGCGATGATCTGGGGCAGGATCTCGGCGAGCACTTCAGAGGTCGCCCGCCCTGCGATTTTCTTTTGCAGAAAACAGTAGCGACCCTTGGGCGTCTCCCGCAATTCGATCTCCTCGACCCCGAGTCCATGCCCGCGGGCGAACCCGGTGGCGGCCTTGGTGGGTTGGCCCTGCTGATCGAAAGCCGCCTTCTCCGGCGGTCCGGAAACCTCTTCCTCGCGGTCCGGCTGGCTTTCGGGCAGGCCGGCGAGAAAGAGAGTCAGGCGCCGCGGGGTCGAAGCCGTTCGGGAGTCGGCAACGTCGATATGGGCTTCTTCGAGGGCGATGATGAGCCTGTCCTGCAGCCCTTGGCAGGCCGGTTCGATGTAGAAGGCCGGGATCTCTTCGGTTCCCAGTTCGAGCAGAAAGTCAACCATGGATCTCTTCCACTTCTCTGATTCTATGAATCGTGCGTCACAGGTTCGGATCAGATCAAAACACAAAGACATTCAATCGCGGCTCAACCGTCGATCAGTGGCTCTCGGCCAGGGTTCCCTCGCTCTTCAGGAGGGGGTGACCCAACTCCTCGCGTAGCTGCAGCCAGGCCTCGGCGCAGCGCCGGGCCAATCCCCGCACGCGACCGATATATCCCGTGCGTTCGGCCACGCTGATCGCACCGCGGGCCTCGAGCATGTTGAAAGCATGTGAGCACTTGAGCACGTAGTCGTACGCCGGGATGACCAGCCCTTCCTTGACCAGCCGGCGGCATTCCTTCTCGTACATGTCGAAGAGCTGCGCCATCATGGTGACGTCGGCGTCCTCGAAGTTGTAGCGCGACCACTGCACCTCGTCCTGGTGGTGGATGTCGCCATAGGTCACATCATCGGTCCAGCTCAGGTCGTACAGGCTGTCCTTTTTCTGAATGAACATGGCAATCCGCTCCAGGCCGTAGGTCAGCTCGAGACAGACCGGATTGACCTCGAAGCTGCCCACCTGCTGGAAGTAGGTGAACTGAGTCACCTCCATGCCGTCGAGCCAGACCTCCCAGCCGAGGCCCGAGGCACCCAGGGTGGGTGACTCCCAATCGTCCTCGACGAAGCGCACGTCGTGCGCCTCGAGATCGACGCCGAGGTGGCGCAGCGAGTCGAGATAGATCTCTTGCGAATTCAGCGGAGACGGCTTGAGCACGACCTGATACTGGTAGTAGTGCTGCAGCCGGTTGGGATTGTCGCCGTAGCGACCATCCCCCGGCCGGCGGCACGGTTCGACGTAGGCCGTCTTCCAGGGCTCCGGACCGAGCGAACGGAGCATCGTGGCGGGGTTGAAAGTGCCGGCACCGGTTTCGATATCATAGGGCTGCCAGATGACACAACCGTGGCCGGCCCAATAGCGCTCGAGAGATAGGATGATGTCCTGAAAGTTCATCGGCTGCTCCTCTGACGTCAGCTCCTTGCAGCGGCTCTGCTCCAGGTCCGCCAGGTGGCGTGGTGCGTCCCGCAGGCCGTGGGGAAGAGCGAATTCCTGTCGTATCGTAACCGCCGCGGACGGCAGGCTGCGCCCTCCGCCGGCGGTCTCATCGCTTGTGAATTACTTCTTGCGGGTCTTACGGGGACGTCCTCGCCGCTTGACAACCGGTTCCTCCCCGTCCTCGTCGGCCACGCCCTTCACGACCTCGTCGTCGTCGCTGGTCTCAACCGCCGTGGGGCGGATGATGCCGTAGCGGCTGGCGTTGTAGCGATCGGTATCGTAGAGCCGTTTCACGTCGACTGTTTTCAGGGTACCGACCGCCTCTTCGAGCACCACGTGGGTGATGCGTCCGTCACGGAAGCTCACCATCCGGCCGAACATGCCGTTCACAATGAGATCCATGGCGGCGATGCCAAAATCGCGGCCCATACGCACATCGTAGGCCGAGGGCGCACCGCCGCGCTGGAGGTGACTGAGAACGACATGGCGCGTCTCGAAGCCGGCCTTTTCGCGCAGTTCCTTGGCCACATAGGCGGCCAACCCACCGAGGGCCTTGTGCCCAAAGCTGTCGGTCTTGCCGTGGATCGTGAGCTCTTCCTCGCCGCGGATCTTGGCGCCCTCGGAGACGAGCACGATCGAGTAGCGGATCCCCGCCTGCTGCCGGGCCTTGAGCAGCGCGATCACACGTTCCATGTCGAAGTCGTGCTCCGGGATCAGGATGATGTAGCTCCCCGAAGCGCGCCCGCCCTCGAGCGCCAGCCACCCGGCATGGCGGCCCATGGTCTCCACCACGAAGATACGCGAGTGGGATCCCGCGGTGGTGCGCAGACGTCCCACCTCCTGTTCGATCACGTTGACGGCGGTCTCGAATCCGAGGGAGTAATCGGTGGCGGAGAGATCGTTGTCGATCGTCTTGGGGATGCCGACTACAGCTACGCCTTCCTTGTACAGCTTGTTGGCCACTCCGAGAGTGTCCTCGCCGCCGATGGCCACCAGGTAGTCGAACCCGAGGCGCTCGATGTTTTCATGCACTTTCTTGGATGTGTTGTTGGCCGGGTTGAAAGGATTGGTCCGCGATGTGCCGAGGCGCGTCCCGCCCTCTCGGTCCCAGGTACGGACGGCTCCCACGTCGAGGGGGACGATATACCGGGACAGGTCGGCACCGATACGGGTATCGGCATCCACCAAACCGCGCCAGCCATCGCGGATCCCGTAGGCCTCGAAGGTGTCTTCTATCGACGGTTCTTTTGAGTATTCGTCGGCGGTCTTGACCACCCATTTGATCGCAGGGTTGAGCCCGGCACAGTCGCCTCCGCCGGTCAAGATTCCGATCCTCTTCTTTGCCATGTCGTTCACCTCCATAGAAGGGAGCTCTTCTCACTCCCTAAAGTTATCCCCGTTCCCGTCGCCAAGCTGTTGTTGAAGACCGGAACGTCTGGATAATATGAAACACTCTCTATCAGATACGAAGAAACACGCCGCCCCATCGTCGGTCGTCGAGGCGGACGGCTTCGTGGTCTGGAACAAAAAGGCAAAGGCTATAATGATTGCAGCTCAAATGCAACAGCCGAAATAGGGCACGACCCCTGGAAACGATGCTCATGAGGATATTCGCAATCTCCGATCCACACCTGTCCTGTGCCACTCCCGGCAAGTCGATGGACGTTTTCGGCGACGAGTGGGCCGGCCACCCCGAGGTCATGGCCGAGCGTTGGCGCGCGCAGGTAGGCGCCGAGGACATCGTGCTCGTCGCAGGGGACATCTCCTGGGCCATGCGTCACGAAGGCGCGCGGCCCGACCTCGAGCTCATCGCTTCGCTCCCCGGGCGAAAGGTCCTGATCCGAGGCAATCACGACTACTGGTGGTCCTCGCCCTCCAAGCTCCGCGCGCTACTGCCTGAAGGCGTGTCGATCGTTCATCACGACGCGGTGACGATCGAGGGGGTGAGCATCGCCGGCACCCGGCTCTGGGACGATGCCGAGCTCCGATTCGGGCGGGTTCCGCTGCGCCCAAGAACGTGTAAGAGCACCATCACGATGGCCGCACCCAAGCCGCCGGAAGAGAACGAGAAGATCCTGCGGCGTGAGCTGGGTCGACTCGAGAGGTCGCTTGCGACGCTCGATCCGGCGGCTTCGATCAAGATCGCCATGGTTCACTACCCGCCGGTTGGATACGACCTCGGTGACTCCCGTGCCGCGGCGATCATCGAGCAATCGGAGGTCAGCCACTGCGTCTTCGGGCATCTCCACGGGCTCATTCCCAGGAAGGACAATCCACTCTTCGGCCGGCGCGGGGGCGTCGAATACGTGCTCACGTCGTGCGACTACTTGGAGTTCACCCCTCTGGAGATCGCCCGGGTAGGAGATCCTCGAGACGACGTCTGATCCTGCTCCAGTGCGTACCCTCCCAGAAGAGCTGCGCGCATCGTGCACAGCGATAGAACTCATCGAGCCAGAGGTAGGTCCGCGGCGGTGCCTCGTCGGCCACGGAGTCCTTGGGCACGGCACGCAGCTCGCCGCCGCATTTCATGCAACGCGGCGACCTGCGTATGAGCCCGAACGTTTCGAAGACCAGGTGGAGCTGGTCCGGGACGGTCAGATCTCGAGGCAGGAAGAGCGCGGGGATGGCGCCGGAGGCGATCAGGTTACGTTCCATGATCCCCGAGTCCTGGGTGAGCAGGATGCGCCCCTCGTCCCGGGCGAGGTGGATGAGCTCGCCGTCGTCGACGCCGTAACGCCACCAGGCGTCGTAACCTGCGGCCCGCAGCCAGCGGGCGAGGCCCTTCAGCATCGCGTCACAGGCGAACGCGGTCTGTTGATGTTCGATCCTCTCACTCATCCAGCCGATTGTAACCGGGCGATCGTCATCATCAAAGCGCCGGCCGTCTGCGGCACGCAGGCGAAGCGGTGCTTGCATCCCTCCTTTCGATCGGGCATATTCGATCTCGTGGGCTCCTCCGGTCGACGGGGGAGACGGGATGGTTTGGGCCGCTCCGGAGGTTTCTCATCATGGTCAGCCGGGATCGCATCGTCGAAGCCCTCGACACCTATCTGGACGCGCAGAACTTTCAGGACGCCGCTCCCATCGGTCTCCAGGTCGAGGGAGCCGACGAGGTACAGCGGGTTACGCTCGGCGTCAGCGCGTGTCTCGAGCTCTTCCGCGAGGCGGTTGCGCGCAAGGCGCAGATGGTTGTCGTGCACCATGGCATGTTCTGGAAGAACGAATCGCAGGTGATCCGCGGGCCGCTCAGGGAGAGGATCCGTTTTCTCCTGAATCATGAACTTACGCTGCTGGCGTATCACCTACCCCTCGACGCGCACCTCGAGGCCGGCAACAATGCCCGTCTCGTGGCGCATCTGGAGGCGCGCAGGGGGGAACCCTTCGGCCTCTATCACGGCGTACCGATCGGGTTCGAGGGGCTCTTCGACGAACCGGTGCCGCTGCGGAGCGTGGCCGACAGGTTGGCGGCCCTGACCGGAAGAGCGCCGCTGGTGCTCACCGGCGGGAAATCGGAGGTGCGCCGGTTCGGAGTGGTCAGCGGCGGAGCGGGCGATCTCTTTCCCCAGGCGATCGAGCGGCGGCTCGATCTCTTCGTCACCGGAGAGCCCTACGAACCAGCCCAGGCGTTCTGCCGAGAGACGGGGATCCACTTCATCGCCCTCGGTCACTACAACAGCGAAACGCTGGGGGTCAAGGCGTTGAGCGGCTGGCTCGCGAACGAGCTGCGCCTGGAAGCCGAATTTGTCGATATTCCCAATCCGGCTTGAGGAGTGGGAGTACAAGAGATTGAGGTCAAGAGGAGGACGTCCAATGCGCGCTACGTCGAGTATCGCTCTTGTGATCGTGGTATTGATGGCGATTTCGGGAGGGAGTGCATGGAGCGGCGCACTGCCGCAGGGCAGCGACCCCGGCCTGGAGATCGACGGGGCACGGATCGAGGCCTGGTGGCTGGTCTCCACGTTCCGTTTCATCGAGGCCAAGGAGGCGCTCCAGGGGCTCGAGGGCGTGAATCGCAAGGAGATCGAGCTCATCGACGCTCTCGATGAGTTCGCCATCAGCCTCATCGACCTGCTCGTCCAGCGGGGGCGGGGTGTGACGCTGAAGCTGAAATCGGGCGATGTGGTCAAGGGTAAACCGCTGGAGTTTACCAGGGATAACGTAATCCGCCTGCACAACAAGAAGACGGTGCCACTCCAGCAGCTCAGTTGGAGCTCGATCGCCTCGCTGGCGCGCTCGGCGGCCAAGCGCAAGAGCCCCGAGGACAACGCCCTGATAGCCATATCGTATATAATCGGCGGCGATGCCAAGAAATCGGGCGGCTCGCTACGCAAGGCCGGCGGAGCTCTCGCACCGGTGGTCAAGGAGCTGGCCGAGGCCTGGCCGGCGATGGCTGAAGAGCTCCAAGCCCGCCACCTGGTGGGGATTATCATGGGAGGCGATGTCGCTACCTTCCGTGCGGCCGCCGAGACCCTGGGGCGCGAGCTCAGCACGACCGACGTGTACAACCGCTACCGGGACGAGCTGCGCGCGGCGATTTTGCCCCTGATCACCGCGGAAGGGCGCATCGGCGGCGGGCTCAATCCCCTCGACGGAACCGAGCTCGGCGGAGGGCGGCGGCGGCTGATCTACGGGTTTCTCTCGGCCAAGGAGTGTGAGGATTGGGAGTTCCTCTCCTTCGAAGAGGCCAGCGCCGATCTGCACCGGGTCATGACGCAGAATATGTTGCGGTTCGCCAACGACAAGGCTGAGAAAGGCGGCTACGATCTGATCGACGTGGAAGCCCGGCCTACGATCGAGGACGACGAGCTGTGCATGCCGCCTGGCACTGCGCTACGACATCGGTTGCTTTTCAGAGGCAGTTTCAAAGTGACCTTCGAGATCCGGCCGAATCAAGAGAGTATCAGCCTGCCCTACGCCGTGGTCCACGGCGGGAAAAACCACTATCTGTACTCTTATTTCTGGAGTCTCTCTTGCCGCAAACCGGACGGTCAGATCCGCGAGCCCGAGATCGAAAAAAAGGAGAGCTACCCGGTGCCGATTCCGTTCAAACTCAGTCTGACGGTCAAAAAGTCGCGCGAGAAGACCGCGGCCTCGCTGACCTATGGCAGCGAGGACTGTGGCACGGTCGATGCCAAAGAGGTGGAAGAGGGGTATCTGACGCTTGGCACGATCGGTGCAACCAACGGTTACATTTCGCGCATCCTCATCGATGGCGAGGTGGTGCCCGAATCTATGGAGATGCTGGCGGAGAGCCGCCGCCAGGCCGAGATGGAACGGCTGATCCCCTGAGGCAACGGCATTGATCGGCCATCGCCGTGGTGCCTCGGCGATGGTCAGGCTGGAAACAACCTGGACTCCCCATGAATAATCCAGGCTGATTTGCGGGGAACCATGTACATGAAGATCAACACGGAGGAGATCGTCATCCGTCGTGCAACGGTCAGGGACGGGCCTGCGATCTGGGAGCTCTGGAAGGAGCTGGTCGATTTTCACGAGCACCTCAATCCAGCCTTCAAACGGTCCGCCAAGGCCGATGTGGCCTTCAAGAGCTACATCAAGGAACGGCTGCGTGATGACAACTCTGTGGTCTTCATGGCCTCCGCCGGAGAGCAGAAGGTGGGATATTGTCTGGCGTGCATCGCCCACCACTTCCCGGTCTTCGAGATCGAGGAGTACGGCCTCATCAACGACCTGGTCGTGACCGCCGCAGTACGACACCAGGGCATTGGAGAACGTCTCTTTCGGCAGGCCATGACCTGGTTCCGCGAAAGGGAGGTCGGTCGGGTGGAGCTGCGGGCGGCTCTCGACAATATCGTCTCCACGAGCTTCTGGAGGAAGATGGGTTTTGAACCTTACGTCGGCGTGTTCTACCGCGACCTGAAACCGATGTGACGTGTGGTTCTGGGAAGATAAGACGTGACCAGAAAGCCGATTTCTTAGCGTGGGACACTGCATTGCCGCACCGGTGAGCAGCCCGCAGCGCCGACTTGTCCGTGACTCGGAACTGATCGTTCGTGGTTCTTGGATTCGATCCCGCTCCCGATTCCGATGTCGAAGGCCACGGCTGGCCATGTCGGATGAGAGAGGGGGGTGGGGAGCGGATCGTATACACGTAGAAGCGGCCTGCCTGGTGTGAGCGCCAGATTCCATCAAAAAAAAAAGTTTCCCACCACACTCGCCAAGGCTCATGCAGTGGGAAACTCAACTGAAGGTGAGAAAGTGAGCCTGTGCGCCGCGATAGGCGACGCACGGGCTAGAGGAACACGCATTCTGGTCGCTTCTCTACAGGAGAATCCCGCCTGTAACCTCGGTCATGAGAGAGCCAGGATCTACCGAGTTGCAGACACAGGAATCTTCACGATTTATCCTGGTGGAGTTCATGTCATCACTTACCTAAGCGACGAATTTGCAAATTGGGGGGACGAAAAATAAGAAAAATCTCAAGGCCACCAAAAAAAGGACCGCACGACACAGAGATTTTCGTCGATACGTCGAGCTCCCTCCGTCGTGGCCTCGTGAATGAGGCACCGATTGTCGACGGCCTTCGACTCGGCTACAATAGGTCGAAAGCAGTGAACCGGATCCTTTGGGTTGCCGGGTTGGACACAGAAGATCGATTGTGTGAAGGGGCAGCGTAATGGTGCCATGTGAGAGTCGAGATTGGGATGACCGCGGAATGACGTATCGAACCCTCTTGAGCACAGCGATGATCGCACTGGGGGTCATCGCGTGGTCGGCATTGTGCGCAGCAGCACCTGAGCCGGCCGAAAGAATGGTCAAGTACTCGAGCCCTACTGTGCGGCTCTACACCGACATCGGCAAGACGAACGCGGCCAACGTCTTGGATGAGATCGCCTTCTTCGAGACCTACCTGGACGGTTTCTTCAAGTCCTACGGTATGGGTTCCCGCAAGAAGAATCCGATCCGCTGCCGCCTCTTCGTCAGCCAGGAGGAGTTTCAGGAATACCGGCGCAAGACCAACGCGCCCTTCTACGCCGGCGCCTATTTCTCCAAGTCCAACAACTGCATCATCGCTCCCTATGCAGGAGGCGCCAAGATCGCCTTCGGTCAGCTCCTCCACGAATGTGCCCACGTGATCCAGACGCGTTACATCGTCAACCAGGTGCCCTGGCTGGACGAGGGGCTGGCCTGCTACTTCGAAGCCACTGAATTCGATCCCCATCACAACGTAATCTCGTTGTGCAACGACAAAAGGATTGCCGAGCTGCGCCGAATGCTCGAGCGCGACAGGTTGATGGACTGGGAGCGGTTCTTCGAGATCCAGGGCTATGAGGTCGATCAGGCCTACCGCGACGGCGTCATCAAGGTGGATGAGTTTTACGCGCAGTCCTGGGGGGTCGTCTATTTCTATCTGCACTCCACCAACGAGGAGGTGCGCGAGGTCTTCGAGAAGTTCATCAAAGGCATGAACACTGGCCGCGAACGCTCCAAAATAATCTACAAGGACATCCGCACTCGCGAGGAAGAGTTCCGTGCTTTCATCAACAGCCCCGGGCACGAACAGATCCGTGCGCTCTTCCAGGAAGCCAGGAAGCTGCGCCAATGGGAGAAATACGAGTCGGCCTTGGAAAATCTGAGGAGCATTCTTCGGAACGAGCCCAATCACAAGGCCGCCCGCTTTCTCATGGCCGAGACGGCATTCGATGGTGGCTTTCACGAGGTATCCCTCGAGCACTGGCGCTGGCTGGCCGAGAAGGAACCGAAGGAAAAAACCTATCTCTGGAAGATCTGCCGCTGTCTCACCGAGATCGGGCGCGGCTCCGAGGACAGCGCGATTCAGGAAGAGGCCATCACGAGCGGTAAAGCCGCGGTTCGAGCCACGAAAAAGCAGGATCCCGACTCGCTAGCAGCTCTCGCCATGGCTTATCACGCCGCCCAGGAGCTCGAGGAAGCGCTGTCCACGATCCGCAAGGCCTTGCGATTCAAGTGCGAGCAACGGGATTACTACAAAACCCTGGAGCAGCAGTACAAAGAAGATCTCCTGCGCAACGATTTTTGAGGCGCCCCTGTTCTGAGACGTTGCGTCCCAGGTGGACAAGTGCTTCTTCTACCTAACTCATTCGTCACAGCCAACCGTAGCCCGACCGCGATTAGGGAGGGCGACGAGGCGCGGTCAATCGTCGATACGCAACCCGATAGCTCGCATGGACCTGCTCGTATGTATGCTGGAGCAATCCAACGGTCGTCACGAATGCCGGGTATCCTCGCCCTCCATCACTGTCGGACTACGGATGGCACTATCGAATGAGCTGGGTAATCGTGGGAGCTGTGGCTCGTCGCTTTTCGCAGAAGCGGTTACCGGCTTTTCTTCCCTTTTTCCAATGTAGAACCCATTCACTCTGACTACAGATCACCAAGGAACTCAAACGCCAGCAGATCCTGCGGACAGACCCGATGACGCTGACGAAAGGGATCTGGCACGGTCCCTGATGGCTCGCTATCATGGGGAACCATGGCGAAATCAGCGGGGAAATACCGGCTCTCTCGATCAAGACCGTCGACGGCCGCGGTTGTTGTACTGTCAGCGGTCGTCGCGATTCTGCTCCTGGGGGCGTGCGGCGGTGACGGCGATCGCGACGATGCCGGTGCGATCGTGCTGGATGTCTGGTTCCACACCGGCCAGGAGGCCGAACGGCGGACCATCGAGGACCAGGTGGGACGTTTCAACAGGCGCCACGCCGCAACCGGCGCGATGGAAGTGCGCCTCACCATGCTTCCCGAGGGATCTTACAACGCCCAGGTCCAGGCCGCCGCTCTGGCCGGTGACCTCCCGGACCTGCTCGAGCTGGACGGTCCCTACGTGGCCAACTATGCCTGGCAGGGGCATCTCGTGGCGCTCGAAGGTCTGCTCTCCGAGGAGCTCCAGAACGATCTGCTGCCCTCGATTATCGCCCAGGGTCTGTACGGGGTGGATCCTGCCGTCGAGCATCTCTACGCCGTCGGCACCTTCGATTCGGGGCTCGGACTCTGGGCGCGACGCAGCCGGCTCGAGGCTGCCGGCGTGCGCATTCCTGGGACGCCTGCTGAAGCCTGGACCGTCGCCGAGCTGCGCACCGTACTCACGGCGCTCGCCGCACAAGATGAGGACGGGGCGGTGCTGGACCTCAAGCTCAATCAACACGGGGAGTGGTTGACTTACGCCTTCGCGCCGGTGATTCAATCGGCGGGGGCCGATCTGATCGGCCGCGGGAGCCAGCGTGGCGGGAGCGCCGAGGGCACGCTCAACTCACCTGCGGCCCGGGCGGCGCTCGAAGAGGTGCAGTCCTGGATCACCGCGGGTTATGTCGACGCCAATGTCGACGACGCCGCCTTCGTCACCGGGCGCGTGGCGCTCTCCTGGGTGGGTCACTGGGAATTTCGCCGCTACGCGCAGAGTGCGGGAGATGATCTGATCCTGCTGCCCCTGCCGGACTTCGGCGCGGGCTCGCGCACCGGACAGGGCTCGTGGGCCTGGGCGGTCACCACCGCCTGCGATCACCGCGAGGCGGCGGTGCGGTTCCTGGAATTCCTTCTGGAGCCGGCCGAGGTCCTGGCCATGGCCGGAGCCAACGGAGCAATCCCCGCAACGCGCCAGGCGGTTGCCGCCTCCCAGCTCTACGGTGAGGGCGGGCGGCTGCGTCTCTTCGTGACGCAGATCGAGGACGGGCGCTCGGTGCCCCGGCCGCGAACACCCGCCTATCCGGTGATCACGGCGGCCTTTCAACAGGCTGCCCTCGAGTTGAAGAGCGGCGGCGACCTGCAGGTCGCCCTCGATCGGGCGGCTGCGGAGATCGACGAAGAACTGCGGGACAATCGAGGCTATGGCCGCGGGGATGACCTCGAACAGTAAACGACCGATTAATAACCGGCGGCAGCAATCTCTCGGTGCCACGCCCGGCGCCTGGTTGCTGGCCGGGCCGGCGTTGGCTGGGCTGCTGCTCTTCGTGGCGCTGCCCTTCCTCGTCGCCGTGGGGCTCGCCTTCACCAACTTGCGCCTCGGCTCGCCGCTGCCCGTGGAGTTCGTGGGATTAGAACAGTTCCGGCGCATCCTCGGTGATCCCCGCTTTGGTCGCGCGCTGCTGAACAACGGCCTCTTCGCGCTGGTCGTGGTTCCCGTGCAAACCTCCGCGGCGCTGATCCTGGCGCTGCTGCTCAACCGGAGCCTGCGCACCATGGTGGTGCTGCGCACGCTCTTCTTCATGCCGGTGGTCTTCCCCATGGCGCTCGTAGCCGTGGTGTGGGTACTGCTCTACGCCCCCGGGCCGGAGGGGATGATCAACGCCTTTCTGAGAGGCCTCTCCCTCGGGGCCTGGCAGGCCAGAGATTTTCTGAACGATCCCGTGCTAGCCCTGCCGGCGATCATGGTGCTCTCGATCTGGCAGGGTGTGGGATTCCAGATGATCATTCTGCTGGCAGGCTTGCAGGCGATCCCGAGGGAGCTCTACGAGGCCGCGGCCCTCGACGGTGCGGGACGTTGGTGCGGTTTTTGGAACGTGACGCTGCCGCAGTTGCGCAACGCGCTGATTTTCGTGGTGCTGATTACCACGATCCTGGCCTTCCGTCTCTTCGACCAGGTTCAGATCATGACCCGCGGTGGTCCTGGCGGAGCCACCACCACGGTCATGTTCGAGGCGGTTCATGCGGTGTACGAGCGGCAGCAAGTGGCGCGCGGCGCGGCCATGACCGTGGTCCTGTTTCTGATCGTATTGGCAGTGACTCTGTTCCAGAGGCGGCTCGTGCGGCAGGAGAGGGCGGTGTCATGACTCTTCATCGCACAATACACACAGGTCTCCTGCGCATGGCAAGCTCTCTTGCGCTCTTCGCTGCAGCGCTGCTCTTCGCGGCACCCATCGTTTTTATGGCCATCGGCAGCCTCAAACCGGACGTGAGCGTGCTCGCCGAGGCGGGGACGCTGCGCGCCTTCCTTCCCTCTCAGATCTCGCTCGAGAACTACGCCGACGTTTTCCGGCGGGTCTCTTTCGGCCGATTCATGATCAACTCGCTCTTGATCAACAGCTCGATCGTGGCGGCGGGGCTGGTGATCAACTCCTGCGCGGGTTATGCCCTGGCCCGCCTGCGCTGGCGTGGCCGTGCTGTCGTGCTCGCTTTGGTTCTGAGCCTGATGATCATCCCTTTCGAGGCGATCGCCGTGCCGCTCTTCTACCAGATCACGCTGCTCGGCTGGCGCGATACCTACACGGCGCAAATTTTACCCTTCATGGCCAACGCCTTCTCCATCTACCTTTTTTATACCTTTTTCATCGGCCTGCCCAAGGAGCTCGAGGAGGCGGCGCGGATCGACGGCGCCGGGGTATTCGGCATATACAAGGAGATCATCGTGCCCAACTCCAGGCCCGTTTTCGCCACCGTGGCGATCCTCACCTTCCTTACGCACTGGGGCTCGTACCTGTGGCCGTTGATGGTGACCAGCGGGGAGTCGGTCAGGCCGCTGCCGCTGGCGGTGGCCGCGTTCTTCACACTGCCACCGCTCCAGTGGGGCGACATCCTGGCTTTCGGTGTGATGATGGTAGCGCCGATCCTGGTTCTTTTTGTGCTCTTCCAAGGGTGGTTCGTACGCGGCGTGGCGGCCTCGGGGCTCAAGGGATAGGGGGCGAGTGATGGTTCCGTTGTTCCTTCCCGCGTTAGAACATGATCGCGATTTCGATGTTGATGGCGGAATATTCGTTGAAATCGGAGAGAACCTTCACGCCGGCATAGACGCGGCCGCCGTGGTAGAATTTGCTGTCTGTCAGGAATTCACCGAAATAGGAGCCGATCTCGAAGCCGTAGCGCAGGTCCTGGCGGCCGACGTCGGGGATCTTTTCATACTCCACGCGCGGCCCGGCGTGCGGTGTGACGAGCGTACCCACCCGATCGTGCACGTAGTCCATGCGCAGCTCCCAGATATGGTAGCCGGAGGTGTGTTTGTAATCATCGAAGTAGACGCTGATTCCGCCGTGGCGGATGGCACCCTCATCGAAGGGATTGGACCATTCGGCGGTGCGGCGCCAGACCCTGGTCTCTTCCCATGATCTGGCTTTGATCGGCAGCACCGATCCGAGCTGATCGGTGAAGACCGCGTCGGAGAGGCTGCAGCCCATCTCGTTGGCGAAAGCGCGTCTGGGCACGCCGGGCCGGCCGAATGCGAACCGAATGTTGGTGCGGTAGTAGTCGGGATTGTTGCCGTAGGCGATCCGGAACGTGGGATCGTTGTCTTTCTGGTCTTTTTCCTTTGGGTCGTGGAAGCGCCCCACCAGGAGGCTGAACACCTCTTTCTCGTCGCGCACCTCGTGGAGGCCTGCTGAGACGAAATAATTGCTCATGAAACGCCCGATCATCCCGCCAGCGGTGCGGTATCCGTTCTCTCGCTTGGAGTAGCCCACCTTGAAGAGCCACTCATCGTAGGGCAGGGTTCCGATGGCGAAGTGGAGCCGGTCGTCCTCGTCGATCTTGTTCTCCGACCACTCGTATCCCAGCTTCCAGTAGGACCTCGAGATGCCCGGCATGAAGTAGAGGCCGTGAGCGGAGAGTGCCTTCTCATCATAGGTGGCGATTTTGATGAATCCCGGATCGAAGAGCGGCCTGGATTCCTCAGCCGAACGATTTCTATAATCTATACCAGATATCTTGTATAAGGCGCCGAACTTGAGCTCGTGATCGTTTTCGACGGTGCGCTCGCGTCCGTCCGAATCGTACTTCGTGCTGATCGTCTCCTCGGTTCTGTAATCGATCAACACGAGAGGCAGCGGCGATTTTGGCGAAAAGAGGCGCAGGCCGTAGCGTCTCTGAACCTCTTCCATCTTGAGCTTGACCGGGTCTCTGCCATTGAACTCATCCTGCAAGTTCGCCCGGTCATAGATCGAGAGCAGCTCGATGCGGTCGATGAGGTTTTTTTTCTTGTCCTTGGTCGGATCGTCCGATCCGTCCGTCAGTTCCTTGTCGTCGTCGTATTCGTCTTCGGTGGATGCACCGTTTGTTTCGTCGATCTCGTGGTGGGGCGTCGGCGGACTCTGCTCACCGGCGGATTCGACCTCCTGAGCCGAAGACTGGGTGAGCAGAAGGCCGAGTGTCAGAACGGTGAAGAAACCGGTATAAGGGCAGCGCAACAGTGTTGTATCCTTCGAATCTCGGGCTCGAAACGTAGTCTGACGTCACTATTCGGTGGTGCAGGCCACGGCACCGTTCCGATCATGTTGAATGGCTAATTGACACCGCCTTTTCGTGCTCATCACGGCAGGTCGAACTCACACGACCGCCCAATTGGGAATGGCACGGTATCGTCCGCCCCGTTTCGATGAATCCATCGGCATTCCGGACGTTAATCTTGAACCGAAAGGCGTTCGAACTCATCGAGAAGTCTGAAGAAGGGACAATCACCAAAATATCTTGCGTCAAAATAATGAAAAGTGCTAAAAGAACTCAAAGTTTTTTTGATGATGTCATGATTCTGCGGTACGAGAGTAGTTAATGCTACAGAGCTCGTAGGAATTCGGCAACCGTCGTAGAGCAGTGTTGACAGGCACAGGGACGCGGTTTCGACTCTATCGGATCGCAAAGTCGGTGGAAGAGAACGGCTAACCTTCGTTGGCCGACGTTTTTTTCAGTCTTTTTTGCGATACAAGAGGCGATCGCCATCCTCGTCGTGGACCGCAGGGCTCGTCAGCGGTGAGCCGGGTTGAATTCATCGGCATAAAACGAGATGAATATGACCTCTGCCGGCACCCGCTATCCAAGCCATTACGATTCACAAAGCCTGAATCAATACAGACGAACGCACGGGGTGCAAGGGAACGAATCCATGACCGAGAAGGCTGGAGACTCCGAAAAGGCAAGAGATTGCGAGAAAGCTGGCGACTCCGGTGGGGCTGGAGATCCCGAGAAACCAAGAATTTCCAAGAAGCGCGGAGAAGTCACCGAGCTGCTCGATGCCTTTGGCGACGGCGATGAGGCAGCCGAGCAGAAATTATTCGGATTGCTCTACGACCAGCTCCACCACCTGGCTCATGGGGCGATGAAAGGCGAGGCACCGGGTATTACCTTCCAGACGACCGATCTGATCCATGAGGCTTACATGCGGCTCTTCAAGGGGGGCAAAGTGGAATGGCGTGATTCGCACCATCTCTACACGGTGGCGGCCAAGGTGATGCGCCGCATCTTGGTCAACGAGGCTCGCAGGCGGAAGGCGCGCAAGCGGGGAGGCGGTAAGCAGCCCGTCTCTCTCGAAGCGGTCCAGGAGCCCGATAACAGCCAGCGGCTGCCGGTTACGGGTTTTCCCGTGGAAATGCTGGACAAGCTGGATAAAGTCCTCACCGAGCTCGAGGCTGACGAAAACAACAAGAGGCTCTGCACCATTCTGGAGCTCCATTTTTTCGCCGGCCTGACCCAGGAGCAGACCGCGCAGGCGCTCGGGGTGTCGAAGGGGACGGTCCGGCGCGACTGGGATTTCGTCAAGGTCTGGCTCTACCAGAGATTGAAGGGGGAATAGGTCTATGACGGTGGATCAGTTCGGCAAACTGCGCGAGATCTATCAAGCCGCCATGGAGCGCGAGCCCGCGGAGCGCGAAACCTACCTGGAGGAGGCTTGCGGCGACGATGAGCGGCTCCTCGACCAGGTGCGTGCCATGGTAAAGGACAGCGCCGACGCCTCCGATCTTTTCGATCAACCGGTCTGGAAAGACATGATGGGCGAAGACGAGGACGAGGAGCCCGAGCCGATCGCCGATCTCGACGTCGAGCCCGGCCTGCCCTTTGAGCGGCTCGGAGAGTACCGTCTCATACGCCAGCTCGGCACGGGGGGGATGGGTACGGTCTACATGGCGTTGCAAGAGTCGCTCAAGCGCATGGTGGCTCTCAAGGTGATCCGCGTCGATCGCATGGGATCGATCGAGGTATCGCGGCGCTTCAAGCGCGAGGTGGAGACAATCTCCCAGCTCCAGCATCCCAATATCGTCACCGTCTTCGGAAGCGGAGTGGAGAAGGGTGTGCGCTACTTCGCCATGGACCTGATCCCCGGCGAGGATCTCGACGAGGAGTTGCGCAAAGCCAGGCAGAAGGGCGAGAAGGTACCGGTCACCCGAATCCTGCGCTGGATCATGGCGATCGCCCGAGCCCTCGACAGCGCCCACGGTGCCGACGTGATCCACCGCGACGTGAAGCCCTCCAACATCCGCATTACCCCCGAAGGCCGGCCGATGCTCATGGATTTCGGCGTGGCCCGCCACATGAACCTCTCCAAGCTCACCCTGACCGGCGAGTTTCGCGGCACTCCGCATTACGCCTCACCCGAGCAGGTGGACGTCAAGGACAAGGGGATCGACGAGCGAACCGACATCTACTCGCTGGGCGTTACGCTCTACGAAGCCGTCACCGGCGAGGTGCCCTTCAATGGCGAGACGCGCGAGCAGGTCTTCAAGCAGATCCTCGAGAAGGAGCCGCTCGCGCCGCGGCGATACAATCCGGACCTATCGCGCGACGTCGAGACGGTGATCCTCAAAGCCATGAGCAAGGAGCGCGGCCGGCGCTACGCCAACATGGCCGAGTTCGCCGACGATCTGGAGCGGCTGCTCGATGGCGAGATGATCCGGGCGCGGCCCACGACCTGGATCACACGGCTGGGAATGAAGATCAAACGCAACGTTGAATTGACGGCCCTCGGTTTCGTGACGGTCGTCGCGATCATCGTTGCGTTCACAAAACTGGGAGAAGACACGTGGATCATCGCCATCGTAGGTGGTCCGTCGGTGGTGTTCGCGGCGGCCTACTACATCTTCCGCGTCACCAAAGAGCGCAACAAGGCGATCGCTGCACGTCTGGAAGCCAACGAGAAGGCCAGGATCGCCGAGGAACAGCTCGAGGAGATCACCCGTCTCTCCGAGGTGAAAACCCTCGCCGACCTGATGACCAGCGCCGAGAAGCTCTGGCCCGCCGAACCGGACAAGGTTCCGGCTATGGAGAAGTGGATCCACGACGCCGAGAACCTGCGCGAGAGCTACGTGACCCACCGCGACAGGCTCAAACAACTACGCTTCAAGGCCCTGCCCTACGACACGGCGGAGCTAGCCAAGGACCGCGAGAGTCACCCTCAACAGGCCGTGCTCAATGAAATCAAGACCGTCGCGGAAACCGTCGAAACCCGGCTGGCCGAGCTCGGCGCGGTGAGCGAGCAGGAATCGTTACCGTCCCTTCCCCAGGACCCGAACGCCCCGATCGATGACGCCCTCGCCGAGTTCGAGACGCGCCGCAAGCAATCCGGCGCGCTGCAAAGGCTCATCGAAACCAAGGAGAAGGAGATCTCCAAGCGGCGCGTTTGGAAGTTCGAGGACGTGGAGCTGCAGTGGCAGCACGATACCCTTCAGTACCTGGTTGAGGGGATTGCGGCGCTGTCCGACAAAGAGACGGGGCTGCTCAGAAAGATCACGGAGCGCCTCAACTTCGCCCGATCGGTCCGCGCCGTCAGCCTCGAGATGTACGCCGAGGCCTGGGACGAGGCGATCGCCTCGATCGCCACCCTGCCCCGCTACGGCGGCCTGCGCATCGAACCTCAGGTCGGTTTTGTGCCGATCGGTCGCGATCCCAACTCCGGTCTCTGGGAGTTCGCGCACCTCCAGACCGGCGACGTCGTGCAGCGCGGCGCCGACGGGCGGCTCGACTACGAGGTGAACCACGGCCTCGTTTTCGTGCTCATCCCCGGGGGGACCTTTGCCATGGGCGCCGCGCAGCCCGGCAACGGCCGCGAGCTCGGCGCTCCCAATGTGGATCCCCTCGCCGAAGCACATGAAGAACCGATCCACACGGTGACCATCGAGCCCTTCCTGCTGGCCAAGTTCCAGGTTACCCAGGCCCAGTGGCTGCGTTTCACCGGGGAGAATCCCAGCGCTTACGGCCAGGGGACCAACTTCGGCCGCAAGCTTCATAAACCGATGAATCCGGTCGAGCAGGTGAGCTGGGACGACTGTCAGAGTTTCCTCTCCAAGCTCAAGCTGCGGCTGCCTGCAGAAGCCGAGTGGGAATACTCCGCGCGCGGCGACACGGCCACCATCTGGTGGACCGGCAACGACCGCGACTCGCTCAAAGGCGCGGTGAACGTGGCCGACAAGTATCTCAAGGAGAACGGCGGCCCGCCGGGCTGGCCCTACGAGATGGACTTCAACGACGGCTACTCGGCCCATGCCCCGGTCAACGACCCGCACTTCCGGCCGAACCCCTTCGGTCTGCACCATGTGACCGGCAACGTCTTCGAGTGGTGCCACGACCGCTACCACGACACCTACCAGGGTGCTCCCACCGACGGTTCCGCTTGGGATGAACGGGGGTCGGTCTGGGAGTTCTGGATCAACCACTGGGACGAGTGGGAGTCGATCTTCGAGTCCTGGGCCGAGGTCTGGAAACCCTGGGATCCGGCCTGGGAGTCCTGGATTTCACCCTACCGCATCTTCCGCGGTGGAAGCATGAACTACTTCACACCCCATTGCCGCTCCGGCTTTCGTTCCAAAGACACCCCCCGCGTGCGGCATTACTATCTCGGTGTGCGCCCCGCCTGTTTCCTCGAAGGATACCGGTACGAAGGGGGCGAGCAGCACGAGTGAGAGCGTTCTAAATTGCTGCGCTCGAGACGCGAAGAATAAATTTCACGGAGCCCACGGAGAGAAGACTGACCTCTTGATTCCGTGTCTATTTCTCCCTCCGTGCTCTTCGGTGCGCTTCGTGGTTTATGTGGAATATTTTTTCACCACGAAGACCACGAAGTTCACGAAGATCCTCAGAAACTGGCGCTTGCGCTCGTAGGCGCCGGATCAGTCCCGCCCGATGATCAGGCTCATGGCTGGGCTGATCGTTGCCGCACAACCCCCTTCTACCACTGTAGTGGCGCTGTACTCGGTGATCACCGCCGGCCCCCTGACGACATGTCCGGGCTCCAGGGAGGCTCGGACAAAGAGCGGGATACTGTGCTGGCCGAAACGTGGATGGGCACGGAGTCGGCCCTGCTCCTCAGGCTCGACGAGCCGTCCTGACAGCGCGGTCTGGTCCCCCACAGTGCTTCGGAAGACGCGCGCGGCTCTCACCCCTCTGCTCTTGCGGAAGCGGGTCCTGATGGTGACCACCTCAATCGGTGCCTGCTGATCGCAGTGGCCATACTGCTCGAGGTGCAAGGCGTGGAACCGCTTAGCCAGGGAACGCCCGTTATTGTAGGGCAGAGTGAGCTGGAAGGACTGGCCCGTGTACCGCAGATCCACCTCGTTTCGCACCGTCACGTGCTCGGTCACCTGACGTTCGCGCCGCCATTCGGCCTCGATCCTCTCGAAAGCACTCTTCAGCTTCGCCGGCGCGCCATCCTGCAAGACCAGCGGCAGGCCGCGGGCGCGTTCCTCGCGCAGCTCGGCGGTGGCTATGCCCGCCGCTGAGAGCACGCCCGGATTGGGTGGAATGATTACCGCGGGAAGCCCCATGCTCTGCATCAACCGGCAGGCGTGGAGCCCGCCGGCGCCGCCGAAGGCTACCAGTGGATAGTCGCGTGGGTCGCGCCCGCTCCCGAGAGTGATCACGCGGATCGCCTTTTCCACCACGGCATCGGCCACGTCGAGAACCGCACCGGCCAGGTCCTCCGGTGTCACGCCGAGCTGTTTCGCCAGCGGGTCGAGGGCCTGTGCCGACCGCTCCACGTCGACGGCGAAGCCCCCGCCGAGCAGGCCGCGCCCGTCGAGGCGACCGAGCACCAGGTGGGCGTCGGTGAGCGCAGGGATCAGCGCGCGGCCGTAGCACGCCGGGCCTGGTTCGGCGCCGGTGCTCTCGGGGCCCACGCGCAGGGCGCCGCCGCGGTCGATCCAGATCTTGGACCCGCCCCCGGCGCCGACGGTGTGAATGTCCACCGAAGGCACCAGCAGGGGCAGGCCGAGGATCGCCGACTGATGGCGGCGCAGCGGCTCGCCGTCGATGAGCGCCACGTCGGTGGAGGTGCCGCCCATGTCGAAGGTGATCGCCCGCCGTGCTGCAAGGCCCGCCTCCCCAGCGCGATCGCTGGCGCCTCCCGGCGTGGCGCGTCCCCAATACCGGCCTCGAGCTCCACCCGCCGCCGCTGCCTCGCTGGAGAGCAGCGCCGCCGCTCCGGCCACGCCGCCGGCCGGCCCCGAGAGGATCGCCGACACGGGGCGCTCGGCCATCTCCACCGGCGGGGCCACGCCTCCCGAGGAGCCCATGACCAGGATCTCGGCGCCTGCGAAGGCCGCCTCCAGCCGTGTCAGGTAGCTCTCCATCACCGGCTTGAGCGAGGCGTTGATCACCGTGGTCGTAGTGCGCTCGTACTCGCGGAACTCAGGTGCGATGCGCGACGAGAGCGAGGTTGCCAGGCCGGCGCGGCGTAGCGCCCGGCCGAGCCGCTCCTCGGGCCCAGAATCGAGAAAGGAATAGAGCAGACAGACGGCCGCCGCCGCCGCCCGGGTGCGCCCGGCGCGGGCCACGGCTGCATCGATCTCCTCCTCGGTGAGAGCCAGCTCCTCGCTGCCGTCGTGCATGGTGCGCTGGTCGACACCGATGCGCAGCGCCCGCGGTACGGGGGAGACAGCCTTGACCACCGGTAGGCGGAAGAGATCGAGCCGTTCTTGGCGGCCGATTTCGACGATGTCCTCGAAACCTTTGTTGGTGATCAGGCAGGTCCTGGCGGTTTTGCCCTCGAGCAGCGCGTTGGTCGGCACCGTGGTGCCGTGGATGATCACCAGATCGGCTCCGTGCCTCGCGAGCAGGGCGTCGTCGTCGTCCGTCTTGCTCGCATCGGCCTCACGGGCGCTTCCGGCGGCGTCGATCGAGCGCAGGAAGCCCAATACCCCTGCGCGGATCACACGCACCGGATCGCGCGGGAAGGAGGGCCGCTTGTCAACGCTGATCCTCCCCCGGTGGAGCAGAATGAAATCAGTGAAGGTGCCGCCCGTATCGATTCCTACGATGATCGGCGATCGACTCATGTCGTCTTCCTCAAAAGAACCCTCAAAATCAGTGCCCGGCAAGCACGCGACGACGGCCGCGTCCATGCCGGATCGTGGAGGGCAGTTGAACGTGCCATCCAATCTGATAAAAAAGGGACGATCTTGCATCGATTTTTTGGAGTTCCTTTCGTGATCCACACCATAACGCTCGCGATGCATCCTGTTTCCTTTCCGCTGGCCGGCTCGATCGGAACCGTGCCGGCCTTCATTCTCTGGGTTCTGGCCGCCTATCTCTTGGGAGCGATCCCTTTCGGCCTGCTGGCGGGATTCATAAAGGGCGTGGACATCCGTACGCGGGGATCGGGCAACATCGGCGCCACCAACACGATCCGCATTCTGGGCAAGCCGATCGGGCTGACTGTCTTCCTGCTCGATTTTGGAAAGGGACTGGGACCCACACTCCTGGCCCTCTTTGCCGGCCGGCCCCTCGTGCCCGGCACGGTGGACCCGCAGGCGCTGGCCGTGTGCTGCGGCGCCGCAGCGGTGGTGGGGCACTGTTATCCGGTCTTTCTCGGCTTCAAGGGCGGCAAGGGTGTGGCGGCCATGGCCGGTGTGGCTCTGGCGCTCTGCTGGAAGGCGGCGCTCGTTGCGTTCATCGTCTTCTTCGTGGTGCGCAAGCTGACCGGATTCGTCTCCCTCTCCTCGATGGCTCTGGCGTTCGCGTTCCCCTTGACCGTCATCGTTATCTATCGGGCGCGTGCCTTCGACGAGTATCTGTGGATCACGGGGGTTGGCTTTCTCTCGGCGCTGCTGATCGTAATGCGCCATCGATCCAACATCGCCCGCATTCTACGCGGCGAGGAGAGCAAGGTGGGAGATCCCGACCCGGAGAAGTTGTGAGGTATCAGAGAACGGCCCGGCAGGTACACCAGTTTTTCCGGGAAATAGAATCGGCTTGCAGAGGTTGTGGTCCAAACGGTCGTACACGTTCTCGGCGAAGCGGTTCAGGAACGCGTAACTGAGGCCACCGGAGAAGATTGGTGAACGAGAACGAGAACCTATAGGTGAACGGAGGCAGTCGCTCGCGGCGACATCGAGGAAGACGGGAGGAGCAAGCGATGAAAGTTACGGTACTCGGCGACGGCGGTTGGGGTACGGCTCTGGCCATGGTGCTCCACGAATCGGGCGCAGAAGTCACCCTCTGGGGCGCCTTTCCCGACTACATCGAGCTGATGCAGCGAGAGCGGCGCAACCCCAGGTTCCTCCCGGGTGTGACGATCCCCGGCGAGATCCGGCTCACCGCGAGCCTGCAGGAAGCGAGCGCTGCCGGCCTGTACGTCTCGGTCATCCCCTCCCAGTTCGTGCGTCAGGTCATGGTGCGACTCAAAGAGTTCTATTCCCAGGGATCACCGATCGTCTCGGCCACCAAGGGGATCGAGGAAAACACGACGATGACCGCCCGGCAGATCATCAAAGAGATCCTGGGCACGGAGGAGACCGCGGTGCTTTCAGGGCCGAGCCACGCCGAGGAGGTGGCCCGCCGTATGCCCACCACGGTGGTCTCGGCCTCGCACGATCGAGATCTGGCGCAGCGTGTCCAGGACCTCTTCAACACCGAGCGCTTTAGGGTCTACACCAACAACGATCCCATCGGCGTGGAGCTGGCGGGGTGTATCAAAAACGTGCTCTCCATCGCCGGCGGCATGGTTGACGGCCTCGGCTTCGGCGACAATACCAAGGCGGCGCTCATCGCCCGCGGCATCGTGGAGATGGGACGGCTCGGCGAAGCCCTGGGAGGCGATCGCGCCACCTTCTTCGGCCTCGCCGGCATCGGCGACCTCGTGGTCTCCTGCACCTCCCGTCACGGCCGCAACCGCGCCGTCGGCGAGCGACTCGGCCGGGGTGAGAGCTTGCAGGCGATCGTCGACGACATGCAGATGGTGGCCGAGGGCGTCAAGACCACCCGCGCCGTGGCCGAGCTCAGGGCGAGATGCGGTGTGGAGATGCCGATCTGCCGCGAGGTGAATCACGTGCTCCACGCCGGCAAGGCTCCGCGAGACGCCGTCCGGGACCTCATGTCGCGCAGTTTGAAGGACGAGGTCGAGTGGTAGCGGATGGAACCAGAATTTCGGTGGAGAGGAAAATCAGAAACCCGACGGTGATGGCGTAACGCCCTTCCCAAAAAGAATTTACTCCTCGACGCGGCGTGATTTCTAGATTATATCTTGAATCAAATACGGGCACCCCTCATTTTGAGAGCTAACACTCATAGCTGGTTCTCTATCCTCAGCTCTTTTCGATTGGCACTGTAACGCCGGTTTTTTCCGTCGAGACAACGGAATGGTTTTTCTTGACTCGAGGTGGCACTGCGCCCCTGGTGAGAGAAGCCGTATTACGGGAAGGTCGTGCCCATGAACGTTACGCCCGGACTGTTCTCCAGGACGAACACCCCTCTGCTCTTCTTTCTGTTCCTCGCGATCGCACTAGGCGGCACCCTGTCGATTGCCCCTTCGGCCGCGGCCGACGAGGCCGGGGATGCGAAACCCCTTCTGATCCAGGGCGGTCGGATCCTCACCATGGCCGGCGTCGATTTCGAGCGGGGCGATCTCTTCATCCGCAAGGGACGCGTCGCGGCCGTCGCGCCGAGGCTTCGAGCCCGTCGCGGCGTGCAAGTCATCGACGCCTCGGGCAAGACAGTGGTTCCAGGTTTCATCGACGCTTGCAGCGCCTTGCTTCGGGAACCGGGCGGGCGATCCGGCAGCCGTGCGACGTGCTCGGTGATCGATGCGATCAACACCTTCAGCCTTCAACAGAAGCGCGGTCTCGAAGCGGCGCTGGCCCGGGGCGTCACCACGGTGGCGGTCTTCCCGCAGGCCTCTTCCGGCGTAGGCGGCTATGCCGCGGCTTTGCGTCTGATCCCGGATGCCGCGCCGCGTGAGCTGGTCGTGGAGGAGAAGCTGGCCCTTCACGCCGCGGTCGGGCTCGGGTCTTACGGCCGGCCGTTCCACCGGCTCGGCGAGATCGAGAATCTGCGCGGCGCGCTGCGCGGTGCCAAGGAGTACGAGGAAGCACTCGAGAACTATACCGAAGAGCTCGAGGAGTACGAAAAGAAGCTGAAGGAGCGCGCTGAGAAGGACGACACCGAAGACCAGGACAAGGAAACGGACACGAAAAAGAACGGCAACGGCAAGCGGGCCGGGCGCACCAAGAGTCGCGATAACAACAACAACGACAAGAAGGCCGAGTCCGCCACGAAGAACGATGCGGCCAAGGACAAAGACAAGGACGAGCTCAAAAAACCCAAGAAACCACGCCACGACCCCGCCAAGGAGCGCCTGCTCGAGGCCTTGGACGGCGAGATCCCGCTCTTCGTCGAAGTCCACCGCGCCGCCGATGTGATCAATCTCCTGGATATCGTCGAGGCGTATCCGGTGAAGCTGGTGCTGATCGGCTGCACCGAAGGGTTTCTCGTGACCTCCGAGCTCGCCGGAGCGGGTGTGAAGGTGGTGGCAGGGCCGGCTTTTCGGGAGACTGAGCTCGAGCGCAACGAATTCCGCAACCACGTGCCCTGGTTCGCCGCGGCTCTGGCCAAGGCCGAGATCCCCTTCGCGCTGGCCAGCTCCGGCCGCCTGGCCGGGGAGACGCGGCACCTCACCCTCAACGCGGCCCAGACGGTCGCCCACGGCCTGACAGAACGCCAGGCTCTGGAGGCGATCACGATCGAGGCCGCCCGCCTGCTCGGTCTGGATGAGCGTCTCGGTTCCCTCGAAAAGGGCAAGGACGCCGACCTGGTCATTTTCGACGGTGACCCTCTCTCCTCCGCCGCAAAGGTGGAAATGGTCATTATCCAGGGACGCATCGTCTATCAACCTGGCGCCTAAAGCTGCATGGAGGAGCGATGAAGCGCACGATTAAACTGAGAATATTCTCCTTTGGGACCGCCTTTTTCATGCTGCTCTGCTGCCTTGCCACCGCGGAGTCCGGTCCCGATGGGAGCCGGAAATCCCCCACCCCTGTGGCGCTAAAAGCCGCCAAAGTCTGGACCGGAACGGGGCAGGTTCACGACGACGCCTTGGTTCTTTTGCGCGGCAGACAGATCGCCGCTGTAGGCAAGGATATCGTTCTGCCAGCCGGCTGCGAGGTGATCGACCTGGGATCGGCGCAGATCGCGCCGGGACTGATCGATCCCTTCACCGCTCTCGGAGCGGTGGGGCAAAACATCGAGATCATCGATCCGATACATCCCGAAGCCACGGCGGAAGACGTCTTTGACCGCTTCCACCGCGACTTCGAGCGCGCCTTGGCGGCGGGCATCACCTCTGTCGTGATTACCCCCTCCCTGGACAATCTGGTGGGCGGCACCGCCGTGGCGGTCAAGACCGCCGGCACTTGCGCGTGCAGCCGCTGCCGTGTGCTGCGCCGGGGTGGGCCGTTGCTCCTGACCCTGTCCGAGGCAGCGCAGAAGCGCAACCGCGCACCCACATCACGCATCGGAGCGATCGACCTCTTCAAGCAGACCCTCGCACGGGCCCGCACCCCGGCTGTTCACGGTGAGACACCATCGCCGCGGATCGAGGCTCTCGTCAGGGGGGAGCTGGACGCGTATTTCTATGCCTCCTGGCGCTACAACCTGGACACGGTGATCGGCTTGCGGAAGGAGTACGGATTGAAACTGACCCTGGTGGGTCTGAGCGACGCCTGGGAGATGATCGATGAGCTGGCCGCGGCCGGCATGCCCCTGATCCTGGGACCCTTCAACGCACTCACCGCCGAACGGGAGCTGTGCGTTCCCGGACGGGCTCAGGCGGCTGGGCTCGAAATTGCCTTCACCTCCGGCGCTCCCGGGTTCAAACCGGAAGGGCTGCGCTCGAGCGCAGCCCTCGCGGTGCGGTACGGGCTGGAGAGAGACGCGGCGCTGCAAGCGATGACGCTGCATGCCGCCAAGATGGCCGGGATCGTCGAGAGGGTCGGGTCGCTGAGCCCGGGCAAGGACGCCGACATGGTGGTCTTTTCCGGCGATCCCCTCGACCTTTCCTCCAAGGTGCTGCGCGTGTATGTGAACGGAACGCCGGTCTATGCCGGCGCGTGTTGCGGGGGATGCTGTGCCGAAAGCGAGGTGTGCCCATGATGAACTCTAGTCTAGTGCTGCTCATCTGCTTCGTTTTGCTGTTCGGGTTCGCTTCGGCCGAGGCCCGGGAGGCCAGCGACTCGAGCGGATTGCTCGTCGTCAAGGCGCCCAAGCTCTACATCGGTGACGGAAGGGTCATCGAGAACGGCGCAGTGGTGATCAAAGACGGAAAGATCATTCAGGTCGGGCCGCTCTCCGAGGCGCCGCAGGGAGCCGCCGAGATCAAGTGCCCCTCGGGTGTTGTGACGCCGGGGTTGATCGATGCATCCTCCACGGCTGGGCTCATCGACAAGTATTCCTGGACCGAGCACTCCTCCGAGGTGGTGTCCCATCTGAACGTGCTGGACGCCGTCGACATGCGGTCGCGCGATTTCGAGCGATTGGCGCGTCAGGGCGTGACCACGGTGTACGTAACCCCCGGCTCGGGCAGCGTCGTAGGATGCCGCGGCTGCGTGCTCAAGACGGCCGGTCCTGCCGGCGAGCGCATCGTGGTGTCGCGTGGCTCGGTCAAGGCGACCATGGGGCGCGACTCCTACCGTCGCGGCGGTTGGAACCGGGGGCCGCGCGGCCGCGTCGATTTCTGGACCCGCCGGCCCACGACCCGCATGGGGGTCACTTGGATTTTCCGTGAGGCCTGCTTCGAAGCCCGCAAGTACCGTGACGCCAGAACCAAGCCCGGCGCGGCGACGGTGCCTCACGATGCGGCGCTGGAGAGTTTGGCCGCGGTTCTGGACGGCCAGGTGCGTCTGCGCGTTCAGGCCCGCAAGGAGCACGACATCTGGTCGGCGATCAGGCTCTGCAAGGAGTTTGGCGTGGACCTGGTGCTCGAGGAGGGTACTGAGGCGTACAGTTGCGTGCCGGAGTTGAAGGAGTACGGCGTTCCTGTCGTTTACGGCCCGGTCTTCGCGTACCCCACCGGTTTTCGCGCCGGATCGGGCGAGGCCAACGAACCCTGTCTGAACACGGCCGGGATTCTGCACGAGGCGGGGCTGCTCTTCGCACTCACCGCCAGCGATCTGAGCGGCGAGGGCGCGCTGCCTCACCAGGCGGGCTTCGCCGTGCGCGCCGGTCTGCCGCGGGCGGCTGCGCTGCGTGCCGTGACCGCTGCGCCCGCCGAAATCCTGGGCCTGAGCGACCGCATCGGCCTGCTCGAGCCGGGCTACGACGCCGATCTCGTGTTGTGGAGCGGCGAACCCTTCCTGCCCACGACGCGGCCGATCGCTGTGGTAGTCGGCGGCGAGCCCGTGCATGTTGCCGGGATCACCGGGGCCGAGCTCCGGGTTCTCCAGCGGGCCGCAAAGGAGTCTCCCGAGAAATAGTCCGCAATCAAGCGTGCTCTAGCGAGGAAGGATGCTTCCTCACCGAGGATAAAAAACATCGGAGTTCAGAAGATGCATTGTCTCAAACTGGCTTTCCTGGTTTTGACCGCAGCCTGTCTTCCCGTGCTGTCCGTAACCGCTGCGCAGGATGATGAGAGCGCCTTGAGAGCGGACAAGATCGCCCTCAAGGCGGGCCGCATCATCACCGTCCTGGACGAGGAGATCGAGAACGGTGTCATCCTCATCGATCGGGGCAAGATCGTCGAGGTGGGGAAGGACGTGGAGATCCCCTATGACTACTGGGTCATGGACATGAGCGACAAGGTCGTCTTCCCCGGCATGGTCGAAGCTCACACCACGCGTGGCATCGACAGAACGAACGAGAGCCTGCCCGTGGTGCCCTTTCTGAGCGTCTACGATGCGATCGATCCCTCGAACCTGGCCTTCGAGGATGCACTGCGCGACGGCATCACGACCCTGCTGATCTCGCAGGGGAACAACACCGTGATCGGTGGCATGAGTCGGGTTGTACGCCCTATCGGCCGCACCGTCGACGAGATGACGCTCAAGGCCGAAGCGGGGCTCAAGCTCTCGGCGAGCCCTATGTACGGCCAGGACCGGCTGACCCAGATGGCCATCCTGCGGGAGACCTTCCGCGAGCTCGAGGAGTACCTCGGCGACCTGGCCGAGTCGGCTTACGAGAAGGATCTGGAGAAGAAGGGCGAGACGATCAAGTTGGGGCCTGCAGCCGCCCGCGAGAAGGGCGCCGCCCTCATTTCCGACAAGGACCTCGATTTCCGTCACAAGAACCTGAAACGCCTGGCCGACGGCCGCCTTGCTGCTTATGTGTACTGCGGAGCTGCCATGGACGTGTACAACGCGGTGGCCTTCGCCGAGGAGCATGGCTTTCTGAAGCGGACCGTCTTCGTGCTCGGCAGCGAGTGCTACAAGGCTGTCGATCTAATCAAGTCGACGGGGCGTCCGGTGATCCTGGAGCCCTCCATGATCCACCGCGAGACCGATCCGCTCACCGGCGACGAGACCGAGGTCTTCGTGCCGCTGGCCTTCTTCGAGGCGGGGATTTCCTTCGCGGTGACCACCGAGCCGCGCGACGTGTACGGCCTGCGCTATCCCTGGTACCAAGCCGCCCGCCTCATGCGCAACGGCATCCCCCGTGAGACGGCGATCAAAGCGATCACGATAACGCCGGCCTCGATCATCGGCATGGGAACGCGGCTCGGCGCACTCATGCCCGGCTACGATGCGACCCTCCTGGTGCTCACCGGCGATCCGCTGGAGAGCGGCACATGGGTCGACAAGGTGATGATCGGCGGCCGCATGGTCTACGAACAGGAGAAGGACTACCGCTTGAAGGAGCTGCTCACCGGCCAGGAACAACCGGTGGAGCCGGCCCCTCAGGGAGATCAGGAGGAAAAGGCTGCAGAGGCGGAGGCGGCCCCGGGACAAGCGGAATCGGCCTCCGAGGCCAACAAGGACGCTGGCAAATCGCAAGAGAAGGCTCCCCCGTCGGGTCAGTAGACCGCGAGCCTCTCTAGGATGAGACTTCTCGTTGCGAAAGGAGTAGTTGAGATGATCAAGCCTTTTCAGACGCTCGGCGCGGCTTTGATGGCGATCGTGAGCTGCACGGCTCTGATCGTCTGCATCGCGCCTCCGGCGCTGGCCCTTCCCCATCCCGACGGCGACCGCTACGGGTGCGAGCACGATAGCGTGACCGCCGTCCACGCGCGGCAGATCTATACCATGTCGAACACCGACGGCGTGGCGGCGATCATCGAGAACGGTATCGTGCTGATCCGGGGTGGCAAGATCGTGACCGTCGGCAGAGAGTGCGAAGTCGACGTACCCCTCGGTGCGCGTTCGATCACCTTTCCCGACGGGGTGCTGATCCCCGGCCTGGTGAATGCCGCCGCGAGGAGCGCAGCCCGGGTTGCTGGAGACGAGACGGTCTCGGCCAAGTACCGCGCCATCGACACCTTTGATCCGTACAGCAAAAACTCCGATCTACTGTCCGGCGGCGTGACCACCACCTACCTGGCCCCTGATACGCGCAGGCTCGTTTCGGGGCAGGGCGCCGTGGTCAAGACCGCGGGACCGTGCCGGATCTCGCGGATCCTCGCAGAGGACGGCGACCTGTGCCTCAACCTCGGCTCTAGCGCGCACCGGCCGCCACCGCTGCAGGACTACCCGCTGCCGGCGTGGTCACTGACCGAGATTCCGCCGGCCGCACCCCAGAGACCCTACTCGAGGATCAGCCAGTACCTCGAGCTACGGGCAGCCTTCGAGGCGGCGGGCGATTATGGACGGCGTCTGGAGGCCGGGCGGATCGCCTATGCCGACTTCGACTACAACCTCGAGGTGCTCCACGAGACGCTCGCGAACGATACGCTGCTGCGGATCAGGGCATTGCGCGCCGTAGATATCGAGGGCGCTTTGCGCTTGCTGCGCGAACTGAAGATGAAAGGTTACCTGACAGGCTGTCACGAGGCGCACGAGCTGGTGAAGCCGCTGGCCGCGGCCGGTGTCGGCGCGGTCATCGAGATCCCCTTCAGGCGCCAGCTCCCCCTGGGCGAGATCGGCATCGATCCGGGACGCATCGACGAGCGCCTCGACACGGTGGCGCGTCTGGCCGCCGGCGGGGTTCAGGTGGCGCTTACCGCGGGACAACAGAATGGGGGCGGCGAGCTGCTCCACGCCGCGGCGCTGGCGGTGCGCGGCGGGCTGAGCGAAGAGGGAGCGCTACGGGCGATCACCCGCACGCCGGCCGAGCTGCTCGGTGTGGCTCAGCGCGTCGGCAGCCTGGAGCCGGGGCGTGATGCCGACATCGTGGTGCTCTCGGCGGCGCCCTTCCGGCTGGATTCCCACGTCCGCCAGGTGTTCATCGGCGGCCGTTCGGTCTTTGTCAATCCCATGGGACGCGACGCTCTGGTGGTGCGGGCCGGTAAGATTCTCACCGCCGCAGGTCCGGCCATTACGAACGGCGAAGTGCTCGTGGAGCAGGGCGTGATCCGGGCTGTGGGCAAAACCGTGCCCCATCCTCCCGGCGCGCGTATCGTCGACGAGGGCCCCGATTCGGTGGTGACGCCAGGCTTCATCGATGCCCACGGCCATCTGGGCCTCGAGGGTGATCGCAGCACGCCGGGTCCCGATGTAGTCGTGGCCAACGCGGTGGTCGTGGAACAGCCCAACTTTCATCCCGTTGCCCGCGCCGGAGTGACCACCGTGGTGATGGCGCCCTATGGCTCCCACCGCAGTGGCTCGCAAGTGGCGGCGATCAAGACCGCCGGTCGTGGGCGCGACCAGATGGTCACAGACGATCTGGCGGCGATCAAGATGAGCTTCGGCGGGCAGGATCCACTGCTGGGCCTGGATGTTCTGCGCAAGCCCCTGAAGAAGGGCAAGGACTACGCCGACAAGTGGACCAAATACTACGAAGACCTGAAGAAGTGGCAGGAGGAACAGGCCAAGAAGAAGGCCGAAGCCGAGAAGCAGAACGGCCAGGCCGAGGCCGAGAAGAAACCCGCTGCGGACGAAAAAGGCAAGGGTGCCAGGGAGAAGATCGAGAAAGAGGAGAAAGAGACTGTCGATCCCCTCTCCGGAACGTGGGAGGGCAAGATCGAGGGCGATCCGCTTCCCGAACCGGCCGACATCACGCTCAAGCTGAAGCTGGACTCTGACGGCAGCTCGGTGTCGGGCTCGGTCAGCAATCCCATGAGTCCCGAAGAGGTGGCCGTCGACGGCACGCTCTCAGGGACGCAGCTCACCCTGACAGTCGACGTAGAGACTCCCATGGGGGCACCGACCGTCGAAGCTACCCTCGATCGCGCGGACCATATGGTCGGCATGGTCAAGGTGGGCTCCATGTTCAGTCTCGATTTTCAGGCCGACCGCACCGAGAAGGAAGCGCCGGTCATCAAGATCAGCACCCGCAAGAAGAAGGTCGATGACGGCAAGCCGCAACCTCCCAAGGTGAAGCCCGATCTCGAGCCCTACCGCCGGCTCTTTGCCGGTGAGGTCCCGCTCCTCGTGGAGGCCAATCGGGCCGAAGAGATCGAGGCGGTCATCAAGGTGGTTGTCGGGGACTACAAGGTACCTCTCGTGCTGCTCGGCGGGACCGAGGCCTACAAGCTGAAACAGAAGATCACCGAGGCCAAGACCGGGGTGGTGCTGGCGCTCCCGCTCCAGATGCTGAAGGAGCGCAAACCCTATTTCCAGGCCGTGGATCTCTCGCGGTCGGGGATTGCGGTGATGTTTCAGAGCAACGCCGAGGACGGCGCGCGCAACCTGCCCGACATGGCCGGTTTCGCCATCGGCAGCGGCATGGACGCGAGCGCGGCGCTCGAGGCGCTCACCATCTCCCCGGCCAAGCTCTACCACATCGATGATCGCGTAGGGAGCCTGCAGGCCGGCCGCGACGGCGACCTGGTGGTCTTTTCCGGTGATCCCTTCGAAAGAACGAGCCGCGTGCTCAGAGTGTTTGTGGCAGGAAAGGAGGTCGAGCCGTGAGAAGGCTGACCATCTCGATTGCGTTGATAAACTTGGTTTTCGTCGCCGTTGTTTGCGGCGTCGGCCCGCAGGCTCTTGGCGGCTCGGACGAGCAGCCGGGGCTGGCCGTGCGCTGCGGCAAACTGCTGACCATGGACAAGAACAAGACGGTTTTCAACGGAGGTGTGGTCCTGATCCGCGGCCGCACGATCGAGGCCGTGGGGGCCGCCGATGAGGTGGCGATTCCACCTGGCTACGAGGTGATCGACGCCACTCGGCGCTGGGTGCTGCCCGGTCTGGTCGAATACCACAGCCACGTGGCGGGTGACCTGGGCGACCTCAACGACGGCGTCTATCTCACCAACCCCGGGCTGCGCACCGTGGAGACGCTGACGCCCAACAACGAGTACGTCCAGGACGCGCGTGCCGCCGGCGTGACATCGATGCTGCTGATCCCCGGATCGGGCAACAACATGGCTGGCTTCGGGACACTCTGCAAGAGCGCGGGGCGCACGCCGGAGGATATTATCATCATGTCTCCAGGCGTGATCAAAATCGCCCAGGCGGGCAATCCGGAGCGATACTGGTACCGCGTGGGGCGCTCCTTCATGTATTGGAATCTGCGTACCACCCTCGAGGAGCTGAAGGCCTATCACGAGGCTTGGTGTGCTTTCGAGGAGGGCCGCGCCGAGGAGCCGCCCGAATACGACATCGCCAAGCACGATTTCCGGGGGCTCTTCCTCGGAGAGTTCGGCTCGGCGGTGCATACCCAGGGCTACCAGTTGATGATGAACACGGCGGTCATGCTGTGGGATTACCTCGGGATCTGGTGCGTCATGGACCACTCGACCTTCGACGGCTACAAGACGGCGCCGCTCATGAAGGAGCGGGGCATCGTGGTTGTGGCCGGGCCGCGCAACATCTGGCTCGACCGCCACGACCGCCGTATCAACGGCATCCCGGCCAAGTATTACGAGGGCGGGATCGAGAATCTGGCGACGAACACCGACGCGCCGGTGCTGCCGATCGAGGAGCACTTCTATCAGGCCACCGTGGGTGTTCACATGGGATGGGACGACACGTACGATGCCCTCGAGGGGCTGACGATCGTGGGCGCCCGAGCCGGGCTGATCGACGACCGTGTCGGCTCGGTGGAGCCGGGCAAGGACGCCGACCTGGCCCTGTTCACCGGTGATCCCCTCGACCCGAGATCGGAATGCGTGTTGACCATCGTGAACGGCAAGGTCGCCTATGACGCCGCGCAAGAGGGGCAGCGTTTTTAATCAGGAGAGAAGCCACGATGAAACGATGTGTGATCTTCGAGAAGAAGAATCTTGTGACCGCTGCCCTGCTCCTGGCCGTGTGTTTGGCGCTCACCGTTGCGTCGGTGCGAGCCGGGGAGGGGGAGGAGCGGAGAGACGATTTCGTCGTTATCAAGGCGGGGCATGTCATTACTGTCAGCGGCGAGGAGATCAAAGAAGGGATCATCGTCGTCAAGAACGGTGTGATCGAAGCCGTGGGTAAGAACGTGGAGATCCCCTTTCCGTCGCGCATGATCGATGCCCGTGATTTGTGGGTTATGCCGGGATTGATCAGTTCCAGCACCACGGTCGGGACGCAGCCCTACCGTCGAGGTGGAGTTCACGCCGACCTGAAGGTGGCCGCCGAGTTCGAGGCGGACGGTGAGGCGCTGGGTGACGTCCTGCGCTGGGGATTCACGACGCTGACCTTCAGCCCCACCGGATCGGGGATCCCGGGGCAGGCCATGACGGCACGGCTCCTCGCTGATCAGGAAGACGCCGGCGCCGTTCACGAGGTGCTGAGCGACAGCGCTTACCTGCTCATGGAGATCGACAATCCCGCCTCCGACAAGCGTACGCTGAAAAAAGCCTTCGCGACCGCCAAAAAGGAGATCGAGAAGGTGGAGAAGGCCCGCAAGGATTGGGAGGAGAAGCAGAAGAAGAAAGCCGAAGAGGCCAAGAAGAAGGCCGAAGCCGAGAAAAAGCAGGGCGAGGGTGAGAAGCAGCCCGAAAAGAAGCCCCGGGCGAAAAAGAACGGCGAGGGTGACAAGCAGGGCGAGCAGAAGAACGGCAAGCAGAAAGCCGACGAAGATACCTTCAAGCCGCCGGCGATCAAACCGCCCTATCTGCCACTCGTCGATCTGATCCAGAAGAAGGAGGGCGTGAAAGCGCTCGTGGCGTTCAGCCAGGCCAGCGATCTGCTCCACTACCAGGAAGCGATGAAGGACTTCGACGTAGCGCAGGCGTACCTGCTGCGCAATTCTCGGGGCTGGTGGTCGCAGGATACGGACCTCGCCTTGGTGGCGAAGACCCTCGGCGATGCCGAGGCCGAGGTGGTTCTGAATCCTGCGATCAACACCAGACCGCTCACCCGCAACCGCTTCAACCTGCCCAAGGTGCTGATCGAGGCGGGGTGCAAGGTTTCGCTGCGACCGATGGATAGCGGCGTCTCCGGGCATCAGTCGTTTCTGCGTGAGGTGGCGTTTCTGGTGCGTAGCGGCCTGAGCCGCAAGAGCGCCATCGAGGCCATGACCTTACGTCCGGCCCAATTGCTCGGGATCGCCGAGCGGGTCGGAACCGTAGAGGCGGGGCGCGACGCGGACCTGCTCTTTCTGACCGGCGATCCCTTCTCCACGGGGACGCGGGTCGCCCGGGTGATGGTGAAGGGCGAGCTCGTGGAGGGGCATCATGAGATTCAGTAGGAGTCGATCGATGAACTGTTTCCGGACCATAGGCTGCAGCGCTGTGGCTGTTCTCTTCGGGATATTCTTCGTGGTGGGAGCAGCGGCCACGGCGTGGGGTGACGAGCCGGAGAAGGGGCACGGCGCCGACGCCAAGATCAAGGCCGAGGAGAAGGACAAAAAGGAAGCCGAGGGTGAGAAAGAAGAGCCCAAGGAGCACTTCCTGGCACTCATGGGCGGCGACGTCTACACCGTGACGGGTCCCGTGCTGCGCGGCGTCACGGTGCTCTCCAAGGACGGCGTGATCGTCGACGTGGGACGCGACCTGCACCTTCCAGAAGGATGCGAAGTGCTCGATGTAACCGGTTATCGCGTGTATCCCGGGCTGGTGGCGGTGTCGTCGAGCCGCATCCTGGGTTATGAACCGCCGGAGGACACCACCGATCTCTATGGGATCAACATGGTGCTCGGTCTGTCGGCCGGGCTGACCACGGTGGTGACCGGCAACACCGCCGCCAAGCTGACCTACGGCACCAACGAGGGAATGGTCGTGAAGAAGGGGCTCTTCACGACGCTACGCTACTCGCGCAACCGATCCTATCAGCGCCGGGAGCTGCGCGAGGATTTCGAGAAGGTCCGGCAGTATCTGCGCGATGTGAAGGTTTATGAGCGCAAGAAGGCTGCCGGAGATTCCGAGGCCAAGGAACCCGATAAGAAATGGTTGCGCGGAAAATACAGCACCTATCTCAAGCTGCTGACCGGCGAGATCACCGCGCTCATGTCGGTGGATCAAACCCAGGACCTGCGTGATGCCGCCGAGTTGTCCAACCGCTTCGGCTTCAAGCTGGTGATCCGCGGCGGGATCGAGGCCTGGACCATGGCGCCCGAGCTGGGGCGCAAGGGGATCTCGATGATCATCACGCCGCGGCGCAAGACAGCGTACGGGCGGCGCTATGACCCCGATGGGGAGGATGAGATCGGTCAGTTCGCCGGCCAAGGTGGCGGTAAGACCGGCGGAAGCGAACCGCAGGGGGGAACCGAGCCGATCGACGAGTGCTGCGACGAGCCCGGTCTAGTCGAAGACCGAGGCGCTGATCTCGAGCGCAAGGGATTGCTGGCCTGGCTCACGGCTGGCGAGCTCTGCGAAGAGGACGTGCTCCACGAGGACGAGGAGCTGCAGCCCGACCAGGGGGCATGGGGGAACGATCGCCTCCTGCGGCCCACGGGCTGGACGATCGAAAACGCCAGCGTGCTCTACGAGAGCGGAGTGCCATTCGCCATCATCCCCCAGTCGACGGCGATCAGCATGGGCGGCATCGTGGGACGCGGTCTTCTCATGATGCCCATGGAAGCGGCGTTCGCGGTGCGCGGTGGGCTGCCCGAGCATGCGGCCATCGAGGCGATCACCATCGGCGCGGCGCGCATCCTGGGGATCGACGACCAGGTGGGCTCGATCGAGGTGGGTAAGGACGCCGACCTGATCGTGTGCGACGGTGATCTGTTGCACTACAAGACCATGGTGCAGTGGACCGTGGTCAACGGAAAGATCGCCTACGACAAGGAGAAGGAGTCGCTCTTCGCCCACATCCGGCCGCGCGGCAAGGCGGGCACGGAAGCCAAACCCGAGTTCTGGCCCCGTGATTTCGGCCCCATGCCGAGCTTCGAGCCCGAGGTCGAGCCCCCCGAGCCGGGGCGGAAGAAAGAGGACCAGGAGGACAAAGGAAACAAAGACAACGACTAAAAAACGGATCGGATGGTTTATTTGACCATCTCACCCGGCCCAAATCTTAACGCGTTGATGCGGGACACTGCTCCTCGAGCAGTGTCCCTTTTTTTGTGTCAGCGGCGGCCACGTGGTGAGCCGCTCGTCTGGCGTCCGAAATGGAGATCGATCGAGCGGCGGAATTCAATCACTCGCATCGATATCGTTGTGCAGGCATTTCGGAACACCTGTCGCCATGCCGTGTTTCCGAGGAACTGCCGGAGGATATCATGAGGCAACATCTCCGTGTATAGAAGATTCGCGTCTGTTATTCGCAGCGATTCTGCAGATCGCTCGGCAGATCTATCAGGCGTTTGATAACAATTTCCTGATCACTGTTTTTTTCAGAATACAATCATTTTTGTTGTAGTAGATTTTTTGTTTCGAAGCGAGCTCGTGTTCCGATCAACATCAACAGTAATGACAGATCAAAAAGATTTTCGAGGATGACCGGTCTGTTCGGTCCTGTCGCGAGTTGCCCCTCGACCGGCTTCCACTAGGTAGTTGTCACATCCGAAGATGGCCGATGATCTGCGGTCCTGGTACTCTAAGCATGGTCTTGATCATTCGATTCCTTTCCTCGTGAAAAAAGCCGCAGCATGTTGAGCAGCTTACTCTCGCCACGCAAGGTCCCCGGCATGTTCCATCGATTCTTGCCTTGATCTTTTGGCAGAATTTGTTTTGCTGGAGGATTGGCCGTTTATACGAAATTGTCCGCGAGATGAGCCCTCGTACCGGCTGAGTTCCGGGGCTATTATCACTGAATGTACGGACCGGACCGCACCGGAGAGCCCCTGGAGTTGCGGTTCTCGACGGCAGACCGTGGTGAAGGTTAGGTGAATCTACGGAGATCGATTCACCGAAAATCCGGGCTCGACGGCTGATATCGATCAGATAAATCATCTCGATCATATGGAGGAACGAGAACATCGTGAGCGAAGCGGAGTCTTTGAGAGAACGGGCAGCCTCAGGAGATCTGGAAGCCTTGGAAGAGGCCTGGCTCGATATGCTGAACGATCCCGGGCCGTCCGCCGGGTTTCTGCAAGCCCTCGACGCTGTCACGGCGGAGCCGAAAAAGCAGGTTCAGGTGGCCCTGTCCCTTCTACCGATCCTGCTGGAAACATACGCCGAAAAGGAACGTTATGAGGACGCCTTTGCTGTGGCGCGGCGGCTGGCGACGTTGCAGCCGCTGAGCTGGAAGCTGCGACGGGTTCTGCTCCACGTTATGCGCGAGCTCTTCGCAGGCGAGCCGTGGCTCGAGGTCTTCATGCATAGCTGCAGGATCGACGCAGAGGTGCCCATGGACAAGGCTCTCGAGCTGTTCGACAGGTTCGAGCCGTACAAACCCGGCTGTCCCGTGGAACACCGCTCGGGATGGGGCTGCGGGGTCGTGGATGGCTATTACGACGAAGAAGTGGAGGTGCGGATCCGCTTTCAAGACGGGCAGATCCGCGGATTGCCGCTCACTTCGGCAATGGAAAGCCTCATGCCGATCGATCCAGGGGACTTGAAGGCCATGTATCTCATCAATCTCGAGGGATTGAGGGAGCTGGCGCAGACAGACCCGGGGTTGCTGGTGCGCAAGGCGGTGACGCTGTGGCGCGGCAAGGCCACCGCGGCGAAGGTCAAGGAGGTACTGGTCGACAAGGCGGTGCCCGCTTCAGGATGGGCCAAGTGGTGGCCAAAGGCCAAGAAGGCGGCGGCCCATGATCCCTACCTCAAGGTGGAGGGCGGGAGCCGGCCGGTGTTCTTCCTGCGCGACGAGGCGGTCTCCATGGAAGACGCGGCCCTCGCCGACGCACAGGCGGCGCCCGACCTGAATGCCGCCGTGGAGTGTGTGCGGTCGATCATTCTCTCCGGACCTGCGGAAGAGCTGCTCGAAGCGCTGCTGGCCGATATCGCGGAGCGCCTGCGTCAGGGGGTGGAGGAGGACGAGGACGCCGCCGCGGGCACGTTGCTCGATGCGGCGCTGCTGATCGAAGAATTCCACCACAAGGCGCCTTACAGCTCGATAGAGCTCTTCCAGTTGATCGATGTCGACGACGACGGACACCCTGGCGAAGGCGTCGTCGAAGTGCTCGACGAGATCCCCTCCGACCGGGGTCGCAGGCTGGGTTTCCACGCCTTGATGAAAGCCTTTCCCGAGGAGTGGGCGGGAGTCGTGGCCGAGAATTTCCACATGTTGCCCCGCGAGCTGATGACCCCTGCTGTGGATGTCCTGGTGAAGGGGGGGCATGAGGAACTGCTGCAGGAGTGCTGGCACAGGATTGAAAAGGAGCCATGGCGGTATCCCTGGCCGGTGTTCCATCTGTCGCGCAAGGTCGTGAACGGCGATTTCGGCAACGGATCGCCTTCGATCCATGAAGTCGTCATCGTCATGCTCCGCTGCCTGGAGTCGCCTCTCTTCCATAGCTGGAACGATCGCTATTTCATCAGAGAGATCAACAAACGCTACGAGGAACTGCTCTTCGAGCACAAGCGGCACATCTTGGAGCACTTCCTGCATAAAGGGGAACGGGTTGATCTCGAACGGGCTTACAAGATGGTGCACGTGACGACACAACTGCCCAAGGCGATCGCCGACCGGCTGGCGGTGGACATCCCGCTGCGCTACCCGGATCTCAAAGTCGCTGAGGAAAGGTACTTCTGGGAGGATGGTATCTACTGCTCCCGCAAGGGGATCAACAAGCGCAGCAAGGAGCTCAAGGAGCTCATCGAGGTCAAGATCCCCGAGAACTCCAAGGCGATCGGCCGGGCCGCTTCCTTCGGCGATCTGAGCGAGAACGCCGAGTGGACCGCGGCGATCGAGGAGCAGAGGCTGCTTACCGACAAGGCCAAGCAGATGGAAGAGGAGCTGGCGATCGTGCAGACCCTCGAGGACCAGAAGATCGCCGATGAGATGGTGGCGCCAGGTGTGACCGTCGCCTTTCGCGAGATCGAGACCGGCGAGGAGCGCACCTACACGATACTCGGTCCCTGGGACGTGGGAGAAGATGGCGTGATCTCCTACCTGGCGCCGGTGGCCGCCGGGCTGCTCGGCAAGAAAGCGGGCGAGCAAGCCACCCTCTCGCTTCCCAGCGGTGAGATCGTCGTGGAGATCCTGACCACCGAGAAGACTCAACGAGTCCTTCCATAAACTTGAGAAAATGCCTTGACGGGGTATTCCCCGGTTTTCATAATCTGAGTTTCCCTGCAAGGCAGGAATTGACAAAGCTCAATAAAGAGTCGGGGCGTGGCGCAGTTTGGCTAGCGCGCTTGAATGGGGTTCAAGAGGTCGGAGGTTCGAATCCTCTCGCCCCGACCATATAAATCAAGTGAAAGAGGGAGTTTAGGGGATGGTGAAAAGCTGTTCCAACTCCCTCGTTCCATTTCTACGCCTCATTCTGCGTTATGCTGTTATGAGTCAATCGCCTGGATCGGCGAGCGTAGAGTCAACACCAGATCCCTTCCCATGTCTCATCAGTATGCCTTGAAGGGTCAATTCATTGAGTCTTTTCTTTGCCGTGTTCTGCCTCGGAACGCTGTTTCGCGCGTTCATCGGCCCCGACGCTCTCGATCTCATAAAGATGCCTTTCGGGCTCGACTTGGCGGTTGGAGAGACCTACGGCGTGGGCACCGTGGTCATGCAGGACGGGCTGAAGATGCTCGAGGTCCCTCTGTGGCGCAGCTACCTCGCGGGTTGCATCCTGCTGGGCATCGCCCCCTGCACCGCGATGGTCCTCGTTTGGGGCTACCTGTCGCGCGGGAACGACGGGCATACGCTGGTCATGGTGGCTATCAATTCGCTGACCATGCTCTTCCTCTACGGACCGCTGGGGGGGCTCCTCCTCGGCGTTGGCCGCCTGCCCGTGCCGTGGCAAGCCCTGTTGCTCTCCATCGCTGCCCCTCGTGGCCGGGTACTTTTCGCGCAGGTGGATCATCGCCGCCCGGGGAGAGAGGTGGTTCAGGGACGAGTTCCTGCCGATCCTGACACCGGTGACGATCATCGCGCTGCTCGTCACCCTGGTGCTACTCTTCTCCTTCAAGGGCGAAGTGATCCTCTCCAATCCCCTGACGATCGTGTGGATCGCGATCCCGCTCTTCATCCAGACCACATTCATCTTCGGCCTGGGATACGTCTTGGCGCGCGTGCTGAAGCTCTCCTACGAAGACGCCGCGCCCTCGGCCATGATCGGCGCATCCAACCACTTCGAGGTGGCCATCGCCACGGCGACGATGCTCTTCGGGCTCTCCTCGGGAGCCGCCCTGGCAACGGTCGTCGGTGTGCTGATCGAGGTCCCGGTGATGCTGATGCTGGTGAGGATCTGTCTGCGCACGCGGCACCTCTTCGAGGCCGGCTAACACCAGGCAGGCTGCTGCTACTTTCGCTTCGCGCTTCTCGAGAGCGTATCAGATCATCCAAAGACGATTTTGCCGCCGGCGTGGCCGATCGAGACGATGATCGGCAGTATCAACAGGTAGAGCACGAGAACCGTTAGATCCACCGCTCCCGGCGCCAGCACACCGTGCGTCGAATGCACGTAGATCACCACCGCACTGTAGGTGAGCAGAACGATCGACATGGCCAGCTTGAAGACATAGAGTCTTTTTTTACTCGTTCCGTGTTTGTAGACCCAATGGAACAGGCCGGTAGCGAAAGCCGGCACCGCCGTGATCCATCCTACGATCATGAGGTAGTAGCAAGTTCGCTCGAAGTGCGCATTTTCAAAGAGGTAGAAGAGGATCAGAAAGACCGGCGCCAGAGAGAACAGCGCCTGGGGGAAATGGACGCTGATCGGGTGTGGATGGGTTTTCAAGAGCTTCAGCGCCCACGGAGGTGGAGGCTTGGCCGCCGCGGCCGCATCGGTTTTCAGCACACCCGCCTGCTCGAAGCGTTCGAGCACCTCGGCGCCGTGCGGTGCCCCCGCCAGGTCATCGCTCAGATCTCCTCCCGCCTCGTGCTGCCCCATGTGCTGTCCCTCCTTCCAGAGAGCACTGGAGGATAGGTCGTAGACCTTTCCCTCGACCACGACATAGGTGGAACGTTCTTCCTTCCCGTCGAATCGTCCCATGTCCTCAGGCTTGAACTCTTGCATGGCGATATCCTATTTTTGTGGAAACCTGTAGCAACCTCTTCACAAATCGAATCAGGCGACAGTTTGGGAGAAACCGAGCTCCACCTCTCACCATATCCTCGAAGCCCTCGAGAGGCAAGGTGTACGGATTTGTTCTTCGAGAATAACACATGCGCGCCCAGGTTGGGATACCCTCTTCCTGGACGCGTGATCTCTAGCCCGAACCGAATTCGAACCTGTCGTCTGCGAGGCTGGAATGGTAGACTGCATGCCTCCATCTTCGGCACAACAAACCGCGAGATCGGCCGTCGTGTCGATGTCGTGTCGATGAAGCACAAAGCGAATTCAGCGGGGAGATTGAGGCTATGGTCACGGAATCACCCAAGACCTGGAAATGTCTGATATGCGGCTACATCCATTCCGGTCCGATCCCTCCGGAAATGTGCCCCATCTGTGCGGCGCCTGCCGATCAGTTCGAATCTGTCGACGTGCCGCGTGAGAAGACCGAGGCAGCCGAGGCCTCCCGCTGGAGGTGCACGGTCTGCGGTTACATCCACGATGCCGACAGCCCTCCGGAACTCTGTCCCACCTGCAGCGCCGCCAGCGACGCTTTCGAGCCCTTCGAGCTCGATGAGGACCTGTGCTGGTACCGCATCGCCGGGCTGGACGAGGTTCCCGAAGGGAGCGTAAAAACGGTGACAGCAGCTAACAGGTCGTTCGCCCTGATGCATATCGGCGGGCGATACGCTGTGCTCGACCATGCCTGTCCTCACCAGGGGGGGCCTCTCGGTGAGGGTTCGATCGATGACGAGGGGCTCCTGCGCTGCCCCTGGCACGGGTGGAGCTTCGATCCCGCGACCGGCGCCAATCCGGCGGGGAGTAGTGGCGTTACGACCTATCCCACCGAGCTGCACGAGGACGGCATTTACGTCGGGCTCATGGAGGAGAAGCTCGAGGTCGAGACGATCTCGGACGTCATGGTGGCCACCATGGTCAACTGGGGGGTGGAGTATGTCTTCGGCATGGTGGGACACTCCAACCTCGGCCTCGCAGAGGCGATCCGGCGTCGCGTCGAGCACGGCGATCTTGCCTTCGTTGGCGTCAGGCACGAGGGCGCGGCGTCGTTCGCGGCATCGGCCTATGCCAAGCTCACCGGAAAGCCGGCGGCCTGCATGAGCATCGCCGGCCCTGGCGCCACCAACCTGCTCACCGGCTTGTGGGACGCCCGGATGGATCGAGTGCCCGTCCTGGCGTTGACCGGGCAGGTGGACACGCAGGTGCTCGGCCCTGGAGCCTTTCAAGAGGTGGACCTGGCGGCGGCGTTCAACTCCGTGACGACCTGGAGCCAGACCGTGCTGCCGTCCAGCCAGCACGCCGAGCTGATGACCCTGGCTCTCAAGCACGCGGTTCTGAATCGGGACGTGGCGCACCTGATCCTGCCCAACGAGGTTCAGGCACTTCCGGCCCTCGAGGGGGTGCAGCCGTCCGGTCCCGAGGGGCGTCTGGCGCCACGCGACATCACGCCATCTGTAGATTCCGTCGCAAGCGCCCTGGAGCTCCTGCAAAGCTCGCAGCGGCCGGCGATCATCGTGGGACACGGCGCGCGCTTCCAGATCGAGCCGATCATCGAGCTCGCAGAGGCGCTGCGATGCCCGGTGATCACCACCTTCAAGGGGAAGGGATTGATCCCCGACGAGCATCCCCTGGCATGCGGCGTACTGGGGCGCAGCGGCACGAAAATAGCAAGTCATTTCATGCAGGACTCCGACGCGCTGCTCGTCTTCGGGGCTTCCTTTTCGCACCACACAGGCATCACGCCCGACCGACCTACGATTCAGGTCGACTACGACCCGCTGATCCTGGGCAAGTTCCATGCCGTCAACGTTCCGGTCTACGGCGAGATCGGCATCACGGCGCGGCTGCTCATCGAACGGCTTTCCTCCGGTGCGGCCGGAACCTGGCTTGATCGGCGTGCCGAGATCGCCGAGCGCTGGACGCAGTGGAGAGCGGAGAAGACGAAGCGCGCTAAAGAGAACCACGGCGAAGGATTGAGCTCGGCCGAGGTGTTCGCCGCCCTGAGCCGCCAGGCACCGGACAACGCCGTGATCGCCGTGGATGTCGGCAACAACACCTACTCCTTCGGCCGATACTTCGAGTGCAAGCGCCAGTCGATCTTGATGTCCGGCTATCTCGGCTCGATCGGTTTCGGCTATCCCGCCGCCATGGGCGCCTGGGCCGCGGCGCCCGACCGCCCGATCCTCGCGGTAACCGGCGACGGCGGATTCGCGCAGTACATGGCCGAGCTGTGCACGGCCGTGAAGTACGGCATGAACATCACGCACATCCTGCTCAACAACCACGAGCTCGGCAAGATCTCCAAAGAACAGCAAGCGGCACGCTACGAGATCTGGGAAACCGCTTTGCACAATCCGGACTTTTCGAGATACGCCGAGATCTGCGGCGCCATGGGCGTGCGTGTGACCGATCGCTCCGAGCTGGATGATGCCATCGCGAAAGCCCTGGAGCACCAGGGACCCTCGATGGTCGAGATCCTGACCGACGCCGAGCTCGTCTAGGTTTGGCCTGCACGTGAAACCGAAAGTCGCCGGTCAGGCCGGTCGAAGCATCGATCGATCGCGGCGTTGATCGCCGCAGCGCCGGGATCACTCTTGCAGATGGTCGTGAAGGATCTGCCACACATCGCTCGCGATCGAATGCAGCGGCCGCTTCAGCCTGGCGCCTGTCGCGTCGGCGTTGGCTTGAAGCGCCATCGAGCATTTCAGCGCCGGAAGAAACTCCATCTGGCTCTGATAGCCGGGAAAGATGCCTCCATGACCGTAGATCGTTCCGAATGGCGACGTCCAGATCTGAACGCCCAATCCGTATTCGATCCAGTCGGATTCGGGAATGTTGACGGGGGCCCCTGCGATCATCATTGCGGTCATCTCGGAGCTCAGCACCCGCCCTTCGAACAGCTCCTTGGCAAAGACGGCCAGATCGCGGCTGGAGGTCACCAGCCCGCCGCCGGTCCATTCGAACTGAGGGTTGAGCACGTAACGACCATCGACCAGGACGCGTTCGGGCAGAAAAAAGGGAGCTCGCTCGCCGCCGGTGTATCCCGGCACCAGGCGGGGGATGATTCGACTGACCGATGGCGTGGTGTCGGACAGCCGCAGAGGGTGCAGGACGCGCTCCGTCAGCTCTTCATAGTAGGTGCGGCCACAGAGTTTTTCGATCACCATCCCCAGCAGGATGTAGTCGGTGTCCGAGTAGCCCCACCCCTCACCTGGAGGATGCAACGCAGGTGCATCGAGCACGATAGCGATCAGCTCCTCCGGTTTCCAGACACGATCTGGATCGGCGTTCAGCTCGTTCCAGAAGGATTCCTCGAGCACGTATCTGGGCAGGCCTCCGGTGTGGTTCAAAATCATGCGGATCGTAATCTCGCCGTGATTCGGCAGCCGCGTAAACCAGGGAGCCTCTCCCAGATATGACGCGAGCGGTGCATCGAGAGCGAGCTTGCCTTCCGCCACCAGCTCCAGCGCAACGGCGGCGACAAAAGTCTTGCCGATGCTGCCCGAAAACATACGGGCGTCATCGGGCATCGCCGCTCCGGTCTCGAGATCGGCCGTGCCTGCGGCGAGGTGAAGGATATCGCCGTCGGGTAGAACCACTGCCAGCGTCGCACCGGGAAAGATGTTCTCGACGGCGAGCCCGGTCATCATCTGCTGTAGGTCGCTCTCGAGCGCCTTCCAATCGGTGGTTTGACTGCAGGCCGTGAGCGAGCAGAAGACCGCCAGTCCGGCGATAAGGTGCGGTACGTCGCTCCACGGTGTTTTTTTCACCTCGTCCTCCCTGTTTCTCGAACTTCTCGTGTCCTGTTAACGGCCCCGACCACCTGGCTGTCGCAAGGGATCGAAGGCTCCGCGTTCAGCGGTGCCTTTTGTATGTCTCGAGCCGCTCTTGAAAAATGGTCAGTTCCTCGGCCGACCCTGCTCGCGCCGCGAGCTCCACGGCGGCTTCCTCCGTCGCGACCGCCTCACTCAGGCGGTGCGCTGCGGCCAGGTTGGCGGCGAGCGCGTCGAGCACCACTGGTAACTGGTACGGAATCGAGCGGCAAATGTTCGTTGCCTGTTGCGCGGGAAAGGCCGGATCGCCCTCCGTATTGGGAATGTCGGCCAGCAGGCCGCCCACGCAGGCGAGCGCCGCACGGTGGCCGGGTTGCAGCCGCAGGGCTGCGATATAGTGGGGGAGCGCCTCGTCTCCGCGCTGGGCGATTCGCAGCATGCCGGCGAGCTCGAGGCGCAGATTCAGGTTTCTCGGATTGAGCTCCACCGCCGCTTCCAGGCAGGGGAGGGCGTTTTCGCCCTCGCCCTTCGCGACGAGCAGTTCGGCCAGGTTGCGCAGTGCATCGGCATAGCGGGGCTCGATCTCGAGGGCGCGGGTGAAGCTTTTCTCGGCCCCGCCCAGATCGCCTTCCGACCAGAGGAGTGCGCCGAGATTGTTGTGGACTTGCGGGTACGCCTCACGCTGCCGGAGCGCGGTCTCGAGGTGCCTGCGCGCGGCGGCGAAGTCGCGCGCCTCCGCGAAGACGATACCGAGGTTGTTGTGGGCGTAGGGATTGTCGTGATGGATCCTGACGGCTTCCTCCAGGAGCGGGCGCGCCTCTGCGAGCCGCCCCTGATCGACGCGTTGGCCGCCGAGGTTGCCGAGCGCCAGCCAGGAGGAGGGGTTCTTGGCGAGCGTGTCGGTCCAGAGGTTTTCCAGGTCGTGATAAACGTGCCCCTGATTCCAGGTGAGGGTGCCGAGCAGTGCCAGCAGAACTCCTGCCGCAACGATGCCGATGCGCTTGCTCTCCGGCGCCAGCCGTTGGATCACAGAGGCCCCGAGACCACAGGCGAGCACGATCAGGCTGGCGCTCGCCAGGTACTGGAAGTGATCGGCTACGAAAGAGTAGGTCATCGGATAGACGTTGAAGAATCCGAGGGCGGGAACCAGATTACCACAGAAAACCAGCACTGCCACCAGGGGGCCGCGGCCGAGATGGCGGCGGCAGAGGAAGAGCACCGCACCGACAACCAGAACGGCCGCCGGGAAGAGATACTGCCACGCCGCGCCGGAGTCGATCTCCCAGCGAGAGTAGTTGAAACAGAGGTCCACCGGTAGCACGAGCTTGGTGGCATAGAACCAGAGAGCGCGGCCGGCGATGAGGCAGCGCTCGGCGATGGAGAAATCCCACGCAACACCCTCGGCGAGCACGTGCTCCTTCTCGAGCACGACCGTCGCCATGGCCATGACGATACCAGCCGCAAAAAAGGGCAGCGTGGCCTTGATGTCTCGACCGCCGATGCGGCCGCGTTTCCACCAGATGAGCAGCAGGATCATCGCCGGCAAGGAGCAGGTCACCGTCTTGCTGAAGAGGGCGCAGCAGAACAAGACCAGTGAGAGCCAGTAGAAGCGCGCCGAGCCGGAGCGCGGTGTCTCGTGCTCAACGATCGGACGCCAGCGCATCCAGGCGATGAGCGCGGAAAAGAAAAAGAGACCTGCGAGGGTGTTCTTACGTTCGGCGATCCAGGCCACGGTTTCGACGTGGACGGGGTGCAGGGCGAAGACGGCTGCGGCGACGAGCGCCACGGAGACGCCTATTTTTCGAAGGATGTAGAAGAGCAGCACCGCGCTCGAGGCGTGGAGCAGGATGTTGGTGAGGTGATACCCGAGGGGCGCCAGCTCCCAGAGCTGGTATTCGATCCAGTAGGTCGTGTGTACGAGCGGATAGTACTGGGGCAGCGATCGCGGTTCGAGCCAGATCCTCTTCAACCCCGCGGCGGTGCGGATTTCGGGATTGTGGGTCACGTAGTCGTCGTCATCCCAGATGAACCCAGCGTCCAGGATCGGGATATACGCCACGAACGTGGCCGCCGCGATCACTGCGCAGCCGATCCAAAAAGAGACAGCGGATTCGGATATCGGTCTTTTCATTCGGGGATGACCGTTCTAGGAGATTTTCGACGAGCTGGTTGGGCGACAAAAAAATAATTGTACACCTTCACCGGATGCGGTGGAAACCGGATCTCCGCGGGGGAGATTGGGAGGCCGCTCGGGAATCAGAGTTCGGGAAAGAAAAGACCTTCTCCCCCGGCCCCATCCTCAGCTTGGGACACTGCATTGCCGCGCCCGTTGGGAGCACAAACGCTCTTCGCGGCGGTTGCGGCTGCTGTGTTCCGTCTCGTGTTAGCAGCGGCAGCTTCCCGAAACAGCCCGCAGCACCGGCTTGGCCTCGACTCGGAACCAACCTCTCGCAACTCTTGGAATCGAACGTAAAATCCGGCTGTCATCGTCCTGTCATCATGACCTATTATAGTCGTGCTCGTGTCGGCCCGTTGAAGGATCGGATTCCGTGGAGAGAGGGCCGATCGAATAGGGTCGTAGAAAGACAGTCTCGAGGTCTTGAAAAAAGGAGATCAAACATGAGCAGACAGTTGAACTGGATGATTCCCATGGCACTGATCACCGGGGTGCTTCTCGTCTCTGTGGCACTGGTGGGGACGAGCGAGGGCAGGGAGGCCCATGGCAGGGGGGAGATCGAAAAAGAGGTCTCTCTCGGCCAGGTCCCGGCCCAGGTCAAGGAGATCATCATCAAGCAGGCCGCCGGTCACGAGATCACCGAGATCGAAGAGACCACCAAAAAGGATTACAAGATCTACGAAGCCGAGTGGCTCGAGGGCGGCAAGGAAGTCGAAATCGAGATCGTGTTCGTGTGCAAGCTCGTCAAAAAGACCATCGAGATGGCTGAGGGCGACGACGAAGAAGATGGGGATGAGGACATCATCGAGATCCGCGAGAGAGATGTCAGCTTCAACCAGGTCCCTGCTGCTGTCAGAGACGCGATCATCATGGAAGCCGGCAAGAATCGGATCGACGAGATCGAAGAGGTCATCACCGACCACGGGAAGTTCTACGAAGCCGAGTGGAACTGCAAGGGATGGGAGGTAGAAGCCTTTTTCTGTCCTGAAGGCAAGCTGGTCCGCAAAGAAATGTCGGTCTGTCATGACGATGACGATGAGGACGATGACGATGACGACGATGACTAACATCTCGGTCCTCGGTCGACATAGATGAATCCAAGTAACCTCTCGTCAGCCGGTGCCGCCTTCCGGGGGCACCGGCTGGCAACCGTTGAGAGCCTGGTCGGTCCGATCGTGCTGTCGATCACAGCCGACCATACTCGTGCGGAGGATTGAGCGTGTTTCGAGAGAATCGGTGCCGCCGAAGCAGGGAGTAGACGACTATGAGAGTGCTTCTCGTCGAAGATTCCGTGCGCCTGAGCAAGTATATCAAGGAAGGCTTGAATCAGGTCGGCTACGCCGTGGATTCGGCGCTGGATGGCGAGGATGGCTCATGGCTGGCGTTGTCGAACAATTACGACGTCATCATACTCGACCTGATGCTTCCCAAGGTGGACGGCATTTCGCTGCTGCGGCGCTTGCGTGAAAACAAACGGAACACTCACGTCCTGATCTTGACGGCGAAGGACACCCTCTCCGACAAGGTTCACGGTTTGAGGGCCGGCGCGGACGACTACCTCGTCAAACCCTTCGCCATGGAGGAGCTCATCGCACGTGTCCAGTCGTTGGTGCGCAGAGCGTACGGCCGGAAGAGCCCGGTGATCGCGATCGGGGATCTCGAGATCGACACCTCGCGGAGGGTTGCCTCGAGGCAGGGAGGGGATCTCGAGCTGACCGCGCGGGAATACGCCCTGCTGGAGTATCTGGCCATGAAGCAGGGCCAGGTCGTGAGCCGTACGGAGATCGAGCAGCACATCTACGACGACTTGGCCGATCCTCTGAGCAACGTCGTCGACTCGACGGTCTATCGGTTGCGCAAGAAGGTCGAGCGGCCGGGCGGCCTCACCCTGATCCACACCCGTCGCGGTATGGGGTATGTTCTCGAGGTCACCGGCCTATGAAATCGATCCGCAAGCATCTGATCCTCACCCTCGTTCTGTGCCTGTCCGTACTCTTCGCCGGCGCATCGCTGGTTCTCTATCTCCACGCGCGCAACGCCCTCCAGAGCCAGTTCGACGAGGCACTCACCACCAAGATCATGTCTTTTGTCGAGATGGCCGAGGCCGAGCGAAAAATCGACGTGGTCGTTGTCGAGCTCGAATTCGTCGAGTTTCCGTTACCCGAGTTTTTGCCCTCCCCGGACGCCGAGTACTATCAGGTCTGGAATTCCGATGGCACGGTCCTCGCTCGATCGCAATCCCTCGAGGAGCGCGATCTGCCGCAGATCCCGGCAGGGCCCGGTGTGCCAAACCTCGAGGATATCGAGTTGCCCGACGGCCGGCGGGGCAGGGCCGTGGCCGCCTGGTTCGAGCCCCCCGGCGAGCCGGCCAGCGGATCGTCGATCGCAGAGGTGCAAAGCGCGGAATCCCCCCTGTTCATGATGCTCGCTCGTTCTCGCGAGAGCCTCGACTTCGCCCTGACCGCGCTCGTGGCCGGGTTCGGCGGCATGTGGGGGCTGCTCGTCATCGGGTTGATCGTCACCGTCGGCTGGTCGGTCAAGCGCGGCTTGTCGCCCCTCGTGAGGATCGCTCGCGACGCCGACAGCATCGGATCGGCGAATCTGTCGCACCGTTTTCCGATCGAACCCCTGCCACACGAGCTGGTGCCGATCGGCCGCCGCCTGAACGAGCTCCTGGGGCGGATCGAGGCCGCTTTTTTGCGGGAGCGCCGCTTCAGCGCGGACGTTGCTCATGAGCTGCGAACGCCGCTTGCCGAGCTGCACACCCTGGCGGAGGTGGCCCTGAGAATGGAACCCGATCCGAGCAATATCGGGACGTATTGCGAGTACCTCGGCGACGTGCTCGATATCGCCAAGCAGATGGAGAGCATGGTGACGGTGCTTCTGTCCCTGGTTCGCTGCGATGCCGATCGCGGGAAGATCAAACCGGAAGCCGTCGACCTGCCCGACTTGGTGAGAAAGGCGGTTGGACCCTTTCAGGGGGAGGCCCGAGATCGTGAGCTTTCACTCGAGCTCAATCTTCCTGCAGCGGCGGTGGCCACCAGTGATCGCAGTCTGCTCTCGTCGATCCTGACGAACCTCTTCGCCAATGCCGTGAGCCACACCCCTCGTGGCGGGAACATCCGCTGCGACATTGCGGTGCGGGAAGATCGGTTTCTGCTGAGTCTCGTGAACACCGATGATCAGCTCGAGCCAGCCGACCTCGAGCACCTCTTCGAGCCCTTCTGGCAGAAGGACTCGTCCCGGTCGACGATAGCCAGAAACGGGCTCGGACTGTCCCTCGTGGCGGCCTACGCCGAGCTGCTCGGCCTGAATCTGTCCTGCTCGTTGCCCAAAAAGGGTTTTTTCATGGTTTCCCTGACTCTTCCAGCGCACTCCAAATAGTGATTCCGTGACCTGTCTGCCTGGAACGAGCGCCGGATTTTCCAGGCGACTAGACTCCTCGTGCCGAGGCATGTTGAAAAACGAGGATCCAGGAAAGATAAGACCTGCTCAGATAGCCCATCCCTCAGCTTGGAACACTGAATTGCCGCACCTGTTAGCAGCAGCAGCCCCCTTCGCGGCTGTGCGGCAGCAGTGTCCTATCTCGTGTTAGCAGCGGCAGCGAGGTGAACAGCTCGCAGCGCCGACTTGCCAGTGACTCGGAACCGATCGTTCGTGGCTCTTGGATTCGATTCCGATCCCGATGCCAGAGGCCATGATTGGCCTGTCAGGATGGTTGTTAGGTAGAAGCCGCCTGCTTCAGCGGAGAGCGACAATCCACACCTTTCACCATCCCCTCCCTCTTTCCGATTGTCCCAACCGTAGCCCGACCGGTTTAGGGAGGGCGAGACCAGCCGACATTCGTGATTACCTGTGGATTGCTCCACCCAACCATGGAGCCAGGCAGGCAGAGCAATCGGCATGCGCGTCGACGTCTGATCGTACCTCGTCGCCCTCCCTCACCATCGGTGTTCGGCTGTTTCATTTCCATCGCCAATGACTGCTCTATATTCCTTGTTTGTCGAAAGTTACCGGTCGGGCAACGGTTGGCCGTGACGAATGAGTTAGGTAGAAGCAAGGGCCACGTTTCGGCGCTCGACTCATTTTTTTCAAATGTATCAATCACCGGTCGCTCTCGGCCTCGATCAAATTGTGTCGAACGGATTTTCGATCACGTTTTCCGGTACGAGGTTCGACCGTGAAAAGGTCTCTTGAGGAGTACGCAAATGCCCAGAATCGCCAGGCACACGATCGAAGAGAGGAGCTTGAATCACATCTGTCCCGGTAAAAAAAATGACGAAGACCTGCATCCCGGGGCCGTCATTTCGGGAGCAGGCCGTCGGTAGCGCGTCTTCGTCGACAGGAAAATAGATGTTTACGATTTGATCGTGCGCGTCTTGGCGCCTACCGCGTCGCGTTGGTCGGTTTTTGTCTTCCTTTGCGGTTCGACGCGGCGAGTTTTATTGCTCTTCGCCGGGCCTGAATCGCTGGCATCGCGCTGACGGGTGATTCTGGATCGCCGAGGAGATTTTTGCTCGTCCGATCCGCGACCGATCGCTCCGCCACGGGCCTTGCGTTTCTCTATACCGGTGTTTCCCCGGGTGATTCGCGATTGCTTGTCACGTCGCACGTTTTGACCGCGGCCTTTGGGTTGGCCTTGGGATCTTTTCTTGCGCATGCAATCCTTGCAGCGCCCTTTACCGTTCTTGCCGAGGGGGCCACCATTACCCACACGTCCCTTGCCATTCTTACCCTGGCTCTTGCCCTTGCCGATCCGGCCTTTACCTGTCTTGCCGACCTTTGCGCCTCTTCCCTTTTGAGGGCTGCCACGCTCTTCAGTTTGGCGCTTGCCGGCCTTGGGACGTTTTCCGGGGGGCGGTACGCGTTTGCCGGTTTCCTTCTCGACTTTTTCGGTTTTCTTTTTAGTTTCGCCTTTCGGGGATCCGGATTTTCCGGTTTCCTGGGCCAGTGCCATGCTAGTACCCAGGCACAGCACAACGGCGATTGCAACGACTTGCAGCAGCGTTCTCAATGTTGGACTCCTTACAAGAATCTTCTCTATTGAATCACCTCGATTTATCGAAGAGTTAATTCCCTGCAGGTCCTAAGAGTTGCGGGATTTTCCACTTTTTGTTGTAGCTCCGAAAGATGACATCCGATCCGGCCGTTGCCGCATTTCCTCGGACGTCTACTCCACTGTCAGCAGCATCAGATTTGTCAACCGTGAGCTGCTGGAGCCCAGCGGACCGATGAGCGCCTGGAAAACCCGTTCGTCTCCTGGATGCCAAACGGCGGGTAGGTTATCGGCGTGGATCAGAACTCCGTTGGCCGGAATAGAGCCAAAATCGGTTTGCCACCAAAGAGGCAGCGCGAGGTAGAGATCGCCGTACTGCGTCGAGAGAGGAGGATCTTGAAGCCCTGATCCGAGGGCCAGACGCACCGGTGTCGCGTACGGCTCACCGACGACTTTTATCTCCACGCTCGCTCCTGGATTCAGGTTACCTGTGCAGTAGAGGTGTCTGTAGAATTCATCGGCACCTATATCTACGACCCCGCCTGCGATACGAGGGTCACTTTCGAAATCAAATAGATCATATACAGCCGCGTTGACGCCGCTATCCTTGCAGGCGGAGTTCCATTGGATATGGAGGTCTTCGACAGCGGTATCCACAAAGAGTGGATTGCTGTCGAGCATACCAGGCCCCCAGTTGATGGTGCAGCCGGAACCGACATGGATCGAGGACTGTCCGCCCTCGATGTCGGAATAGCTGATTGACAGGACAGAGTAGTTCGAGATCGAAGCCTGCGATCCAGTGGGGGCGTTGTTGTTCCAGATGACAGTGTTGGTGACTGTGGGCATCGATGAAAAATGGTAGTAGAGGCCGCCTCCCTCGGCCGACGAGTTGTCGGTGATCGTGTTGTTCGACACGGTCGGGCTCGAGCTTCCACCGCCGATCCCGCCGCCACTCGCCGAAGCCACGTTTCCCGATATGATGTTGTTCGTGACGACGGGATCGGCCTCCCAGCAGCCGATTCCGCCACCGGAAAGTCCACACGTATTTTTCGAGATGACGTTGCTCGTGATCGTAGGGGACGCGACACTGCATTCTATGCCACCGCCGAAGGATACAGCGGTGTTTTCAGAAATGATATTTCCGGTGATGATCGGTGATTGGTATTCGCAGTAAATGCCACCACCATCGGTCGCTTTGTTATGACGGATGATATTGTTTTTGAGTGTCGGATATGAACTGCCACAGTAGATCCCACCTCCGGCGCCGGCGTTGCCGTTTGTCAAGGTGAAGCCCTCGAGGATCGCCGCCGCATGAATATACCAGGAAGGATGATTGGGATGTGATAGATTCTTCGGAGACCCGAAAAAGTGTCCTCCTCCAGGAACGCAAGAGTTGGCGCTGGAACATAGAACGCCTTCCCCCGAAGGGAAGGCGTTTTGTGTTTCCAGGTGTGTCGAGGGGGCTCGATCCGGGTTGAGAGCTTATCTACCTCGAGTTGTGTTCAGCCGGTCTATTTGCGGTCCTCGACAGGTGGAAGCTCCGGAACGTCGCGATCCGGCCGCATATTTTGCCGAGCCCGCTTCGAGGGGGCCGGGCGTTCACCGTCCCTCCCGATGCTTCCTTGCCCGGGTTGATTTGAGCGGCGCGACTCGAAACAGCGGCGAAGCTCGGCCTTTTCCTGTTCGCTCAAACGGCCGTCGCCGTCCTCATCGAACCGGTTTAGAATCATCTCTCGCAGATTCCGGCGACCGGAGCCGAGACCCGGCCCTCGCCGGTCGATCGGTCGCTGGCGCTGCAGGTTGCCCAAGCGCCGACCCTGGCTCTGCTCCCGGCGCTGGCGCTGGCCCTGGCCCTGAAGCTTCTGGCCTTCTCTGCCGAAGCGATCGACGGGGAATCGACGGTGCTGGTCACGGAGCCGAGAGTCGTGGCGCCGGCCTAAATCGCGGCGCTGGTTCTGAAACCTCTGGCCACGCGGGCTGAATCGATCCATACGCCGCGCGCCGGGGGTGTTGAATCGACGCTGCTGCTGGAAGCTTCGGCCTGGCCGCCTGATCGGGCGCTCGCCGGCTCGCTCCCGTCCTTGGCCGCGACGCATGCGGTTCATCCGCCCGCCGCGGCGCTCGCCGTCGCCTCGCTCGACGCGTCCGTCGCGACGCCCTCTCTCGCCCCGTCGTTCGGCGAAAGCTTTGCGAGCCGCAGCTCTTTCGTCCTGACTCAGCCGGCCATCGCCGTCGGTATCGAACTTTTCGATGATTTCCTTCTTGGATGGCCTCTGCGGGGGATCACCATCATCGGCCACGGCGTTTGCGGCCGTCAGGGAAGCCGTTAGAAAGAGGGTAACAACAACGATCATCAGGTTGCGAACGATCATGACGTCTCCTTTCGATTCTCTTGAACGAATTCAGCCGCCCTTCCTACGTTCCGGGTCTCTTCGGCTGGGATTGCGCTGTTCTGTCAACGCCCCTTTCAACTCGGAAGGAAGATCAAAGTTGCGTCTTTTTCTGTTCGAGAATGGTGATGATCTGTAACACTTTGTAAGCCTCGGAGCAGGCTGTCCCACCTGGCGTGTGGCCAGTTGCCCCCCGGTGAACGGCTCGCTTTCTCATGATGAGTCCCGATCCGACTACCACCAACGCCATTCACCGGGCTGTTTTCGGTGGCAAAACTTCCTAGATCGCATTTACCGCGATAGAATCTCCAGAGGTTCACCGTCAAGGTTAGGTCATCGAAACTTTGGAGGTTCTTTGTATGTCAGGCAAAGATGGCACAACTCACTGGAGAGCCCCGGTCGGGCTCTGGATCGCCTTCGGGCTCACCGCAATCCTGATGACAGCCTGCGCCACCGTCGACGAGTCGGACGTCGTGAGACCCAAGGGTCAGGTCGCCGTCAGCCCGGCACTTCAAGATCCTGCGCAGCACTTACTCAAGCGCAAGGTCGTCATCGCTCGGTTCTCCAATGAAACGCCCTACGGCAAGAGCGTTCTCCTGGGCGAGAAGAAGAGCATGATCGGCTCGATGGCCTCGGATACACTGTCCACCAAGCTGACCGAGACGGGGCAGTTCCTGCTTTTCGAACGCTCCGATCCGGAAGATGTCATGGCCGCCTTCGAACGCAACGAACTGGCGTCGCTGAAGCTTCCGGCCGATTATCTGATCATCGGATCGTTGTCCGAGTTCGGTCGCAATACAACCGGCGAGACCGGCTTTCTGAGCCGAACCAAGGTGCAGACCGCCTATGCCCGCGTCAATGTACGCCTCATCGACGTCAAGACGGGACAAGTGGTCTTCTCGCAGGAGGGCGCCGGCGAAGCCCAGAACGAAGCGGGGGAGATCATGGGTGTCGGAACCAAGGCGGGATACGACGCCACTCTCGACTCCAAGGCGATCAACGCCGCGATCTCGAAGCTTGTCAGCAATCTCACCGAAAACCTGCTGTCGCAACCTTGGCGTTCTTTCGTGCTCTCTCGGGAAGGCGACAACCTCGTGATCAGTGGCGGGCAGTCGCAGGGGATCAGGGTCGGCGATAGATTCGTCCTCGTGAAGCGCGGAAAAACCGTCGCCAATCCTCAGACCGGTCTCGAAATGGAGCTTCCAGGTACCAACGTAGCGACCCTCGAGGTCGTCTCTCTCTTCGGCAGCTCCCCGCTGTCAGAAGGATCGATCTGCAAGGTCGTTTCGGGCTCGGCTCCCGGCGGAGACTTCACGGATTACAGGGTTGAGGAGGTCACTCAATGATGTTGGCAGCCAAAAAAATTCAGGTTATGACTCTCGTCCTCATCGGCGCGTCCCTGCTCGCTGGCACCATGACCGGCTGTCATCAGAGCCGGGAGGAGACCTTCCAGCTCGATGCCGTCGCGCATTTCACGTTCAGCGGCAACCTCGACGACGCGCTCGTTGCGGTCAGCCAGGAGGGCCAAGCGATCTGGACCGACCTCGAGGTGAAGGACAACGTGCGCTACGAGATCGCACCTGGCACCTACGACGTGAAAGTCCACCGCGACGGCGTGATGGTCGTGCATCGCAAGGTCTATCTCGGCGACGGCAACATGACCGAGATCCGTATCCCGTGATCACTCCCAAGGAGCGCAAGAGAGTCGGCATTCGATCGGTGTACCCAACAACTGTGAGGCCGCCATGAAAACCAACATGAAGCTCGATTCGATCGCGGCCCTCTGCTTCCTGGCGATCGTCATCCCCCTCGGCGCTTGCCGATCCCCCTATGATGGTTACGGTTCATCGCTCTACCGCCAGCTCAAAAAACCGACTCCCGAGAATCAGGCGGCTCATCTGAATCTCCTGGCCAAGGTCATCGAGAGAGCCGACCGGAACCAGGTCCGGCCTCCGCCGGGAGTGTGTGCCGAATACGGCTACAATCTGGGTCTACTGGGCCGCACGGCGGAAGCGACCGACTACCTGGACAGAGAGGTCCAGCACTACCCGGAGAGCGAGACCTTTGTCAGCGTGCTCAAGCGGATCGTTTCCGGAAGAGGCCGGATTCTGTCCGATCAAGAGCACAGCAGCGATTCCTCGAACGATCTCGATAGGGGAGCGGATCGATGAAGAGCCCGTGGAAGCGTCGGTTGACCACTGTCCTGTGCAGAGTCCTGTTGGTGCTCCTCGGGGCCCAGCTTTTCTGGAGCTGTGCGAGCCCCGATTATCGAGCCCTGTCCGACTATTACGCGGTCGAGCCCAAGACGATCTGCGTGCTCCCGGCGCGCAACATGACCACCGACGCCGAGGCACCGCTCTTCTATATGGCGACGATCGGCCAGCCTCTGGTTTATCGGGGTTACTATGTCATGCCGACACCACTCGTGGCTGACATCCTGGCCCGCGAAGGGATCGATCTCGATGGTGAGTCATGGACGGTGGATCCTCATAGCATGCGGGAGCATTTTGGAGCCGATGCTCTGCTCTATGTGACCATCGAGGAGTGGGATACCGTCTACAACGTTCTGTCCAGTTCGGTCAACGTGACTCTCGACTACACGCTCGTCGACACCGCGAGTGGTGAGACCATCTGGACCGCAAGAGGCACTCGGCGAGTCCAGGGCGGGAATGCTACCAGCAGCGGGAACTTTCTCGCCGATCTGGTCGTCGGCGCCATCGACGCCGCCGTAACGGCAGCCACCACCGACTATGTCCCCCTGGCGTCCGAACTGAACACCGAGATCCTGCAGTCGCTGCCACCCGGCGTCTACCACACCGATCACGAGCGCCTCCAGAAGGAGATCACCGCTTGGCGGCAGGAGAGCCAGGCGAACCAGTGAGCGATACCGCGCATCGCGGCGCGACGCGTAGATGGCGATCACTGGAAACCGGTGATTGGGACATTGTCTCGCGGCAGTGTCCCTGGTTGTTCAAGGGCCGATCAGGGCAGGATCTCCACGGCCAAGGCGTTCGACTGGTAATCGTAGGGCGCCGCGGTGGTGTAAGCGAAATGCACGATCGTTCCGGCCACGAGAGGGAGATGCGGCGCATCGAGCGTTGCCGTCCCTTCCCCGAGTCCGTCGAGAATCCCCCGAAAGCCGGCAAACGCCGGTGCGTAGGGGTGCTGAAATACGACTCGCAGCACCGCATCGTCGTTGAGCGGCAACACGGCACCTCCCGGTAGCGGTATTCCCGGCTCGGTTCCCGACGCGCTGGCCAAAAGGATGTACTGCCGCCCTGCGGATTCGATTCCCGCCCGCAGGCGGAGCTCGATCCTGCCGCCGCTACCGGCTGCGAGCGTATTGCCGCTGGCGGAGAGCGCACCCAAGCCGCGGAACAGGTTGACACCGCCCCACAGGTAGCCGCTGATACCATCGTAGCCGCAAACCAGATCCAGCGTTCCGTCGCAGTCCCAGTCACACAGATCGAAATGGGAGGATCTCTCCACACGCAAGACTTCGCCGCCGGCATCGAGCAGCACCGCGCCGTCGAAACGCGGCTCCGCGTCGGTACCACGGTTTTTGAACCAGTAGACCGTTCCCTGTACGTTGCCCACCAGCAGGTCTTTGCGGCCGTCGCGGTCCCAGTCGCACGCGACGGGGCAGGAGTTGTGCCCCACATCGAGGTCGTTGCCGCCGTCCTTGAGGAGCACGGCGGAGGTGAAGAGAGGGCTCGCGTTGGTTCCTTGGTTGATCAGAATGAAGACCGTGCCGTAGTACTCGCCGCAGAGCACGTCTTTCTTCTGGTCGTTGTTCCAGTCCACGGTGTACGGCGTCGAGTAGTGTCCGCAAACAAAAGGCGTTTCGTCGATTTTGATCTTCGAATAGTCGCCAAAGAGCGGCGATGCGTTGGTGCCTGTGTTCAGATAGACCCTGATGTAGCCCTCGAATTCGCCGACGAGCAGGTCTTTGCGCCCGTCAGCGTTCCAGTCCACGACATGTGGACTCGAGCCGCCGCATCAGAGATAGGATGTCGAGATCGGCACCCCTCCCGATTCGATCAGCACCGCGCCGTTGAAGACGGGATTGAGGTCGGTGCCTACGTTTTCGAAGAGCCAGATCAAACCCTGCGTCTGCTGGCCGACGAGGATGTCCTTCCTGCCGTCCTCGTTCCAGTCGGTCACTGCAGGGGCGGCGTGGCAGGCGACCTCCAGCGGCTGGCCGCTGTTTTTCAGCGGCACGCCGGGCTCCAGCAGGGGATCCCCGGCGCGAAGCGGCGTGGTCGCCAAAACCGATATGAGTACCGCCAGCAGGATCAGGACCGGCCTGATTGGAGTGCCGGATCCGCGCAACGTGTCGATTGCAGCCACTTCAGATGTCCTTTCGCTCCGGTCGCTTAGGCTTCGCCGCCGGCTACCGAGGCTTTGCAGGATCCGCCGGCGGCGGCGAAAACCGCCCCGTCCCGGACGGTCGACTGCGACGACATCTTACCATGGAGCCGAATCAGGGCCAACGCCGGAAGACATCCAGCAGGTCGCGTTTGGGAGAGTCGAGATGATGATCCCGACGATCTTTCCGGAGGTGTTGATCAGCGGCCCCCCGGAGTTGCCCGGGCTGATGGCGGCGTCGGTCTGCAGCCAGAGACTGTAGTCGCTGGTGTTCCGCAGGAACCTGCGGGTGCAAAAGGAAAGCTAAATATGGCGGTATGAGATCGCTTCTACCTGACAAGCTTGGCATCCTCTCACGTCGTGCTCTTCGTGCATTTCGTGGTTGATCCGAATTTGGATTGCACCACGAAGGAACACGAAGACTGAAGAAAAGTGGAATATACGGGCTTTCACTCTGACAAGCTTCGTAGCAGCTCTCAGGCGAGCCTTTTAGTCCCTTGGGGAATCTGGTGTACGCGCCAAGAAAGGCGGCTTCTACGTGGACACCGGCGTCAGTGGTTGGCGTCGTTTACGTACACGTTCTCGTTATTGTTCACGAGATTTTCTGCCCGGATTTCGTGAACGTGAAGCACTTCGCTGAGGAGGTGTACGACCGTTTGGACCACAACCTCTGCAAGCCGATCAACTTTTTGGATACACCGATCCCTGCACCAGACCGGGAGCCGCATCCAACCCGAGATAATCCTTGAGAATTGGCGCGATGAGTTTAAAACCGGTAGGTAGTCAACACAGCTCCTGTCATTCACCGCTGATCTGTTCTCACCGCATGACATGTCTCGTGATGGGGTACCCGACGAGCTATTGCATAGATGAGTTGAAGTGGAGTGACAGCTATGAACCGATCTCGGCACCAACCTTCCGACGCGCGCTCGGCTCACGACCGCCGCGGCTTTTTTACGAGGCTCTTTGCAGGACTCGTCGGTTGTCTCGCGGGCCTGGTACCGGCGGGGGCCGGTGTCTGGGCCTTCCTGGATCCACTCGAGCGCAAAACGGGAGAGATCGGGTTTCTGCGCGTGGCTTCGATCGATTCCCTGCCCGACGACGGGATCGCCCGGCGCTTTCCGGTGGTGGCCGACCGAACCGACTCATGGAACCGCTACCTGAACGAGCCGATCGGCGCGGTCTATCTGCGGCGCCTCGAGGGCGGGAGCGAGGTCCAGGCGTTCAACGCGATCTGCCCGCATGCCGGCTGCTTCGTGGGCTTCAACATCGAGCAGAACGAGTTCCAGTGCCCTTGCCACAACAGCACCTTTCAGCCGGACGGCGTCCGCGTCTCTCCTGAGCAATCTCCCAGTCCGCGCGATCTCGACAGGCTCCGCGTGGACCTCCCGAAGCTGGCGCAGGGCGAGGTGTGGATCGAGTTCAAGAACTTCGAAACCGGGACCGCTACGAGGAGACCGCGATGATCAAGCAGCTTTTGAACTGGTTCGACGATCGCACCGGCTACCGGTCGGTGGCTCGCAAGCTGCTCGACGAGAGCATCCCTGGTGGGGCGCGATGGCGCTACGTCTGGGGCAGCGCGCTGGTTTACTGTTTCGTAGTGCAGGCCGTGAGCGGAATTTTTTTGTGGATGTTCTACAGCCCCAGCGCGCGATCGGCCTGGGAGAGCGTCTTCTTCATCCAGTTCGAGGTCGACGGCGGCTGGCTGCTTCGCGGGATTCATCACTTCACAGCCCAGGCCATGATCGTCCTGCTCGCCATCCACCTTCTGCAGGTCGTTCTCGACCGCGCCTACCGGGCGCCGCGGGAGCTGAATTTTTGGCTCGGGCTGGTTCTTTTACAGATCGTGCTGCTCCTCGCGCTCACCGGCTACCTTCTGCCCTGGGACCAGAAGGGCTACTGGGCCACGAATGTCGCCACCAACCTGATGAGCCTGGTTCCCTTCGTGGGTGACGATCTCCAGCGGTTGGCGGTCGGTGGCCCGAGCTACGGCCATGCCACGTTAACCCGGTTCTTCGCCCTGCACGCGGGATTGCTGCCGGCGACGCTGATCGCGGTGCTGGTGCTTCACGTGGCACTCTTCCGCCGCCACGGGATCACCGCTGTTGGCGAAGGTCGGCGTCCGGCGCAGACCTTCTGGCCCCACCAGGTCCTCAAGGACGGTCTGGTCTGCTTGACCGTGATGGGCGTGGTGTTGCTGCTTCTGTTCCGGGGTCTGTTCACCGGCGCACTCGAGGGCGCTGCCTCGGGAGCCTGCCTGGGTGCCGGGCTGGGCGCGCCGGCCGATCCGGCGGTTCCCTACGCGGCCGCCCGGCCGGAATGGTACTTCCTCGCCCTCTTTCAACTGCTCAAGTATCTCGAAGGGCGTCTCGAGCTCTTCGGCGCCATCGCGGTTCCCGGTTTGGTCTCGGCGGTCCTCTTCCTCATGCCGCTCACGGCGCGCTGGAGGTGTGGACACGGATTCAATCTGGTGCTTCTGCTTGCGATCTGCGGAGGAGTCGTCTTCCTCACCATTGCAGCGATTGTCGAAGACTCCCACAACCCTCTGCACCAACAGGCGGTCCGTCAGGCCGAGACCGACGCCCGCCGCGCCATTCAACTGGCTCGTGCGCCGGCCGGTATTCCGCCCTCAGGCGCCGTGGCGCTCCTGCGAGGCGATGCCAAAACGCAGGGCTCGATCCTTTTTGGCCGTTACTGCGTGACCTGTCATTCCCACAGCCCGGCTGAAGGCCAGGCCGAACGGAACGGCTGGACAGCGATCGAGGCGCGTTCCCCTTCCGCCTCGAACCTGTACGGCTTCGGCACGCAGGCATGGATCGCCGGTCTGTTCGATCCGGCCCAGATCGCCGGCCCGCGCTATTTCGGCCACACCTCGCATCACGAAGGCGATATGCCGGCGTTCGTGCAGGATGTTCTGACCGATCGGGAGGAGTGGAGCGTCGAGCAGATCGAGCAGGTCACGGCCGCCCTGCTGGAGGCGGCCGACCATCGTCCGGCTGCAGCAGAGAACAACGGTGGCCGCTTTCGGGCCATGGCCGCGCAAGGCCGCAACCTGATCAGCGATCTCGATCGCTGCGCAGGTTGTCATAAGTTTCACACCGTCGAAGAAAACGACTTCGGACCGGATCTGACCGGCTACGCTTCCCGCGAGTGGATGATCGCATTCATCAGCAACCCAGGGGATGCGCGTTTCTACGGCGAGCACAACGACCGCATGCCGGCCTTCGCCAAGGAGCCCGACACGCCTCGGGACGACATTTTGAGCCCCGATGAGATCGCACAAATCGCCGACTGGATCCGGGGCGACTGGTACGAGGGGGATGATATGCGGGGTATATCCACAAGAAGTCCATGAGATTTGCTGTCAGACGCATTCAAATTTTAGACGTTTCCCCTTTATATCATTTGTCTAAGAGTGTTGTTTTACGGGAAGAATCAGGGGGAACAAGTTCGCAAAGGGATAATGCCTGCAACTTAGAGGCAAGAATTGCAGGAAGTACGAATTTATCAAACGCGACAACGACTGCTGGACCTGTAGAACTCGCTGGACGGGGATGCCCTGCCTCGATGCTTCTGAATCGGCATAGGGATTCAACTCGTTTTTCGCTGCTGAGCGAGGTTAGTGTCAACTTGGAGAGGTTTTGTCAGCAACTGCCCGGCGAAGACCTACTCATTGGAAATACCGAGTCTCGAATCGCGGATAGTTCGAGACTCGGTTTAGAAAATTTATCGATCACTGGGTGCGATCTATTACCAAGGGTGAAGTGAACTCGTCGAGTGCTGCGGCTTGTCACTCACCTGTGACTTTGGTGGTCCACGATCTATATATTCCAAGGAAGTTGAAAATACTCGAGTCGATCGTATGAATGGTGTTGATTCCTGCGCTATCAGCCGCACCTTCGACGCTAACGTCACCGAAAGCAAAAAGGCCCAGAATGTTGTGCACGGTTACCGTACCACATTTGGAGCCAGGTCCTTTGCCGGTTTCGAGCGTGTAGCTGGCCATGTGCCGCGGCGCCTGATTTTGGAATAAGAATTCCTGTGGAACTACAACTCCGGGTTCGTCGACATTGGTGACAATCAGGCCGCGAAGTGGGCTGCAGCCGGAAAATACCACGCAACACACAAAGAGAAGCCCCCACGCACTATACCTCAACATCCTAACCTCCTGCCTACTATTTGATCATAAATTAATACTGGGCACTCCCCGCCAAGAGGATACAATAAAATGTCCAGTCTCAATTAATCGCCCCGGATACGTCGTGGCGAAGACCACACCGATAGGAGGCCAACGCATCAATCGTACGCAGGGTTGCGAGATAATTCCCGCGACACGTTCCTTGTCCAAAGGCGGTCCTTGTCGGTGGAAATTGAGCGACTCCGGCAAGGAATTCTCCGCTCGGGTCGTCCGCGGCGCGTCAATTTCGGCACCATTTCCGAGGTTCTGAATTTATATGTTGCGATCTGTCTCAACCCAAAGAGCAATTTTATTCACTGCTATTCAATAAATACATGAAATGATATAGGATGTAAAGAAGTTCTTTAGCATTAATAGAGTTCTGAGCCAAACGGCGATCTTACCGGTTCTCAGTCTTATTGCCCCTGTACCTTAGAAAGAATGAATTCGCGTTCAAAACTGCTGGAGAGTACTGACAATAATTAAACCTTGTCCGCAAAAACTTTCAGAAAGGCGTTCACGGTTGATTTTCTCGTAAAAGCACCCCTCCCCTTTTTTTTTTAGCTCGAGGTATCCGTTGATTTTTCTCGCCTATAATGAATTCTTTACTCTCTGAGTGGTTTATGCCGTCCTGATAGATTTTTCCAGTTAGTGACTATGGTATTGTAAAAGAGATCCCTGGGATAAGCTGTTTCAGTCGAGAAATTCATATAGCCGAAAAAAATTCGATATTCAGAAAAGTGCTGAGCTGAAGCGTTTAGTGAGAAAACTGCCGTTGGTAGTTGACGAGCCTTTCACCGTAACGCGAAGACAACGGACGTCCCGATACACCAGTGGAGATTGTGCCCGGAGTTCTTGTTCTGAAGGAGATGTTCAATGTGACGGATCAGGAAACGCTCGAACAACTCGAATTCAACTTGCAATGGCAGCATGCGTTGCGATTGACATCGGAACAGGCGCATCTTTGTCAAAAGACGCTTCCTGACTATCAAACGTTGCAAAGCGAAGTTTCTTCGGCGGAATCAACTACTGCACCATGTCCGGGGTTCCGAATTTTGTACTTGCAACTCGAAAAAAATGGATTTATCATTTGGCCCGTCAGAGAAAATGGAGTTGTCCATCACTTAAAAAATTGAAACTTCACAAATGGAATCAAAGGTGTTCGTCGGAACGTAAGCGAACCCCAGTTTCCGCCGGAACATCACGGAAGACACATACACAGATTTTACCGATACGGGATCGTCGTGAACGGACGATTTGTTATCGAATTTGACAGCGGAAAGCGGGCCGCAGTGCAATATACCGGGGAAGAATATGCGACACGATGATCGACCCGTTTTATGTCCTACCTCGGAGATATCTAACCGACTGGCAGGAGCGCAGAAGTCGGATTATCGGGAGCGGAAGCCGGATCGAGGAGGACGACGAGACAACTATAGACCAGACGGAGTTGGGAATCAATATCATCATCATCTCAATGACGGACAGGAACGAAATCCAAAAGGACTTCGGGTAGGTCATGAAAATGTGTACATCCACAAAGTATTTTTCAATAGGAGTCTCTAACGATTTATGAACCAATTTTGTTGGGAAATTCTCGTTCTTTTCGTGAATTGAATGTTTTCAGAGAAAACTGCATTATTGTGAAAGGAGTATGATCTTGTTGCAACCATTGGCATTAAAAAAAGCACCCATTGTTTTGACGCTTATGACAATGTTGATAGTGTCCCTCATTGGCTGTTCATCAGAATTCGTGATGATTGCTTCGATGCCTCCCGACAACTACGAGAGCCTTGGCGAGGTTACCGGTTCGGCGTCCGGCTCTCTTGGAGTCCTGGGAACGGCCTATTACTGTATTCCGATGGGAATTAACGGTCGTGTTGCCAGTGCCTATGAGAACGCGCTCTGCGCCGCTCCTGGCGCGACGGGATTGATCAACGTGACCTATGAGGAATCGTGGTCTTGGTGGGTCATCGGCACTAATCGCACCGTCACGATTACGGGCGAGGCGATCAGGGAGGTAAAAAAATGAAATTATTAAACATGATTAATATGTTAATCCTTCTTGCCGTTATACTTTTCGCCGTCGGGTGTGCGGGCACTCCTATAAAAATCGGTGTTGTCGATGGGCTGCTGGACAAACAGAAGTTCGACTTCAGCAAGGGAAGGCAGGTGTCCGGGGCGGCGAGCGGCTTTCAGTTGTTGCTGTTTATTCCCGTCAACATCAATGATCGCCATGAAAAGGCGTTCAACCAAATGATGGCAAAAGCCGGCTCCGATTACGTGACCGATGTCCGGATAAAAGAGTCCTGGAAGTATGCCTTTGTAGGGACGATCTACGAGACCGAGATCGAGGCGACAGCCTATCCTTATAAAGACGGGAAATGAGCTTATTTTGGGGGAGAGGAAGGGTACCGTGATAGTCTAGCCGTGATAGTCTAGATTGTCGCAGGACAACATTCGTATTTGCAACAATATATGCACGGGTTTTCAAATATTGCCGTATTCATTTGTTGAACATAAATTCTGAATTTAAAGATTTATATCATCATGGTTTTTTCTAAGTTATTTTTCTAAATTTTTGTAGTTGTAATAATAAAGACAAAAACTTACTCGATTGCTGATCAACCATCAACGACCAAAGAGGGATATCGACTCATTTGGTTTCACAGTCAACGAAAAAAAGAAATAGATGCCATCGCTCGACACAACAAAATCCAGAGAACTTTATTAGCGTTGGCAGAGCTACGCAAAAAACTACAGTCCCCTCGATCTCGATATCGAGAGCAAGCAAAGGTCAACAAAGCAGTTGAAAAAATCATTGAGAATCATGGAACAGACCGTTGGATCATGGTTAATGTTACGACACTGGAGGAAGAAGAATATCGTGAAGAAACCCCAGGCAGACTCGGAAAGAATACTCGGTATGTTAGAAAAGTCAAAAAGCGATTTGATATCGAATACGAAATCGAAACGATCAAAATTGCCGAAGATACCGTTCAAGACGGGATCTTCCCCTTGGTGACAAATGTCCAAGATTTTACAGCCGAAGAAATTCTCCTCGCTTACAAGAGGCAAATAGAAGTGCGGAACATAAATTGTTTATGATTTTTGCCATGCCATTCAACGATGGCACAGAGAAGGTCGGAAAAACCGTCAGAGAGAACTTGCTCTACAATTTCTTATTCGATTTACAGAACGAAAAGGTTTTGTTGTCTTCCTGAGAGGATTTACGAGTCTGTGACAGATGTATCGTAAAAGAGATCCCTAAGGCATGCTGATTCATTCGAGCAGTCGTATTCCGCCGCAGAATGTTCGAAGGTTGGAAAAGAGCTGGGCGTACTCGTTTCTTGAAAAGGTGTTGCCGTTGATCGATGACAAGTCTTTCGCCGTAATGTAATGCGAAGACAACGGACGTCCCAATACACCGGTGGAGATTGTGCATGGAGGATGGTTTCGGTGGCAAGAAGAACTTTTATACAGGTTACTAAGCCCTTTCCCCCAGACCCCCATCCCCCCGGGGGGCTTCGCCCCCCTGGACGCCGCGCTTCGCCCGAGGTACGCGAACGGCTCCGCTCAGCGCGGCTCCCCCTGGACCCGATCCAGACTAATTCGACCGATTTTTGATCCCAAAGATGGAGAGAATCTCAGTGGATTAGTCCTGCTCGCCGAAGGGGCGCAACCTCAGGATTGTCGTCAGTCCAAGTATCTCTGTTCGTACAGCTCGATCGCTTCGGAGTCCTCGTTGATTTCTGTTAGCGTATCGAGGAGATCTTTCTGCCAGGACGTCAGATCGAGCCCGCGGGTGAGGGCGAAGTCGTCGTTGAGCGGATCAAATGTCAGCCACCCCACCAGAAAGTCGTAGATCTCGATGAGATGATAATCGAAGTCCACACCGGCGATGACGGCTGTGGCATGGAAACCGTAGTTCCAGTAATCAATCTGTTCCTGATAGATCCTGTTCCACGGTTTGTGGATGCCGGCAACCCCGCCGTTCGTCGACCTGATACCGGATGTCCCGATCAGAGAACCGTTGTAGTACTGAGTGCCAAAACACAAGAGGTTGAGACCTGCGTCGAACCGGGTCGACAGCCCGAGAGAGCGGTGGTCATGCCATCCGATGCCGCCGACGGTGCGGAAGCCGCCACCGGCCTGCAGCGCTTGAGTGACATGGACATCGAGATAGAGACCCAGACCGAAATGGACGTCGAAAGAAATGATGTCGAACAGGTCCAGGATGCGATCGGGTAGATAGAGCAGAACCCTCGCGGCGATCGACCGGTCACATGCGGGGCGGGAGGTGAAGTTCGAACCGAGCCACGGTTTGTCGAAGAGATCATCGACGTTCTCCGGAATTTCGTCTTCCAGCTCTCGAAGACCAGGCAGGTCGTCATCGATCCTCGCGATCGAGCACAAGACTTGATGGGCTTCAGGATCTTTACCCTCTTTGTGCAGATCCTGAGCAACTTCCAACGAAGCCTCGAGCTGGTTTCTGACGTATTCCGGCGAGGGAGGAGTCGATTGGCAGCCTGCGAACACGAGCGCGACGGCGATCACCAGCAGAAGTCCAATTCTCATTTTTGAAGGTCCCTAACTAAAAAGTGTGTACCGTGCTCAGAACACTCATCCAGGAACGAAAACTACCGCGTCCCCATCGTCAGTTCGATCTAATGCTTGATCCTGCGCGAGCCTTTCACAAGAGGATGAGGTTCAGTGATTAATCTTGTAACGTATTTAACAAAGAGCATTACGGGAAAACCAGCCGGCCCAGCAAGGGCTTTTCAATCCTCGCGGGGCGGGCCGCTCCGACAGCTCGCCACGACACTCTGTAGGTAAGATCGACGCTATCGATGGAATCACTACCGATAAAAATTTCTGATTCGGCCCAATCCAAGAGACTGCCCTATCCTGATCGGTTGACTCGGGGGAAGACGAACCAAAAAGGCATGTCTGGCGCCCTCGTTTAATGGCAAATCGTACAATCGAGCCCGTTGTCGGCGTGGGGTCGGGGCGTATGGCACAGCCGGCAGGTGTCCGGCGTGGCCGCCAGGTGGGCGGCGTCGGACGGCTTGGGCAGGTTGAAATGGCCCAAGGTATCGCGGTGACAGACGGCGCAGCTATTGGCCGCGAGCGGGAGATGGCAGCTAAAACAGTGCAGCTGCTGGCGCCGGTTGAACTGTCCGCGGTGCGAGAGCGGTTCTTTGGTGGTGTGGCAGTGGATGCAGAAGGATTGCATGTGGCAGGTGCGGCAGGAGTTACGCTCAGCGCGCGCGATCAAGCCATGGGTGCGGTTCTTGAAGGTGATGTTGTGCGAACGCGGCTCGGTGCGCTGATGGCAGGCGTTGCATCCGCTCTTGTCATGGCAGAAGGCGCAGCCTGCATCGGCCAGCGACATGCGGCTCGGGCGAACCCGTTCGCCGTGATTGCGCCTGAAGAACGGGCGGTTGTGCCAGGCGGGTTTGTTCTCGCTGTGGCACTGCTCGCAGAAGTTGACCTGGTGGCAATAAAAACAAGTGCCCTCCGGCAAGCTCCGGAAGAAGACGCTGACCTCCCGGCCATGAACCCGCTTGAAGGCCGGTTCGGCGTGGCTGGACGGCGGGAGATCGGATCTGTAGGTGTCGTGGCAGGTCGAGCACTCGGTACCGGCTGCCGTGAGCGCATGGCAGTCGCGGCAAGCGTGTTTGAAATCGGGTTCACCACCGTGGATCGGCTTGTTCCTGGCCACCTCGCCATGGCAGTCGGCACACTGCACACCCTTCTCGGCATGCCGGCCATGGGAGAATTTCAGATCTGCAAAGTCGAGTGAATCGGAGAAATAGAGCTGGCCTTCGCCGGCGTCGCGTTCCTCGAAGAAGACGATCAGCTCCGGTGTGTCCCACTCGGGATCGGGTTGATCATGGCAGTCGACGCAGACTTCCGCTGCCGGCAGGGTGGCTCGGTCTTGCTCCTCGGCTCCGGCGTGGCACTCGGTGCACAGCATGTCGTACTCGAGGTGCAGCTCGTGCGGAAAGACGGTGAGCTCCTCATTGTCCGAACCCCGTTTATCTGGACCCTGTTCATCTGGGGTCTGCCCGGCGAAGGTCGCGTAGACGCCGGATACGGCGATCACGGCCAAGAGCACGAGCACATACAGATCACGATGTCTCATAGGGCCCGTCGCTCCAAAAGCTGAAGTCGCCCGATCCTCGAAATCGCCTGATCCTCAAAATCGTAGGGTCACGGCTGCGGACAGGGTGTTGTAGGTCACGTCCTCGGCGTCTTCCACCTCGCCCTTCAGGTGGAAGCTCAGGTCCCGGGCAAAGGCCCAGCGCCATCTCACGAAATAGGTCTGCACGTTCAGCGTGTCGACCAGCGTCAATTGCCGGTATTTGAACTTGGCGTAGTAGCTGCCCGCTTCGAGCACGTGGCGCCGTCCGAGTCGTTGACGGATGTCGCCGCCCAGGGAGAACTCGTCGTCGTTCGTGGTGTTCCAGTGCTCGAAGGATATCGTTGCATCCAGGTCCTCGATCGGCAGCTCGATGACCGAGAACGAGGCTCGAGTCTGGGTGTACTCGTTGTTGGAGAGGCTCTCGTCGGAGTCGTCGATCAGCTCGCGACGTGTCACCCCGGCGCCGACCTCGAAGTGGCCACCGATCCCCTTGACCGCCTCGAGCCGCAGGAGCTGGTAGGGCTCCAGGGCGCCGAGCGCATCGGCGAAAGGAGTCAGTTGGTACGCGAGGTCATCCTGCTTGCGCGGCATCCAGAAGTAGTGGGCGGAAGCGTGGAAATCGTGCTCGCTGCTCCAGTAAACCAGCGAGCCCGACAGATCGCGCTGCTCTCCGCTGATCAGGTTCTCGATGACCGAGGCGCGCAGGCAGCTCTGAAAGTCATAGCTGAAACCCAACACGGCCAGATAGTCGTTGTGCGTCCCGTAAAGCTCGGTATGATCACGAACCCCCTGGACATCCAGAAACAGTGAGAGATCCGTGGTCCAGTGATACGTGACGGCTCCGCCGTAGATCCGATCGGTCGCGAAAGGATCTTCGCCGGTGAGCTCGTGATAGTTCACGGGAACGCCGCCGTAAACCTGGAGATAGGTCTCCTTCCAGAGGCTGGCAAAAAAGGCGGCGCCGTCGAAATGGCCGCCTGCATAGCCGCCGTGGAATTGACGGCCGAACCGGATCTTGTCGAAGGGACCTGCGCGGTTGAAGTCGATGTACCCGGTGTAAACACGTTCGGTGAGCCGCTCGTTCTCGATGGCATTGTAGTCGGCGAACGCGGAGCCCTCGGCTGGAATCACACCACCGCGCCGCCCGAGGCCGTTGAGATCCCAGTTGAGACGTCCCGAGAAAGAACCGGTGATCGGATCCCTCGAGTCGTCTCCCACCTCGGCCCAGAGCCACAAGTAGGTGTCCAGGTCACGGTCGCCGTCGGAGCTGAAGCGATATTCGGCCTCCACGGTGACCGAGCCGGTAGTCCCACCCAGCACGTCCTCGGAAGGGGAGCCCAGGCTTTCCCGCAGCAGAGCCCGCTCGGCCCGCAGTTGCAGGACTGCGGCACGCGCCGACTCGATGTCGCTGGCGGCCGATCGTTCCTCCGAGCCCGGGAGATGCGACAGCGGCAGCCAGCTAAACACGACCACCGCGACGATCCAGGTCCGGGATAGTCCTCTCGAGGTCACCAGGAATCGCTCCTCACTCTCTCGCAACCTGCCGCTCGTATTCTTTGTCGAACGAGCGATGGGGAGTTTTACTTCGGGAAATAGCCCTCCACCGGCATGTGCCGCGCGTGCGGTGTATGACATTTGATGCACGTTGCCGGTCGCGGATTGATCTTCAGGTCTTCCGGATACTCCGAAGTGTCCACCTTGTCCTTCTTCAGTTTGCTCATCATCGGGATATGTTCCGAACCGACTCCGTGGCACTGTTCACACTGCACCCCGGTCAGGGTGGGAGTCTTCTCGAGAGATACGAAACCACCCTCGTCATGGCCGGTTGTGTGGCATTTGAGGCATTCGGGATCGCTCCGGTAGGCGCCCTCGATGTTGTCGAACGCCACGGCATGTTTGTCGCCGCGCCAGGCCTTGTGCCGCTTGATGTGGCATTTCTTGCAGTTCCGCTCACCGGCGTAGCTACCCTGCTCGCTCGCTGCATTTTGCGGATCGGCCGCCAGGCTGACGACACCGGCGCAAAAGAGCGCGCAGACGAGAGCTGGGATCAGTAAAACCAGAAAACTCCGCGCTGATATCATTGAGTCTCTCCTCATGGCCTCGTTTTTCATCGAACGTCTTTCCGATCGGTCAGTGGCAGGGCGAATTGGAGCAGCTCGCTTCTATCCAGTTGCCCGATGCCGGCCAGCCCGCTATATCGAGCCCGCTGAGAGCTGCTGAGCCGTTCTTGTAAGGCGCCGGATCACCGATGATGATCAGCAAGGAGCGGCGTGCCCCTCCATGGGGAACGGCCGCATGGCAATCGAAGCAGGTCGCCTTGCGCCCGGCACTGAAATGATCCTCCGACGCGTGCCTGGTATGGAGGTTCTCGGAGCCGGAAAAACCGGTCGCCGCCGCACCCGCCGAACCGCCGCGTCCATAAACATCAAAATCGTGACATTTGAAACAGAGATGGTTCTCGGTTCCGATCTGGCCGGTCGAGTCGTCGAAAGCGCCGGCCAGAATCCCCTCATGAGCCGATCCGTGCGGTCCCTGAGAACCGAGCTTGACATCGGTCGTGTGGCAGTCGGCGCAGCCCACCGGGCTCGTCTTGGTCCAGGGACCTACAAAGGATGTGTTCGGCGGATAGGTCGTCTTCGAGGGACCGATGCAGGCATGGTAGCTCGCATTGTTGGGGTTGAACTCTCGGGCCTGGTCGGTCTCGCCAGGCGGCGGCGAGGCCCCGTAACCGTAACCGGAATGGCACTTGAGGCAGATCTGCCAGATGTACGTGCTGTTGTCGACCCGCGTGTAGGCCGTGGCCGGATCAGGGGTGTTCCAGGGAGCGGGCCAGAGAGGCACATCCACACCCCAGACGATGCTGTACGGCGTCAGCGCCGTCTCGATCGTCGGATTGAGCGGCTGCGCGAAGAGACCCGTGGTGTCGAAGGTGCGCGGCGGGCCGTTGGCGTGCGGGTTGTGACAGTCCTCGCATTCCACGTGCCGATCGCTCGCGGGATTCCAGTTCCACGACGTTCCCTCGATCGTGCGATGAGATCCCGACTGGCTGGCCACGTCGTGAGTGAAGGCTTTCTGCTGGACCTCCCAGAGGCCCTCGGCCCGGTCGATCATGAACCAGAAATTGTACCAGTCCGCGTTGGCCCCCGTCTTGGTCGTTCCGCCGATCGGATCGGTGGCCTTCGAATGGCAGCGGTAACAGAACTCTTCCTCGAGCGGATTGGCGGCGCCGTCGAATCCGAGCGCAGAGAGCATGCGGCTCCTCGTCGAGAGGTGCAGCCCGAAGCGGGGAGACCCAACCTGGCCGTTCACGTTGCTCTTGGGATCGAGGTCGTCATCGTGGCACTTGGAACAACTGGCCAGGAAGAGGTTGGTGCCCGCGTTCTCGAATGTCGATAAGACCCTGTAGAATCCCCCGTGCATCGCGCCGTTGTAGGCGGCGACCTGGTCGGCAACCTGGGCGTTGTAAGGAATATACGGCGTGGTGGTGCTTCCATCGGGCCGCGTGTAGCTCTTCGTCCACGTCGTGCGGTGGCAGGAGAGGCACAGGCCTCCGTTGCCGCTGTTCTCGAAATCGGTGTTGCCGAATCCACTCGTCAACGTGGGGATCTCCAGGATATCGGTGCGCAGGTTGGCGCCGCGGCCGCTCTGGGGGTTCGTGCCGGGCTCGAAGATCTCGTGATCCACATGGCAGGCGAGACAGCGCCATGTGACCGGACTGGTGGGATAGTTGACCGCCGAATCAGCCAGCAGATGCCGGTAATCGGCCCTCACGGTCCTCATCTCCAAGAAGAGATAGTCGTGACACTCGACACAGTTCTCACCACCGATGCCGCTCGGCTCGAGCAAGCCTTTGTGATGCTTGTGGCAGTTGGAACAGCGCTCCCCGTTGAAGTGATCGGTCACCGGCGTGGAGGCATCGTTACGGAAAAAAGAGGTCTGAGTGTGGCAGACCTCGCAGATGTCGGTGAAGTCGCCGTCCGAGGCGTCGCCCATCAGCCCGCCCGATCCGGTAGGCCCGTTGCACGTGGTGTATAGGATATTCCGATCGCCGCTATTGGGGGTTGCCGCGGTCATGCGAACGAGCTTGAGATTTGTAGTGTCGTGAGCGGAGTGGCAGTCCTGGCAGTCCTGGGACCAGGCGCCGTATTGGGAGGCCGGCAGGCCCATGTGGGTTTCGCCGCCCTGCAGGGGGTGGATCGGCTCGTTGGGCTTCTCCTGGATCGTGAAGGCGTCGGCCAGAGCCTGTCCGGGGCGGAAGGGTGCGCCTTCCGGCCGCCAAGGGTAGTCCAGAGCGAGCCCGCCCACGGCTCCCACGCTCACACCACGGCTGTGACAGCTCATGCAGATGTCGCGCTGCTGCGCCACCGTCAGCTTGGTTGGGTTCACGATCGCCCGGCCGGTGAGACCCCGGCCGCCCGAAGATTCCACGTGACGTCGTCCCGGTCCGTGGCAGGCCTCGCAGCCCACACCATCCTCGCTGTACAGAGCGAGGAGCTCGCCGTCGGTGTTGACAGCGATCGACTCCAGACCGGTCCAGTGGCATCCGGCGCAGCTCCGCTCCCAGGCATCATCGGTGCGACCCGCGGTGATCGGTGTCTGGGCCGGCGTCGGGTAGAGCAGTCCGGTGATGGTCTCGCCCACGTCGATGAGGCCATTGGGGTTGGTGTCGTTCCATGTGTACCAGTTTTCGGGAACGAAGGGATTCCAGCTCCTGACCTTGACGTCAAAGAGGATCGGTAAAACGTAGAGCGAATGGACCATCTCAACCTGGTAGGTCTGCCGGCGTCGTCCGATGCCGGCGACCTCGGCCACGTCGAAAGTCCTGGTCCCGATCGTGACGTTGTAAACCCCCTTCGCGGCGTCGAAACCGAGCAGAGGTGCAAACTCTCCCAGGGCGCCGCCGGCGAGCGTGAACTGCTCCCACTCCGGCAGAGTGCCGAGATCGAATCCGTCCTCGAAATCGTTCGTGTTGTTATCGTCAACGTCAGCCACGATCGTTTGGTCCGAGGGTGTCATATCCGCTGTTTGGCCGTGAACCGACTGGAGCCAGTCCTGATAGTAGGTGCCGTGGAAAGTGGCAGGGAGATACGGGCCGTGACAGAGCTGGCAGCTCTGTGATCCGACGTATCCCTGTTCGTTCTGCAAGGAAGATGGGTTAGGAAGGTTGCTGCGGCCGCCGCTGCCGCACCCGACTGCCATCAAAAGAATCAGCACGAATAAAACCGATCCAACCGTCAATGACGTCCGGTGGTGTTCCCATGGCGCTGTCATGGCCCGCTGATCGCCTCCAACTCTATTCTGCTGGAGATATCACAAAGATCCCGTTAGCTATCAATGTAATTGGAAAGCGTCGATGAATGCAAGGTTTAAATTGTACCAACGATCGAGGTGGTGGGGTGATATCGATGATCAATGCAGCCGGTCCGGAAATGAGAGCGAAGGTGAAAAAAAGGGACACCACTTTACAGCAATGTCCCTTTCTTTAATCTGTCCAAATTATATCAATAATTATTGCACTACGCTGACCGCCAGCGGTTCCGACTGGTGGTCGAAGACGACGATGGTCGTATAGGCGAAGTGCAGGGTCGTGCCCGGGGGCAGAGCCGCAGGCAGGGGGAAGGGAATGTTGAAGGTCGCCGCGGCCTGTCCGTTCGCGTCGAAAGCTCCCAGGAAATTAACAAAAAAAGCGTTGTTGAAGTTGCCCTTGATGAACTGAAAAACGAAATCCTGATTCAGGGGCAGCGTGGCGCCGCCTGGAAGCGGGGTTCCAGGAGTGGTCCCCGAAGCGGTGCCGAGAAGAGCGTAAGACCGGCCGGCGAGCGAGGCGCCCCCATCGAGGGTGAAATTGACCATGCCACCGGTGCTGGCCGATATCGTGCTGGTGTCAGAGGCCAGGGCGGGCTTCACCTCGACGCTGCCCACCATCCACGGGTGGGGGATGCAGAAGTAGGCAAAGGTGCCCGCTTCGGTGAACAAAAACTCGAACTGCTGTCCCGTCGAAAGGGAACCGGAGTCCCAGACCATCGTATTCGAAGTCGTGGTATGAACGATGGATCCCTGGTTGGTCCAGCGCACGGTGTCACCTACATTGATCGTGATATCCCCCGGGGTGAAATCGAATTCGACGATATCCACGTCGATGATCGCCGCGTGGGCCGACGGAAGCAGCAGTACCGCGCTCGAGAAGAGCACACCGAGTATGAGGGCTGAGATGCTGAGGCGCATGTTTGTTCTCCACAATATTCAGATGATACTGGGCTGCTCGTGAGCCTGATTCCGAGTCACCTGATGGCGTCGGCGGTCGGTCGAGAGCTCCAGGAGGGACGAGAGCTGGAACGTTCCTCTGCTTCGAAGGAGAGCCCAGGAAAGAAACTCATTCGAAAAAACTGTTTTTCCTCCTCTGACGGATAGCCTGGTTCTTATCGGGATCAACCTCCAGGGCTTCAGGCTGTAGTAAAGGCTTCGCGGAGAGCGGCGGGAGAGGTCGTTGCAAGTGGTGAGGTCCGCGGCTATAGTCGATGCGTTTGCCGAAATCGTTGTGAGAGTCTGCACGATCGACATCGAGGCGCCCGAAACCACCCGAGGAGGATCGATGTGGCTCACAACAGAGCGTTGACAAAGTCAGATCGTACACTAAGGGCCTTTTTTCCGAACTCTACGTTGCGAATTCCTCCACGGATCTGCCTGTCGGTGAACGGATTCGCGCCTTGATCTCGAAAAAAAAGTCGAACTCTCGCCATAGAAGCACTTTTTCAACGGTTTTTTTCTGTTGCGGGCCACACCGTCATATCATGCAAAGCTCAAATCTGCACCGTTCGACGGGGCGCTGGAAGCTCGGCTTGGTGCTGTCGTTGCTGGCGTCGATGAACTGGGGAGTCCTGCCGATCGCTCTCAAGAAGGTTCTCGAGGTCATGGATCCCGTGACCGTGACCTGGTATCGCTTCGTCTGCGCCGCGGCGGTCCTGCTGCTCTATATCGCTGCCCGCAATGGGCTTCACGCGGTCAAGCGGCTTCGAGGTTCCACTCTCCTGCTCTTCGTCGGGGCGGCCGTGCTGCTCACCATCAACTACCAGCTCTACGTCTTCGGTCTCGATCTGCTGACCCCTAACACGGCTCAGATCGTGATCCAGTTGGCGCCGATCTTCCTGCTCCTCGGCGGACTCGTCGTCTTCAGGGAGCGCTTCAACCGGTTCCAGTGGATGGGGCTCGCGGTCTTCGTCGGGGGGCTCGTGCTCTTCTTCAACGAGCGCCTTGCCGAACTGCTCTCCAGCCTCTCGGGCTACACGATCGGGGTACTCCTGATCGCAGCCTCGGCGCTGGCGTGGGGGGCCTACGGGCTGGCGCAGAAGCAGCTCCTCAGCACCTTTCCCTCGAAGACGATCATGCTCTTCCTCTTCACAGCCTGCGGGCTCTTCCTGCTGCCCTTCGCGCATCCAGGAGAGGTCCAGCTCCTCGACGGCGTTCAGCTCGTCATGCTGGCGTTTTGCGTGCTCAACTCGCTCGTCGGCTACGGTTGCTTCGTGGAAGCTCTCGCGCACTGGGAAGCCTCGCGCGTCAGCGCCGTGCTGGCCATCACGCCGCTCTTTACGGTGGCCTCCGTTTCGTTGGGCGCCGCTTTCCTGCCGGGGCTTGTCAGCCCCGATCCGATCAACGCCCTCAGCCTGATCGGCGCCCTGCTCGTCGTGGCGGGATCGATGCTCACAGCGCTCTTTCGCGGCCGGGAACCGCAACCGGCTCCAGCGGAGACTCTGGAGATGCCGCAGCCCTCGTCCTGCGGGGCGCCGGAATGACGCACCGCCCCCGGTAAGGAGAGAGGGCCGGGGGATGCGGAGATCGACAGCCGCGCAAGACAGGCTGTCGAACACCTGCCTTCCCAAAAAAGAACCCAAAAAAGAAACACCGGCCCTGCCGTGTTATCTTCCTAGGATAGCAAGAGATAGGTCGAAACATCGATCTCTTGGCACGCCTGCTGGATTGGAAAGCTGGAAAAAGAACGGCTTGGGGAAAGCTCTCCGCTCGAAAAGGCATTACAGTTCATCGACGCGGCCGTAAGGGCCGTGAGAGGCTCGATCCGGAGGCGCTGATTAGGGAAGTGGCTCCGGTGCGCGAGGCAACGTTACGAGCGTTAGACTGCGAACGGGATGTCAACTTTGAGATTTCGAATCGAAGCGGTTTTGGGTTCCGCCTCGAGAACGTATCTCAGGTTATCCCGTAGTGTCTCATGAGGGTCATCAGGGACAGGGACGAACAGAGGGTCAGGCAGCATGTCGGCTCATTCGAGAAGCACCTTTGCCTACTGGCTGGGCGTGCTCAGCGACGGTCGTGAGTACACCATGATTCCGCGGCGACGCGTACCATGGTTCATGCCGCCCGCATGGCTCCAGAAGGAGGGACCCTTCCAACACTTCGCCACCACCAGGCGGCCGGCCGCCTCGGAGCTGAAATCCGGCGCCGGCGGTCTCCTGTCGGCCACGAACGGGAATGTACGGCCCTACGGTTTCTCGACCCTCGAGGACTGGTTCGACTTCGATCTCCGCCACCAGGGCGTCGCTCGAGCCCTCGAGACGGCGAGCTATCGCCACTCGATCAAGAAGGGTGAGATCGCCGATCGCTGGAACATCATCGAAGTCACCACGCGCAAGCGCGCGTTCGAGAAGGAGCTCGTGGACTGGCGCTGGTGGGTCCTGAGCTGCTACGAGGGGCTCCTGAGCGCCTATCAGGCCTACTCGCACCTGCGGCGGAACGGGATTCTGCTGGGCCACATCGATCTGGGGATCTGCTACTGGGTTCAGTTCCCCCGCGATTCCAAACCGCCCAGCCCGCTGGCACACGGCTTCGTCCTCTTTCCCGAGACCGGTTTCGTCGATCCGCATACCTTGCGACGTTGGGTCTATGCCGCCGTTCAGCGGGCGGCGGAAACACCCGATCCCGGTGAAGAGAGCAGAATCTACGATTGGCGAGCCACCTTCGAGGGTGTTCTACAGCGTGACGAGGCGCGCCGTATGATGCGGTTGATGCGCGGCGAGGCGCAACAGGCCCGTGGTTACGACATCCTGGGGGAGATCGCCGTCACGCTCTACAGCCGCTTCTCGTCGCTCCAGCTCTGTCTCGATGCCGCGGTGGCTGCAAAACTGGGCCCCGATGACATCCTGGCTTTCCATCCGCACCCCTTGAGACCTCGTTTTCTGAGCCAGTTCGACCATTTTGTGAGGCAGGTTGCGCGGCTTGCATTCCAGGGCGATCACCTCCAGATCGATGCCTACCGCCGCGAGATGGAACAGCGCATTCTCGACGAGCTGGCGTACTGGGTCGACGTGGTCTGGCTCGAGGATCTCAGAACGGCGCTGGCCGGCTACCGGCGATCCCTCGAAGAGATGCTCACGCCGATGCTGGAGTGTGTTCTGGGATATTTCGGCGCCGGCGAGGAGCCGGTGCTGCAGCGGCGCGCCGTGAGGTGCCTCTGTGAGGCGGCGAGCGCCTGCAATCAACAGAACTGGGAAGAATTCAGACGTACCTACCTGGCCGCCATGCTGGGCCTCGAGGTGAGTTTCGACGAGGACCTCGACGACGATCGCCTCGATTTCCTCGTCAAGAGCCCCATGCACCGCCTGACCCTCGACCATCTGAGCGATAGCGCCCGAGAGCGGCTCAGCGGTACGCGCTACTTCGCTTCGCGCGGTTACAGGGCTCCAAACCTGCCTGTGGAGGATGGCGATCGGGTGTGGATCTGGCTGCGTCTCGACGCCCGCTGCAACCTGTTGCGGCCTGACAAGGGGGAGATCCGTCTCGAGGACCTTTTGGCGATCCTGCCCGACGAGAGCTGCTGCAATCCCTGGGAGGCGTACCGGTGAGAGCTGATGAGACGGTGATGAAAAGGATAGGGGCGGTCACGAAGTCCACGACGCTTACGGAGAGAACCAGCACGAGGCCCCTCGATCGGGGGATACATTCATGACGCTGAGGCTCGAAAGCTGTGCTGACAATCTGGACCAGGTCCGTCGCCTGCTGGCCGTCGATTTCACCGAGATTCCGCGGGAGTTCGGCGCTTGGGCCGAACGCGGTTTCTTCGATGTGAGGCTCGACAGGCTCGTCGAGGACGCCGAGGGATTTCGAGGGCTCGATGCGTTCCTCGAGCGCAATCCACGGGCCCGGGAGCTTACGATCCGCAGGTTCGATGCCGGGATGGGCCGCCTCGCGGACCTCTTTCGTGCTGGTGACCGGCACGCTGGAAACGGGAACAACGGCGTTGGCGAGCCGCCAGGGAGCGACGGCGGCCGGGAGGACCCAAAAAGCGCTGTCGAGGCGGATGACGGTCAAGCCAAGCGCTTCAAGGAAAGGGTCGAGAGGTGGGAGCGCGACGGTTGGGAGGTCCCCAGCCTGCGGAACTATCTCCAGGGCACCGGCGACATCAGCCGGCCCACGGCGGACCACATCTTCAACGTCTGCCAGCGGCACGTCTCCGACCTGGAAAGGGTGGTCAAACAGGGCATCCGACGCCTCGTGGGTTTCCACCGCGACCGGGTTAGTCAAAAGAGCTCAGCGTCCTTGTTGTTCCTTCGAACCGGGCATCATGCTCGCCGTCATCTTCCCTATTTTTTGCTGGCCGTGCTCCTGGTCGTTCTGGCCTGGTTGGTGCTGAAGCCGGTCGATCCGCTCGCTGATATCGAGGAAGGCGTCGCCCGGTGGCAGGCACAGGAGAGCACCCTGTGGCCCGATGACACCCTGTGTCAACTGGCCCGTCGTTTCGCCGGAACCGATCTGTTCGAGCGCGTGTTTCGTGTCGCCGCCTCCCGTATGCAGGCGCGCCTCGCCACGCGGCTGCTCTCCGAGGAGGCTTTGCGGGGCTGGCAGGAGCACCCTCCCAGCTTCGACCGCTGGCGGAGCGACCTGCTCAGGGGGCAGGCCTGGGTGGCGGCAGCGCGCGAGCAGCACGGCTCCGGCTGGCAGCCCGATCCCTCGCGGCGCGAGAACGAGCAGGCCCACGCGTTCTACGGTGCTATCGACCGCCTGGCACTCGCTTTGACGGAGGTCGAGGGCGCGCAGCCGGGGCAAACGCTTGGGGGGACCCGGGAGCGGTCGGCTCGGCTGTGGTCGCAGGCGGCCGAAGAGCTGGTCGAGAATCATCTCGCCATGCAGATGCTGGGCGGATTGCTGGCGGTGTGGTGTTACGACACAGCTCTCGAGCCCGGGCCGGCCGACGCCGCTCCCACAGCTCTTTTTCCTTCGGGGCGCCCGGGCTTCGCGACGGACCTGGGCGAGGCGGTCCAGGCACTTCTCGCCTGCCAGGCGTGCCTCCTGGAGCTCGCGCGCGAGCCGGCACGGTCCGATGTCGAGCGCTCCGAGGCGGCCGTACCGCTCACACCACCGCACTGGCCCCAGCCGTTCGCGCAGGGCCTCTGGGTGAGCTCCTGGGCGCTGCTGCCCCTCGTGGATCGGCAGACCGATCGCCTTCGTTGCATGGATTTCGAGAACGAGCCCGAGCGTGGCCTGCTCATGCTGGAGGAGCTCCTCGTGCGCTTTCTGGACCGGCACGACAGCGGACATCTCCCGCAGCAGGCGTTCGAGACGATCCGAATCATGCTGCGCGAGACCTGGAACGAATTGCTCGAGAGGCGTCTTGAGAGCCTGCCCCGGGCCTGGAGCGCTGGTCCGCAAGACCTTGTGGATGGTCGATTGCTGGTGGAGAGCCTCACCGCCTGGAGCCGGCTCTACGAGAGGGCCTGCCGGACCTCGAGGTCCTTCGATGCAGGCGCGGCCGAAGCTCTCTGGCACCGGGCCTGGACCGCCAAGTCGAACGAGCTGATCCCCCTCGGCCTGCCTGCCCGCAAGATCGCCCTCGAGGAGATCGAGCGCGTGCTCCTCGATTTCAGCGAGGGCGCCGGGCCCGCCGAGCTCCTCGCGCTGGTCACGCGAACGCTGACCGAGGCCGATCTGGAGGATCGGATCATCAGCCTGACCGGCGGTGAGAGAAGCGTAACGAGCTACGATCAGGCCTTCCACGCCGCGCTCCAGTGGATCGGAGCGGGCAGCGATTCCGCAGAGGTCCAGCGCCGCGCAGCGGGCCTCTGGGAGCGGTGTGAATCCTGGGCGCAGAGGCGCACCGGGACGCTTGCGTCCGGGGAGCTGACCGGGCTCCAGGTGATGATCTTCGAGACGCTCACCGAATCGGTCCCTCCCGAAGAGGAGCACGCCGCAGCCATGCGCACCGTCGCTGGATGGCGCCGCCAACTCCAGGGGCATCTCCCCACGATACCACCCGACCGCTGGCAGGCCTATCTCAACTACCGCGCCTCTCGAGATGAGGCCTACCGGAGCCGATCGCGCGCGCGGCAGGTTTTTGCCGCGTCGTGGGCGCGCAAGGATTCCTTCGGCCGCTACGCCCCGCGGCTACGGCGGGAGCTGGTGCTGAGCGAGATCGACCGCGCCCTGCAAGCTTACGACGGAAACGACGTGAGGGGGGCTCTCGAGAGCCTGGAGCTGGCCGAGAGGTGGATCGGGGAGGTGGCGGCGCTGACGCGGCCCGACGGCGCACTGCAAGCCGGCCGGGACGACGAGCTGTTCTACGCGGTCGCCGGACAGCTCCTCAGGGCCGCCGCGGTTCTCGCGCTCGTCGATCCCGAGCTGGAGCCGGACTGGGGCTTTGGGAACGGTGCGCCGGGGGCCACGAAGGTGCCCCTGTGGATCTTCTTCTACGATCCGAAGCTGCACGTCGATGCCGGTGAGCCCGGCGCGTTCGTCGATCCCCAGCGCCTCAGTAGCGCCTTCGAGCTGGTCACCAACAGCCTGCTCAGCGGATCCCTCGATCGGTTCGGCCTCGAGCTCGACGGCAAGCTGAAGGACCATGTGGACGCCTTGATCCGCTTCGTGGAAGCCGTGAAAAGCCCCCAGGGGAGCCTGGCGCTCCCGTCCAGCGCGCTCTCTTCGATACCACAACTCGATCTTTTCGGCGATTCGCCCCCCGGCTTCCTCCATTTTCTCGTTCACTGGGTAGCCTGGCGCAAAGCGGTCCATGACCTGCGCTTCCTGCCCGACAGCGAGGCCGGGAAGATCGCCGACGCTGGCGCCCGGCTGGAGAAGATCCGGACCGACGTGGCTGGCCTGATCGAGGGGCTCGCCTTGGATCCGAATCCCTTCGTCTGGGGGCAGCTTGCAGTGCTCCACGATCTCTGCGTCCTCGATCAGCAAGCCGACTCTCTGCGCCTCGAAGAGGATCTCCAGGTGCTGGGTCCCGAAGGTTTGTCCCGTTTCTCCTATCTCGACCCGATCGGGTTGATGACGATCCTGGCCCGGCTTCCCGAACGACTCAGCGGGGAGCAGCTCTACTACCGCTCCAGGATCGAGGCGTTGGTGCGTGATCGCTATTTGAGTGGTCTTGCGCCCTATTTCGTGAAATCGTCACATGACAGGTTCGTCGCCGGTGATAGTGGACCTCAGGAGCGATGATATGATCAGATGGTTGTTGCGTGATCTATCCGTGGTGATTGTGGCTCTCGGCCTGGTCGGGTGTGGAGCCCTCGATTACATTCCGTTCTGGTCGGGAGAGTGTGTCGTCTCCGACGCGACTTTAAAAGCCAATGTTCGATTACACCTGGCGTCGGACGAGTCACGTGATTTGCAGGATTTCGCGGTACTGAAGGAGCGGCTGCTCTACATCATCTCTCCGAAACCTCTCGCGGTGGGGCCGATCGAAGGTTTCGATGACGAGCAGCTTCAGACCTCGGAGACGCTCGAGGCGGTCAGGGTCGATGCCGGCGTTCGTCTCCAGGAAACCTACGACCGCATCGCGCGCCGCGAGTACTTTAAGGATTTCCACGAGATCCTCTCCCAGACGATCGGCGGCGAGGCGACCGATAGGCTGCTCGGATCGCGGGAGTTCCCCCTGGACTCCTGGTTCGCACCGAACGAGGAGCTGGATCCCACGCTGCCCCACTTTCAGCGCCTCTACGCTGTGTTGTGGGACCATGCCGGTCCGCGTGTCGACCTGGACGCGTTCCCGCGCCTGAGCAGGGTCGAGAACGCCGGCTCGAGCCGGCGTTCGGCCTTCGCCACGTTCAGCTTCGTTCCCGGAGACGGGCGCTTCCTCTCTTCGCTTCTGAAGCTCGTCCTCGACGTGATCGACGCTAAGACCTTCGGCCAGATGAGCTCGCAGAGCAAGAAATGGCTCTTGAAGGAGGCCTGGGGCTATCGCAGCAGCGCCTTCGAGGCCGCCAGATCGGAGACCCGGCCGGCGGAAACGCGCATTCTGTTCCCCATTTCGGTCTACAGCTCGCCGGCGCTCTCCAAGCTTCCCGGTCCCGACCGTTGGGGTAGTACGGAGGACGACGATCAGGGAGATATCACGGCGATCTGCAACAAGCTCGAGGCGTTGTTGCAGCGGGCATTGAACAAGGCCAAGTGTTCAGGCCGGGCGCGTGTCTTGAAACCGGATCAGGAATCACAGATCTACAGTGGTTTCGAGGCACAGCTATCGAACGAAAAATACCGCTCCAAAGTTCTGCATCTCCTGCCGGTGGCTCTCGACGTGGGGCCGGAGGGGCTCGATGAGCTGCGCCGCCAGGGGGTCGCCGGGGCGGTCCTCTATCTCGTCGACTGGGGTGTGATCCAGAGCGAAGCGGAGCTCGAGACGCGTGACGCCTTCACACTCGAGGCCCGCATCCAGTGGAAGAGCCTGGCGCTGCCCGGCGGCCGCATCGAAAACCTGCCCGTCTTCTCGATTCCCCTCTCGGGCGAGGTGCTTCCCGAGAGAAATCCGACCGAGGAACCGGGGTTGGTGTATCTCAGCTCGAGCAGTTGCGCCCTCGGTGCGGTAAAATTTATTTCTCCCGACGGCTACGAGAAGTTCTACGGGCAAATCGAGGGGCGCACGCCGGAGGAGCTCTCTCCACGGAGCGAGGGCATGCAGCCCCGTCTCTTCCGCTCGACCTCGTTCAGCGCGGCCACCGCGCGGCCCACGATCCTGGTGGTCGAGTTCACCGATATCTACGGCGATTTGATCCGCCTGAGCTCGGAGATCGACAACGTGACGCGCGGCGAGTTCGCCTCGATTTGCCTCATCGATCTGGTCATGGTCGGCGGCGCCAGGATTTTCGCCGATCCGGAACGCTCCAATTTCGAGATCTTCAACCTGATCACCCACGGCATGCCGCAGCACATGCGGATGTATCTGCCCGAGGGTATCGGTGTGGCCAAGACGATCGACGTGGCCGAGCAGGCGATCCTGCTCACCCAGCAGAACCTGGAGCTGATCTTCGAGCACCTCGAGATGGTGCATGCCGATCTGGTGGAGCAGCTTGCGGCCGACGACGATCCGCAGCTAGGGCTCGTATCCGCCGGCCTGGATCGCGAGCATCTCGCCAAGCGGCTTCTGATCCTGCCGCAGCTCACCTCCTACGCCTCGAGGATCGCACTCGCCGAGGAGCTCGCCAGCGGGGAGGCCTCGCGAGCGGTGCAGGCCGCGATCAATGCCGCGATGCTCTCGAAGATCACCCTGCTGACCGACGAGGGACAGACCGTCAGCCTACCCCTCGACGAGGTGCTCGGGGCGCTGAAGGAGTTTCTGGCCAGCGGCCGGTTCAGCAAGGTGTCGCTGGACCAGCTCAGACGGGACGAGCTCACCAGCGATACGATCCGCGGCCGCGATCCCGACGACCTGCCTACAGTCTGGATCAATACCCGCGGCGGAGGCTCGTGGCAGTTGTGGATCAACAAGCGCAAGTTCGACATCAAAGTCGTCTCTCTGATCTACACCGATCCGGCTCAACCGGGCTGGGCGACGCCGATGCTGCTGGCTTCGGGTGTGAACAATCAGATCGCCTTCGAATTCGGCCGGGTCAGGTTCACCAACACGGGCCGCCTCGAGTTTTTCGATGAATGACCGCGGTTTCGCGGTGTGAGGGATTGAGAGAAAAAACCGCGGACCATGATTCAGGCCGCGGCGCGGGGAGGGACGATGCCACTACCTGCTGTTGTCGACAAGGTCAAGGAGTCCGATTACTGGGCTCATGCGCCGCGGCGCCCCCTGAAGCGCCGCCGTGCCGACCTGATTCGCATGCTGGGGCAGATGTCGCGGGTGCTGCTCAGAAAGCAGATCGAGGATCCCCACATCCAGGTTTTCCGGGTGCGCCTGGATGCCTTCGCTCAGGCGCTGGAGGCTTTCTCCTCGGAATGGCACGCGCCTTTCGTCCACGCTCCTGATCCCGAGGGACGGACGATCAACTCCGGCCTGATTCCCCTGGACGGTGAGGAATGGTTGCTTGCGGAACGACTCGCCGAGGTCGAGACCTGCCGCGCCGGCAAAAACCTGAAGTATCTGAGCGAGACCTATCTGTGGTCGCTCCTCGAGTCCTACAAGCGCATCCTGCAACCTGACATCGAGGCCCAGGATCGCTTCGTGATCGCCTTCTGGGGGCGCGTTTCGAGCGGCAAGAGCACCCTGATCAACACCATCTTCGGCACCCAGCTACCGGTGGACGACGCCGAATGCACCATGGTGCCGGCTCGCATCACCTTCAGCTCCAAAGCCGCCGACCGTATTCTGGTGCGTCTCGTGCGCACCCAGCGCTCGACCCTCGAGGGCCTGCACGCCTATGCCGAGGCCAACGCCGAGGCGATCCTGCAGGATCCCACACGGGCGGCGCACTACAAGGACGAGCTCGAACGCACCTTGGGCGACGAGGATTTTCTCGACGCCCAGCTCGAGGCCGAGGAGCGCTCGCGGGAGCGTTTCGCCCAGTGTCTGGTCAATCCCGAGATGCAGCTCAATGTAGAGGATATCTACGTGCGCGGCGCCGCCGATCTCCACCGCCAGTACGCCAAGCGGATCGAGTGGCTCAGGCTGCATCGTCCCATCGATCCGCATGCCTCGCTCAAAGGTGAGTATCGCAGCCGGCTGCGTGCCGAGGCGCCCCTCGACCTGGAGGACTGGCTCGCCGAGCGCGTGGGCGCCATGGCGGCGCGCCACGTGCGTCGCGGTCTGACCTACCAGGCCGTCGAGATCGTCATGGACGGGGGGGTAATCCCCTCGGTGATCCGCGAGGAGATCCGGAGCTGCGAGGGGCTGAGCCCCGAGAAGCTGATGATTCTCGACCTGCCGGGCTACAACACGACCCGCAACGTTCATGCCCGCTATTACTGCGACGCCGCGTCAGCCGCGGCCGACGCGGCCGTCTGCGTGCTGCGCTCCCGGGAACCTGGCGCCTTCGAGCAGCTCAGTGATTTCATTCGGCTCTTTACGGGGGTGCGTGGGGCCCTGGAGGATCCGCCGGTGATCATCGTGCCCAGCTTCACGCTCTTCGAGGTGGAGGTGAAGACCAAGAAGCTTCCGAGCTGGACCGGATACGAGCTGGTGATCAACGACGAGAGCCTCGAGCTCAAGAACTTCGCGGCCCGATTGCAGAGTACGCCGCGGGTCGGTTTCGTGGTTCCCACGGAGTTTCTCGCCGACCTCCCCGGTGGTGAGAACTTCGCCGGCGACCAGGTCGACGAGTTTCTGCACAGCGGGAGGTTCGCCCGCGATTTCGAGGAATGGCATGAGCCCTGGGACGAGCGGGGCGGGCCCTTTCGAAAGGCCCTGATGGCCTTTTTCGATGACGATCCCGGGCTGGCACAGCTCGACGCCGCGGCCTTTTTAAAGCAGACCCACCAGATGTTCACCCGCGCGCCGCGCCTGCTCATGAGGCATCTTCTCGCGATCCACGAGGGCGCGCGCCGGCTACGCGCCAGGCTCGAGAGGGAGGTACGTCGCGATGTGAGCGTTATGCTGCAGCGCTACATTTCCCTGCGTCTGGAGAGGTATCTGGGGATCAACTCGTTCGCCGAATTCGCCGCCACCACCACCGAGGACTACAAGGCCACCCTGCACCGGTTGCTCCAGGCTGAAGTTGCCGGCAAGACATCCTCATGGCTGCGCGAGCTGCGTGAGAAGCTGGGCGCCCGGCTCGTCGAGCTGTGCACCGAGCATGGAAGGCTCAAGAATATCGAGTTCCGCAGGAAGCTCAAGGAGATCCTGGCCGGAGAGCTGCCCGGCTACCTCGAGGCGATCGAGGGGCTTGCCGATCGGCGCCAGTTTCACGCCCCCCTGGCGCTCACGCTCCTGGTGATGCTCCAGCAGCCGATCGATGAAAGGCTTCCCCGGGACGCGCGGCGCCAGGCTTTCGAGGCGATTCTCGACTTCACCCTGAACGAGGTGCCCGAGGTGCTCGATGCGATCAGCGATCTCTTCCACGTCGACGAGGCCGAGATCGAGAATCACCCCCATTTTCTCGTATTCAAGCACGACCGAGAGTTGTTGAAGCTGGGCGAGGGCGGAGCATGATGCAACCCCCATTCCTCTCCCATTTCCCGGCGCTGGGCGTAGAGGACCGCGGTCCTGGCACCCGCAAGGTCTACCATCTCGTCAAGGGCAGCGCCGATCACCACTCCGACGATCCGCGCATCGAGATCCGGTTGATCCCGTCAGAGGGCGCCGCCGAGGAGCCGATCTGGCCGGAAGAGATCCATCGCAGCGTTTATTGCTATCGTGTCGGCCGCCGGACCAAGGAGTTCGTGCACCTGCCGCACAACGACGGCTTGCATTGCCCCGTGTTCTACGCCGTGATCGACGATTGCGTCAACCGCCTCGATCTGCACCCGCGGTTGAGCACGAAAAAACTGATCCTCCAGGACAGGCGCCCGGTGATCTCTCATTTGGGGCTCGATCTGGGTTGGTCCTATTTTTCCTGCGTGGCCCGTCTTCAGGGTGTCGGCGAGGAGCACGAGATCAACGAGCCTTTTCTGGCCGAGTTTCCGGCCATGTCGAGCCGCGAACGGACGGAGTGTGAAGGGCTCTTCCCGGACACCGACTTCTTTGTCTTCGCCTTCGGTTCGTTCAGCAGCGCACCGGGGCTCGAGGACGCCACGGTGCGGCTCCTACGACTGCGCATGCTGCACAGCCCCGAGCTCTACCGTCGGTTTTTACGGCGCTATCCACAGGCGCTGCACAACCTGCAGCGGCTGCAGTTCTTTCAACTGCCACGGACCGAGCTGCTGCTGCGTCCCGGTGTGCTGGCAGATTTTCCCCATGCACGGCTGATGGCCACGCAGATCGACGAGACGACCGAGCGGCTCATGCGCGGGGCGCCGCGCATGCGCCTCAAAAACCTCAAGGGTTTGCTGCGGCTCGTCGATCGCGTAGGCCAGGGACCGGCCAGCCGCGAGGGTGTGGCGATCAACTTCCGCACCCTGGCGCCGAAGGAGCACGGCGCCATGGTCGGCGCTGCCAAGCACTACTTCAAGCACCAAGCCCTGGGGGACTTCTTCGGGGCTTTCTGGCGCGGCGTCGTGGCGCCTTGCTGCCGCGTCGACGAACAGCACAGGCCGCAGGTGGGCCTCTGCTTCACGGCAGCCCTCTCCCAGGAGAGCCGGGCCGTGCTGCGCGGCGCCGTGGCTCGCGAGATCCGGCTCGATCCCACGCGCGATCTGCTGCACATGGTGGCCGAGGACTCGGCCAACGCCAAGGGCATCAGCCTGCGCCACAAGATCCACCGCCTGCTGCGCGGCCCCGTGGGCCGTGGGATCGGGGAGTTCGTCAGCCCGGAGCATGTTCGCCCTGGTGAGAGCTCTTTCGTCGACGTGCTCGTCATGGACGCCGGAGGGATGACCCTGGATGTGAGTCTCAACACCTTGGAGTTCCATCGCCGGCCGGTCACGACCGACCTCGAGGGCACCACGGTGGGGCATGTGATCCAGACCTCTAAGGTCTATCCCTACCTGGGGGGAGACTATCTGACCGCAGCCCTGCGCGATCTCCTGCCCTATCAGATGCTCGAGCACGTGCTCGGCAACTGGGATCTGATCCTCAGCCACGGCGACGTTCCGGCCAGGCCGGCCGATGCGCGTCCGAAGGCGGAGGAGGCCGATGAGGTCGGGGATCCTGGAAGGGATCCGCTCTGGGACTTCGAGGAGGAGGAGGAGGAGATTGTCGAGCTGCTCCTCGAGGAACCTGGCGGGGAAACGAGCCGTGAGGGTCCGGAGGCCGGCGAGACCACCGATCCCTCGCTGGAGGCGATGCGCTCCTACTTCGAGATCATCCGGCAGCTCTGCGAGCGCTACCGCAGCGTCGAGCCGCAGCTCTACGATTCTGCACAGCGGGCATCCAAGCCGGAACGCGATGCGGTGCGCCGTTTGATGCGGGCCCTTTTTTTGCCGCGGCACGGGGATGCGACGCGCCTCGATCCCCGGCCGGAGCCGAAGATCGAGTACCTGCTCGACTACTGCCGCCTGGTGCTGACGGGCAATCCGCGTGTCGGGCGGGGAGGTGAGCTCTTCAAGTGGGTGCATCGCGTGCCGGTGGAGGATCATTTCGACCTGGTCCGGGTGGCCTACGAGGACTGCGTCTGGATGGCGGCGCAGGCCCAGGGTGAGCTCACCTTCCGGCCCTATCATCCACCGCTTCGCGAGCGGCATCCCGCCGCATTTTTGCGTCTGGCGCTCGACGAGCTCTTTCGCGTTCAGCTCGAGAGCGACGGCATCGATCTGCTCACGCCGCTGGCCGAGGGGATCAAGCTTCGTTTCGAGCTCTTTCAGCTTCTGAGACCGGATCGTGCCGTGCGCTACGAGGAGGGGCTGAGGGCCAGGCCCCAGCCCGGGGGGACGCAGGGCGTCGTTCCCGAGCTCTTCGCCCGCTTGCGGGTGGCCTTCCGCCAGCTCAGGATGCGCAGCGAGAGCAACGAGACCGATCTGACAGGGCACGTGGTGGAGCTCGGTCTCGGTCCGGGCTTGATCGTGCGTACCGCGCTGCCGCCGCTCGTCGCGGCGGTGAGCGAATCGATGCCGCGATTCGCCACGTCGAGCCGCGAGCTCGAGCGTTCCGATAATCCGGCGTTGCACATGGGAACACTGCAGCGTCAGATCCGGTCCTGGGGTGAGAGCCTGGAGGCCGGCGTTCGGCGGCGGCTGGTCTCCGCCCTGGAAGATTTCCGCAGCCGCGTGCCGCGCTCGGCGAAGGATCTGCCCGGCTTCAGATCGATCGGGGCCTGGCCGGACAGGCTCGTCGATTTTCTCGGCGGAAACCGAACCGTCCTCGATCAAACGCCGCTCGATCGGTTTCACGCGACGATCGACGGCGCGACGCGGGATCTCGAGGACCCACCCGAATCCGGCTCGGCGGCGCGTCTCCTGGCGCGGCTCGAAGAGGTCTGGAACGGCCTGGACGAGCTGTACCGCGATCGGCCCCTGACCAGGACCGTACCCTACGGCGAGGCGCCCTTCCGTGCCGATGACCACTACCAGTTCTGGACCTACCTGGCCGGGCAGTCCTCCAAGTTTCCGGTCTTTCAGATGGCCTTTCGCAGCGTGCTCCAATCGAAGTTTCCCGGTGTAGGTCTTTGCGGCTACAGGGAACTGCAGCGGTTGGTCTTCCCCGTGCTGTCGTTCAACTCCTATCACGACGCCGTCTCCGGATCGCTCGATCGCAAGCTCTCCGCCGCGGAAGGGGCGCTCTACGAGGCGGTGATCCGTACCACGCCGGACCGAGAGGTTTTCATCGCCCGATCGACGCAGGCCTGCAGGCTTCCCATGGCGATCAGGATCCGTCTCGAGTACGCCGACCGCAGCGAGCTTCTCGATGTGTTGGAGTTCGGAGCCGAACCCCTCGCCGCCGGCGGCGATCTGATCTGGTGCGGTATGCGATCGGTGGACCTCGATCGGCTCGCGCTCGAGCGCGTGGAGGTTCAGATCGTGCGTGCCGAGGTGCGTGACTGGGAGAAGGGTGAGGGCCGGGTTGCGCGCACAGGCAATCTGTGTCGCTTTCTGCCGACAGCCTACGGGACCGGGCCGAAGCTGCCGAGGCTTCACTGTGTGATCAGGCGGCGCCATGGCGATGCGCTTGCGCCGATGTTTATCGAGATGTACGCCGAGGATCTGGAGACCGGCGCGATTCTCGGTGGCTATCTGGAAGCCGCCAGCGAACGTGCCTGCCGGCGCGAGCTCGTGGGACGGGCGAGCCACGTCAACGAGCACAATCGATTCTTCGAGTATTCCGATAGCTGGGCGTGGCTCGACTGGGACGAGTCCGGGAGGTGCGGCCACGACGAGGTAGAGCTCGATCGACGGCGGCCATCGACCTTACGTATCGATCAGCTTCCAGGCGGGGACGATTTTTCGACGGGGATCGCCTTTCCCCCGCCGGGATCGGTCTGACCGGGCGATGCCGTCGCCTGGCGTGCGCAGCGGGTATGGTTCGCACGGCCTGTCGAGTTTGGTTGGTGAGAGGGGATATCGAGCTCGGGAGGTGAGCGATCTCATGGCCGGCCGCGAGTATCAGCTTCTCAAGCGCTACCTGGAGACGCGGCTATGCGTTCGTGAGGCCGGCTCGGCCGGTGATCCACTCGAGGGATTGATGGCCTGGCACCTCGTTGCGCTGGCGGTCCGCTGCTACGAGATCGGGCATTTCGATCTTGGTTTCGAACCCCTGGAGATACCGGCCGAGTCTCTCCGGTCTCACGAGATCAAGCCACGGGAGTCGATCCTGTGTGAGCTGCTCCTCCTGCACCTGCGGGAGATCTACGGTGCCCGTCCGGCGAGCGGGGATACCATCCGCCGCGTGGCCGGCGATCCTAGCGCCTGCCTGGCGTTACGTTCCGACGAACGTCTCGTCACTCTCTGGTACCTGGTGGGTGACGTGGCCTTCCCAACGCGGCGGCATCACGAACTCGGTGACAGCTTCCTCGAGGACGGCCAGGGCTACGCCGGGATCCTCTATGAACAGCCGCCCCTCGTTTGGCGCGTGGGATCACGGGAGATCGTGATTCCAGGCCTGGCCTGGCGCTGCATCCGCGCCGAGCGGCCCGGTTGGTACGATCTGGTGGCCGCGGCCGAGCGCGACCTGGAGGATCTTCTGGCCCCGCTCGGGTGTGTGCCGCAGGTTCTGGCAGGCCTCGAGGCGTTCCTCTATCAACGCGATCGCGGGGAGATCCCCGCCGAAACAGAGGGCGCCGTGGTACTCGCCCACGTGGTGTCACGGCTGAACCTGCTGGCGCTCGAGATCGGCGTACAAGGAGCCGACGCGTGTGAGGCGATCGACGCGATCGCCGCGATCAACGAGCAGCTCATGGACCGTCTGGCCGAGGCGGCCGCGCGCGCCGGATTCACCGTTTACACCGCCGGAGGCAACACCGATCGCGAAGACCTGGCGACAGTGGGGATTCCCGTTCCGATTCCCTCCGTGGCGCGGGACCACGTGCGTGTGTGCGTGGTGCCGGACGACAGCCTCGAGGGATCCTGTCAGGCGTTCGAACCCCACAGATTCTCCGATCCGCTTCTACTGTCGCCGGAGGGTGTTCCGCTCGATCGCCCGCCGGAGACGCCGCACTGGCGATATCTCTGGCGCCCTCCCGTGGAACCCGGCGCTCGGCGTGATCCCCGCCTGAGCCGTCTGCTCGCGACTGGCCTCCGGGTCCTGCGAGAGCGGATCCTCGGTGCTCCGGACGAGTCGGTTACCGAGGGCGCTGCGGGGGACCACGGGGAGAGCGCCAGGCCTCGCGACGAAGGGCAAACCAAGCTCGCCCGGCTGGTAGGGGCGCTCTGGAAGGTGTTCAGTCCTGCGCAACGCGACATCCTGTTGGAACAGTTGCCGGGGCTTTTCGGTCTCTCCGTCGAGTGGCCTGGGGAGACCCGGTGGAGCGATGCCCTCTGCCGGGATTACACCGTCACCTTCGCCGAGAACTTCTCGTTCGAGAGCGATCCAATCTACGAGATCCTCGACGTGAGGAGGCCGAAGATCTTCCGCACCGGTTCCTCGGGGAGACTGGTCAGCGGATCGGTCGTGATCGCTCCCGGGAGGCTGCCTTTCTTCGCTCAGCCTCCCTTTCTCGAGACCACAGAAGCGCATCCCGCCACGCTGGCCGAGCTTGCGGGTGCAATCGTGGATCAGAAGGGCGGAAGCTTTCGCCTGGCGGCCGAGCTCTTCCGCTGGACCTTCCGCTGGGATCCGAAAACTCGAGGCCTGGTTCCCCCGGAAGACCTGGTCGAGAGGGTCGGATCTGCGGAGCAGAACCGATCTTCGTACCGCGAGGACCACATAGCGCGGCTGCAGGTCAGGCTCGTGGAGCTGATCAAGGCGCTCGTCGAAGGCGACGAGGCGGCTCTGTTGGCTGCGGGCGACAACCAGGGATATCTGCCGGTCTTCGAGCACTGGGGGCGGATCGCCTCGCCGGCGCAGCAGGCGGCTCTCTTAGGGGCTTTGATCCAGGCTTTCGACCGATTTCCGCTGGTTTCCGCCGAGACCTTCCGGTCGATGCGTCATCGTTTCGTCTGGAAGGAGTGGCTGGCCCGTGCCCTGCCCGGCTGCAGCGTGGTGGCGTTCGAGAGGGACGTGGTGGATCTACCCGAGTTCTGCAGGCTCTGGCTCCAGGACCGTGTGAACATCGGCGAGGACGGGTGGCAGCCTGGTTTTCCGGAAGAGTCGCGGCTCATCCTGGAGGTCTTCAATCCCGCGTCGGGGATCTATCTGGCCGGCGAACAGGACGCCGCCGAAGAGCCGGGAGCAACGGGATCCGACAATGTGGTGTATCCCATCCGCGACTTCCCGCTGCAGGCTCGAGGGCGTTTACCCGATCACCCCGCCTGGCAAGCTTTTCCCGAGAATCCCGATTTTAGCCGCGATTTTCTGACCCAGGCGCTGCGCTGCCTGCGACAGGAGCAGATCGGATCGCCAGGCGACCTCGTGGAACGGATGATGAGTTTCGGCTCCTATGCGCCCCGGCGGGCGGTGGGTCTCGTGGGCAGCGCCGTGCGCGAGCACTTCGCCCTGAGGCGCGCGGCGATCCTCGAAGGGCGGAAGCCGACGCCGAACACCAAGGTCCGGGAGCTGATCGATCTGTTCGCCATCGACACGATCGTTCACCAGGATCAGATCGGTGCCGAGCCACCGGCGGGACTGGAGCTCGATGCGGTTTACCGCTGGGGCGAGGGCGCCGGCGACTACGGCCGGATCCTCGACATTGCTCATCCAGGGTGGCCGCCAGGCAGGGAGAATCCCTGCGGGGCCGCGCCACAGTCCGAGGAGAGCAGGCCCTGTCTGGTACTCAGCGCCGGACGGCGACCGACGGAGCTCGTCGACCTCATGGAGCTCTGCGAGCCCGATCGAGAGATGAGCCCGAGCCTCGTCGAGCAGTTCGGTCGGTCACCCGAGACCGCCCGGGCCAGGTGGATCGGCACGGTCTTCGAGCGGTTGCCGGCATGGCTCGCGGCGAGCAGCGGACCGGACGTGTGGGATGCGTTGCGTGCGTTCGAGCGCTGGGGTGGCGAGCGGGCCGAGGTCTTTCCGCCGCTGCGGGCTCTCATGCCCGAGGGGTGGTCGTCGCCTACCGAAGGGGAGCGAGAGCTCGTACGTCTTTGCGCCGCGGTGCGGCTGGAGATCGATCCCTCGGTCTGCCCGCGAGGGTCGGGACTGAGGGCCAGTCTGGGGAGGGGCGCGTTCCTGGTTCCGATCGGCGAGGCCAGTAGCACCGCCGAGCTGGTCCTGCGCCTCGCGGTACCCGATGTGAGCTGGTACCGGGGGCTCAAGCGATGTTTCGAGCCGGACCGCGGGGTGCTCCCCGCAGGAGTACGCGACCATCTCGACGCGCTCCTCTTCGCCACTGCCGATGGTGCCGGGCGGGTGCCGGACGAAGCCGTTCTGTGCGCGTGGCCGGCGCTTCTCGACGATATGGAGAGCCTCGTTTATTTGCAGCCCCTCCTCGACGAGCTGGGCCTTTGCGTCTTTCCCTGCCGGCTCGAGTCCCAGGCCCTGAGCGACGCGGACCGGATGCTGCTGGCTATGCTTCCTTTTCTCGGCGCCCGGAACGGCGAGCCGAAGCCGGTGGCCCGCCTCTTCGAGGGAGCCGATCGCTGGGACGCCCGCCGGCCGCTAGACGTCGGTGCGGGGGTTTCGCTGGTTGTCGATCCCGAGCCTGGGGCAGCGCGGTGGGGAGCCACGATCTCCGTCGCAGCGCCTGGCATCTATCGCTCCCGAGAGCTGTTGCGGCGGCTGGGGCAGGAGCGACCCGATCCGTGCGGCTGCGATCAATTCTGGTTCCAGGTCCCCCGGGAGGTGCGGCTCGGGATACCCGTGGGCGACGACGCCTTCCTCAACGGGATGCCCGGGCTGGTCAAGGATCTCGATGACCTGGGCGCGGCGCGGCGGCGTGCGGTCCGTCACCTCGGATGGGTCCGCCTGCAGGTTTTCGCCGACGCAGTGGGCCTCGGAGATGGGCGCCTCAATGCCCGGGCGCCTTTCACGAAGGTGTACAACTCGATCGAATCCCGGCGGGGAGGTCGCCGGCGGGAGTTCGAGGATCACCCCGTCAAGATGTTTCTGTTGCTCTGGAAGAGTTTTTGGCGGCTCCGCGATCGCGAGAACGGCTCGCTCCTGCCCCTGGGCAAAACCCCTTACAACATCCTCAAGGGGATCATCGAATGGCTGCCCTTGGATGACTGCGAGACGATGATTCACAACTTCTACAGCTACGCCGAGGCGCTGAGCCGGGCCTTTCCGCTCGCCGTCTCGCCGGAGAGAGCCAGCCTCTTTCCACTCCTCTTCGAGACGCGTCGTGATTCGGAGTGGATCGATGTCATCAACAACCGGCAGGAAGAAGTGGTCGATTTGATCTCACCGACGGCCCCGGAGAGGACCTGCCTCTTCACGGCGTTCCCGCAGCCGAGAGGATCCAAGCGCCGGCCGATACTGGTGCACGTGCGGATCAGGAAGGAATGAGCCGGAGGCTGAAAGAGTGGAGTGACATGCCTGCCGACAAGAACATTATCCCGGAGCTGCCGGCCGACGAGGTGCCCAAGAGAGCGTTGAAGTATCTGGATGCCTTCAGAGCCTGCTGGGAGAAAGCGTATCGCAGGGGGTTCAAGGCCGGCGGGACATACGGCGCGCGTCGGGCGATGAGAGAGCGGGAGGAGCTCGAGAGGCTCGGCAAGCAGTATGACGAGCTCAAGCGTGAGGTGAGCGGTTTGGAGCGTACTGTGGCGAAGCACGAAAAGCTTCGTGGCCTTCTGAGGGAGCGTGCCGGCGCGCTGCAGCGGGATCAGCGCAAAGCTGAATCTCTTCATGCGGAGCTGAGCGCTCGCGTGACCGAACTCCATCGACGGATCTTCGGCGGCTTGCAGGTCTCGCAACCGGAGCCGGGAGTCGACGTGATGGCGCGCGCCATCATCGAGCGTTTACGAACTCTACAGGCCGAGGTCGAGCTGGCCACGACACAGATCCTGGAGGGCGAGCTGGCCAGGGCCGTGGGGTTGGAGGACCTCGCGGCGCTCCAGCGCTGGCTTCGAGGGATCAGCGGGCATCCGGGACTGAAGCACCTGGGAAGCATGTGGCTGGCGGCCAGGTGCAACGAGTGCGGCGAGCCGGGGGACGAGGAACAGCGCAGGTAGCGAAGGCAGAGCGAGGCTGATGGAAGAGATCAAGATCGCCTACAGGACGGGATGGGCTCACATACGCGATATTCCGCTGCGCTACGACCCATCCCGGCTGCGCGACGTTCCCGATCTGAAGCGTCACGCCGAATTCACGCGGCTCACAGAAGTGGGGATCGGCAGTGGGTCGTCGCTCGTGCCCACCGGTGGATTCGTGCGCTGGCGCTTTCTGCCGCCCCGGCGGCTTTCGCCGGACATGTTCGGAACGTTGCAGATCGCCGTGGACACCGATCGATTCCCTGACCTGCCGTTCTCTCTCCAGCATCGTCCGCTCGTTCCCGGCCTTGGCGGTGTCGGTCTTGGTGGTGGCGGCTTCGGCGAACATGACGACGACGAGGAGGATGTCGTCTGGCCCGAGCTGGTGATCGAGGTGATGGCCGAGACCTACGAATGGGCGGCAAGACGTGGCACCCGCCGCTGGCAACGCTTACAGCGGAGGGCGGGCGGTTATGCAGAGTTTTCCGAGAAGCGGGGCGTCGGTCATCTGACTCTTCTGCTGGCACCTCTCGTGAAGCCCTCGAAGCGGGGGCGTGGGCTGCTGGGTCTCTTCCGCTCGTCGCGGTCCGAGTCGTTCGTCGCGCAGGATGCGCTCTTCGAGCCCGTGAGATTGCGCCTGAGCGCGTCACCGCGGCCGCAGGAGCAGCCCTTCCGGATCGCCGTCGATTTCGGATACACCCAGTCGGTCGTGGCGGTTTCGAGCTGGCGCCGTCTGGGCAAGCCCGAGGTGTTGAGCCTCGATTTCCCCTGCCAGTCCGATCCCCGGAGCGATCCCTATCCGGGGATCGTATCCTCCAAGGTGGTCTACGAGCGACTCTTCGCCCTGAACGGCGCGCGGCCGATCCTCGATTTCGACGATCTGGAGGTCGGTATCGGCTATCACACCGCGTCGGTGATCGCAGGCACGACGCGCCCGCGTTTTCCCGATTGGGAGGCTGAATACAGCAGTCGACCCGTCCGCTTGGAGCACTACGAGTCTTCTCCCAAGCGCATGCTCCCGATCTTCGAAAAGCGGGAGGTCTGCGATCTGGCGAGCACCGCCCGCGGCTGCGAGGACCGGGTTCAATACTTCGTTTTCCACCGTACGTTCACGGTTTTTTACTTCTTCGTTGCGTTGCTGCGCAAGATGCGCCGAGCGCTTGCCTGTTATCCCGAGGACTCGTTGCGCAAGGTCGAACGCTCCTGGGAGTCGAAGATCGCCGCCATCGCGCTCACCCATCCACTGACCTTCGGGCCGCAGGCGTGCAACCTGCTCGTGATTCAGGCCCGGCTGGCCTGGCTCTACCTGACGAGGCGGCCCGCTTTCGAGCGCGCTTGGCAGAAGTGGACCGGTCTCATCGGGGAGGGCCGGGTCCACGAGACGCTGCCCGACGAGATCGTGGCCAGCGCTGCTGCGCCGATTTTCATCGGAGCTTCCGAGCCCGAGGCGATCCTGCGGTTTTTCATCTTCCAGGAGCAGAGCAGGGTCGAGCTTCCCACGGCCGCTGAACGGCTGGCTCGGATCCTGCTGCGTTACGCACCACAGGCGGTGCGCGGTCGGGACTCCGTGGCGCTGCAAACGGCTCTCGCAGGGCTGCGGGAGGTTCCGTTGCGCTTTGTCGTGTTCGACAGCGGCGGCGGAACGACCGACGTGCTGGCCGCCGATGTTTCCTTTCGCGGGGTGCAGATCAGCGGCTGCTGGCGCGCGATGATCCCCTATCCGAAGGCCGGCGACGAGGTGACGCGGCGGCTGGTGGGGTTGATTCAGGAGCGGCTGATGCGGGCTTCGGGGATGGAAACACGCGAAGCCTGGCGCTTTTCGACCAACCTCGAGCGAGGGCGCCTCGAACAGGACACGGCGCGCTTCCGCGAGGCGCTCGGTGGGCGCATCGAGTTCCAGGGACTCTGCGAGCGCGGCTGGCGGGAGTTCGTCGAAGAGTTTCGCAGCCATCTGCTCACCCTGCTGAGCGGCGAGGCGGAGGAGCTGAAGCGCCGCATCGACTGGAGCCGGCCCTTCCCGCTCGGCTTCGGTGTGGTCCCTGCGAGGATCAACCGTCGCCTCGATCTGATACGGCGGTTCTGTGACCGTATGCGCGTGCCGCTGTCAGGGGACCTGGTTCAGAAACGGGTCGAGAAGTTCAGGGCTGCCGTGGAGGAGCTCTACTCGATCCCGGCCGCGCGTGAAACTCCCGAATCCGACACCAACATCGAAGCCGAGCGGGCTCGATTGCTCGCGATCCTGGGGCGCGACCGTTCCCCGGCGGATCGGCGCTCCTCGAAGGACCTCGAGGGCCGAACGGAGCGATTGTGCCGGGAGGATTTCGGGCTGCTCCACGTTTCGATGGCCGAATACATGCGCGAATACAAGGTCGTGATGGGTGACATCGTCAGCAGAACAGCGCATCTCGTGCAGAGCTCCGGCAAGGACGCCCTTCTGATCCTCTCCGGAATGAACTCGCGGCCTCCGTTTCTGCGGGACTACTTTCAGCGGCTTACGGGACTGCCTCGTTTCCGCATCATCCAGCTCCAGGACCGTTACGCCCGCGACGAAGGGATACGTGACGGGGACAAGGTCGGTGTTGCTTGTGGCGAGCTGTACACCGATGTTCACACAGGTATCCGTCTGAAGCACGACCGCTTCCGCTGCGGGTTCCAGCTCCACGTCTTCGACCAGCAGCGCGACCGTGAGCTGCCCTGTTTCACCGGATCCGACGGCCGCCAGCGCTGGTATGCACTGAAGATCGACAGGCGGCTCGAGCTGCGCGGATCCGATCGGGGGCGCGGTGAACGGACGAGCGACATGCGCTGGCCGCTCGTCACGATCCGGGGCGACGACTGTGCTGTGATCGAGCTCGAAGCCGACCAGGAGATTACGATCAAGGTCAGGCGCGTGCTCCTGGCAGGGTGTAGAGGCGATGCCGGCGGTCAGGCCGACACCAGCGCCGAGGAGCTGGCCGAGATCTTCGAAGGGATCACCTTCTCGAACGGGGAGATCGTAGCGGACGGCGTGCTCTTCCAGGGTACCGAGCTGATCGATGATTGCGGTGATCGCTTGATCGTGAGCTATGGCGAGTGCCGCATCGACGCGGAGATCTTCGCCGATCTGGGTCGCACGATCATCGATCGAGAGACCTCGAGAACCGAATGACGTTGCGGGACGGACTGATGAGCAGCGTGCCGATCGAGATTTACATGCGGCTGATCTGGGTTCTGCCGCCGTTGCTGCTGTTGTTGCTCGTGATCCACGAGTTGATCGTACGGCGGGAGCGCGGAATTCAGTCCAAGGTGGTGGGCCATGCGCTCTTCGCATTGGGCGTGCCTGAACGGCTGGTCGGCATTCTTCAGGACACCGTCGCCTTTCACAGCGGCGGTGTGCGATCGCTGACGCGCTCCAGGCTCGCCAAAGCCAGAGACATCGAGGGCAACCTCGTTTTCGTCGACAAGGCCGGCGCCGATCGGCTCATGGCGTTCCTGATCGAAGCGCTGCGGTCACTGGCGGTCAAATATTCGCGGAATACACAGCCCGAAGCCGATTGTTCCTTCGCCGTGGAATCGATCGCCCTGCTGCTTCTCTTCTACAACGTGGCGCCACGCAGCGTCGCCCGGGGATATCTCGGGAGGATCGAGCTGGTCATGGGATGGATCGAGGCCCACCCCGCGCGGTGGTCGGTCCAGGTGCCCAGGCTCGGCTCGGTCTTCGACGAGGACTGGCAGCGCAGGGTCACCTGGCAGGACCGGCCGGGGGAAAAGGTGGTCGCAGTCTACTTTCCGAGCGTGAGGAAAGGGGATCAGTTGATGATCGAGGCCGAGGTGTGTACCGCGCGGCGGTGATCAGCCACGTGCCGGTCGATCTGGGGGGACGGACCTATGCGGCTGAAAGCCATGATTGTCTTGCTTCAGGTCGCTCTGCTTATCGTGATCGCCGGCGCCGGATGGAGGGTCGAGCGGCGCTACCGACAGGCGATCAACGAGAACGCAGCCATCCAGCTCGAAGCCCGCAGTCAGATCACATCGACGGAAAATCTGATCAAGAATCATCTCGAGGTACTGCTGAGCGTGGTGGAGGCGGAAACGGGTCTGATTCCGGAGCTCGAGGTCTTGAGGGAGCTTCGTGGTGGTATCGAGCAGGGTGGCCTCACCGAGGAGATTCTCGGCCGAACGCTGCAGGCCTATCACGAGCTGTCGCTGCAGGCGGTGGCGCAGGTGGGCCGCGACCAGGTGCTGAAATACTCTCTGATGCGGCTACCGCTCCTCGAAGACGAGCTCAGCCACAACGAGCAAGCCATCGTGGTGCTGCGTCGTGAGTTGGAAGCGACCGAGCGAGCGCTTGCCGAGGCGAACGCCGATCGGAACAGGACCGGGCGCGAGCTTGCCAGCCGGTCGGCGAAACTGGAGCAAGAGAAGGCCAGGAGCGCCGGCCTGAATGCCGTGCGGATCGAGGCACGTCGCGCGATCGGGGCCTTGGCGTCGAAGCCGGAAGGCGAGGTGATCAGGGAGGAGCTCGGCCGGATTATCGAGGTACTGGAGGAATGATGCTGCGCTCCGCTTTGGATGTGTGCACGGCCTGCGCGGCGGCTCTCTTGGAGGAGTCTGAGGGGCAGGAGTGCGACGGTCTCGATCAGCGTGTCGAGGAACGTTTCCTCAGGGCTCTTCACGGCCGAGAACCGCCCGCTACGTGCGCGCGCGAGCTGGGCCGAAGCGAGCTGGTTGGATTCGCAGGGAGGCTCGTTGTGATGCATCTCATCGAAATGGGCTCTTCCGGGCAGGCCGTGCCGTTCTTTCCCGAGCTCGATCTCGGCAGTCTTCAGCTCGACGACCGGCGTCATCCTCTGATCGCTCTGGGTGACGCATTGGCGGAGCGGTTCGTTCCGACTCTGGCCGAGCTGGAACTGATGGTTGTGCGGGCTTCTCTGCCAGAGGGCCGGGGCGCCTGCGAACCGCGCGCGGAAGAGGAGCTCCTGAGGCTGCTGCTCATCTGGCCGCCGGCTTGCGTTCAGCTTCATCCCTTGTACCGGATCGAGCCGTTGGCCCGGCTGGAGCGGAAGGGCGTCGGACAGGAGCGCCGGCTGCTCCAGGCGTCGTTCGAGGGCTCCCTCGATGACGGCGAGGATGCTGCGGCGCGGATCGTCAGCCTGCTCAGCCTGCAAAGCGTCATCACCGAGGTGCTCGCCGATCCTCGGCTTGCAGGCCTCGATGAAGGCGATCTGGTCGTACCCCTGGTGGAATCCTCACCATTGCTGCAGGTTGGATCGCTGGCGAACCGGGCATCCTTGGTTCATCAGCTCTTCAGGATGGCTCTGCACCGTCTGGCGTGGAGGGATTCGTTGCACCGATGGGCGGAGCGGATCGACGAGCAGGTGGTCTTTCCGCAGACGACGATCTTCGGGACCGAGGCTTTCGGCAACGATCCGACTGGAGCCCTGACCCTGGCGCTCGACACGCCGCACGGCTGGCGTACCTGGCATCCGGTGCTCTTCGCGCGTCACGGCACGCCCTGGATCCAGGACTACCTGTCGGTCTTCAGGCGCGAGCTGTGGCCGCTGTTCACGCATTCGAGACCCAAAGTGCGTTTGCGGTTCTTCGGGAAGGGGGGGGTGGCGGCTTTTGTCGAACGGATCGCACATCAGATAGCTGAGGAGCTTCTGGGGTCTTCTAACTAACTCAATCGTCACGGCCAACCGTAGCCCGACCGTTAGGGAGGGCGGCGAGGTGCGACGTTAAGTCGATGCGCATGCCGATTGCTCGCCCAGCCTGGCTCCAAGGATGGGTGGAGCAATCCAACGGTAGTAACGATTGCCGGGTAAACCCGCCCTCCATCACTGTCGGGCTACCGATGGCACTATCGAAATAGCAGGGTAATCGTGTGAGCTGTGGCTCGTCACTTTTCGCAGAAGCGGCGACCGGCTTTTCTTCCCTTTTTCCAAACAAACTGCTCTCGACACTGAAAGAAAAGAACTCTCGCAAAGACGCAGAGAGCGCAAAGACAGTAAAGAGATAGGCAAAGCGGTCGTTGGTGCTGCGATCGTCGTGTGTGGAGAAACGCCTCCACACTCCAAAAAATTCTTGGCGTTCTTGGCGTCTTGGCGAGAGGAAATCTTGAACTGGATGTTAGTTCCCGGGGAATCTGGCGTACGCGCCAGGAAGGTGGCTTCTACCTAACACGAAACCGGGCGCTGCTGCTTTTAGCGGGTGCGGCAAGAGCCACGAACGATCGGTTCCGAGGCACGGCCAAGTCGGCGCTGCGGGCTGTTTCGGCACGCTGCCGCTGCTAACACGAAACGGAACACTGCAGCCGCAACAGCCGCGAAGGGTGCTGCTGCTAATGGGTGCGGCAATGCAGTGTCCCATGCTGAGGGATGGGCTTTCTGAGGAGGTCTTTGTTTCCCCGAATCCTCGCCTGCTACTCGACGCTGATCTCGCCCCGCAGGTACTGGACGGCGTGACCGCCGATGATCACCCGCGCGCCTCGATTTTCACAGAAGAGCTGGCCGCCGCGCCGGGAGATCTGCCGCGCCTGCAAGCTCGTTTTGCCGAGCCGGCGGCTCCAGTAAGGTATCAACGAGCAGTGAGCCGATCCGGTGACCGGATCCTCCGGCACGCCTGCTTTGGGCGCGAAGAAACGGGACACGAAATCGACTTCGTCACCTGGGGCCGAAACGATCACGGCGAAGGTCTCGAGGCTGGCGATCCTCTCGAAATCGGGCTGCAAGGCGGCAACCTGGTCCTGGTGATCGAACACGGCCAGCAGGTCCCGCGCCTGAAACACCGCGCTCGGCTCTGCCCCCAGGGCCGCGGTGAGCGCCTGCGAGCCGGCGATCGGCTGCGGGACCCGCGCGGGGAAATCGAGCTGGATGAGAGCTCCATCGCGGCGCACGCTGAGCTCGCCGCTCGTGACGGTCTCGAAGCGGATCTCGTCGCCCTCTGCGATTTTTTCTCGGAAGAGCACGAATGCGCTCGCCAGAGTGGCGTGGCCGCAGAGGTCGATCTCGATGGTAGGAGTGAACCAGCGCAATCCGAAGTGTTGACCACGTGGCACCACGTAGGCTGTCTCCGAAAGGTTGTTTTCGGCTGCGATCGCCTGGAGCAGCTCGTCGGAAAGCCAATCGTGCAGCAGCACGACCGCCGCAGGATTGCCGCCGAAGAGGCTGCCGGTGAAGGCGTCGATCTGGTAGATGGGCAGCTTCATACCCGTTCCTCCCGTTCGAGTCGTGGGACGATCGTTGGCGGCGACCTCAAATCGCCGATCCGGTGCCGGCCCGGTCGCCAAGCGGCGCCGACCGCGAGTAGTTTAGCTGAACCCGGTTGTAGGATGTAGGCAAAAGCGCCGGTGTCGCCGCCGCTGAGACGCAAATGATCGGCGGGGCCGCACGGGGCACAGTGGGGGATCGCGTATGATCACCTGTGATTACGTGGTGGAGCCGTGAGCCCGCGGCCCCACTGATTCAGATCCGATTGCCATGTAACCTTTAAACGATTATCATGTATATGTCTTCGAAGCCCGAAGATCAGCCTAATCGAAACCAAGAGACGAGGTACCCTTCTGAACCAACGATTCCATTCCCCTTTATCTGTCTGGAGGTCTTGCTGATGAAGTCGAGAATCCTGGCGTTGTGTCTCCCGGTCCTGCTTCTAACCTTCATGGTTCTTCCCGCCGCGGCCGAGGAGCTCGAATCCTACAACCTGATCTCTATCGAGATCGACACGGTCCAAAAGCTCCACACCCTGCAAGCCATGGGTGTCGAGATCGTTCACATGCACCCTGGCAACCTCCTCGATGTGGTCGTCTTCGCATCCGACCTCGAGAAGATCGTCGAGAGCGGCCTCAGCTACGAGCTGAAGATCGAGGACATGGCGGCTTATTACGCAGAGCGCCTGAAATCGGCTTCGCCCACCGGGCGTGCTTTTCCCGATGGGAGCATGGGCGGCAACTACACCCTGAGCGAGATCGAGGGCCTTCTCGACGGCTGGGCGGCTCAATATCCCCACCTGATCTCGCCTAAGATGAGCATCGGCACCTCGATCCAGGGCCGCGACATCTGGGCGGTGAAGATCTCCGACAATCCCACGATCGACGAGCAGGAACCGGAATGCTCGTTCGACGCGCTGATCCATGCCCGCGAGCCGCAGAGCATGATGACCCTGGTCTACTACATGATCCAACTGCTCGAGCAGTACGGTGTCGACCCTGAGCTGACCTATCTCGTCGACAACCGCGAGATCTGGTTCATCCCCTGTCACAACCCGGATGGCTATTATTACAACCAACAGACCAACCCGAACGGCGGCGGGATGTGGCGCAAGAACCGTCGCCTCAACACAGGCGGCTCCTACGGCGTCGATCTCAACCGCAACTATGGGTATCAATGGGGTTACGACAACTACGGATCCAGCCCGACCCCGTCGAGCGAGACCTATCGCGGCACCGGCCCCTTCTCCGAGCCTGCAACCCAGGCGGTGCGCGATTTCATCCTCGGCCGGCCGATCGTAACGAGCTGGAACACCCACACCTATTCCAACCTCTACATGTGTCCCTTCGGCTACGATCGGGCCTACCCAACCGGCAACGACTGGAACATCTATCAGGAATACCTGGCCGACATCTCGGCCCAGAACGGCTATCAGACCGGCACGATCTACGATGTGCTCTACTCCGCCAACGGCGGCGCCACCGACTGGCACTACGCCTCGGCGGGCGTGTTCAATATCACCCCTGAGATCGGCAGCTCCGGCGATGGCTTCTGGCCCTCCTTCAACAGGATCGTTCCGCTGGCCCAGGAGAATCTGCCGGCGATCAAGTACTTTTCGTGGGTCGCGGGCAGCTATGTGCTGATCGAAGATTCCACCTTCGCCGACGACAACGGCGACGGCTACTTCTTTCCCGGCGAGCCGGTGGCCATGAGCCTGACCCTGCGCAACAAGGGGCTGGCTGCAACGACCACCAACGTGATCGCCTCGGTGAGCTCTTCGAGCCCCTATGTCAACATTCAGCAGGGCTCCTTCGATTTCGGCAGCGTGCCGAGCGTGACCACCGTGAACAACACCGCCAATCCGCTGGTGGTGGTCCTCGACCCGACCACACCCTACGGCGAGTCGATTGCGCTCGACGTGGACCTGGACTTCGACGGCTACACCCTGACCGTGCCCTTCAGCCTGACCTGCGGCTTGCCACGCGTGCTGGCCGGCTTCGACATGGAAAGCGATCCCGGCTGGACCGTCGGCGATATCGGCGACAACGCCACCGCGGGCATCTGGGAGCGCGACGATCCGATCGGGACCGTGTCGGGAACCGACCAGATTCAGCCGGAGAACGACCATACCCCCGCTCCGGGCACGCAGTGCTTTGTCACCGGCAACAACTCCACCTCGGCCGGTGGCGACGACGTGGACAACGGCAAGACCACGCTCAAGAGCGCGCTCATCGATCTGAGTGGGATCAGCAGCCCGGCCGTCTCCTACTGGCGCTGGTACGCCGATCTGGGAAGCTCCCCCAACAACGACATCTTCCAGGTGGATATCTCCAACGACGGCGGCAACACCTGGATCAATGTGGAGAGCCTGGACCACACGGAGAACTCGTGGGAGCAGGTGACCTTCAACGTCGAGGACTACATCGTCCCCAGCGCCAACGTAATGATGCGCTTCATCGCCAAGGACGAACCCAACGACTCGCTGTGCGAGGCCTGCATCGACGATTTCGAGGTGAAAACATTCGATTCACCGGTCACATTGACCCTCTTCGGGACTCCGGTGATCGGCACGACGGTGAACATCCTCGTCGATGCGCCCGAGGATCCCGGGCTGGAATACATGATGGCCGCCTCCCTCGGTACTTATCCGGCTTATCCCCTGAACGGCGGCTATGTCCCGCTGCGCTTCGATGCGGTCACCAAGATCTCGATCAAGCCTGGTAACGGAATTTTCAACAATTTCCGTGGTTTTCTCGATAACACGGGATATACTGCAGATCCGGAGTTTGTGATTCCCAACAACCCGGCCTATGTGGGACTCCAGCTCTTCATCGTGGCACTCACTCTCGAGCCTTCTGGATTCCCGCAGGGTGTCAAGAACATCTCGGCTCCGCTGCCGATCACACTGCAATAATCGCACCCTCGATAGATGGGGCACTTCACGGTGCCCCATCTCTCTTTTCCAAGGGATCACGGCGTCAGGAAGAACCCCACCACGTATCTGACGGCGACGAAGAGTATCGAGCAGCAGAGAATCGACTTGATGATCTTCTCGGGCACGAGCTTCTGACAGCGGGCTCCGCAGTACATGCCGGCAACTCCGCCGCAGCCGAAGAGCAGGCCCAGGATCCAGTCCGGGGCGATGTCGATCTCGGGATGGTAGAGAGCCAGCAGGTGATAGAATGCTACTCCCGCCAGCGAGGTGACAAAGGTTCCGAACAACGCGGCGCCCGCCACGGTGTAGACCGGAAGCCCGAGGATCGCCACGAAGAAGGGCGCCAGGATCGCTCCGCCGCCGATCCCGTAGATGCCTCCTGCGATACCGACGACGAAACAGAGCACGAGCACGCCGACGAGCGCGAAAGAGTAGGTGTGGCCCTGATAGGAGTATTCCACCCTGAAGATCGAGAAACGGGAGCCCGCTATTCGGCTTCCCGTCGTGGCTCCCGTCGTCATGCTCCGATCGGTCGGGTTGCGAGCAGGGAGCTCGGCGTCCTGCCGCCGGAAGATATGGCATCGCCGGAAGATATCCACCAGGAGGCGCAAGCCGATATAAAAGAGCACGCAGCTCGCGAATAGTCTGAACCGCCTTGGATCGGGAAGGTAGGTCACGCGCACCCAGGCGCCGATGAACACGCCGGGAAGGGTGCCCAGAACGGTGGCCCACGCCAGAGGCCATACCATCCGCCCTTCGCGGATATAACGATAGACTCCGCTGGGGATCGCTAAAATGTTGTAGACCTGGTTGGTGGCGCTCACCGAGGGGGCCGTGTAGCCCAGCACGCTCACCTGAAAGGGAAGCAGGAGGAACGCGCCTGAGACGCCGCCCATAGAGGTCGCGAAGGAGATGCAGAAGGCCACCAGCGGGGGCAGCCATACAGGTGTTTCCACGCCTGACACTGGAAAAAACATCGGCAAGCGCCCTCTGTCGGGGTTCTCGAAAATCCTGGATCAAAACCACCACTACGGCGTTCGACTCAGTCGACAGCGATCCAGCTCACGGCTGACGATCTGGATCACCGGCAGAGATGAAGCCGCAACGGAAGACCGACCGGATGCATTCCGTTGTGCGCGTGCATCATTCTCTCGCCGGGACGCGAAAAACGCCAATCACTATTATGATTTTCATTCATGATTTGGGGCTTTTTTGGGCCTGCATACCAGGAGGCATGACGATAAAGGAACGAGTATCGATGGGGCATCGAGTTAGGGCTTTTCTCCGCTCATAGGGAAGGTGTTTCTCCACCTGAACCGCGAATCGTCACAGTCAGGATACGGCTCCGGGGCATCTCTACCTCGGACGTAGGGCGTTGATCATGACACATCGATCTACAGCCATCGTGGTGCTTTTTTGGGGGCTGTCGGTTGCCGCCGCCGGCGATGAGATCCGTTTCGAGGACCCCTACTCGAGCATGGAGGAGACGTTTTTCTTCGCTGGCGAGGAGACCGCCTACGCCGCGACCAAGCGGGAGCACAAGACCGCCAACACCCCCTCGAGCATCACGGTCATCACGGCCGATCAGATCGCCACCTCGGGAGCCACATCGATTCCCGAGCTCTTGCGCCGCGTGCCCGGGCTGCACGTGGCGATGGTGACACGCTCCGATGTCAACGTCAGCGGCCGGGGATTCAACGACTGGACCTTTTCCAACACGCTGCTCCTGATCGACGGGCGCTCGGCGTACATCGACTGCTACAACGTCGTCTTGTGGGATCTGGTGCCGGTGGAGCTCGATGACATCGATCGCATCGAGATCGTGCGCGATCCGGGATCGAGCCTCTGGGGTGTGAACGCCTTCGATCTGGTGATCAACGTGATTACCAAATCGCCCGACCAGCTTGCCGAGGAAGGAAGCACGGTCCGGTTGCGGGCCGGCAACCATCGCACCTCGATGGGCAGCCTGGTCCACGGTGGCAAGCTCTCAACCGCATGGAGCTACAAAGCCACCCTGGGCTTCGAGAGGTGGGCTCATTTCGGCAACACCTCCACCGGTCTATCACGCGATGAGCGGGAGGACGGAGTCAGGCGCGGCACCCTCTCCTTGCGGTATGCGCCCAACGAGGACTCGGTATTGACCTTGGCGGCGGGAGTTACCTACGGCTCGGGCGATCTGCGCTACGCCGCCGAGATGGACCGGCGCGGAAGCTTCGAGTTCGCCAAGCTCAACTGGGATCTCAAAGGCTTCCGCATCCAGCTCTACTACAACGGCTATCGACAGGACACGGAGCTGATCTTCGGAGACTCGATCCCCATCGAGGACGATATCTACGGGACATCGCTCGATCTGAGCCTGGAGAGGAGCGACACGCTCGAGGGTGGGGTCTTCGATGGTATGATCCTCACCTACGGGCTCGAATCGCGCAGGAACACGATCGATACCGAGGAGCTCCTACAGGCCGACGAGCAGCAGATGCTCTATTCCGGCTTTCTGCAGGCCGAGCAGCGCCTCGTCGACGAGGTCACCGTCACTCTGGGCTGCCGCATCGACAGTCAGCCGGAGAAGAGCGGGTCCAATCTGTCGCCGCGGATCGGAGTGGTCTACAAGCCCTGGAATGACCATACCTTCTGGGGTTCCTGCAGTTACGCATACAAGAGCCCCTCCTCCATTCTCAACTTTGCCCAATTGACGTTCGATGGCACCACCGAGATCGCAGGCATCCCCTTTCCCGTGGCATCACGGCTGAATCTCAGCGGGAACGAGGACCTCGACCCCCAGAGGAAGGTGACCTATCAGGTGGGCTACCGCAACACGAGCTACGAGCGTCTTCGATTCAACATCGATCTCTTCCTGAGCAGGCGCTCAGATCTTTTCAAACCGGTTTCCACGACAGATCTGTCCGGGTTGCCGTTCCAGGTCACGATGAACTCCCGTTTCGAAAACCAGGGGCGCGCCGCGTCGTGGGGTGGTGAAGCCGGTGTCGAATGCTTGATCACGAACCGGATGACGGGATACACCAACTATTCCCTCGTGTCGATCCGAGGCGATGGGCAGGGACTCTCTCCGCGCAACCAGGCCAACGCAGGCCTGCTGATCGATCTGTCCGGGGGATTCAAGATCGACGCCGGGGTCAACTATGTCGAGGGCAGCACCCTCGACGGGGAGGTGGGGCAGTTTCTGGAATCATCGATCGACATGTCTTCCGATTCATACTTCCTGGTCAACGGCTCTCTGCTCTATGAGGTCCCGGCGTCAGGACTTGCGTTTTCGCTGTCGGCTTTCAATCTGACGCACGATGAGCACGTCGAGATCCCGATGGGAGAGGAGATCGGAACCCTCGTTACCCTCGGAGTCAGCTATCGGTTCTGAATGGCAGCCAATGACGTTTGTAGCATCTGTGATTTTTGCCGTGTTCTCCATCGCGAGCCTCCAGGGGGGAGGTGCGGCCGCGGTTTCGGCGTCGCCGGAGCAGCGCCCCACGGTGTTTGTGGTCATGGCTGAAAAACGCGCAGAATACGAGCTGGCTCTTACGGGGATGCGCGAGATCTTTCAGGGAGAGGTCGAAGACTTCGATCTCGCGCGCGATCCAGAACGGGTTCAAGCGTTCATTACGAGAGTGACAACCTACCAGCCGGATCTCATCGTAACCTTCGGCTCTCCGGCTTATCGTATCATCAGGGCGAGGGCTGGATCGGTTCCCGTGATGTTCTCCATGGTGGCCTACCCGCACAAACTCTGCGCGGCGCACGAAGAGCCGTGGGGGATCGCTCTGGAAGTGGATTCCGGCTCCGTGGCGACCTATCTCGCCGCCCTGAGCCGCGACGAGATCCCGGCCGGATCCCGTTGCCGTGTTGGGGTAATCTACAATCCCGAGCTCTCATCGGGTATGATCGAGCGGCTGATCCTCGCCGGACCCGAGCTCGGAATCGAGTTCGTAACCTGTGCCGTCCATTCGAAGAAGGAATCCCTGCGATCGATCGAGGACCTGGTCCGAAAGGTCGATCTCTTCTTCTTGATTCCCGATCCCCTGATGGCCGGGGGCAAGGTCTTCGATCGTCTCAGGCTCGAGTGTTTCCGCCATCACCGACCGATCGTCGGTTTCTCCCGGCAGTATCTCTCGATGGGCTGTGCCGCCTGCATCGGGCCGGACTACCGGTCGATCGGCCGATCAACCGGCGAGGAGGCCAACGCCTTCCTCGAAAACCCCGGTACGGCCCGTTCCGGTATCGTCTATCCCTCGAGGGCCGAGACCATGATCGACCGAGATGTGGCCACCCGGCTGCAATTCAAGATTCCCGAGGACCTGGAGAGCAGACTTCCGCCCTGGCTCAAGCTCGAGTGATGCTAAACCCCGTAATCGAGGATATCGGAAATGATCGGATACTCGCAGGTGTAGTTGGAGCAGCTCGCCACGCGGTCGAAGTAGGGAGTCTTGTGATCCATGACCAGCTTGGCGATCAACTCGATGCAATAGAGATAGGTGATCTCGTCGGAATTCTTGGTGCTGATGAACTCGAGGAGATTTTCGACCACTGCGGCATCGCCGAGATAGACGAGGCTGCGGGCGGCCATGGCTTGTGAGGCTTCGTTCTTGGAGCTCAAGAGAAGGTCGAGGAGGTCGTCGCAGGCTCCTCTGTCGTTCAAGAGGCACAGGGCCATGGCGGCCTGGGTGTTCACCTGGGGCAGGTGTCTCTCCCGGAGCGCCTGACGCAGGTCGGGAACGGCTACCGGATCACCGATCATGCCAAGGGCCATGGCGCTGTAGCCGCGCAGATATGGATCATCACCGTCTCGAAGGAGCTTCATTAGTTTTTCGGCGGCCTCCCCGCAGCGCGCCAATCCCAGCGCGATGGCGACCGCACTCTGGTCGGAGCGGTTCCTGCAATGTTTCAGCCTCTGGAGCAGGACGGTCGGGGTCTTGTGCGCCGGCATTTTCGAGAGCGCCAGGCCGAGCCCCAGACAACCCCATGAAAGGTCCGCCGAGGAGCTGCGCTTGACCACCAGCTCGAGACGCTGCAGCGCCGCCGGGCCCCCGATCTGTCCCATCGATACGAGCGCGAATCCCTTGAGAACCGGGTTGGCGGTGCGGCTGTACGCCCGGAAGAGGTGACTGACGATCGTGGCGTCGTTCCTGGAGGCCAGGTAACCGAGGGCCAGCGCGGCCGACTGTCTCACCACCAACGGGCTGCTGCGCAGCGCCTGGTCCAGGGTGCCGAGAACGATCGTCTCCTCGGTCTTGGCAAGAGCAGTGACGGCCTGGCTGCGCAACCGATCGTCCTGCTTGCGCGCGGAGCAGAACTCGATCAGGTGCCGCGTGGCGCTCTCGTCGCCGATCAACCCGAGGCCGATCAGCGCCGCTGCACGCACCTCGGCATCGTCGGCACGATCATCCACGATTTTCTGCAGCAGCGCTGTGGCCGAAGTCGAGCTGTGGCCCTCGACCATGGTCGCGGCGATCAGCGCGAAAGATCTCATCGAGGGCGCCACGACCTGCTCGTCCATGACCTTGTGGGCATAGGCGGTATCCTTCGCGATATTGAAGAGAACATACCGCGCCCGGTTGTTGCGCGAGCATCCGAGCGCGAGAACCGCTGCGTGTCTCACATTGCGGTCATTGTCGCGCAGAGCCTTGATGAGCTTCTCGACTGAACCATCGTCCTGGAGCAACCCGAGGCCGATCACCGCCGCCTGGCGGACCCGCGCCGAGCGGTCGTCGAGAAAGAGCCTGATCTGCTCCTTGGCTCTTTGATACAAGTATCTTCTCGATAGCATGCCGCGGTCACTATCGTCGTCGACCGGTGTTGCCGGAAAGCGGGAGGTCGAGCCGTCATCGGCCTGGGGAAAGCTCAAGAATTGATAACGATTGCGGGCCCACCAGTGCTGCCACGTGTGGCTCTGAGTGGTCACCGGACGGGCCCGCTTTGTGAAGGCGCCGCCGCCTGGAGTACGCTTGCCGCCCGCCGTTCCCGATCCCGGCGGCCTCGGACCGGGGGTAGTCGGTCCCGGTGGAGTCGGGCCGGGAGTGCCTGGACCGGCCGGTCCTGGCACTCCCGGCGATCCGGTCGAGCCACCAGAACCGCCGGGATTCGGTGGCGAAGGTGGTGGCTGATTGGTTGGCAGATCCGGATCTGGTAGCGGCGGAGGTTGATAGCCGTGAGAGCCGTGGGCCCGGCAGTCTGATGTGGGTAGCTGGTTAGACGAGCCGGTGAAGAGGAACAGAAGCAAGAGGATTAAAACACCGGTACTGATCATTCGATTCAGAGACGCCATCAGCTCACCCTCCCATCCGCTGTACGGATCGCGGTTGCACACCCGTCGGATCAACACCGGAAGATCACAATCGACCGTATCGCGAGGAACTACAGGTCAGCTGACACCACTCTTATCTATCGTGAGTGGTGGCTCAGGTAACTCGATCTTTGTCAAACAGCGTGGTCGGCAGATGTGGCTTTCTGCGGTTCAGATCGCTTTGGTCGCCGATTTCAACCAGGCCACCTCGTCCGGCTCCAGGTGGGGGCTCAGGGCATCGCGCACCTCGCGGTGATAGTCGTTGAGCCAGGCGATCTCGTCGGAGGCCAGGAGGCTCCTGTCGACGAGCAGGAGATCGATGGGGCAAAGGGTCAGGGTTTCGAAGCGGCGGAAGGCGGTCTCACCCGACGTCACCTCGGGCGCCTCGCGGACGACGGCGAGATTCTCGGTGCGGATGCCGTACTCACCCTCCTTGTAGAAACCGGGCTCGATGGAGGTGACCATGCCCGGCTCCAGGGACACGCCGGTGCAGCGGTAGAAGGAGATCGACTGCGGGCCCTCGTGCACATTGAGGTAGGATCCGATGCCGTGGCCCACGCCGTGACCGAAGTTGAGACCCACCTCCCAGAGCGGCAGGCGGGCCAGGGAATCGATCTGACGCCCCGCGGTGCCCTGGGGGAAGGGCTGCAGCGTGATTCGGATGAGACCTTTCAGGACGCGGGTAAAGCGATCCTTCTGTTCCACCGTGGGAGTCCTGAGGGCGACGGTGCGCGTGATATCGGTGGTACCATCGAGGTACTGTCCCCCGCTGTCCACGAGCAGGATGCCCTTCGGTTTCACGGTGGAGCTCGACTCGGGGGTCGCCGAATAGTGGATGATGGCGCCGTGCCCCTCGTATCCGGCGATGGTGGCGAAGCTGGCGCCTCGGGAGAGCTCTAAGCTGCCGCGGATCTCGGCCAGCTTCGCGTCGATCGATAGCTCTGTGACCTCTCCGCCGGACACGTTCTCATTCAGCCATTTGAAGAAGCGCACCATGGCCACACCGTCGCGCACATGGGCATCGCGGAATCCCTGGATCTCCACGTCGTTCTTGATCGCCTTGAAGAGGGTCACCGGAGAGGCCTTGAAGAACAGCTCGGCGCCCGGGCTGAGCTGCTCCACGACCCACTGGTTGCACGTTGCCGGATCGAGCCAGACCCTGCTCCCGGCCTTCGCGAGCCCGCGCAATCCGTCCTGGAAGTCGTGATAGGGCTGAAGCCGTACCGCGCTGCCCAGGTGGCTGCTCAGGCCGTCATCGATCTTCGACGGATCGATGTAGAGGGTTGCCGATGTCGCGTCCACGATGGCGTGGGCGATGACCACGGGATTGAAGTCCACGTCCTGGCCACGGATGTTGAAGAGCCAGGCGATGGCGTCGAGGGTGGTCAGCACGTGAGCTGCGGTGTCTTCGGCTGCCATTTTTTCACGCAGGCGGTTCAGCTTGTCTTCCAGCGATTCGCCGGCGTAGCGGATCTCCTGGGGGGCGACAGCGGCCGAGGGCGGCGCGGGGCGCTCATCCCAGATTGCATCGACCAGGTTCTGGTCCACAGGCGCCAGCTCGATCCCGCGCTCGGCCAGACGAGCGGCGAGCTTCTTGTACCCGTTGTACGACGTGAGACGCGGATCGAGACCCACGGCGTCCCCCTTGGCCAGGGTGGAGACCAACCAGTCCTCGAAGCTGGGGACGTCGGGCAGGCCGACCCGGAACAGGGTCAAGACCTCGGAGTCGAGCTGCTGTTCGGCTTGCAGAAAGTAGCGCGAGTCGGTCCACAGGCCGGCAAGCTCTTTTGTGACCACAACGTCGCCGGCGGAGCCGGTGAAACCGCTGATGAAGGGCCTGCGCTGCCAGAGGGCGGGGACGTATTCACTCTGATGGGGATCGGTGCTGGGGATGATGTATGCCTGAACAGAGTTCTGCTGCATCAAATCCCTCAAGCGAGCCAGGCGTTCCTTGATCATGCTCTTACTCCTGATTTCGAATAGCGGCACGGCGCAAAAACAACGAGACGATCGAACATAATGTCCTGGAGCCGGGGCTGTCAAGCCAGCAGCGGCGATCCGGCTCATTCTGCAGGTCGATCACCGCCCCGGGATCGTTGCGTCCTGCACATCGGCCCTGCGCAGGGAGCGCTGAATCGCCAGGGCGCAGCGGGCCCGGCAAAAAAATTTTCCATTTTTCCACGAGAGCCCTTTGACAAACTATACCTATGAGTTTAGTATGTTTTAAATCCTATAAACAGGATATGAAATGAGCCTTTGGAGCGGAGTGCAGGCAATATGCCGATGTCCGCGATTGTAAATTGCTAATTGATAGTGGAATTACAACTATTGTCAGCCCTTGACGGAGGACTTTTTTCGGAGCTCGTTGAAGATGGAGAGAAGGATCAATCAAAGCGTCGTCAAGCTCATTCGCGGTGATATCGCCGATCTCGAAGTCGATGCCTTTGTCTTCGATGCACGGACCGACCTCAAGCTCGGTTCGGGGTACGGGGGGGCGATCACCCAGCGCGGGGGACCGGTCGTTCAGAAGGAGCTCGATGCAATTGGGAGCTTGAAGGTCGGGCAGGTCGTCGTTACCGGCGCCGGTAACATGAAGGCCGAGCACATCATTCATGCCGTGGGACCCAAGTTCCAGGAGGAGGATGAAGACCGCAAGATGCGCGAGGCCGTGAAGAACGCCCTGATCGCAGCGGACGAGCGGGGCATCCGTCGCGTGGCGTTCCCGCCGATGGGGACCGGTCTCTACGCCTTCCCGCTCGGGAAGTGCGCCAAGCTCATGTTCGATGTTGTCAAGAGCTATCTCGAGAACAGCAGCGCCATCGAAGAGGTGGTCTTCTGTGTCCGCGATACCAGGGAATACGAACCTTTCGAAGCCGAGCTCTCGGCGCATTAACCGACTTGGGAGGAATTATGAGCACCACGTTGGAACTCTTGAAGATCGCGCCGGAAAGCAGCGCCGAAATCAGCGGATTTCTCGAATTCTCGGCGCACACCCTGCAGGAGGTGGCTCTTATCATCATGGCGCTGGTCTATACGACCCGCATCGTCTGGCTGCTGCGTTTCAAACCGACCAAGGAACGCCAGGCGCCGACTTACGCCGGCACTACACCGACAGCCGGTATCGTCTATTCCATGGCCAATATCGCGATGCCCTGGGCGATGGAGAGCACGCGAAAAGGTTTTCTGTTCTACCTCCAGTTCGCGCTCTTTCATCTGGGGGTGGTTGCCGCGATCGGGCTGTCCTTCATCATCCCCTACGCCTCGGGGCTTCTTACGAGCGTCCTGGTGGTAACGATCTTGCAGATCGCGGTGGGGTTGGCTTGCATCGTGGCTTTAGGACGCATGATCCGCAGAATCGTAAGCCCGGTGATGAGACTGATTTCCACCCCTGACGACTATTTCTCCCTGGCGCTGCTCACGGTCTGGTTCTTCTTCGCCTTTCTAGCTGTGGCCAATAACGCAACCCATGGAGAATGGCACCTGGCGACTTATTTCCTCATGACCGCCTTTTTCCTGATTTACGTGCCCTTCAGCAAGATCTCGCACTATCTCTACTACCCCTTCACACGGTTCTATCTGGGACGCACCATGGGGCATCGAGGTGTATATCCACGGCGCGTGGGCATCAACTACCGGTCGTGATCGATGAGCCCGGATTAACGGCATGGCGAAGAGCGAAACCTATCGTTTCATTGGAGTGAATGGTGACTAAAAAAAGCGATAGCACAGAGGTGAAGAGCGGCAACAAGCGGTCTCGCAAGGTCGAAAAGGTCCTGGAAAAGCTACCCTCCCAGCTTTCCCGTCCCGTTGTGGGATCGCTGGTGGCCTGCGTCCACTGCGGCATGTGCACCAAGGTGTGCCACTATGCCCTCGCCCGTCCCGACGACCCCAAGATGGCGCCGGCCTATAAAGCCGATCAGGTGCGCAAGATGTTCAAGCGCCGCCACGACTGGACCGGCCGCGTCTTCCCCTGGTGGGTCGGCGCGAGCGAGCCGAAAACCGAGGAGGACCTGGAAAAGCTGAAGGACATCGTTTTCGGCACCTGCACCGGGTGCCGGCGCTGCACCTTCAACTGCCCCATGGGAGTCGACGTCGCCACCCTGGTCCGCAACACCAGGGGGCTCCTGACTTCAGTCGGGGTTGTGCCCGAGGGCGTGGCCGTGGTCTCCAAGGATCAGTGGGAGATCGGCAACCAGATGGGGGTCCTCAGTGAGGACTACGTGGAGACGCTGGAGTGGATGTCCGAAGAGCTCGTCTCCGAGATCGGCGACCCCGAGGCCGCCATCCCGATCGACAAACCGGACTGCGACGTGGTCTATTCGATCAATCCTCGCGAGATCAAGTACGACCCGCGCACGATCGCCAACGCGGCCAAGATCTTCTACTACGCCGGCGAGAGCTGGACCATGCCGAGCGAAGACTGGGACATGACCAATTTTGGTCTCTTCTCCGGTGACAACGCCCTCGGCGGCGCGGTGGGCCAGCGGCTCTTCGAGAAGACCAAGGAGCTGGGCGGCAAGAAGCTGGTGATCTCCGAATGCGGTCATGGTTTCCGCGCCACGCGCTGCGAGGCGCAGACCTGGGCCGGCATGGATATCGATTTCGTGATGGAGAGCTCCATCTTCACCATGCTGAACTACATCAAAGATGGCCGGATCGAGGTGGATCGCACCGTCAACTCCGATCCGGTCACCTACCATGACTCGTGCAACCTGGCGCGCTCCTGCGGAGTGACCGAGGAGCCCCGCGAGGTCCTGCGGCTGGTGACGACCGATTTTCGCGAAATGACCCCCAACCGGTCGGACAACTTCTGCTGCACCGGCGGCGGGGGCGCCATGTCGATGTCCGAATACACACCGATGCGTCTCGAGGTGGCCAAGGTCAAGGCCGACCAACTGAAAGCCACGGGCGCCAAAATCGTGGTCACTTCTTGCCACAACTGCGTCGACGGTCTTTCCGACCTGATCAAACACTACAAGCTCGGCATGGAGGTCAAGCAGCTCGTCGACCTGGTGGCCGATGCGATCGTTCCCACGCGCGAGCCGGCTGCCGTCGAACCGGTGCTGGCGAGCATGGGAGGTACGTTGATCGGTAAAAAGATCCTCGTCGTCGACGACGATCCGGACACCCAGGACTTTATCGAGACCGTGCTCAGCGACAACGGTTGCATTACGCTGACCGCGTCGGACGGCGACGAGGCGCTGGAGAAGGCCCGCGCCGAGAGACCGGACCTGATCACGCTCGATATGGCCATGCCCGGCAAGAGCGGAGTCGAGGTCTTCGTGGATCTCAGAAACGATCCCGACGTCGCCGACACCCTGGTCTGCGTCATTTCGGGGCGGCCCGAGTTCCGCAAGGTGATCTACGACCGGCCGGTCAAGCCGCCTGAAGGCTACATGGACAAACCTGTTTCGGAAGACAATCTTCTCAAAAACCTCCGGAGGGTCTTCGAGCTCGCCCATGGGGCGCGCGTAGACGCCAAGGTCTGAGTTTGATCTCCGATCCGGATCTGAGGGGGCCGCCTGATGAAGGTATCTACGAGAGCACGCTACGCCTTGCGTCTCATGGTTGACCTATACCGCCATTCCTGTGACGCGCGGCCGGTTCAGCTACGCGAGGTCGCCCTGCGCACCGAGCTCTCCAAAGGCTACCTGGAGCATCTGGCGGCCGCCCTTCGGAACCGCTCATTGCTACGCGGTGTGAGCGGTCCCAAGGGTGGCTACGTCCTGGCCCGACCCGCCGAGGAGATCCTGATCCTCGACATCATCGAGGCCTCAATCGGTCCGATCTGCATCAGTAGCTGCCTCTCGTCGCCGGAGGTTTGCAAGCGATCCCACTCCTGTGAGTGCCAGCTAATCTGGCGGCTGCTCAACGATAGCATACGCAAGGTGCTCGGCGATTATTCGCTGGCCGACATGGCGCTCGACACCTGGCGCAGCCGGATCGAGGCCGCGCTTCAGACCCGGATTCAAGAAGAGCATCTCGGAGACGCAGCGATCCCAAACGAGACCGCAGACCGCGGACCGGATGGCTCGGTCGAAATCCGGGGATCCACTCGCGGGAAGGGCCCCAGGATCTGGCGCTGCCAGCAGACCGGAGAAAGAGCCGGTGAGTGATCGATTGGACCTCCTCGAAAGCACCATGGTTCAGCACCGGCGGCGTGCCGAAACGGTTGGCTCAGGATCGATGATGAATATGAGGGAGATCGCGTCATGACCGACAAAGCCCAGATCGATTTTCAAATGCCGCCGGTATCCTTCGAGACGCTCTTCAACGAGGTCCCCTGTTTCATCTCGCTGCAAGACCGTAACCTGAACATCGTCAGCGCCAACCGCCGTTTTCGGGAGAGCTTCGGCGACCCCATCGGCCGGCCCTGCTTTGAGGTCTACAAGAATCGTGAGTGCAAGTGCGAGGTCTGTCCTGTGGAGCAGAGTTTCGCCGATGGACGCAGCCACCAGAGTGAAGAGATCGTCGAGGACCTGAACGGGCGCCGGGTGCACGTGATCATTCACACCACCCCGATCCGCGATGACAACGGTCAGATCATGGCGGTCATGGAGATGTCCACCGACATCAGCGAGGTGAAGCGCTTGCAGATCGAGCGCGATGCCAGCCGCAAGCTCTATCAATCGCTCTTCGACAACGTCCCCTGCTTCGTGACCGTCCTCGACCGCGACCTGAAGATGATCGAGGCCAACCGGCTTTTTCGCGAAACCTTCGGGGAGATCGAAAACGAACACTGCTACGAGCTCGTTCAGGGACGCACATCCAAGTGCGAGGGCTGCTACGTGGAAAAGACCTTCGCCGACGGCTGCTCCCAGCGCAACGAAAGCGTGGTCCGCTGCCGCGACGGCCGGGAGCTCAACGTGATCTCCTTCACCGAACCGGTGCGCGACGAAAACGGAGAGATCATCTCGGTCATGGAGCTCGCCGCCGATGTGACCGAGCAGAAGGATCTGGAGCGCAAGCTCAACAAGATCAACCGGCGGCTGCTGACCCTCTTCGAAGAGGTTCCCTGCTACATCACCGTGGTGGACAAGGATTTGCGCATCGTCCGCGCCAACCGCAGTTTCCGCGACGATTTCGGCAACGGCGTCGGGGGGCGCTGCTTCGAGGTCTACAAACATCGCGCCGAGCCGTGCGTCGAGTGTCCCGTGAAAGACACCTTCCGTGACGGCAAAGTCCACCAGAGCGAAGAGCTGGTCCGCTCCGGCAACGGGGAGCGGATCAATGTGCTTTGCTACACCGCGCCGATCCGCCGCGAGAACGGTGAGATCACCCACGTCATGGAGATGTCCACCAACATCACCGAGATCCGCGAGCTCCAGTCCCAGCTCACGTCGATAGGACTGCTGGTGGGATCGATTTCACACAGCCTCAAGGGGCTTCTCTCGAATCTGGGCGGGGGAGTCTACCTGCTCGATTCGGGGTTCAAGAAAGACGACATGACGCGCGTCAAGAAGGGCTGGGAGATGGTCAAGCGCAACGTGGATCGCATCCGCAGCATGGTGCTCGATGTGCTCTACTACGCCAAGGAGCGCCAACCCGATTTCACCCCCGTGGTTCCCCTCGAGCTCGCCTTCGACGTGGCGCAGATCTTTGAGAAGAAATCGCAAGAGACAGGCATCGAGTTTCAGCGGCGTTTCGAAGAGGGGCTCGAAAGCTTCGACGGAGATATGAGCGCCATGCGTTCGTTGCTGGTCAACATCCTCGAGAACTCCTTCGAAGCCTGCCGCTCCGATTCCAAGAAGGAGCACCATAGCGTCGTGTTCTGCATGCGCCGTGCACCCGATCATGTGGTGTTCGAGATCACCGACAACGGCATCGGCATGGATCGCGAAACCCGGGACAAGGTTTTCACGCTCTTCTTTTCCTCCAAGGGAGCGGCGGGCACCGGGCTGGGCCTCTTCGTGTCGAACAAGATCGCAGAGCAGCACGGGGGCAAGGTGCTCGTCGACTCGGTGCCGGGAAAAGGCACCACCTTCCGCGTCTCGATCCCCTGGAAGCAGTCCCCCAAAACCTGAAGATATGGAATGATCCCGGCGCCCGCCCGGCCGGGTAATGCCTTGTAAATCAGTGGGAAATTGTGGTTTAATATCCCATCGATGGAGCCAGGAGTACAGTCAGGAGTACAGTCAGGAGTACAAGGAGAAAGCAGAATGAACAGCACCGAGGGGTCTCAGAAAAAGATTCTCGTCATCGACGATGATCCCGATTTTCTGGAGTTTTTGAAAACACTGCTTGTCGACAATGGCTACGCCGTCGTCGGCGCGACCGACGGACAGCAAGGGGTCGATCAGGCGCGTAAAGAAAATCCGGACCTCATCTCTCTCGACATCACGATGCCCGAGAAATCGGGGGTCGGATCGTATCGAGATCTCAAAACCGATCCGGAGCTCGCCAAGATTCCTGTGATCATCGTGACCGGCGTCTCCGATGACTTCAAGGACTACATCTCCCGTCGCAAACAGGTACCCCCGCCGGAGGGCTACATCGCCAAGCCGATCGAAGAAGCCGAGTACCTCGGGACCATCGCCGAACTGCTGAAGCCAGGGAGTTTTTGAAACAAAACAGACCCCTGCATTTTTTCTCGAGAGACAGACCACCGGCCTGGGACACTGCTATTGCTGTGTCCCACTGTCGTTACTGGGGAGCGTGCTGAGCACGTCCTCGGTAGAACGCGCGGTAAACGAGGGATTCCTCAATACTCGTGTGAAAGAGATACATTCGGCATATTGCGATGCTCATCGCGCTGCTGCTGCTCACACGAGATAAGGACACTGGCGCCGCACAGCCGCGAAGGGCGCTGTTGCTGCTCACATGTGCGGCAAGGCAGTGCCCCGCGCTAAGGTTGGAGGGCGGAAAGGTCACCGATCATTCCAATTCCTATCCTTCCGTTCAGGTTATCTTCGTTGACACTCTCCTTATGCTGATTATTATGCAACATGACGGTTCAGACGGATCAGGATAGGACCACCCGTGGCAGGGCGGCCGGAATCCTTGTCGGGCGGGATAATAATTGTAAAAGGAGCACAAGCATGGCTGGTTTCAGCACAACAGACGAACTCCGTGGCGCTTGGAACGACGTGGGAACCATCACCGAGGACGGAAAGGTTGTGATTCGGGATATAGACAGGCTGCAGGGACAGGTCATCGATGATCTGGTGTGGACCGCGGTCTTCGCCGATGACGTCGCTCTCCAAGACGCGGCACGCTGGCTGATCCGCGGCGCCGCCCTCGCCACCGGCAACGTCCCGGCATCGATTCACGACCTCTACATGGCGTACGCCCGGGGTGAGACCAAGCAGTTCACGACACCAGCCATCAACATCAGAGGCTTGACATTCGATGTGGCCCGTGTCGTCTTCCGCGCAGCCAAGGAGCGCCACGTGGGAGCTCTGATCCTGGAGATCGCCCGTTCGGAGATCGGCTACACCGAGCAACGCCCGGCGGAGTACGCCGCATCGGTGCTGGCCGCGGCCATCAAGGAGGGCTGGAATCAACCGGTGTTCATTCAGGGAGACCACTTTCAGGCCAAAGCCGCCAAATATATGGCCGAACCGCAGGCCGAGGTGGGGGCTCTCGAAGACCTGATGAAGGAAGCCCTCGACGCCGGTTTCTATCAGATCGATGTCGATACCTCGACCCTCGTGACCCTGGAACCCGAATCGCTGGACGAGCAGCAGAAGCTCAACTACAAGGTGTGCGCCGAGCTGACCGAGTTCATCCGCGCCAACGAGCCGGAGGGGATCACTGTTTCGGTGGGCGGTGAGATCGGCGAGGTGGGTGCCAAGAATTCGACCGTGCCGGAGCTGAAAGCCTTCATGGACGGATTTCAGAAGACACTGCCCGCCGGAATGACTGGGATCAGCAAGATCTCGGTGCAAACAGGGACATCCCACGGGGGGGTGCCCTTGCCCGACGGTACCATCGCGCAGGTCAAGGTGGACTTCGAGACCCTCTCCGATCTGTCGCGCTGCGCACGTGAGGAGTACGGGCTGGGTGGTGCCGTTCAGCACGGAGCGTCGACCCTGCCCGATGTGCTCTTCGACAAGTTTCCCCAGATTGCGACCCTCGAGATCCATCTGGCTACCGGTTTTCAGAACATCATCTTCGATCACGAAAAACTGCCTCTCCAGGTGAGAGACAAGGTCTATACCCATCTACGCGAGGCGCACGCCGGGGAACGCAAGCAGGGTCAGACGGAGGAGCAATTCCTTTACAAAACCAGGAAGAAAGGATTCGGGCCCTTCAAGAAGCAGTGGTGGAGCCTTTCTTTGAACATCAAGTCGCCGATCATGAAGGAGCTCGAGGCAAAATTCGGATTCCTCTTCGACAAGCTCGATGCCGGTGACACGGCGCGGTACGTCAAGGAATTCGTCAAAGTAATCGACGTGTTGCCGGCGGTGCCGGCGGCTCTACGAGACGCATGACGGTCTCCGCGTGCGGCAGGCCTGAGTTGCGCAAGACAGAGTGACGAAGTGATATGTCGAAGATGCCCAACCACCTCGGCGCGGGAGGCTACGAATCGATCGATCACTCGGCGGATATAGGGATCCGGGTGATCGGGCGAACCCGAGCGGAGCTCTTTGCGCATGCCGCTGAGGGGCTCTTCGACACGATCACCGATCTGAGCGCCATTCTGCCAAGGACGAGCAGAACCATCGAGCTGGAGGCCGCCGACGTCGAAGACCTGCTCGTGGCCTGGCTCTCGGAGCTCAATTTCATCTTTCAGACCGAGCAGATGCTCTTTTCCAGATTTCTCATTTCGGCTATCACGGAGCATCACCTCGAGGCGCAGATTTTCGGGGAAGAGCAGAACAGGGCCCGCCACGATCTGCACCTTGACGTGAAGGCGGTCACCTATCACGGTCTCGTCTGTCGCAAGACCCCGCAGGGGTGGGAAGCTCAAGTCCTTTTTGATGTGTGATCTACGGCCGGGTCTCTTGCGCGATCGGATGGTGAGGCTATATGGCAGGCGTAAGGCACGAAGTTTTGGATTGAGAACACGGCGGCCTGCCTCGACATGGCAGGCTTTATTTTCATGCTCTCCGCGTGGATCAGGCCTCGGCGTCAGCGCCGGCGAGAGGATCGACCCTCAGGGGGCGGCAGGGCAGGTATGAGCTGAGTTCATCGAGTGAGGATGCTCAAATGGAAACGAAATCCCTATCGACCCCCTCGAGCAGCTCCAGCAGATACGGCTGGATGCGGTTGGAACCGTCTGAGGGACAGATTCTGCAGTTTCTCGACAACGAGGGCAAAGTCATCCGCCAGGCCGATTTTCCGGTCCTGGCGCCGGAATCGGTCGTCGAGGCCTATCGGTTCATGCTGCTTTCACGCGTCGCTGACGAAAAAGCCCTCTCCTGGCAGCGCCAGGGACGGCTCTATACCTTTCCCCAGAACAAGGGGCAGGAGGCGGCCGCCGTGGGTTCGGCTTACGCGCTCAACAAGGACGACTGGCTGATCCCGGCCTACCGCGAACTGGGCGCCTGGTTGAAGCAGGGTGTCAGCCTGACCAACTTCTACCTCTACTGGGGTGGCAACGAGAAGGGCTCGGTCTTCCCCAAGGGCGTTCGCGTGCTGCCTCCCTCGGTTCCGATCGCCTCCCAGTTGCTGCACGCGGCGGGGATCGGTTTCGCGATTCAGTACCAAGGCGGCCAAGAGGTGGTCATCGGCTACGTCGGGGACGGCGGCACATCGCAGGGGGACTTCCATGAGGCCCTCAACTTCGCCGGTGTGTGGAAGGCTCCGGTGATCTTCTTCTGCAACAACAACCAGTATGCCATCAGCGTTCCCAGGGCGCGCCAGACATCGTCGCGCACGATTGCCCAGAAGGCGTTGGCCTACGATATCCCGGGCATCCAGGTGGACGGTAACGACTTTTTCGCGGTCTATTCGGCCACCCAGCAGGCCGTCGACCGAGCCCGTGCCGGTGACGGGCCTTCGTTTATCGAGGCGATCACCTATCGCCTCGGAGCCCACACCACCGCCGACGATCCCAGCCGCTATCGCACCATCGAGGAGGAGCAGGAGTGGGCGCAGCGCGATCCGATCCGCCGGCTCAGAGGCTACCTCGAAGGAAAAGGGCTTTGGGACGAGAACAAGGAGTCGGCCGCCGCGCTCGATGCGGAACGTCGCTGCGACGAGGCTTTCGCCGAATACGAGGCCGTCACCGACTATCCCGTCGACGATGTTTTCAAGTACCAATTCGCCGATATGCCTCCCGAGCTGGTGCAGCAGAAAGTGGCTTACGAGAAGTTTCTGAAGTGGAAGGAGGGTCGCTGAGATGGCCGTCATGAACATGGTCCAGGCCATTAACACCGGCCTGCGGGAGGAGCTGGCGCGCGATCCTCAGATCGTCCTCTTCGGAGAGGACGTGGGCGTTGAAGGCGGTGTCTTTCGCGTCACCGAGAACCTCCAGAAGGAGTTCGGACCCAAGCGGGTTTTCGACTCGCCTCTCGCCGAGTCGGGTATCGTCGGGGCCGCCGTGGGCATGGCCATGAACGGGCTGCGACCGGTGGTCGAGATTCAGTTCTCCGGTTTCGTCTATCCGGCGATGAACCAGATCATCTCCCATGTCGCGCGCTATCGCAACCGCTCGCGCGGTGTCTACCACATGCCGATCGTGATCCGCATGCCCTACGGCGGCGGCGTGCGGGCCCTCGAGCACCACAGCGAGTCGTTCGAGAGCGTATTCGCCCACTTTCCGGGCCTCAAGGTGGTGATCCCGGCGACACCCTACGATGCCAAGGGGCTGCTCACCTCGGCGATCCGCGACGACGATCCGGTGATCTTCATGGAACCTAAGAAGGTCTACCGCGCCATCAAGCAGGAGGTGCCTGAAAAACCCTACGAGATCCCTCTCGGCAATGCGCGTGTGCTGACCGTCGGCGACCAGCTTACGGTAGTGGCCTACGGCGCCGTACTGCGCGAAGTACAGCGGGCCATCAAGCTGGCCAAGGCGGAGCGCCCTGATCTCGCCGTGGAGCTCATCGATCTGCGCTCGATCTTTCCCATCGATCGCGAGACGGTGGCCGAATCGGTGCGCAAGACAGGCCGGCTGCTCGTGGTGACCGAGGGGCCGCAGACCTGCGGCGTCGGCGCCGAGCTGATCGCCCTGGTCAACGAGGAGGCTTTCCTGCATCTCGAGGCTCCGCCGCGCAGGCTGGCAGGTTTCGATACGGTGCCGCCGCTGCCCAAGGGTGAACATCACTACTTCCATTCGCCGGAGCGGATTCACCACGAAATGTTGAAGTCACTCGAGTTCTGAGCGCGGAGGGAGAGGACATGCGTTACATCTTCAAGTTTCCCGACATCGGTGAAGGGATCACCGAGGGCCGGATCCTCGAATGGCTCGCTCGCGTGGGGCAGGAGGTGAAGGAGGGCGATCCGTTGGTCAAGATGGAGACCGACAAAGTCGTCGCCGACATTCCCTCTCCGAAAAAGGGGCGCATCATCCGTCTCTTCGGCCAGGTGGGCGAGATCGCCAATGTGGACGAGGCACTCGTCGAGCTGGATATCGAAGGTACTGAAGAGCAAGCTCTTGCCGCCGAGGCCGCTGCTGTCGCCGCCACGGGCAAAACGACCAAGGTCGAGGAGAAAGGCTTCGGCGTGGTGGGTGAGATCGAGGATGCCGGCGAAGGCGCATTCCTGCCTGCAACCGGAGAGGGGCTCGAGGAGGACCGCAAGATCTCCGTGCGAGCCGGCAAAAAAGCGCTGGCCACGCCGGTGGCGCGAGCCATGGCACGTGATCTGGGCCTTGATATCAACGACGTCAACGGCTCCGGGCCGGGCGGGCGGGTCATGAAGAACGATATCACACGTTTCTTCGAGGAGAACCGCCAGAGCCCCGCGCCGCCGCCCGTCAAGGACCCCTTCGCCGCCGCCGCCGCCGCCGGCATTGACGACAACGGCGCCGGGGAGCGGGTGACCTATGAGGACCTCACCCAGGTGCGCAAGAGCATCGCCGCACGTATGGTTCAGGCCAAGCAGAACGCGCCGCACCTGACCGCCATGGAAAAGGTCGAGGTGAGCCGGCTGGTCGAGCTCCGCCGCCGCTACCGCGAGGCGTTCGAGGCCGCCAACGACGGCGCCGCCAGGCTGACCTACCTGCCCTTCGTCATCAAGGCCGTCTGTGCGGCGCTCGCCGAGCACCCGATACTCAACGGGCGATTGGAGATGGACAAGAACCGTTTCGCCCGTCAGAACTTCATCAACATCGGTGTGGCCGTCGATTCACCGGACGGATTGATCGTGCCGGTGATCAAGGATGCCGACAAGAAACCGATCCGGGCGCTGGCGCTCGAGATCGTGCAGTTGGCCGAGAAGGCCAGGAACCGCAAATTGACCCTCGATGAGATCCGGGGCGGAACCTTTTCGATCACCAACTACGGCTCGATCGCCGGGACCTACGGCACGCCGATCATCAACTATCCGGAAGTCGCCATTCTCGGCATCGGACGGATTGCCGATGAACCTGTGGTGGCCGGCGGGGAGATCGTGCCTGGTAAGGTGCTGCGTATCTCGCTCTCCGCGGATCATCGCATCGTCGATGGCGCCGAGGCGGCGCGTTTCCTCAAGCGTGTAATGGATTTGCTGGCTGACCCCACCGGTTTGCTGCTTGTTTGAGCTCATGTAAGGAGGACGATATGACGGACTACGACGTCGTCATCGTGGGAGGCGGTCCGGGCGGTTACGTTGCCGGGATCCGTGCCGGACAACTCGGTATGAAGACCGCTCTGATCGAGGCCGGGCCGATGGGGGGCATGTGTCTCAACTGGGGGTGCATCCCGACCAAGGCGTTGCTCGAGAGCGCCTGGCGGCTGCAACAGGTGCGCCGCTCCGCCGACATGGGTGTGGTCGGCGTGGATAAGAACGCCGTGCGGCTCGACTGGGCCAAGGCGTTGACGCGCATGCGGCGCATCGTAGCCCGTCTCTCCAAGGGTGTGGAGTACCTGGAGAAGAAGAACGGCGTAACCCTGGTCAAGGGGCGCGGCGAGCCGCAGGATCTGAAGACCGTTCGTGTGGGTGAGGAGATGATCCGCGCCAACAAGGCGTTGATCCTGGCCACCGGCTCCCGGCCGGACAGCACCGCCGGCCAGGCCATCGGCTTGCGTTTCATCGAGATCGACGCCTTTCTGTCTCTCGAGGAGCTGCCCGGCAGTGCCGCGGTGTGGGGCCACGGTCCGGTGGCGGTGGAACTGGCGCTCCTGCTGGCACTCGCAGGGGTCAAAACCGCTCTCGTGAGCGCGGAGAAAAAGCTCCTACCCGCTCTTGATGCGGATCTCGGTAAGTGGGTTGCCAAGCGGCTGAAGAAGGCCGGCGTTACTCTGCATGCAGGCCGCAGCCTCGCGCGTGAGGACGAGACCGGTATCTACCTCGACGATTCCACACTTCTCGACGTGGAATTCGTCGTGAACGGAGCGGAACGGCTGCCGGTACTCAGTTCGCTCAACAACCTCGATCTCGAGCTGGATCAGGGTTTCGTCAAGATCGACCCCTTCGGCCGCACCTCGGTGGAGGGCGTCTACGCCGTCGGTGATATGACCGGCAAGACCATGCTGGCACACGGCGCGTCCGCCCAGGGAATTTGCGCCGTGAACCACCTGGCAGGGATCGAGGAGCCCGTGGATTTCGATAGGGTTCCCTGGAACATCTACCTCTATCCCGAGATCGCCACGATCGGTCTTTCGGAGCAGACACTCGAGGAACGTGGCATCGAGTACGAGAAGGGATTCTTCCCGCTCACCGCCAACAGCAAGGCCGTGCTGCAAGGCGAAACAGACGGTTTCGTCAAGGTCCTCTCGGAGAAGAAATACGGCGAGGTGCTCGGCGTTCATATCGTGGCGCCGCACGCCACCGACATGATCAGCGAAGCTGCGATCGCCATGCAGCTCGAGTCCACGGCGCTCGATGTGGGGCGCGTGGTCCACGCCCATCCGACCCTTTCGGAGACCATGCTTGAGGCCTCCCTGGGGACTCGGGACCTGACGATTCACATGTGATGGTGACGGCTGTCAGCCATCACCTCGCGGTTTTTTTTCGCGCCAAAGGTAACATCAGCCCCGGAGTGACCACGTGCTCCGGGGCGATTTTATTTCCAGGGATCTCACCAGAATTTTGATGCACGGTTCCGACAAGAAAAGCCGTAGGGTCTCGGTGTACGAAGAATTGCTCGTAAAAGAATTTCTTCGTGGGAAGAGATCTGTTACTACTCATTTGGAGTATAAGCCGCTGTGTTGGGAGTTCGAGTCCGATGCCGGGACTCAGGGAGGATGTACGTTGTGAGGGGTGGAGAGACCTAGATCGTGCATGGGACTGGGTCGTTCGGTCGTCTTTTGCGATACCCAACTTTATCTATCAATACCAGGTATTACCCAACTAAAACAGACAAAACCGGATTGGATTCGGCTAGGATTTTTGGTACAAAAGGAAAAAAGAGTGCATACTAATCCCTGCGGAAATCATGGGGACTTCTATGGATGAACGTTGGTTGTCGGTAGACGAAATCGCCGAGTACCTAGGTGTCAGTAAGGACACCGTCTATGTTTGGATCAACGAGAAAGACATGCCTGCCCACCGGATGGGGCGCCTCTGGAAGTTCAAGCGAGAAGAAGTCGACAGGTGGGTCATTTCAGGAAGCGCATCGGATAGACAAGGCCATGGGACCAAGGGGGAGAATGATTAGTTGTGGGTGAGGTGGCGCACATGACCGCGAACAAAGGCCCGGGGCTGATTCCAGCGCTGGACCCCAATGCGCCATTCACGTCTCGCCTCTCAGCGTGCTCGGCGCTGTACACCGACCTGCGTGTGCTGCTCGATGCGAAAAGCGATTCATCGTCATCGTCAACCTACCGAACGCTGGTAATCGACGAGAATTGTCTCGCCCGAAAGTCTGCCGCGGCACGGCAAAAGATGTGGAAGGAGCTGAAACCGCGCTACATCCTGGACATCGAGCATCCTTTGTTTACTGCCTTCATCAAGGAGTGGTCTCGGTGTAGTTCCGAACCAGAGCGTAACCTCACAGCCTACATCCTTCTGGCGCTCAATGATCGTCTCGTCGCAGATCTCGGGACCCAGTGGCTATTCCCTCGTCTTCGGCGGGCGCCGGTCGAACTACGAGTGAGCGACGTGCTCGGGTTCATCAAGGCGTCGGCGGCCGGCCACCCCGAGGTCACGTCGTGGTCGGACAATACGAGGATTGCCGTCGCCCAAAAATACAGTGCTAGCATCCGCGATTTTGGACTCGCAAAGGGCTCGCTACGAAAGACTACCGTGCGTCCGGCGCTCTACGGAGCTCCGACCCGTCTCTTGATTCGGGCACTTCGACTCGTCGGTACCCGGGACTTCGAGATTGTGGGCGCGCCGATCTTCAGGCTGCTCGACTTGAATGGTGCCGAGGTGATCGATGCGCTCGGAGAATTGAACCGCCAGGGCGCACTCCACTTTCGCATGCAGGGTGACATCGTCGAACTGGATATCGGGGAAACGTGTTAATGCAAGACGGATTCAATGCGCTTCGAGATCTGCTCCGGGAGCCGCTCCGCGCAGATGGCTGGATGAAGACCGACAATTCGATCCTGCTGGTTTATCCGCCCGAGAGGGAGCTGGACTTTCGAGAGCAGCTCCTGGATTCATTCCTTCCACAACTCGACTCCCAGGGGCATCCTTACCGGCTTCTCGACCTGAGCGGTTTCCTCTTCACAAACTTCGACCAGGAGACCGTAAAGGACCTCTTCGAGGACGAGTTTGACGATTATCGCTGGATGAGACAGGGCCTTGCATCGCGTGTGGAGCAGTCGCTCCCGGCCCAAGTCGCCCTTCTCGCGGCGGAATCACCCGGCAGCACCATCATAGTGTTCGCCACCGTGGCCTTGTACCCGCTGATCCGCTTCGGGGAGTTTCTACGGGATATGCGTGACCTGGACTGTCGCATCGTGTTGGCATTCCCAGGCGAGGATCGCGGCGGCAAGTTGCACTTCATGAACCAACCGGATGGCGGGAATTACCTCGCCGTGACGCTGATGCTCTAGCGAGGAAGAAGCCATGACGATCGTTCGAGATACTATCAAGCGCGACATTGCCGTCAAAGTCGAGGGTGTGGTCAAGGTTTTCGACCGTTCTGCGTTGGCCGTCGAGCTCAGAGAATTTGTGGTCACTGACAAAATCGAGGCGGAGCTGAAGAAGATTTTCGATACCTTCACACGGGCCAGCGACACATTGCGGCGAGGCGGAAAGCCACAGGACGTCATGGGCATGTGGGTATCGGGCTTTTTCGGCTCGGGCAAGTCTCACTTTGCTAAGGTGCTCGGGTACTTGCTGCAGAACGACGATCTGGGCGACGGCTCTGGGGAGCACTGCATCGACGTTTTTCTTAACCAGCTGTCGGATACTCCACGTGGTAAAGACGTTCGGCTCCGCCTGGGCGAGGTCAAGCAGACCACCCAGGTCAAGACCATCGCTTTCGAGATCAAGAGCCGGCAGTCGCTGACCAATCCAAACTCAGTAGGTGAGATTTTGCTCGGGGAGTTCTACCGAAGTATTGGGCTTTCCGATAACTATGTCGTCGCGCGGATTGAGCGACGACTGCAGGAGCGGGGGCTCTCGGACACGCTGGCTCAGGCCTACGAAGCGAAGTTTGGCGCTACGTGGCGAAGTAAGGAAGGGCGCGGTGATTTGTCGACCGTCCGCCGGCGCCTCGGTGAGATCCTGCCGGAGGTTGACCCAACGACCTACCCGGACAGGCGAGAAGCCAAGAATGCGCTCGCCGACATGTTCCGCCATGAGCGTATTACTGCCGAGGGTGTAGCCGACGAGCTGGTGGCCTGGGTCGATGCCCAGAAGACCACAGGGGGACGTGTCCAACACTTGGTCTTTGTCATCGACGAGATGGGTACCTTCATTGGCGATTCCAATGACAAGATCGGAGAGCTAAACGCCCTGGCCGAGATGATAGGCAACAAGGGCAAGGGCAAGGTATGGCTTATCGTCACGAGTCAGCAGGACCTCGAGAAGGTGGTTGATCGAACGAACTTCCAGCCCGCGCTGGTCGGTCGCCTCAACGCTCGCTTCGAGCTGAAACCTCACCTCATTTCCGACGAAATCAACAAAGTCGTCTCTGAGCGCATTCTGAAGAAACACCCCTCCTCGGAGGATGAGCTGCGTAGACTTTATGATACCAACGAAGGCCGGCTCGCGCAGCTTGCCGACATCAAGGCCGGCCGGCACCTCGGCACGCTGTCGGCAGCGACACTCATCGATTGCTATCCCTTTCTGCCTCATCAGATCCGCCTCTCCCAGGATATATTCGAGGTGCTCTCTGGATTCCGGATTTCTGGTGGCGTTCGCTCGATGATCGCGGTCATCATGGAGACCCTCCAGGACCTCGGTGACGAGCAACTGGGTGTCGTGGCCAGCTTCGACCAGGTTTTCGACGCAGTCGAAAACGACCTGCTGTCGCAGGAGTACCTAGGGGCTTCGGGAATACGAGCTATCCACGAGTCCGGCGAGCGAGTCCCGGGATCCCTTATCGATCCTGCGCGAGTGCTCAAAATCTTGTGGCTGCTCCAGCGAATCACCTGGGTGCCTCGCATCCCGGAGACCTTGGCCAAGCTGCTCGTTCACAGTCTTTCCGAAGACTTCATCCCGCTCCGAGAGCAGGTCGAGGAGACGCTCCTCCAGCTACAGGCAGCGGGCTACGTAGCCCGCGACGAGGCCACTGGCGAGTGGAAGTTTCTCAACGAACGTGAGCGGACCATCGAGCAGGCCATCCAAGAGATGGTGCGGCCGGGAGGACCGAAGAGCATCACTATCGCCGCTGTGCGTCGCACTTCCCAGCAGTTGTGCAAGACCGACCTGGTCACCAAGAAATGCCTGCCCAACTTCGCGGTTGCCCATGGCAAGACCAATGTGCTGTTTTCGTATGGTGTGTCACTGGATGGCGAAGCGGTCGTTAGTGGGCCGGAATTGGATGTGAGCTTCGTCAGTCCTCTGTCTTCGGGCCACAAGCAGGCGATCGAAGATATCCGCAGCCAAAGCCAGGCGAGCGGGGTCAAGGGGCGCCGCGTATGGTGGGTTGCCAATACATCGCACACTCTCGAAGGCCGGTTCAAGCGCCATGAGGCGCTGGTCAAAGTGAGCAGCGACAAGCGCTTCACGGAGGATACCTCGTCCGATACGCAGGACGCGCTCTCTGAGAAGCGTAAGGAGCGGGACGAACTGCGCACCGCCCTCGTGCGAGATCTGGAGCGATCGTTCGTCACCGGCACTCTCTTCTATGGTGGGCAGGAAATCGATCTGGATGGGGCTGCCGACCTCAAGGGACCACTCGGGACCGCGCTCGCGTCCGTGATCCCGCATGTCTATTCACGTTTCTCGCTGGCCGATCGGGCGTGTGATTTCAGCAAGGACGTCAAAGCCCTCCTCAACCCCGCGAACACCGCGCTCCACAAAGTTGCGCCCGAACTCGACCTTTTCGACACCCAGGGCAGCCTCCAGTGTGAATCTGCGTTGGTCCAGACTGTTCTGGAGGTCATCTCGGACCTCGAGGACCAGGACATCGACCCCAAGGGCGCCGTGCTGCTGGATTCCCGAGACAGCAAGGGCTTCAAGGGTTTCGAGCGGGCCCCGTTCGGCTGGTCCAGCGAAATTGTCCGGACGGTCCTTGCCGCGTGTCTCCGCTCGGGAGCCATCTATCTCGAAAAGCAGAAGGCAAAGGAAGGCCCGAGCCAGGTCTACGATTACAAGGGAGAGGCCGACGTCTTCCTGAAAATCACAGCCTTCAAGAAGGCAACTTTTCGGGTTGCGGAGACCAGCCTTTCGGTCGAGCAGATCAAGGCGGCCAGCAAGGCTCTTATCAGCATGGGCGTCACGGGCACCCCTGAGTCGGGCAACGCGATTGCAGGTGCGGTCCGCAAGCTTGGAGAGACGCTTCGAGGGGAGCTCACCGACGCCAACGCCCAGGCGGCTCGTGGTCTTCCCATCGACACCGCCGTGCTCGGCGCCGAGGCTGCGCTCACAAAACCTCTGACGGCAAAAGATCCCACCGCAGCGGTCAATGAATTTCTAGCTGAGGAAACCACGTGGAAAGCGCTGTACGACGGCCTCGCTGAGCTGCGCTTTTTCATTGACGAGAAGCGCCACGAGGATTTCGCAACTTCCCAAAGGCTCGTCGAACTGACCCGGAACCACCCGGTTCCGGAGGGGTATGCTGGTAGATCAAAGCTCGAGCAAGCGGCCAAGGACATGGAGGCGCTTATCGCCGACAAGACCGTCATCGGGCGTTGGGCCGACTACCGCTCGGCATTTGAGCAAGCACACGACGTTTACCGAAGCGCTTATTTGGAGGTCTATAAGGCAGTGTGCGTCAAAGCCGAGGAGACACTAGAAGCCATCAGGTCCGGCGACGCTTACGCAGAAGCGCCAAACCCTGTGCGTGACACGGTGGTCGACAGAGTCTTCGGCGCCGGCAAGCCGTGCAGTTATCCATGCATCACTTTGCCGACGATCCAGACACTGCTCGATGCCTGTGCAAAGCGAAGCCTGACGGCTCTGCAACAGGCTGCCTTGGCCCTGCCCGGCTATCGCAGTCAGGTTGAAGACGCGCTTCGCGATCTCGTCACTCCACCCCCGCCACTCGAGGAAACCTGGGAGTGGCATCCGCTCGGCGTTTTCGCTGGGAAGCGATTTGCCACGACCGATGAGGTGGACAAACTCCTGTCGAGCGTGGGTGACGAGCTCAAGGCCCAGATTGAAAAGGGTCTCGTGGTGGTGGTGAAGTGAAAGCAACCAACGGGCAATCGCAATCAGCGCTCACCGATGAGCACAAGCAGGCCGTCAAGAGCTGGGTACCCAAGGTACGCCGAGTGCTCGAAAAGGACCTCGCCGCGCAGCTCGCCCGCCTCGGAATTCTCGAGGAGGGTAAGCAAACGCCGCAAGAGGCGATGAGCCTGTCTCGCGAAGCACAGGCAACGCGGCGTCGTGTCGATGCGCTCCTTCAACGAGAAAGCGCCGCAGAAGGCAGCGTGAAGCGTGGCTACGACAACGTGCTGCGCGAGCTGACTTACACGGCGCTCAATCGCCTCGTGGGGCTCAAGGCCATGGAGGCGCGCGGCCTGCTCTATCTGCCGCCCCCCGCCGGTGGAGTTGGGGGAGCGCCCGAGCAGACCGAGGTCATCACGCCTGTTCCGGGGCAGTCGCGCTCGCGGTACCTCCGTGATTTTCGGGCCGCTGCTGGCTCACGGTACAAGTACCCGGACGATGCCGAGGAAGCCCTGTTACGCGATGGCCTCGAGGCTGCCTTCCGTCACATCAACGAGGAGATACGGCTGCTCTTCGACCCCGACCATGAGTACGCCTGTGTGTGGCCCACGCATGCCTGCCTGGTCGAAGTCATCGAGGCGATCAACAAGGACCTGCCCGACGATGCTTATCGCGCCGCCGACTTCCTCGGCTGGATCTATCAGTTCTTCAACCGTGAGGAAAAGAAGCGGGTCCGTGAAGCGAACAAGGGCATCCCTCGCAGCTCCTACGAGCTGTCGGTCATCAACCAGTTCTACACCCCTTCGTGGGTGGTCAAAACGTTGGTGGACAACACCCTCGGGCGCCTGTGGCTCCAAATGCATCCCGACTCCGCGCTGCGGTCAACCGTACCGGCGCCGCTGCCAAGCCAGCGCAAGGACCTCCGGCCTGTCGCGGACTACCTGGTACCGCGCACGGGGGAAAAGATCCGCTATCAACGCCTCGGGGAAACCGGGGAGGTCGAGCGCTTCAAGCGGGTGTGCGACATTACGCTGCTCGATCCGGCGTGCGGCACGATGCATTTCGGTCAGTATGCCTTCGGGCTCTTCCAGCAGATGTACGTCGACGAGATTGAACATGCTGGGGAGGAGGGCTGGCCCAGCGAGCCTTCGGTCAGCGAAATGGGTGCGATCCCGGCGGCGATCCTCGAGAACAACCTCTTTGGTGTGGATATCGATCCTCGGGCTATCCAGATAGCCTCCTTATCATTGCTGCTATCCGCAAAAGAAGCGGCCCTCGGGCTTGGACTTTCGCCGGCTGACGTGCAGGTCGAACGCGCCAACCTGGTGGTCGCCAACGCTGTCAACGTGGGCAAGGATCGGCTGAACGCCCTGGTTGGGCGGCTGGGCAGCAAACTGGGTTCGCTGGAGCTGCAAGACCGGCTCTTTGTCACTTTGTGGGAGAACCTCCAGTACGTCGGGGAACTGGGTAGTCTCATTCAGGTGCGCGAAGGCGTGTCTGCCGTGCTCGACGACTGGGTGGAGGCCCAGGCGCGAGCGAAGGGGCTCGGTGAGATCATCCCGCCTCAGGAGATGCCCCTGTTCGAGTTCGGCGGTATATTGGACGACGTTGAACGAGAGCATATGAAGCGACTGGTTCTTCAACGCGCTGCTCTCGAAGAAGAGGCCCAGACGATTCAGGCCGAGTTGCTTGCAGCGATTGAAGTCGCCGCCACTGAGGTCTCCAGTGACCCGGCGGAGCGGCTCTTTGCCGAGGACACGGCTCGCGGCTTGAAGCTCCTGCAAACACTCTCTCGTTCCTTCGATGTGGTCGTCATGAATCCACCCTACGGGGCGTTCGTCTCCGCAGTGAAGGACTTTATCAAGGTTGCCTATCCGCTGACCAAGAACGACATCTACGCCGCCTTCATCGATCGGGCGACGCAGCTCGTCGAGCCCGAGGGTTATGTCGGGGCCCTGGTTTCCGCTACCTTCGTGAACCTCAAATCCTTTGAGAAGCTCCGCTCAGAGATCCTGCTCAAGCGCAATCCGCTGCTCATTTTGCTCGACCTCGGCTTTGGCATCCTCGACGACGCTACCGTGGAAGCGGCAGCCATCGTGCTGAAAGGCGGTGCGCAATGAGTCGATCCACTCAAACGCCTCGAGTGGTCTGGCGCTGGGAGGAGAAGGACTTCGGATTCCGCTTCCGCGCCGGCAAAGGCAAGCGGATCGAGGAGTACTACCAGGCTGCAAAAGCCGGAGAGTTCTACATTGTCCCCAGGAGCAAGCGGAAGCTGAGCAAGGCTCGAGCCGCTGAGCTCGCCAAAACAACAGAGTCGCACACTTCGCCGCGGATCGTGCAAATCCCTTGGCAAGACTACGACCGCGACTGGGACTGGATCGCCACCGCCGAGGGAATCCTGCTCAACTACGCCGGCTGCCTCGACAGGGAGCAGATCGAGCGGCGTGAGGACGAGGGCGTGCAGCGAGCCATGGAGCACGTGGTCTCGCAGATCGAGCGTCCAGAACCCGTGCTCTTGACCGTGCCTCTGATTCAAAGGCTTCATCTGGAGCTGATGGGCGCCATCTACCCCTTTGCCGGCAAATGGCGCACGGTAGACCTGCACAAGGGCGACGGGCCGACCAAATGGCCCTTGCCACCTTGCGGTATCGAACCCCTGATGGTCGTTTTCGAGCGCGATGTGCTCAGCCGTTCACCGGTCATCCACGAGGACGACGACGCGGTCTTCGCCTACGCCAGCGAGGTGATGAACGAACTTCTGGCTCTGCACCCCTTCCGCGAGGGCAATGGTCGCACCGCCTTCGTGCTCTGCAATCTCATCCTGATGCAGAACGAGATGCTGCCACTCAACATCTACGACCGCCGCGACGACGAGGCTCGCTACTTCGCGGCCTGCGAGGCCGGGCGCATCAACAAGGACTACGAACCGCTCCGGGCGCTGATCGCCGAGTGGGCCAACCGCACCCATGAGAGTTGGAGGGCAAACCATGAAGCCTAGGCGCGTCAATCTCAAGGCGATCCTGGCCGACCAAGACTTGCGCCGGGAGCTGATGGTCCCGACCATTCAGGCGCTGCAGGCCCGCGAGGGTATCGAAACCACCCGCGACCAGGCCGAGCGTGCCTACTACGTGGTCAACGAGGCGGACAAGGTGGCGTTTTTCGACCTGGAGCGGTTTCGTGGCGGGAAGCGATCGGAGCCGGATCGGCGGGAGGAGATGTTTGTTCGAGCGCTGATCGAGGCACCTGAGCGAATTCGGTTCAACGTAGCGAAGCAGGACTTTCGTTCTGTAGAAGGTAACCCGCTTACATATCAGAATATCGGAATCGTCGCACCGTTAGTGAAGGAGAACCTCTCGATCTCCCATGCTTCAGAGATTCAACATGGACTATCTACAAAGGACGATAAGCGGTTTGTTCGAATGCGGTGGGAGGTGCCTGATGCACAAATTGGCGGCGAATCAAGCGATTTCGCTACTCGACGTTGGGGGCAATTCGCAAAGGGTGGTGACTTTGCCAGATTCTATTTCGACAGCTACCTCTTAGTCGAAGCATGGCAAGACTTCTCCAGGATCAAGCTATCCCTAGACAACAAGTATCCTTATCTTAAAGGCAACTACAGCTGGGTGCTACATCCAGAAAACAACTACCTGCAGGAAGGGCTTACATACTCACGTCGCTCTCAAAAGGGATTCAGCGTTCGCTACCTGCCCCCGTCTCGTTTCTTCAGTGATAAGGGACCAACCGTATTCCCTTCAGATCACCACGACCTTTGGCCACTGAATGGATTCCTAAATTCTAGCTTGGTAACCTTCATTCTCTCTTCCATAACATCGTTTGGTAGCTATGAAGTTGGAGCTGTTCGCAGGCTCCCGATCGCAGATCGTTTGAGTAAGTCTGGTTTGGGGCCACAGTCTAAGACTATCCACGATGCCAAAGCAACATGGGACGAGGGCAACGAGACCTCAACCCGTTTCAGTAACCCATGGCTTCTGCGTGACGAACTTACGACTCTCGCAGTTCCTGATCGCCTCGATCACCTCGCCGAGCTTGAAGCCACCGAAGAATCCCGCATCCAACAAGTCTACGCCGAGTTGAACGATGAAGTCTACAAGCTCTATGGCATTCCCGAGTCCACCCGCACCATCATCGAGGAGACCCTGGGCGAGCGGCCGCCGGAGATCCTCTGGCCGCAGATGGAGCGAAAAACAGTCGAACAAAAACGTATGGAGCACGTCTGGCGCCTGCTTTCCTATGTGGTGGGGCGAGTTGTCGTTGCCGACGAGGACGGCGTCGTGCCCTTCATGGCCGCAGGCGGGGAGACCACTCTTATAGACCGCGTCCGCTCTGAACTCGCCACGTTGTTCCCCGACCATGACATCAACCAGGTCGAGGTGGATATTACCAACGAGCTGAAACGCAAGATCAAGGGTTACCGGTCTGTCGAGAGCATTCGTGAGTGGCTCGATGACATCTTCTTCGACTACCACGTTTCACTCTACAAAAAACGCCCCGTTCTCTGGCACATCGCCAGCAGCCAGGGACGCGGCGTTTGCGCCGTGGGGGCGCTGTGTCACTATCACAAATTCGACTGCGATCGCCTGGCCAAGCTACGCGGCAGTTACCTGCGCGACGCCATCGGCCACTTTCGCCGCGAGGCCGGGCTCGCCGACCGGGAGGGTCGCACGGAGGACCGCCAGGAGTGGCAGGCCAAGCTCGAGGAGGCGCAGGCCCTCGATCAGCGTCTCCAGTGGGTGCAGGAAGGCGTGAAAGGTCACCCTGCCCCTGGCGACTGCCGCATCCGCACTCCGTGGAAATCCGAGGACGAGCTTCCCGATGGCTGGCAACCCGATCTGGACGACGGCGTGGCGGTCAATATCCTGCCACTGCAGACTGCCGGTGTGTTGCGCATTCCGAAGGTGGTGTGATGATCCTCGAAGCCCTCACTACCCAGATCAAACAACGTTTCCAGCACGAGAAGCGAGCGCAGGTGTGCTTGTGGTTTGATCCGAGCCGAGAGTTCGCGCGGCTTCTTCCGAACTTCGAAAGGCATCTCGCCCAGAACTCCAACGCGCCTTTCACCTTGCTCCAGTACGATCCCGCGGTTTTCCACGGTCAGGTCTGGCTGAAGCACCAAGTGTACTCCGTGCTGTCAGGGATCAAGGAGACGGAGAGGAAGCATCGACGTTTTTTGATCTACCTACCGTTATCGGAAGATCGGCTCGACTCGCCCGACGACCGGGGAGAGCATCACCTCGAACTGCTGCAGGAGTACCGCATCGCCGGTCTCATCTGGCGCATCGGCGGCAAGCGACCGACGCTTTTCCGTTTTTTGCGACAGGCCGGTGTCAGGCTGCCGACCAATCCGTCTGAGCAGCGCAAGCTCTATGACGGCGGTTTCGATTCCATCCTTGCCAAATACGTGGCCAAATTCGCCGACCGGCCGGCTCTCTATTGGGAGACCCAGCTCACGCCAGACATTGCACAGGCGCGGTTGCTGGGCGATGTCGACCAAACCATCATAGACATCGCCATCTTGCCGCAAGCAGCGTGGACTGGACTCCAGGAGAAGGGACTCGACCCGGAATTCGTCACGGCCGTCGCGGAGCGATATGGCTTCTCTCATCCGACCGACGCACCGGCTGCTTGGATCCGGTCTTTCGTGACGATCGTCGCACTCACCGAAACCTACCAGGGATACGATGAGCCCGACGACTTTCCGTTCGCCGATCGGCTCCCGCCACTGGCGCTACGGGCTCACTACCAGGAATTGCTGCAGCGCTGGTTGCGCGATTCCGAGGGAAGAGCTGCGTGGGACCACTGGGTTCGCGAGATCGAGAAGGACGTCGACCTTAGCCGCTGGGCGGCTCAGCGCGATGGACTGTCGTTTGCCTTCCCGCACATCGTGCGTCTGCGTTGGGAGCATGCGCTCGAAGCTCTTCGCGCTGCCGCGTCGAAGACCTCGGCAATCGAGGATTTTTTTGATGCGAGGTACGAATGTATAAAATTAGAGGCAGAGTACAGCCGTGCCAGCGACCGGCCGATTGGAGCCTGGATACTTTTGCTCGACCTGGCTGACTTCCTGGAGGCCTGTCGTCGTGCAGAGTACGAGGTCGGAGGTGCGCATAGCACCAGCGAACTGATTCAGGTCTACGTGCACAACGCAGGCTGTGTGGAGCAGCAACACCTAACCTTGCGCCGTGAGGCCGAAGAGCGCGGCCTTCCGAGCGTGGCCGCGATCGCGGACCGGCATTACGCAAGCTACACCAACGCACTCAACGGCCGCTTCTTCAAGTGCTACGTGAAGCAGGGCAGCATAGAGATTGCCGATCTTCCAGGCGTTACCGAAAAGCTCGAGCGCGACCTGTGGAACGAGAAGAATAGACGTGCGGTGGTGATCGTCGATGCGCTTCGCTTCGATTGCGCTCTCGCCATCGCTGACGATCTGCGAGGCCACGACGTGGTGGTAGAGCCGATGCGTGCTGAGCTGCCTACGATTACACCCGTCGGCATGACCGCCTTGATGCCGATCTCTTCGGCAACGGTGACGCTCGACGTCAAGGGCAACAACATCCATCTCAGCGTCAATGGAAAGGACTGCTCCGGGCGCAAGCAGCGCCTGGCGTTCATGACAGAGTTCGGCGCCGACTGCCGGGAAATCGACGATCTGGAATCGGTCGCGATGGCTCCCGCTGATCTTGGCGAACTGCTCGTCGTGTTCGGCCACGACCAGGTCGATCACATCGGTCACGGTAGCGCAGACAACCTGGTTCGCCACCTCGGGCTGGAAATGCAGCGGATCACCAGACTCGTACGCAAGCTCCACCGATGGGGCTACGAGGCGGTGCACGTAGTGACCGACCACGGCTTCATTCTCTTGGAGGAGTCGAAACTCCCGGATGAGATCGACTGCGACAAGGATTGGTGTCACGTGCGTAAAGAGCGCTTCGCACTGGTTCCCGCAACGGCTGACATCCCGCTCGCGAGTTTTCCGACCGTGTGGGATCCGTCGGTGCGCGTTGCGGTGCCACCGGGGCTCGCCTTTTTCAAAGCCGAGAAGTCGTTCTCCCACGGGGGGGCGGCGCTCCAAGAGCTGGTCATCCCGCACCTCGTCTCCAAGAGCCGGGCGCAGCAGGAGCAGCGGATTGGGGTGGAGGTGGTGCTGCCGGCCAACGAGCTTACCCGAACCGCAGTGAAGGTCATCCTGCACCCTGCTTCGACAACGATCTCCACACCAGGCCAGATGGAGCTGTTCACCGAGACGGGGCGCACGCTGGTCCTCGATGTGCGCCGGGCGACGGACCCATCGTGCACCGTGCTGGCGACACCGAAGGCCAAGGAGGTCCGCCTCGAGCCCGGCGACGCCGAGAAGAGCGTCACGCTCTTTTTCCACACGGCGAAGTCCTTTGAAAAAGGTGAGCTCCTCAAACTTGATATTCGTGATGTCGACACGGGCGAGCAATTTCCACCGGGTGGCATCAAGCTCTCGATCGGCAGAGATATGTAGTGAGGTATCTGATGAATGATGAACGCAACGTTCTGGATAATCTGGACCACCTCGCCAACGAGGCTTTCCCCGGCCTGGTCGTGCGCAAGGATCTGCTCCGGCGGATGCGCTCGGCCTTCGGCGTGCCCGCGTTCGTCATCGAGTTCTTGCTGGGCAAGTACTGCGCCTCCACCGACGAGGAGACGATCAACGAAGGCCTGGAGTTTGTTCGTGAGACGCTTGCCTCGAAATACGTCAAGCCCGACGAGCGCGAGGCGGTCAAGTCGGCGATCAAGCAGAACACGACGTACGAGGTTATCGATAAGATCAACGTCAAGTTGGTGGAAACCCACGACAAGTACTGGGGACGCCTCTCCAACCTCAACCTCGATTACTTGAACATGGAGGACTCCGACGTTCGAGCGCACGACCGTCTTCTGCTCGGTGGAATCTGGGCTGAGGTCTCGCTCCGCTACGACGACTCCTTTATCTTCAAGGGCCAGAACCGCCCTTTCTTTGTCGATGCCATCCGCCCCATTCAGCTCTCGAACCGAAACATCGACAGCTTCATCGAGGCGAGGCAGCGCTTCACGCGGGATGAGTGGCTCGATCTCCTGATGCGCTCGATGGGCTACGAGCCCGATCATCCCTACTACACCAAGCGCCGCAAGCTGCACTACATGCTGCGTATGATTCCCTTCGTCGAGAGGAACTTCAACTCGGTGGAACTCGGCCCCCGTGGCACCGGCAAGAGCTTTGTCTACCAGCAGATGAGCCCGTACTGTCACCTGGTCTCCGGCGGCCAGACCACTACGCCCCAGATGTTTGTAAACCTCACGACGGGGCAGCGAGGTCTCGTTTGTCTTTGGGATGTCGTTGCCTTCGACGAGGCCGCCGGCATCGGTTTCAGCGATAAGAGCGGCATCAATATCATGAAGGGCTACATGGAAGATGGTACCTTCAGCCGTGGGCGCGACATCATCAACGCCGAGGGGTCCATTGTATTCGTGGGAAATATCGACGGAGACATCGAGACGATTATAAGGACGTCGAACCTCTTCTATCCAATGCCCAAGGAGATGGATACGGCCTTCTACGACCGTATCCACGCCTACATCCCGGGCTGGGAGTTTCAGAAGACCTCCGACGCCGCCTACACGAGCCATTTCGGCCTCGTGACAGATTACTTGGCCGAGGTCTTCCGTGAATTGCGCAAAGGGAGCTTCGGCGACTACGCCGAACGGCATTTCCGCTTTGGTCGCCACTTGGGCGGCCGTGACCAGAATGCGGTGCGCAAGATCGTCTCTGGCTTGATCAAGTTGCTTCACCCGGACGGAAAGGTGACATGCGACGAGACCGAGGAGTACCTAGCCTACGCCATGGAGATGCGCCGCCGGGTCAAAGAACAGCTCAAGAAGATGGGAGGTCTCGAGTACTGGGACACGAGCTTCTCCTACGTCGACCGCGAATCCGGTCAGGAAACTTTCGTGCCGGTGCCCGAGTCCGGCGGTGGCACAATCATCGCCGAGGGTGGCCTCCCGCCGGGGAGCGTCTACACCGTCGGGACCGATGCCGGCGACAACCGCCTCGCGCTCTTCTTGCTGCAGACGCAAATGAACCGAGGCTCAGGCCGCATCATCCCGCTCGGTAACCTCTCGTCAAAGATGAGAGAGGCCATCAAGACCGCGGACGCGTACCTTAAAGCCAACCTCCGCAATCTTGGGATCAACCACGACCTCAAGGGCTACGACTTCAATATCCAGGCCATCAACCTCAACCAGGCCAAGGATGGTTCAGAGACCGCGGTGGCCTTCTTCGTCTCCCTGGTCTCGTCCATTCTCGGCAAGCCTGTTCAAGATCAGACGGTGGTTCTGGGCGAGATGAGTATCCAGGGGCTGCTGCTCAAGGTGACCTCACTGCCTGAGCGTATGCAACTGGCAGTCGAAGCCGGCGCCAAGCGCATCCTCATTCCAAGCGAAAACAAGCGAGATGTCGCCGACGTTCCCGACGCGATCCTTACCGCCATCCAGTGGCAATTCTACGACAGTCCGACTAAGGCGTCGGTCATGGCCTTGGGGATGGGTTGATTCCGTATGTGCTTGTTATACATGCGTCGTACAGCGTCCAATTTTAGAGGACCTGATACGCTAAGATCGTTGTGTGGTCTAATCGTGTTGGTCGGTATCAACGTTTGGTTGTGTTAAACTCGTAATTCTAACCCGGGTTCAACAGTTTTAAAATTAAGATTGTGTCCATCAACGGGTTACATCGACCACAGGGGCGGAGTTTATCCCTACACCCGGGAATTTTCCAGCGGCTGAGGATTACTACGCTTTTGATTTCATCTTTCTGAAGAAGCATGGCTGATAATGATAAGCAGGGGTGTTCCGCGCCCATTCATTTAAGAGTGTTTTCAGGTTGGTGATGTCCACTGCCTTGAATGCTTATTTTCGCTCTTCGACGGCGACTCAAAAAAGGCAATCCAAGGTGAGTTGATTATCAACGACGCTCGTGTAATTGCTGTTTTCCCGGGCTCCGTAGCTTGTGATCAATGTCAGCAAGACCAGCGAACGGGTCCCCGTCTGTTTTTTGAACATCTCTTTTTTGTGGCTCAATTCACGCTTGTAATCGGACGAGATCGCGAATTCGCTTTTCACGAATTTTATCTCGCAGAGGTTGATGGTCTTGTCTGCCCGGTCGATGACCAGATCGACCTGTGCACCGCGCTCATCGGCTTTTTTGTCGCCAGAATAACGCCAACCGGATTCCTTGGTGGCAATCCCGGAAATTCCCAGGAACTGTTTGATCTTCGATACATGCTTGAGGCAGAGGTTTTCGAAGGCGTATCCAGCCCACGCCGCCCAGGCTGGCCGCTCGCTCTGACGAAGCCAGAAGTTTTCATCGATAGCGCCCGAGGTATGCAGAGCCGCCGGTTCGATCCATTTCAAGTAGAAGAGCGAGTACTCATCATTCAGTCGATAAAAGCGTCCCCGGGATTTCTTGGCATAGAGTTGAGTTGAGGCGACAAAACCGGACTCCTCGAGTTCCCTCAGGAATAGGCTGGTGTCTCCGCCGCTCGGCAATCTGCATTTTTTGATGATTTCGAGCCTGGTCAATCCCTTGGGAGCTGACGCCAGGGCGCGCACGATTTTGATATGGTTCTGATGCTTGGCGAAGAGATATCCAAAGACCCGGCCGAACTCTTCGGTCAGGTACTTGCCGCTCGTAAAACAGAGCTGATTGATGATCTGCGAGGAAGAGAGCCCAGGCGTGACGAGGCTCAGATAGGCAGGTATACCGCCGAACGCCAGGTACAGTTCGACGATCTGCCGGTTTTCGAGAAAGATATTGCGTGAGTCCAAGTAGCACTTCGTTTCTTCGAGATCAAACGGTGCCAGCCGGATCGCTTCGGTGACCCTGTTGTGGAGCCCCCCTTTGCTGTTGATGACCTTCTCGATCATCCACGATGCTGCTGAACCGCAGATGATTATCAGCACATTGCCGTATCGACTCTTACTAAAATGCTTGTTCCACGCGTAATTCAGGGCAGACAGAAAGCCGGACTTGCCTGAATCGAGCCACGGGATCTCATCGAAGAAGAGGATGATCTTCTCTTCAGGCCGCGATCGCAGCAGGTCGTCCACAGCCTGAACCAGGAGCCGCATCGCTTCGTCCCAACTCTGCGGAATGATGTCTCTCTCGATCGTGGAGAAAGTACCGGTCAGCTCGATCCCAAACCTGGCCAGTTGAATCTCGCGTGGTGTGTCGATGGCGCCCACGGTTTCAAGGAGTGTTCCCTTGCTTTCGAAATACTCGGTGATCAGAAAGGTCTTGCCGACCCGTCGGCGCCCGTAGAGCGCGAGGAACTCTGGGCGTTCCGATCGAAGCAGTCGATTCAGAACGAGCTTTTCCGCTTCTCTGCCGACGATCGCCTTTTCCATGGTTGGTGCTCTCCGGTGCGCCAGGAAAGCCTGGCCAACCTAGCTGAATGAAAGGAATCAGCCATGTGAATTACCCATACGACATGTAGCCAATGGAGCGGTGGTCGGAGTAATCCGGATGCCGAAG
>Ga0190284_1000013_pt1 | contig 178681 bp, 130 predicted proteins | sample 48691812_MG_FD_161668 | JGI IMG/M metagenome (GOLD analysis project Ga0190284, IMG submission 161668) | Hydrothermal vent microbial mat bacterial communities from Southern Trench, Guaymas Basin, Mexico - 4869-18-1-2_MG | ecosystem: Environmental > Aquatic > Marine > Hydrothermal vents >... | reverse complement strand
GTGCATGCCTGCGGTGAAGTGCTTGGGTGCGCCGGATGCGGGAAATCCGCACGTCCGGTGCGATGAGGGGGGAGGAGCCTTCTGAAAAGGAAGGCCCTCTCCTACTCTACTGCACTTCGTGGTTGATACGATTTTGGATTGCACCACGAAGACCACGAAGGAACACGAAGATTGAAGAAAAGTGAAATATGCGTACTTTCACTATGACAAGCTTCGCAGCAGCTCTCAGGCGAACCTGTTAGTTTCTGGGGAATCTGGCGTCCGCGCCAGGACGGTGGCTTCTACCTGATCAGTCATGCTCGAATCCATCAAAGTTCGAATGAACGCCGAATAGTCAGCCTTCATCGGGAGTTCCAAGTCTCTCTTGATCCTCCTCCGTGCGGCGGTCACCTTTTCGCCGGTCTTAGGATTTTCGGATTCCTTTTCGTACGTCTCCCACTACAAGCCGATACCTCGTTTTTGCCATAGCGGCAGATCGTTGAAATTGACACCATGCTGAAAGAGGAGCTCGTTCTTGCCGGCAATGGACATACCTGTCAAGTGGGAGGTCGCTTGTTTGGCGTTGATTAGAAAGTCGATTTTCCTGAACCCTGAATTCCAGTAAAAATGATCGCTTCCATTTTACTGACCGTGCCTCGACATCGATTGACCATCGAACAGATTGCTACGGCACCGTATTACTGGGCGGGATCGCCAGTTTTTCCAGGAACTGACTCGGACATCGATCATGCGCTCCGCGCAATCGGCAGGCGTTTTGACGCCAGATCGTACCGCGCCACCCTCCCTCACCATCAGTGTTTGGATGCATCATTTCCATCGCCGATGACTGCCGTAGCTTCTTTGTCACCCATAATACGGTGCCGTATTTCAGGGGTTACCGCCGGCAGTGATCGGCGGCGACCTCGATCGCCAGGATCATGCTGCGCGGGTCGGCTTCACCGCGGCCGGCGATGTCAAACGCCGTGCCGTGGTCGGGCGAGGTGCGCACATAAGGCAGTCTCAGGGTGAGCGACACGGTGCCGAAGAAATCGCGCGTTTTGGCGGCGATGTGGCCCTGGTCGTGATAGAGCGCCACAACGCAGTCGAACTGTCCTTCGATGGCCGCATGAAAGACCGCATCGGCTGGAACCGGCCCGGTGACATTGAGGCCCTCAGCCTGCAGGGTGCGCACGGCCGGTTCGATCTCCTCGATCTCCTCGCGCCCCAGCAGCCCGCCTTCCCCGGCATGCGGATTGAGCGCGGCCACCGCAACGCGCGGCTTTGCAATGCCGATGCGGCCGAGCTCGACAACGAGCCGCCTGACGAAGAGCTCGATTCTTTGCCGTGTAACCGCTGCGACCGCCGCGGAGAGGGCGAGATGGCGCGTGAGGAAGGCGATGCGCAAGGGGCCCGTTACAAAGAGCGTGATCGGATCGGTGGCTCCCGTGAGCGCTGCGAGAGCTTCCGTATGACCCACCTGGGGACACCCGGCCAGGTGCAGGGCCTCCTTGTTCCACGGCGCGGTGACCAGGCCGTCGGCGCGGCCCGAGGTGATCAGATCGTGCGCGGTGCGCAGGCACTGATACGCCAGGCGTCCGCTCTCGGCCTGGAGCCGGCCCGGCTGGAGCGGCTCGCGTGGGTGGTAGGAGGGCTCGATCAGAACCTCCAGGGGCGGGGCCGGCAGGCCGCAACGCCTCGCCGTATCAGCGACAACCTTTCCCGAACCAACCAGTTGCAGCCGCATCGAGGAGGAAGACGTCATCCGGTGGTAGGCCTTGAGAGTAATCTCCGGGCCGATCCCGTTGGGATCTCCCAGGGTGGCGAGGATCGTGACCGGCTTGCCTGGTGCGCTCATGAAATCGATTCCTTTTGATCTGAATGCCGCCATTGCCTGTTGTTATGCCGAATAAGGTTATAGCTAGCCAGATGAAAGTGTGATAAAAAGATTCGGACCTATTTGAGTACCGCCTCTGTACGTAACTCTTTTGTAGGTCAATCTCGGAGCTGTGTCTTCATGCATCTCGCAGATCAATTGCTGTCGGCCAAAATCTATCTTCCCGCGGCAGCCGCTGCCGTGGCGGGGCTCAGCTATTGCGCCGCCCGGGTGCGGCGTGACGAGCGGCGGGACATGGAAGAGGGGGGCTTTCTCGGCGGCGCCGCCGGGAGCATACCGTTGATGGGGGTCATGGGGGCCTTTGTCTTCGCGGCGCAGATGGTCAATTTTCCTGTGCTTCCAGGGACCTCGGGCCACCTGGGCGGTGCCGTTCTGCTGGCCATCCTCTTCGGCCCCTTCCACGCATCGATCTTGATGGCCTCGATTCTCATCGTGCAGTGTCTCATTTTTCAGGATGGCGGTCTGCTGGCGCTGGGAGCCAACATCCTCAACATGGGGATCGTTCCCGCCTTCGTCGGCGCGGCGCTCTATCAGATGCTGGCCTTCAGGCGGCCCTTCGGTCGGGCCTTCCCCGGGCAGCAGGGCGCCGCATTCATGGCGGCCTGGCTCGGCGTGTTGAGCGGGGCCTTGCTCGTTCCGTTCCAAGTCGTTTATGCCGGTGTGACCAGCCTGCCGCTGGGAGGCTTTCTGGCCGTCATGATCGGTGTCCACGCGGTGATCGGTTTGGCCGAAGGCCTGATCACCGTGGCGGTGCTGAAATTCATAAAACAGCTCTACCCGCTACGCGCGATCGGTGAGCACCGCATGGGCGCCTCGGGTGCGGTGACCCTGCTGCTGGTCGTCGCGCTGCTCATCGGAGGCGGGCTCTCGATCTTTGCGTCCGGCGATCCCGATGGGCTGGAGAAAGCCGTGGCAATGAGCGGTCACGCCGGGCCTGAGCAGGCCGGCGAGGCGGACCCACAGCAAACGAAGGAACCTGCGCTGTCGTCGCCGCTCCCGGACTACACCGTTCCTGGCGTCGGGGGCGTGGTCTCCACTGCCCTGGCGGGTCTGACAGGTACTCTGGGGTGCTTCGCGATCGTGCTCCTGCTGAGTTATCTCACCGGAAGGGCGCGTTGAAGTTCCTCTTCGAGCATCTCAGCCAGTGCAGCTCTATCGTTCATTCCCTCGACGCCAGGGTCAAGGTAGCCGCCACCCTGATCTTCACCGTCGCCGTGGTCTCCGTCCCCAGCCATCACGTAGGGCATCTCTTTCTGTTTTTCGCCTGGCCGGCGGGAATGATCGCCGCCTCCCGTCTGCCGTTGAGCCCCTTTGTGTGGCGGGCGCTGGCGCTCTCGCCCTTCATCCTGCTCGTGGTGGTCTTCAATCCCTTCTTTGAGCAAGGGCGCGTGGTGGCCAGCATCCTCGGGCTGCCGGTGACCCTCGAGGGGCTCTTGACTTCGGCGGGGATCATGGTCAAGTTTTTCGCTACCATGGGGGTCATGCTCGTCCTGATGGCGACAACGCCCTTCCCTGCGCTGATCGGCGGAATCCGCGGGCTGGGCGTGCCGGCTTTTCTGACCCACCAGATCGCTTTTCTCTACCGCTACCTCTTCATCCTCCTGTCGCAGGTGCGGACCATGAAGAGGGCGCGCGATACACGTTCCTACGGGCGGCTGCCCGCGCGTGTGGCGATCAGGTCGGCTGCCTCGATCCTGGGTGTGCTCTTCGTGCGCACCCTCGAGACGGGGGAACGCGTCGAGCTCGCCATGGCGTTGCGCGGTTTCGATGGGACCCTGCGCGATCTCGAAACACGCCGGGCAGGTCCGGCCGATGGCCTGTTTCTCCTGTTGGCTGTGGCGTTTTGCGTTTTCTGCTGGTGGATGGCTCATGAACGGCTCGTCATCTGAAACGCTGGTCGAGATCGAGGGATATTCCTTCGCCTATCACACAGGTACGCCCGTGGTCCACGACCTGAACCTGGAGCTCGCACGGGGTGAGCGGCTGGCGCTCTTAGGTCCCAACGGCGCGGGAAAGTCGACCTTGCTGCTCGTTCTGGCCGGCTTTCTGCGCGGTCATGGTCGGATCGAGATCTTCGGTCGTCCTCTGCAGCGTGGAACGATCGCCGCGATCAGGAAGGGGCTGGGATTTCTTTTCCAGAATCCCGACGATCAGCTCTTCATGCCCACTGTGATCGACAACGTGGCCTTCGGACCGCTCAACCTTGGAATGGACACCAAAGCCGCGCGGGAGCGCAGTCTGGAAGTCCTGCGTTTCGTCGGGTTCCAGGAGAGCTCTTCACGGCTGGCTCATCACCTGAGCCTGGGGCAGAAGCGGCTCGTGGCTCTGGCCGCGATCCTGGCCACCGAGCCGGAGCTCCTGCTGCTCGACGAACCCTCGGCGTTCCTCGACCCTCGAGGGCGCGCCCGGCTGGCACGGGTGGTGCAAGAGCTGGATGTCTCGCTCGTGGTGGCCTCGCACGATCTGGAGTTCGTGCGGCATACCTGTACGACCGCGGTGGTGCTCGACCAGGGGCGTGTCGTGGCGCGCGGCCCGATCGGCGAGGTGCTCGACGACGACGAGCTGCTGGCCAAGGCCGGACTGAGAGCCGATTTCACGTGAGCTTGCTGTGATCGTTGGAAGGACATCAGATGGCCGCAGACAGGACATTCGACGTGATCGTTGTGGGAGCGGGGATCGCCGGCGCTGCCATGGCGGAGAACCTGACCGATCGCGGTGTGCGGCGCGTCGCGGTTCTGGAGAAGGAGAGTTCCTATTGCACAGGGGCCTCAGCGCGCTCCGCCGGCGGCGTACGCCAGCAGTTCGCCGAGGAGGCCAAGATACGCGCGGCCATGTACTCGATGGCCTGCTACGAGCGCTTTGCCGAGATCTACGGTGAGGATCCTGGGCTGAAGAAGCACGGCTACCTGGTCTTGGCGACGACGCGGGCGGGCGCCGCGGTGCTGAGACGCAACATGGCGCTCCAGAACCGGCTGGGACTCACGTCGCGCTTTTTGAGTCCTGACGAGGTGGGCGAGGTGGTCGCGCCCCTGAATACCTCCGATCTGCAGGGCGCCACCTTCTCTCTCGAAGACGGTTATCTCGATCCCCACGCTCTCGTGCAGGGATATATGAAGACCTTCCGGTCCCGTGGCGGTGTTTTCGAGCCCGATCGCAGGGTGGTTGGCTTCCTGATCGAACGGGGCAGGGTTTCGGGAGTGACGACGACGGGGGGGAACTATCGGGCGGGAGCGGTGGTGGTGGCCGCCGGACCGTTTAGCGGTGTGCTGCTCGAGCGCGCCGGAGTGCGACTGCCTCTCGAGCCCTGCCGGCGTCAGATATTTTGTTCAGGCGTCGTGTCCGGTGTGGAGCCTCACTGGCCGCTCGTCCTCGACCTGGACAGCTCCTTCTACTTTCGTCCCGAAACCGGCGGCGTGATCATGAGCCTGGCCGAGGTGGAGCCGATGTCTCCGCCGGCCGAGGGAAACGAGATCCCCCTGTGCCGGGATCATTTGGACGAGCTGGCACGCCGGGCCACGTGGCGCTGTCCGCTGCTGGCGGCCGCCGAGATCCGTAGCGGCTGGGCGGGGCTGCGCACGATCACGCCTGACGAACGGCCCCTCTTGGGGGCGGTCCCGGGACTGGAGGGGCTCTTCGTGGCGGCGGGATTCTCTGGTCATGGGGTCACGCTGGCACATTTTGGCGGCGAGGTCGTTTCTGCGGCGGTGGTGCACGAGGATCCACGTTGCGGTGATCCGGCGGCCTTTGATCCGGGACGGTTCGCTTAGGGATTTTTGGGGAATCGGTGATTTTTATGCCAAGAACGACAGGATATCCCTGTCGAATTTTCAGTATAGGCCCGGGATACTGCTCGAGAGCTTAGGTGTCCCATTCCGCGCGCCAACTTCTCAGATCGGGAAAGGAGGTCGATTCCATGCTTGTCCAGGGTATCCTCTGCTTCGTGATGATGCTGAGCTCTTCCAACGAGCTCGGCGAGCTCCCTCGGCTCCAGGGGGGGGTCCAGCGTTTCTCCAGCTTCGATCGTGACGAGGGAGACCAGGACTTTTTCCAGCTTACCGCCGGGGATTCCCTCGTGCTCGCCGACATCAAGGGGGCTGGGACCATCAAGCGGCTCTACATCAAGGTCGATTCCGACGATCCCAACCATCTGCGGACCATGCTGCTGCGCTTCTACTGGGACGACTCGCGCGATCCCTGCGTCGACTGCCCTCTGGGGGACTTTTTCGCCCTCGGCCACGGACGCTACAGCGAGATCAATTCGGCGGCGATGGTGACCGGTCACAAGCGCGGCCTCACATGTTACTTTCCGATGCCCTTCTGTAAACGGGCGCTCATGGTCCTGGTCAACGAGGGCGGCGGGATTGCCAACCGGGTGTTCTACCAGATCGATTACGTCCCGGGGGAGCCGGCCGAAGATGCCGGGTTGTTCCACGCTCACTATGCCCAGGGGCGCATGCTGCGCTCGAGCGGCAACTACCTCGTGCTGCATGCCAAGGGGCGCGGCAAGTACGTGGGAACTTTTGTGAGCGTGGTGCTCGGCGAGGACGGTTGGTTCTGGGAAGGGGACGAGCGCTTCTTCGTGGACGGCGAAGACACTTCCTCGATCAAGGGCACCGGTCTCGATGATTATTTCGGGGGTGCCTTCGGGTTCGGTCCGGGGTTGACGACACCCTATTTCGGGACTCCTCTCGCCGGAGACGCGGTCAAGGGCGGGGAATTTTCGGGATATCGTTTCCACATCCCCGACCCGATCACCTTCGACAAGGAGCTCATCGTTGCCATCGAGCATCGTGGACAGCGCTATCTCGACAAACGCCCGATGTACGACTGGGCCTCACGCCGCGACGACTATTACAGTGTGGCTTACTGGTATCAAACCCATCCTCACTACTCGTTCACCGCTATGCCTTACGTGGCCGACCGGATCTCGGGGGACCGGCTCTTCACCGTCGAGGGCGAGCAGATCGAGGTCATCGAGTCCTCCGGCGATCCTGTGCGCTACTCGGTCGTCGACGGCGAGACGGTGATGGTCTACAACGCCAACGAGGAGGGGGATTCGGTTACTCTGCGCTCCTACGTCACGGCCACGGGAACCTACGAGATCTCGGGCACGTTTTTGCGCTCACGGCAGTGCGGGCAGTACCAGCTCAGTGTGAACGACGCGCTGATCGGAGAGCTGAAGGACTTCTACAACGGCTCGGACGGTCAGGGGCGCTACTGCCGGCGGCTCGACGACAAGGTCTTTTTCGGACCGGTTCAACTGGCAGGGGGGCAGGTGATCCTGCGCTTCACCGCCCGGGGACAGAACGAGCTGGCCGAGGGATACCGCTTGGGAGTTGAATCGCTCGTGCTGCGACCGGTGCCGTAGGCTACTCACGACGTGGCCGTGACTCGGAACCGATCGTTCGTGGCTTTTGGAATCGATTTTGATTTCGATGCAATAGGTCGTTTCCGGTCCCTGGAAAAACTGGCCTCCGCGCCAGGCGGGCACATGAACTCTCAATCCGCCAGGGTCAGGATCTCGACCCGCTCGCCCACGTAGATCGTATGCTCGGCCTGGCTCAGGAAAGTTCCAGGGGGCTCGGCCAGAGGGGGATAGTCGTAGAGCATCCCACCACGCAGCATTTCGCGGAGCGTCTGATCCACATCCTCGCGCGCGAACCGATCGGTCAGATTGCGCCGGCCGAAGGGTAGCCCGTTGTAGTTGACGATCGCGTCGAAGATCTCCGAGTTCATCGTGCTCTTGAGTCTGAGACGCTTTTTGGCGCTGAAAATCTCGGCACGACCCTTGTTATGCACCACGCCGCGGCCGTCGGAGGCGAAGGGTTCGATGGCGACCACCATGCCGGAGCGCAGCGATCCTGCCCGGAAGTCGGGAACGTTGGGGATCTGGGGTGGACCGTGGACCTGATAGTGACCCACGGCGTGTCCTGTCAGGTTGGAGACCGGCTTGAATCCCATGGAGTTGATCGTCGACTGGATCGCGCGGCTGAGCTCGCGGATCGGCTGGCCCGGCCCGGCGAGCCGGATCGCGCTGTTCAGAGCCTGGCGCGAGGCCTCGACGAGCAGGGCGTGGCCGCCGAGATCCTTGCTGCCCGCATTGTCGCCCACGTAGCCGTCGATGTGGACGCCCACATCGAGCTTGGCGAGATCGCCGTCGCGGAAAACGAGGGGATCGTCCGGCCGTGCGCAGTAGTGAGCGGCGATGTTGTTGAGCGAGATCTGGGCCGGAAATGCGGGTTCACCACCGAGACGAGCGATCTCGGCTTCCACCGCGCAGGAAACCTCGAGGTGGGAAGCTCCCGGTTCGATGAGATCGAGCCCGAAGTGGAGCGCCTTCGCCGCGATCTCGCCGGCCTTTCTGAATTTGTCGAGTTCTTTAGGGATGTTCTGAGTCATTTGTCTCTCTGGGTTGTGTCTGCGAAGAGCGGGACGAGCGTCTCGAGATCCCGTTCCTCTGCTGGAAGCGGGGGTAATCGAGGTTTGAGGTTGTATTTTACCTTTTGGCTTCGAGTGTTAAACTCTTTACTTTAAGAGGTTTTTACGCCTGGTAGCGATCCTGGTTTCCATGGAGTTCGATGGAGGACGAAGAGATGGTCAAGATCGGAGTGATCCTTTCCGGCTGCGGCGTCATGGACGGCGCTGAAATCCATGAGTCGGTGATAACCCTGCTAGCCCTGGACAGAGCAGGAGCAGACGTGGTGTTCATGGCGCCCAACGAGAGCCAGATGCATGTGGTCAATCATCTCACCAACGAACCGGTCAGCGAGACGCGTAACGTGCTGGTCGAATCGGCACGCATCGCCCGCGGCGACGTGCGTGACATCGCCACGGTGCAGGCCTCTGAGGTGGACGGCGTGGTGGTTCCCGGTGGCTTCGGCGCGGCCAAGAACCTCTGCAACTTCGCCACCGCCGGCGCGGGCTGTGAAGCCCACCCCGACGTGGCCCGTTTACTCGAGGAAGTCCACGGCCAGGGCAAGCCGATCGGCGCGCTCTGCATCGCACCGGCTTTGATGGCGCGGGTCTTCGGTGATATCAAACCGACCCTCACGATCGGAAACGACGCCGGCACCGCGGCGGCGTTGACCTCGATGGGCGCGATGCATCAGGACTGCGCGGTCGGGGACTGCGTAGTCGATGAAGCCAACAAGATCGTCACCACACCGGCCTACATGCTGGCGCAATCGATCAAGGATGCCGCCGCAGGGATCGAGAAGCTCGTGACCGCGGTGGTCGAGATGGCGCGTTAGAGAACAGCGCGAGCTGGCAAACACCTCGCGCGCCGATCTGCGGCACGGCTGTGACGGGCTGTGGTCGAGATGTGCGAGGTACGTGCTCGAGGTGAGAGACCATGGACAACAGCGAGGTGGCCGCGCTGCTGGCCGAGACGGCGCTGCTCATGGAGCTGGCCGGATCCAACCCCTTCAAGATCCGTTCTTTCCGCAAGGCGGCCGATTTGATCTCCGCGCTGGAGGAACCGCTCGCGACGGTGCACGCCGAGGGGCGGCTTCAGAAGCTGCCCGGCGTGGGCAAGGGGATCGGTGGCGAGCTCGCCGGATTGCTCGAGAGCGGGAAGCTCGCCGTGCTGGAGGAACTGCGCGAGAAAGTCCCGCGCGGACTGCTCGAGATGACCAGGATCCGAGGGCTCGGCCCTGCAAAGGTCAAGAAGATCCACGAAACTCTCGGGATCTCGACCCTCGGCGAGCTCGAGTATGCCTGCCTGGAGAATCGGCTGATGACCCTCAAGGGTTTCGGCCAAAAAACACAGATATCGATCATGGAAGAACTGACCAGACTTCGGAGTTATGCTGGATTTTTTCATATCGACTATGCTCTGAAGGCTCTGGAAGCTTTTCTGGAACACCTGGAGGGGTGCCCCGGCGTGATCGAGGCCGTCATTTCCGGCGATCCGCGGCGTTATCTCGAAGTGGTCCGCGAGGGGATCCTCGTGGTCGGTTCGGAAGACCGCGACGGGGTGAGAAAGGCCTGCGACACCTTTGAGGGGATGGCTGAGGTGGTTGCGCAAGGTGAGCGGTCGATCCGCTGCCGACTGCGTGGCGGATTGCCGGTGGAGGTGATCGTCGCGGATCCGGACGAGCTGCCCTTCCTCCTGCTCGAGACCACCGGATCGAGCGCCCATCTCGAGGAGCTCGCGGCGCGGGCCGCGCAGAAGGGTGTCACCCTTGGAGATCGCAAGATGGCCGCCACGGGAGCTCGAAAGCGCGCCGCCGAGGCGGAGAAGTCGATCTACGAAACCCTCGATCTGGCTTACGTGCCACCCGAGCTGAGAGAGGGCGCGGGAGAGATCGAGGCCGCGGCGCGTGGGAAGCTCGTGGATCTCGTGGCAGCCGAGGATCTCAAAGGCATCCTCCACGTCCATACCGAGTGGAGCGACGGCCACGAGAGCATCGCCACCATGGCCGAAGCGGCTCGCGACCTGGGATATCAATTCCTGGGTATCACCGATCACAGCCGCACGGCATGGTACGCCAACGGCCTCTCCATCGAGAGGCTCCAGGAACAGGGCGCGGAGATCGCGCGCCTCAACGCGGAGTTCGAAGGATTCCGCATTTTGCATGGTGTAGAGTCGGACATCCTGCCCAGCGGTGATCTCGACTATCCACAAGAGGTTCTCGAGGAGCTCGATTTCGTGATCGCTTCGGTGCACAGCTCATTCCGCATGGATCGCGACACCATGACGGCGCGGCTGATCAAAGCCATGGAGCATCCCGCCACCAAGGTGCTGGGGCATCCCACGGGGCGGCTGCTCCTGGGACGCGAGGGGTATCCGCTCGACATGCAAGCTGTGCTCGAAGCCGCCGTCAGGCTCGGCGTGATGATCGAGATCAACGCTAATCCGTACCGGCTGGATATCGACTGGCGCCACTTGAGGCGCTGCCGCGAGCTCGAGATTCCGATCCTGATCAATCCCGATGCGCACCGTATCGAGGGCTTCGACGATGTGGCCTACGGGATCGGCATCGCCCGCAAGGGCGGGCTCGACGCATCCGCCGTGGCCAACACGCTGCCGGTGGAGGAGCTCCTGGCGCTGTGGCGGTGAGAGCGTGCAGCCCGCGAAATGGGACGCAAAGAGTTGGGTCCACTTCCAGATCTTGGCCATTGTATAGAAGTGATGGTGCTGTGGATGCAATACCAATGGTATCATCATTGACGCCAACTGACTAAAAAGGATGAGGCGACTATAGCGCAAGACGTTGCTTCCTCTTCCTTTGTTCTGAGTAATGGTTTTCAGCACCGTCCTACTCGGTCTCAACACCCAAATCGCCAAGCTCCTGATTATGCGCAGAGCTTTGCTCCTTTTCAGCGCATTGGTTATATCGCTGAGCCTCGCATTGGGCGCGTGGGGGTTGCTCCAAGATTCTGGAGCGCCAAAGGACGAGCTTGCCTGGCGCTGGGAGACTTGCGGAGGCTGCGCCTTCCAAGCGCTTTTCCTGATGCTGGCGATCATTCTAACACTAGTTTTATATCATGCTCTCGGTGTGAGGTTTTTAGAGCAATTGACTCTGATTTAGTATTAGTTGCAAGAAAGGTCATTCCTGCCGCTACGATGCATGATCAATCGAAATGATAGAATCTTGACCAAGAACAAAGGGACGCGGATAACTACGAAAATCGACACGAGTTTTTTTTCTCATTTCAGTAAATCGACTTCAGAGAGAAATGTCGAGACGACTCGGCCGTTACTGCTCTCCTCGATCCGAGCGGTATAAGTGAAGCAGCCAGTATATCCTCGGTACACTCTTTCGACTTGAGCCACATATTCGGTCTTTGGTAATGCTGTAAAGCTGAGAAGGATTTAATTTGAGCTGTATTGAGAAATAGTTGTCCTCTGACTGCCGTGTCTTTTGGTTTCTGAAGAAAAATAGGCAACACCCGCAGTATGGGGGCCTGCATCAATAATGTAAGAACTAAATCCATGTCCATCTAATCGAACTATATCAGCGTCGTCCGATTCTTCGAGAAAGGCTTTTCCTTGCTGACTCGCCTCTGGTATCTTGCGGCTTGAAAAAAAATCTAATACTAAGAAACCGACCGTGAAGATGGCTATCACGAAGGCAGCAACCACGACGGTATGCCAACTTTCTTGGACCATCGGGAACTTACCTCGGCCTTTGATACCCCATTCGGATTACCACGCCTTTTGGAAAAGTAACCTATACTGTTGAGACAGCGTTAAAGGTTTTTTTGAAAAAAGTCCCCCTCTCCTGCGTCAGGATCGTTGCTGAAAAGGAAAGAGTAGTGAGCAGCTGTGGTGGTTACTTCTTATATCGTTAACGTATTTTTCTTAAAATGGTTATCTACCACAGAGACCACAGAGCTCACAGAGGCGGTAATCGCAATCAATTTGATAGGTCAAAGGAGAGGAGCCTTTTTTTCGTGACACCGACCGGGCAGACCTCGTCTTCAACACCAGAGGATCATGGAGACTGTGTTGTGCGCTCACATCGTAGGCCGCACCGATCCTCCCTCGCCATCGCCACGGGTCCCTTCCTGCTCGGTCTCAACACTCAGATCGCCCAGCTCCTGATCCTGCGGGAGGCTTTGATCCTCTCCAGCGGGTCGGAGACATCGCTGAGCCTCGCGCTCGGTGCTTGGGCGCTGCTCAATGGCGCCGGCGCACTGGTGGGCGGTTTGGCCCGGCGCTGGGGGGCTCCCGTGGGGCGGGCCTTCGATGCGTTGCTCCTGCTGCTGCCGATCCTGCTGGCCCTCTCGCTCCATGGAGCACGCATCTCGCGCGGCCTAACCGACGTCCCCGGGGCCGAACACCTGCCGATTTCCACATTCCTGTTCCTCATACTCCTGTTTGTTGGTCCCGTGACGTTCATCGACGGCTTGCTCTTCGTCGGCGGGCTCCAGCGGTTTTTCGGACCCCGTGGCGCTGGTTCCGGCGGCAGTGATACCGGGAGAGGCTCTCGGGGCAGCAGCGGGCGAGGAGCCGCGTCGATGTACGGGCTGGAGTCGGCGGGTTCGCTCGCAGGTGGCGTGGTGTTCTCGTTCGTGCTCGTTTCGCTTTTCGATCCCTTCGCGGTCGTGGGGCTGCTCGTGTTGGCGAACGTAATTGCGCTGCACCGCGTAGCAGCCGACCACAGGGGCTGGCGGTGGGTTGTGCCGAGGGGGAGTCTTGCACTCCTCGGTCTGCTGCTCGTCGGCCTGGGCCCGTGGATCAACGGCCTCTCCGAGGAGGCCAGGTGGGAGCGACTCCAGCCCGGCATGGAGCTGATCACATCCCGCGAGACGCCTTATCAAAACCTGGCTATTCTGCGCCACCGCGACGAGAGCACCTTGTTCGGTAACGGCGGTGTGATCACCTCCCTGCGTCCACGTTCCACTGAGAGCTACGGCGAATGGGACAGGGCGGTCTTTCCGCATTTCGCCATGCTCCAGCATCGGGCGCCGCGCACGATCCTGCTCGTGGGAGGGGGGCTGCAGGGCTACTTGACAGACCTTCTAGTTCACGAGCCCGACAGGATCGATTGGGTGGAGTACGATGGCGCGATGATCGAGATGACCTGCGAGTTTCTCGTCGATGAGGAGCGGGCCTCGCTCGAAGACCTCCGCGTTGCGCATCACGTGGACGATGGCCGCCACTTCGTAGCCGGCGCGCCGCCCGAGACCTATGACCTGATCCTGCTCGATCTCCCCGATCCATCCAATGCCGCAGCCAACCGCTACTACACGCGGGAGTTCTTCCGTAGCTGCCGCCGGTGCCTCGCGGAAGGGGGTGTGGTGGTGTTCAATCTGAGTTGCCAATCGAGCTTCATCGGCCCGGAGATGATGAGGCGCAATGGCTCGATTTTCGGTGCCCTCGGTGAGGTGTTTCCGAACGTTCTGATCACGCCCGGCGAGATCTCGTATCTGGCGGCGGCGGCGTCCTCGGTGTCGCTGAGCGCGTCGGCCGAGGAGCTCATGAAACGTTACGAATCGCGAGGGATCGAGTCCGAACGCTTCTCGCCGTACGTCTTCTACACCTGGTTCCAGGAGCACGACGTGACCTGGATCAACGGTCTCTTCCAGGAGAAGCGCAACGATCCGGCTCTGGTACTGAACACCGACAACCGCCCTACGGCCTACTTCGAGGACTACCTCCTGTGGCGCCGCATTACCGGCGTCGCGGAGGAGGATACGGGCATTTGCGGCGTGCTGGATCGATGGCTCGCAGGGACCGGTGAGCGCGAACCGCCGCTCCTCTGGTTGCCGCTCGCGCTGCCCCTGGCCGGGCTGCTGCTCTTCTGCCTGGCCCTCGGGCTGCCCTCGAGCGCGCCGGAACGATTCGCCGCCCGCTCGCTCCTGTTGACCACCGCAGTGGCGGCGGGTTTCTGCGGTATCCTGCTGGAAGTGGCCGTGCTTCTGGCCTACCAGGCCGTGGCCGGACACCTTTACAGCCGGATGGGCATCCTGATCGCGGCCTACATGGCCGGGCTGGCTTTCGGCGCTCTGCTCCCTCGGCAACGCGCTTCCAGCCGCATTTTGTTCCTCTTTTCCTGCGTCGCCACCTTCCTCGGCGTGGGCGCAACCATTGCGCTGCTCTCCCAGCTCGGCGCGTCGGGTACGTCAGGCGAAGCGCTCGGCGCCTTCGTTGTGGCCACAATGGTGCTCGGGTGCGCCGGAGGACTGGTATTCCGGGGCGTCGCCGTGGCACTCGAACGCGACGGTCGCGCCCCGGGGGGCACGATCTACGCCCTGGACATTCTGGGAACCTGTGTCGGCGCGCTCCTTGCCGGGAGCGTGCTGATCCCTCTCATAGGCATTGTAGGGGCCCTGCTCCTGGCAGGTGGGATCAACGTGTTGCTGCCGCTCTTGTGCATCGCGGTACGTTCACGACCCAATCGAGGAAAAGCCCAGCACGCCGCCTGAGGCGGCATGCCCCGTTTTGTAGACTCTCAGCTTTCTCAGCTCCCTCTTTAATTGTCGCCCTTTATTAGGTATTCTTGGCAGTAAACCCTTTCGAGTTGCACGGATTCGACCGAGATGATGGACAAAGCGATGACTGTGGATGTGGCAACCTTGATCGACCGGCTGGGACTGGTCCCCGTCAACCGTGTCTACAACAAGCGGATCAGCGGAGTTTTCGTGTCGGACATGGTGAGCGACGTCATGAATGGAGCGGCGCCAGCCAATCTGTGGGTGACCGTTCAGACCCACAAGAACATTATCGCCGCCGCCAACCTGGTCGACGTATCCGCCATCATCATCACTCGCGGGAAGTCTGTGCCGAAGGAGACCCTCGAGATCGCGGATCGCGCGGAAATGACCCTCTTCACCACCTCGCTGGAAACGTACCCACTGGCGGTGAAGCTCTGCCAGGCCAACATCGGTGTCGACTAGTCGAGTTCTGGCGCGAATTTTTGAGAACTATCGATCGAAGTTGAACCTCGTTGTTTGAGAGATACAGCGTTTATGCCAGACCCAAACGGAGAAATACTGCTCTGCACCGACTACGAGGTTCGTGGGGGTGACTTCAACCGGGCCGGCGAGGTATCGACCGACATCAAGACGAGGCTGAAAACGATCGGCTTCGATGTGGAGTTGGTGAGGCGTGTGGCGATCGCATCTTTCGAGGCCGAGATGAACGTCATCATGTATGCCAAGGAAGCCTCGGTTCGGCTCGAGGTCAGTCCTGAAAAGATCCAGGTTGTCTATCGCGATGAGGGACCGGGAATACCCGACATAGACCTCGCCATGCAGGAGGGCTACTCTACAGCCACGCCCGAGATGAGACGTCTCGGGTTCGGCGCCGGCATGGGGCTACCCACGATGAAGCAAAACGCGACGCGAATCGAGATCGACTCTGAGGTTGAACGAGGCACCGTCGTCGGGCTCTTTTTCATGACGTCGGAATAGACCGTATGAAACCTCTCAAGAGGTATTGGCACGCCGTAAAGACGGTTCCAGAGAATTGCGACGGTTGTATGCAATGTCTGCGTACCTGTCCGACGCAAGCCATGCGGATTCGCGACAAGCAGCCGATCATTCTGGAAGACGTCTGCATCGACTGCGGCGCCTGCATTGCCTCCTGTCCACGCAAGGCGGTCGTACCCGACGTGGATTCCTTCAAGGTCGCCAGCCTTTTCAAATACAGGGTCGCCGTCCCTTCTCCGGTTCTCTACGCCCAGTTCGGACTCGATATTTCGGTGAGGGAAATCCATCTGGCCCTGAACGTGCTCGGATTCGACTACATCTACGACGTGTTCGCAGCCTGTCTTATCGAAGCCATGGCCATCGAGAAGCACCTCTCCAACTCGGGGGGCGCCAATCGAAAACCGCTCATCTCGGCGATGTGTCCCGCCGTCGTGCGGCTGATCCAGGTCAAGTACCCCTCCCTCGTGGGGAGCGTGCTGCCCTTCGAGCCGCCCCGCGAGCTCTCCGCCCGGGAAGCCAAGATCAAGATCGCCCACAAACACGGCGTGGAGATCGCCGATGTGGGCGCCTTTTACATCTCGCCCTGTCCGGCCAAGAGCGTCTCGATCCTCCAACCGGCCGAGAAAGAGCACTCTTTTCTCGATGGTGCCTATGCCATCTCGGACATCTACATCCCCCTGCACAAGGCGATCAAGAACCTGAAACCCGAGGCGATCGCCGCCTTTCCCCAGGAAGCCTGCGTTTTCGGCAGCGGCTGGGAGCGGACCGGTTTCATGAGCAGGTCGCTCAATGTGCGCAACTGGATCGCCGTATCGGGGCTGCCGCATGTGGTGAGCATCCTCGATCATCTCGAGGAGGGCAAGCTCGAAGGAGTGGCCTTCGTCGAGGCCAACGCGTGCATGGAGGGGTGCGTAGGGGGGGCGCTGTGTGTGGAGAATCTTTACGTCGCTCGCAGCAAAACCCTCATGATGGAGAGGGATCACGATCCGATCACGAAACCCGACGATAACTGGGTGGCGCAGCTCTACAACAACGGATACTTCTTCATGGAGAAAGAGCTCAAACCACGCCGCAGAAAGGGACCCGCGTCATCGATACCGGAGCGCATCCTGCGCATGAAGAGGAGGGACGAGCTGAGCCGCAAGCTTCCGGGGCTCGACTGCTGCGCCTGCGGATCTCCCTCGTGTCTGAGCTTCGCCGAAGACGTGATCGGTCAGCATACCGACCTGAAAAGCTGCCCGTTTTTGAGTGAGACGAACATCAAAATCGATGGCGATCACCGAACCCCCGAGAGCTGAGATCCGTCGTCGTCTGTCGCCTCGTCGTTCCCGTCGGATTCGGCTTTTTTGTGCGGCCGGGGAAAGCTTTCGAGGATGTTCTTGATCCGCATGCTGTTCGACAGGATCTCCTGCACGAACTTGCGGTTGGGGTCGGTCTTGTCCATGTTACACAGGACGTACTCGGTGAAGCCGAAGATGATCGAGAGCGGATTGGTGAGCTCGTGGATGAACCGTCCGAGATCGGCCAGGGTCGCGTCTGATCGATCGGCATGTCCTGCCGACGCTGACGAGGAGCGCTTCTCGGATTGGGTGATGTTGTGCACAAGCACCTTGAAGAGGGAGTTTTGCGTCTCTTCGCCTATGCTCATGAGGATCGTCGCCAGGTAGGTCTGGGACACGCTGTCACTCCCGCTGAGCTCGAAAGTCTTGTGTACCACCGGCTGTTGCGGTGTCCATTCGTGTGCCGACCGGCTGTCATGGATGACCTTCTGGACCTTGTCGATAATCCGGCTGCCAACGGGGGAATAATGGAGGGGATGTTTCCACAACAGGTTGCCGTCGAAGTCGAAGGTCAGAAAAAACAAACCTGGGCACTGGAAAAACTCCGCATAGTCGGAGACGCTCTTATCTTCGGTCGTCATGATCGGTACTTTCTTGGCTCTCGGATCGTCTTGCGTTCAGGGATAATAGTCTCATCGGCCTCGAAGCAGAGCGGTAACGCCTTTTTCTGGAGAGCGATTGAAATTAAGTAGAAGGACCGAATCAAGGGCGCCTGAAAAAAGTGCCCGCGAGTAGGCTGTTTCGGGATGGTCCCGCTACCAACACGGAACGGGAGACTGTCGCGATGAGGCTGCTGACCACGCTGCCGCTGCTCACATGTGCGGCAAGGCAGCGTCGTCCCACGCTAAGTATGGGTTGTCCTGAGGAGGAGTCCTTTTCTTCCCTGAACTCTTACGACAAGCGCGGATCTGCCGCGGTGACTCGCTGTGAGTGAGTCTGGCCGATGAACCGTGACTAGAACACAGTATCGAGGGCGCTGAGCAGGGATTGCGGAAAAATCCCCAGAATTAGGATACCGGCCACCGAGATCAAGGATACGGCAGCCAGCCAGGGACACTGCTCCATCTTGGGATAATCCTCCTCGGGGGAGGGATGGAGATACATGAACGCCACCACCCGCACATAGTAGTAGAGGGAGACCACGCTGAGGATCACTCCCGTCACGGCAAGCCAGATCAAGCCTACATCGACGGCTGCCTTGAAGAGGAAGAACTTGCCGAAAAAACCTGCCGTCGGCGGAATTCCGGTGAGGGTGAACATGAAGATGGCCATCGAGAGCGCCAGCACCGGATTGCGTACGGCGAGACCCTTGAAATCGGTGATCTCGTTGTATTCGCCCTTCTTTCCCACGAGAAAGACTACCACGGCAAAGGCGCCGAGGTTGGTAAAGGTGTACGCCAGGAGATAGAACAAAACCGCCTCGGCGGCGTCCGCGCTCGACGATACAGTGAGGGCCGCGACGCCGACGAGAATATAGCCGGCATGGGCGATCGACGAGTAGGCCAGCATGCGTTTGATGTTGGTCTGCGGCAGGGCGCCGAGGTTGCCCACGATCATCGTCGCGAAAGCGATGATGCTGATCGTTGACGTCACACTCGCCTCTCCGAAGACACCCGAGAGCCCGGAAAACATGCGAACCAGGGCGGCGAAGCCGGCCGCCTTGACCGCCGTGGCCATAAAGGCGGTGATCGGAGTGGGGGAGCCCTCGTAGACATCGGGGGCCCACATGTGGAACGGAACGGCGGCGATCTTGAAACCCAGGGCTACGATGAAGAGGCCCAGACCGGCTTTGAAAAGCAGCGAATCCTGCGCTCCCGCGGTGGCGGCTGCCACGATCTGACCGATCTCGGTGCTGCCTGTGGCACCGTAGAGCAGCGCCACGCCGTAGATCAGGATTCCCGAGGAGAAGGCGCCTAGGAGAAAGTATTTGATCCCCGCCTCGACCGACTGCTTGCGGCCGCGGAAGAAGGCCGCCAGCACATAGAGGGGGATCGACAGCAGCTCGAGACCCAGGAATAGCACCACCAGATCGTGGGCCTGGGCCATGACCATCATACCCATCACCGTGGTGAGCAGGAGCACGAAATACTCGGCCAGGAAGAGCCCGGCACGGCGCATGTAGGATTTGGAGAGCATGACAGCGAAGAGCGCGGCCACCAGAAAGATGGTGTTGAATCCGGTGCCCAGACGGTCGACCATGAGATGCCCGCCGAAAACGGGCGTTTGCTCAACATCCCAGAGCATCAGGTTCCTCACCAGGGCGTAGACGATCCCCAGCAGGGAGATCACGAAAGCAAAATTCTTGTCACGGCCGATGCGAAAGAGATCAACCGTCAAGACAAGCGCTGCCGTGATCGATACGGCGAGTAAAGGTTCCAGCAATCTAAGATCACCGGCTGTCATCCCAAAATCCGTCATGGTCGACATTCCCTCAGTCATGTCTCTATAGTCTGTAGAGCTATCGATCTATTTCAGTTCGTGCTGCTGATACTCTTGGGTGATGCGGATGGCGTCCTTGTACTTGAGGACGTTCTGCTCCACCGACACTTTCGTTTTGTCGAGGAAGAGCCCGGGGAAGAAGCCGATCACGAAGATCATCACCACTATCGGTAAAAGACAAAAGACCTCGCGTTTGTTGAGGTCCTTCATCTCCTTGTTTTCCGGTTTGTTGGTTGCGCCCATCAAGGTCCGCCGGATCATGGAGAGCATGTAGATCGCACCCAGGAGGATACCCAGGGCGGCGGGCACGGCGAAGCGCCAGTCCGCCTCGAAAACCCCCTGGACGATGAGGATCTCGCCGACGAAGCCGTTGAGACCGGGCAGTCCGATCGATGAGAGTGTGACCAGGAGCAGGGCTGCCGAGAACCAGGGTATGATCCGTCCCAGCCCGCCGAAATCGGAGATCATCCTCACATGCCGGCGGTCGTAGATCATACCCACGAGCAAAAAGAGCGCGCCCGTCGAGAGCCCGTGGTTGATGCTCTGGATGATGCTTCCCTGGACACCGCGCAGGTTCCACGCGAAGATGCCCAGCACGATGAATCCCATGTGGGAGATCGATGAGTAGGCTACCAGTTTCTTGAGATCTTCCTGTGCCCAGGCCAGGAAGGCGCCGTAGATAATTCCCACCGCCGCCAGCACCAGCATGAGCGGGCTGAACTGATCCACGGCCCAGGGGAAGAGGGGCAGGCAGAACCGGATCAGCCCGTACGATCCCAGCTTGAGCAGCACGCCGGCCAGCACCACCGATCCGCTTGTAGGCGCCTCGACGTGAGCGTCGGGCAGCCAGGTATGGAATGGAAAGAGCGGTATCTTGATGGCGAACGCCAGAGCGAAGGCGGCGAAGAGCCACATCTGGGCGTTTTCCGGGATGGTAACGTTGTCCAGGATGGCGAAGAGGCTCGCCGAGGGCGCTCCCATCTGGTCGCGAGCCTGCAGGATGAGGTAGATGATCGCCACCAGCATGAGCAGGGAACCCACCAGGGTGTAGAGGAAGAACTTGATGGCGGCATAAAACCGCCGCGGTCCCCCCCAGATCCCCACGATGAAGTAGAGCGGGATCAGCGTGAGCTCCCAAAAGATGTAGAACAGGAAGAGGTCGCTCGTCACGAAGACACCGATCATGCCGGTCTCCATGAGGAGATAGAGGATATTGAACTCCTTGACCCGCTCCTTGATGTGGCTGTATGAGGAGAGCAGCACCAGCGGCGAGATGAAGGTGGTGAGCAGCAGGAGCAGCAGGCTGATGCCGTCGATCCCCAGCCGGTAGCTGATCCCCAGCGCCGGAATCCAGCTCAGCGTCTCGTTGAACTGCATGTCTCCCTTGGTTGCGTCGTAGAGGAAGAAGAGCGGCAGGGAGATGACCAAGGTCAAGATGGAAACAGAAAGAGACGCCTGGCGGATCGCAGATTCTCGCTTTCCAGGGATAAAGGCGACGAGCACCGCCCCGAGCAAGGGGAGGAAGGTCGCGAGACTCAGAACTGGAATGCCTGTCAGATCCATCTAACGAGCTCCTTCTATCGTGATACTTATCTCAGCGTCGATTTCTTATCAGCTTCTTCTCGGTGTCGCGCACGGCTCTCGATCTCCCGGCGCTCGCGCTCCAGGTGCTACGATTCTCAGGTCAGCATGGCCCAGAGAGCGAGGACCGTTCCCAGCACGATCCAGAACGCGTAGGACCGCACCACACCGGTATGGAAGATCCTCACGATGATGCCCAGCGCGTTGACGGTCCCGCCGGTGAAGTTCACGAGGCCGTCGATGACGATCAGATCTCCCCGTCCGAAAAAGTTGGCTGCCTTTTTGAGGGGCCTGATGATGAGCGTCGCGTACGCCTCGTCCACGTAAAACTTGTTCGCCACGATGCGGTGCAGGGCTGCATAACCCCGGGCCAGCTTCGCAGGTCGTTCCATGCCTCGGCCGTAAATACGCCACGCCAGGATGAATCCGGTGAAAACCACTGCCAGCGAGATGCCCATGAGCAGGAATTCCTGGCTGTGGCTGTGGGCTTCATGACCGTGTCCACCGAGCTGGTGATGAGCCGACGCGAAAACCGGCGCCAGGAAGTCACCCATCACGTTGTGCACGCCGAACGCTGCCGGAATGCCCAGGGCGCCGCCGACCAGCGACAACCCCGCCAGGATCCAGAGCGGTAGGCTCATCGACTTCGGCGGCGGATGGATCTTGGCCACCTTCTCGGGCGCCATGCGGCTCGAGCCCAGGAAGGTGAGATGCACGAGCCGGAAGGTGTAGAAGGCCGTGAGGCCCGCGGCGAGCACACCGAACCCCCAGATGATGTAATCGCCGTTCACGAAGGTGGAAAAGAGGATCTCATCCTTGGAGAAGAATCCTGCGAAAGGGATCACCCCCGAGAGGGCCAGCGAGCCGGCCGCAAAAACGATGAACACCCCGGGAAGCTTTTTCTTGAGGGCGCCCATCTTGACGATGTCCTGTTCGCCATGGAGCGCGTGGATCACGGCTCCCGATCCCAGGAAGAGCAGGGCCTTGAAGAAGGCGTGGGTCGTCACGTGGAAGGCCCCGGCGGCGAATGCGCCCACCCCGCAGGCCATGAACATGTATCCGAGCTGGCTGACCGTCGAGTAAGCCAGGACCTTTTTGATGTCCCGCTGCAGGAGTCCGATGATGCCGGCGAAGAGCGCCGTGGCGCAGCCCACGATGGCGACGACCTCGAGCGCCACGGGGCTCATGGCGAAGAGCGGACTCATGCGGCAGACCATGTAGATGCCCGCCGTGACCATGGTGGCCGCGTGGATCAGCGCGGAGACCGGTGTGGGACCGGCCATGGCGTCGGGCAGCCAGACATAGAGCGGAATCTGGGCCGATTTGCCGGTGGCACCGGTGAAGAAGAGCAGCGCGATGCAGGTAATCGCCACCGTGCCGGGGAACAGATCGGGGTTCTCTAGATTATGGAAGAGCTCGGGAAAGGCGATGCTGCCGAAGGCCTGAAAGGTCCAGACAGTGGCCAGGACGAAACCCACGTCTCCAATCCGGTTGACGATGAAGGCCTTCTGCCCGGCGGCGGCGCAGAACTCCTTGTCGAAGAAGTACGAGATCAACAGATAGGAGCAGAGCCCGACCCCCTCCCATCCGAGGAAGAGCAGCAGGAGGTTGTCGCCCATGACGAGCATCAGCATGGAGAAGATGAAGAGGTTGAGATAAGAGAAATAGCGCGCCCGCGAGTACTCCTCCTCGTGTGCCATGTAGCCCACGGAGTAGATGTGGATCAACAGCCCCACGCCGGTCACGATCAGGACCCAGGTCATGGAGAGCGGATCGAGCAGGAATCCGAAGGGCGCATGGAAGGTGCCCACTTCGATCCAGTCGTAGACGGTCCATTGGAGGGCGCGTACGCCATGCTCGTCCGGCTCCAACCCGAGGAGGTGAAAGAAGGCGATCACCGAGAGCAGGAAGGAGACGGACACCGTCGCGCAAGCCACCAGACCGGGTTTGACACCGTGAAGCCGCTTCCAGAAGAGGCCGTTGACAGCGGCGCCGATCAAGGGGACCAAGGGGATGAGGGTGTACAGGTACTCGTTCACGATCAGCCTTTCATGTGATCAAACTCGTCGGCGTTCAACGTGCCCTTCAGCCTGAAGATGGAGATGACGATGGCCAGTCCCACGGCGGCTTCAGCAGCCGCCACGGTGATGATCAACAGCGCGTAGATCGTGCCGTCGTCCAGCCCGTGATGGCGTGCGAAGGCCACGATCGTCAGGTTGACGGCGTTGAGCATGAGCTCCACCGACATGAACATGACGATCACGTTGCGCCGGTAGAGGAAGCAGGCCACACCGAGGCCGAAGAGCAGAGCACTCAGAACCAAACAGTGATTCAGGGGCACATCCATTTACTTCACCCCCTTTTTCTTGGACAGAACCACGGCACCGATGAGAGCTGCCAACAGGATGACCGAGGCCGCCTCAAAGGGGAAGATGTACCTGGTGAAGAGCGCCAGGCCCGCGGCGGTCCCCGATCCCGGCAGAGCCTGTTCGTCGGCGACGACGGCTGCCTCGCTCGGAGCGGGCAGATCCACGCCTGACAGGACCACCGCCCAGATCACGGTGAAGATCAGCACGAGGAACGGTACCGGCAGGCGCGCCGGCATGAATCCTCGGTCGAAAAACTTCTCCTGATTCACGAGCAGCACCACGTAGAGGAAGAGCACCATGATCGCGCCGGCATAAACCAGGACCTGGATGGCGGCCAGGAACTCGGCGCCCAGCGTGAGATACACCCCGGCCAGAGCCAGCATGGTCAACACCAGGCTCATCGCCGATGCCACCGGATTTCTCGCGAGCAGAAGTCCGACTCCCCCCAGGAGAGCCAACGCGGCCAGAATGTAGAAAGCGATTATTACCATCGGTCAAAAGCTTTCCGTATGTAGTCCAATCGATCCTTCACGTCGTCTTCGGAGACGAGCAGCTTTTTGAGATCGAAAATCAGATCCTGCCGGTCGGTGGCGGCGAACTCGAACTCATGCGACATGACGATCGCCTCCTTGGGACAGGCCTCTTCGCAGAAACCGCACATGATGCAGCGGCTGGTGTCGACCTCGAAGATCTGGGGCGCCCTCTCGATGGGATCTTCGATCTCGCATCCCACGATATAGATCGCCCTCGGGGGGCAGGCCGCCTCGCAGAGACCGCAAGCCACGCAACGCGGTTTGCCGTCGTCCCTTTTGACCAGCACAGGATGGCCCTTTATCTCGGCGAAGGGCTCGAGCTTCTCCTCGGGATAGAGACGGGTCACCTTTTTGCGGAAGAAGAGCGTGAAGGTGAGCCAGAGCCCCTTCAGCAAGGGCCAGAAGAAAAGCTTCTCCCAGAAACTGAGTTGTTGCTCTTTGACAAGCACCACTTTGTCTTAACACCTCTCTATCTATGTTCTGACGGGGATCGTTGATCCCTATCGTTGTGGATTAAAACACTCCCGCTGCGACCAGCGCGGCGGTGATGAGAACATTCAGCAAACCGAGAGGAAGCAGGACCTTCCATCCCAGATTCATGAGCTGATCGTACCGCAGCCGGGGCAGCGTCCAACGCACCTGGATGAAGAAGAGCAGGAAGAGCCCCACCTTGGCGGCGAAACCGGCCATCTGTAGCAGCGCCAGAGTCCAGCCCTCGACGCCCAGCGAAGCCAGGCCCGGTACGTGCCAGCCGCCGAAGAAGAGCGCCACCATGAGCGAGGCACCGGCCACCATGGCCACATACTCGCCCATGAAAAAGAAGGCAAACTTCATCGATGAGTATTCGGTGTGATAACCGGAGACGAGCTCCGATTCGGCTTCGGGCAGATCAAAAGGCAGCCGGTTGGTCTCGGCGAAAACCGCGATAAGAAAGAGCACGAAGCCGAGGGGCTGTTTGAAGACGTTCCAGTGCAGAAAACCGTCGGTCTGGCCGAGAACCACCTCGCGCAGCGAAAAAGATTCGCCCAGCAGGAGCACGGCCACGATCGCCAGACCCAAGGTCAGCTCGTAGGAAATCATCTGCGCCGTGGAGCGCAGCCCGCCCATGAGCGAGTATTTCGATCCGGACGACCACCCGGCGATCGCCAACCCGTAGATCGAGAGCGAAGAGATCGCCAGCAGGAAGAGCACACCGATGTTGGCGTCGCAGATGATCAAGCGGATCGTCTCGCCTGCCACGGTCACACTGTCACCGAAGGGGATCACGGCCATCACCAAAAATGAGGGCGCCATCGCCAGGATCGGTGCCATCAGGAAGAACAAACGATCCGCCTCCCTGGGGATGATGTCCTCTTTGAACATGAGCTTGGTCAGGTCGGCCACCGGCTGAAAGAGCCCCTGGGGGCCGACGCGGTTGGGACCGTAGCGCAGTTGGATGAAGGCCGACACTCGCCGCTCGAGGTAGACGAGAATCGCCACCGACGTGAGACAGGCGCCGAAGACAACGAGCACCTTGACGATCGCGGCGATGATCTGAACACTGCTCATGATTCACCTCCATCCTCGTCGAGAAGCAGGATGCCCTGACTGCCGATATCGGCGTAGGTCAGGCCCTGAAAACCGTCCAGTCGGGAGGTGATGGTGTTGAAGACCTCCGCCGTATCGTCGGGCAGGTTCTGGATGCCCAACTGGCGGCCCAGCCGAACGAGCGTGACGAGATCGGGTAGAATGGCAGGGCTGGGGGGCGCGGCGGCTGGAAAGAACCGCTGGATGCGTCCCTGGAAATTGATGTAAGTGCCTTCCTTCTCGACCCATGTGCGTCCAGGGATGGCCGCGTGCGCCGCCCTGGCGGTTTCGTTGTCTACATGCCCCAGGTAGACCATCAGCTCCAACCGGGAGACCAGCTCGGAGGAGAGCGTGAGCCCCGGATCGGTGAGCACCAGGGCTTTGACATCACCGCCGGTGAGCAGGTCCATCATCTCCTGGGTTGTGATCAGCGGGATGCCGAGCTCCTTGCAGAATCTGACGTTGGCGCCCCGTTCGCCGGTGCGCAGGATGCCATCGGGCTTCTCGACTTCCGGCTTCAAAGCCACGATGCGGTCCTTGGCAAGGGCGTCGAAGATCTCCTTGGTGACGAAGATCTCCTCACTCGAACGCTGGACGGAGGTCACCACCAGAATGCCGCCTTCGAGCGCTTTGAGCCTGGCGGCAACATCGCCGAGAACCGCGTCCAGAGTCGTCTCACGGCCCTCGGCCAGCGCCGTCTGTAGACGCTCCACGCGATCCACTTCGAGCGGCCGGAAGCGGCCCTCGTTGCAGATGTAGTGGCCGTGAACCGCCTCGTTGAAACGCGGCACGATGCGCAGCACTTCGCGGTGTCCTTTGCGCACGTCCACCGAGATGTTGCAGCCGCGGCTGCAGTAGGGGCAGATCGATGGGGTGGACGCCAGGTTCCAGACCCGACATTGGAAGCGGAACTCATCCAGGGTCAAGGCTCCCACTGGGCAGATATCGGCGAGGTTGCCGGTGTACTCAGAGTCGAGCTTGTGCCCGGGAAAGGTGGCGATGTAGGAGTGGTCGCCGCGGCTGGCCACGGTGAGCTGCGGCGCCTTGGCGAACTCGGTCATGAAGCGCTCGCAACGCGTGCAGAGGATGCACCGCTCTGAATCGAAGACGATGTGGCCACCGAGGGGCGTCTTCTTCATGCCCTTGCGGCGCATCTCCTCGAATCGGCTGTCTGTGAAACCGTGTTCGTAGGAATAGTTCTGCAGCGGGCATTCACCCGCCTTGTCGCAGATCGGGCAGTCGAGGGGATGATCCGCCAGCAGGAACTCCAGCACACCCGCCCGGGCACGTACGGCCCCGTCGGAATGGGTCTGGACCTGCATGCCCTCGCTGACCTCGGTGCGGCAGGAAACGCCCAGAAAGCGCCGCTCGCCGGCGATGAACTCGACCTGGCACATGCGGCACGACCCCACCAGCGAGAGGCTGGGGTGGTAGCAGAAGTGGGGGATCTCGATCCCGATCGTACGGGCCGCCTCGAGAACCGTGGTGCCTTTGGGCACCTCCACGTCCGAATCGTTGATTTTGAGTTTGACCATATTGTTCATGAGGCCGCCTCCGAGGGGAGGTGCTGCGGACGGTTGATGTGAGCCAGAAAATCCTCTTCGAAGTGCTTCAGGGCCGAGAGCACCGGCGCCGAGATGGCATCGGGGAAGACACAGATCGTCTTGCCCCGGTCGCTGAGGTTCGCGATCTCGCGCAACTGGTCCAGGTCGCCGGGGAGGCCGCGGCCTTCGAGGATCCGCTTCACGATCCGATGGCTCCAGGCGCAGCCTTCTCGGCATGGCGCGCATTGGCCGCAGGTCTCGTGGCGATAGAAAGATGTCAGGATCTCGAGCGCTTCGACGATGTCGGTGCTCTCGTCCATGACGATCAGCCCGCCGGTGCCCAGCATCGAGCCCACCTTCATCAGCGAGCCGTGATCCATCGGCGTGTCGATCATCTCCGCCGGCAGGAATCCGGTGGACACACCGCCGGGGATGAAGGCCTTGAGCTTGCGCTGCTTCCACACACCGCCCGAGTGCTCCTCGATCAGCTCGCGCGCCGTGACACCCAGGGGCAGCTCGAACACGCCTGGTGCGTTGACGTGCCCGGAGACCTGGTAGAGCAGGTTGCCCGGCGACTCTGCGGTACCGATCGACTTGTACCATTCGGCACCCTTCTCGAGGATAGAGGGCAGGTTGCAGATGGTTTCCACGTTGTTCACGGCCGTCGGCTTCTGCCACAAGCCGGCGATGGCTGGAAAAGGGGGTTTCGGGCGTGGATGACCGCGATATCCCTCGAGCGACTCCATCAGCGAAGTCTCCTCGCCGCAGATATAGGCGCCCGCCCCGCGGTGCAGGTGCACGCGCACGGTGACGTCCGTTCCGAAAATGCCCGTCCCCAGGTAACCGGCCGCCTCGGCTTCGGCGATCGCCCGGGCAAGGACCCGGTAGCTCTCGAGATATTCGCCGCGGATGTAGACGTAGGCATCTTCCGAAGAAATGGCGTAGCAGGCCAGGATGATCCCTTCCAGCAAGAGATGCGGGTCCTCGTTCATGAGGATCCGGTCCTTGCAGGTCCCCGGTTCGCCTTCGTCGGCGTTGACCGCCAGGTAGCGGGGACCCTCGAAGTCCTTCGGCATGAAGGTCCACTTGCGTCCCGTGGGAAACCCGGCACCGCCTCGCCCACGGAGCCCGGAGTCGAGGACGATCTGGGTGACCTCGGCAGGCTGTTTTTGCTTGAGAACCCTCTCGGCCGTCTGATAGGCGCCGTGCTTACAGATGGTGGCGAGGCTGGCAGAGTTCTCCACGTCGATTCGGGCTGTCAGGTACTTCTCTGACACGACAGGTCGTTCTCCATTAGGGTCACTCATCGGCTTGCAGCGCTTTGGCCTTCTGCCGGTACGATTCCAAGATCTTGTCCGCCTCGTCGGGGGTGACGCGGAAGTAGTACTCGCTGTCGACTTCGAGGACCGGAGCCTCGGTGCAGGCGCCGAGGCATTCCACCTCGCCAAGCGTGAAGAATCCATCCTCGGTGGTCTGACCCACCTCGATCCCCAGCGCGGTTTCCAGATGCGCACGCAGCTCCCGGCTCCCCGTGAGGTGGCAGGAGAGGTTTTTGCACACGTTGATGTGATGCTTGCCTTCCTTCTCGCGGCGGAACATGGTGTAGAAGGTCATGGTCCCGAATAGCTCGGCCGGCGGCAGATCGAGGATCTCGCCGAGCCGGATCAAGGACGCGTCGGAGACGAAGCCGAAAGCGTCCTGGACCAGAATGAGGGCCGGAATGACCGTGGCGTGCGGATCGGGATAGTGATCCTTGAGCGCGTTGATTTCCGCTGTCAGTTCCTCAGTAAAAGCTTGCCCGTCTGTGCTGCTCATGATCTATCTGTCCACCTCTCCCATCACGAAATCGAGCGAGCCGATGATGGCCGTCATGTCGGCCAGCAGGCGTCCTTCGGCCATCACGGGTAGCGCCTGGAGATTGGTGAAGGAGGGGGATCGGATGCGCATGCGATAGGCGCTGGTGTCGCCGCGGGCATCGATATAGAACCCCAGCTCGCCCTTCGGAACCTCGGTCCCAACGTAGACCTCGCCTGGCGGAACGCGCAGGTCGGTCACGATCTTGAACTGGTGGATGAGCTCCTCCATGCCGCTGTAGACCTTGCTCTTCGGGGGCAGGATGTACTTGCGGGCCTCGTCGGTGAAGAGCGGCCCGTCAGGCAGCTTTGCGCAGGCCTGCTGGAGGATCCTGACGCTCTGGCGCATCTCTTCGAGGCGTACCAGGTAGCGGTCGTAGGCATCACCCTGTCTGCCGATGGCGACCTCGAAATCGAGCTCATCATACACCAGGTAGGGCACGTTCTTGCGCAGATCGTACGGTTCGCCCGAGCCGCGCAGATTGGGGCCGGTGAGGCCTAGATCGATGGCGTCTTCCTTCGAGATCACCGCCACGTCCCGCGTCCGCGTCCACCAGATCCGGTTCTTGGTCAACAGGCGTTCGCATTCGTCGAGGGTCGCGGGGAAGGTCTTCGTGAAGGACTTGATCTGCTCGATCGTGTCGGGCCGGATGTCTCCGGCCAGCCCACCGAAACGGACGAACATGTTGTTCATACGCAGGCCCGAGAACTGATCGAAGATGTCGTAGAGCTTCTCGCGTTCCTCGAAAGTCAGGAAGTAGATCGTGATCGCTCCCAGGTCGATCGCCGAAGTGCCCAACCAGATCAGGTGCGAGGCGATGCGCGAGAGCTCGCAGATGATCACCCTGAGGTACTGGCAGCGCTCGGTGAGACCGATGTCGAGCAGTTTCTCGACGGCCAGGGCGTACCCGATGTTGTTGGCCATGGAGGAGAGGTAGTCGAGCCGGTCGGTGAAGACGATGAACTGGTTGTAGGTGAGATGCTCGCCATGTTTTTCTTTGCCGCGGTGCAAAAATCCCACCACCGGCTCGGCCCGGATGATCCTCTCCCCCTCGAGGGTCAGGATGATCTGGAGCACACCGTGGGTCGCCGGGTGCTGGGGACCCATGTAGAGGGTGGTCCGCTCGGCTCCATATTCGCCTGCCATGCCGATTTCGTTGGTTTCTTCCATAGACGTCATGGGCTCTCGGGCCCTTCCTCTTTGCGCTTTTGATGCATCGAACCGATGCTCTCGTCGGGGAACCGATCCTTGAAGAGCCGCTCGGGTTCGATCCCTTCGAGAGGGAAATTCTTGCGCAGTGGATAGTACTCGTATTCGAGGGGCATGAGGATCCGCTTCAGGTCGGGATGACCGGCGAATGTGATCCCCATCATGTCGTAGGCTTCCCGCTCGTGCCAGTTTGCGGTGCCGTAGACACTCGTTACCGACGGCACCTCGTGCTTCTCGCCCTGAGCGAATACGCGGATCCTGACGAGCTCTCCCGTCTCGAGACAGCTCAGGTGATAGATCACATCGAATCGCGGTTCCTTGGGGTATTCGTCCACGGCGAAGACATCGGTGAGCATGAGGAAACGGGCGCCGGGGCCCGCTTTCAAAGACTTCATGAGGGGGAGCACGTCGGCGGCAGGCACCCTGGCGGTGGGAATACCGTCTTTCCCGGTGGAGAGGATCTTGCCACTAGCGGCCCCAATCCTCTCTTCAAAGTTCTCCGGAAGCTCTGTCTTGCTCATAACTCTCACAAATCGGAGTGATTAAGGTTTCAGTTTCTCGGTTGTGATCTTCTTCTGGAGCTTGATGATGGCGTCGAGCACGGCGTCGGGGCGGGGCGGGCATCCCGGAACGTAGAGGTCCACGGGAACGATCGAATCAACCCCTTGAACCACGGCGTAATTACGGTAGAGCCCTCCCGACGAGGCGCAGACGCCCATGGAGATCACCCACTTGGGATCGGGCATCTGTTCGTAGATCTGACGAACGATGGGCGCCATCTTCCAGGTGACGGTTCCGGCGACGATCATCACATCGCTCTGCCGCGGTGAAAATCGGAAGACTTCGGCGCCGAAGCGGGCGATGTCGAAGCGCGGTCCCGCCATGGCCATCATCTCGATGGCGCAGCAGGAAAGTCCCATCGGCATCGGCCAGAGCGAACTCTTGCGGGCCCAGTTGACCAGCTTCTCGAGAGGTGCGACGATCACGCCGGGCAGATTGCGTTCTAATCCCATTCCAGAGCTCCCTTCCGCCAGACATATGCCAGCCCCAGGCCCAGAATGGCGATGAAGATGAACATCTCAACGAGGCCGAAGGTCCCCAGCGCTCGCAGGTTGATCGCCCAGGGGAAGAGGAAAACGACTTCGATGTCGAAAAGCAGGAATATGACCGCTGTGACGTAGAATCCCAGTGAGAAGCGTCTGCGCGCCGAGTGCTTCGGAATCATACCGCACTCGTAGGGAGACATCTTCTCGCGGTGATCGACGCCGCGGCCGAGAAGCCGTGAAGTGATCATAATAAAAGCCGCGAACCCTAGGACTACGGCCATGAGAATGAGAACTGGAAAATAGTGGTTCAGTATATCGTTTTCTGCCATCCTGTTTATATCCTGGGATGAGTGTAATCGCCGGGAAAACGATCGATTATTGGGAGACAAAGAGAGGATGCCAAATATCGGATCAATCCCGAGGAAGCTGTGGCCCGAGGAAGCTGTGGGATTGGTAAATACCACATTCATTTCGACGATGAATCAAGAATCTCAGCTTATACCTGGAGCCTCTGTTAGAGTCAACAAGATCTTCCACTTTCCGCCGAATTCCGTCAAATAAGTAAACCCTCTGCTCATCGCCGAGTTTTCGTCTTTTTACGCCAACGAAAGATTCGTGCTGCGTATCAGAGTTGAAGGTGGAGTGGATCGATCGATCGACAGAAGTTTGGTACTCCGAACTTGCACATTGATATCAATCGAGATCGATCGATAGGATCGGCCGGGAGCGCATGCCCGCGAGGTGAAATTAAGGAGACGAGGGACCATGAGCCGAGGTGAAAAGTTATTTCTGGCGGCAGCCCTGATTGTCATGGCGATGGCGATTTTTTTCTGTGTGGTGCTCTTCGATTTCGGCGCCGAGGAGACCGCGGAGAGCCTGGCATCCTCAGGTGCGGAGACCCTTGATCTCCGATCGAGAGAGTTGCTGAGCGAACCGCAGACCGGGCTGGAAGACGCCGGCGGAGCGCTGGAGAAGGTGACTCTCGACGGACAGGCCGGGCTCGGCGAGGACCAGGCCGAAGCCCGCGGCTTCAGCGGTTCGGGAGGCCTCTACGGGCAGGTCGTCATGGCCGGTAGCGGCGCGTTGGCCGGCGCCAGAGTGGTCCTCACCGCGGCTGGCGAACAGAAGACGCCTACCGATCCCCTGGCCCTCGCGCTGCGCCGTCTGGACGAGGAGCGGCAGCTCGTCGAGGAGATCCTCACCGATGATCGGGGGCGTTTCGAGCTGAGAGGGCTCGGAGAGCTCGACGACGCCCTCCTGCGCGTCACCCACGAGCTCTGTGAAACCAAGGAGATCCCCCTCGGACGTTACCTGGGTCGCGACAAGGACGTAGGGCAGATCACCCTGGAGCTGGGCTGCTCCCTCTCCGGCCGCGTGCTCGACGCCGTCGGCCGCCGGCCCGTGGAGGATGCGCTGGTTTACGCCTTTACGCCGGACAAAGGATTTGTGGACGAAGGCGGGGTTTTCGTGTTCCAACTGAACTCGCTCGGCGGCCGGGCGGCGGCGCTGGCTCAGACCGACAGCGAGGGCAGGTTCCACCTGAACGGGCTGCCGCCCGGTGAGATCCGGCTCAGCGCGAAACATGCCGACCATCCGCCGCTCGAGAACGTCAAAGTCGAGCTCGTGAGGGGCGAAGACCGCCGCGGTCTTTGTCTCGAGTTGACTTCGGGCCTGACGATCTCGGGAGTTGTGGTCGACAACGAAGGGAATCCCCTGCCAGGCATCCAGGTGGCCACGAACCGCGACCTATCCGAAAACATCGATCTCTCGTCGGGGTGGGTCTTCTCGGGACAGGAGTGGAAGGAGGTGCTTACCGATGCCGAGGGTGCTTTCACGATCAGCGGCCTTGGCCCCGGTACTCACGCCTTGCGCGCTTGGGGGACCCTCTATCCCGCGATCACTCTGGAAGGCATCGAAGCCGGCGCCCAAGGCGTCCAACTGACGATGGCACCAGGCGGCGTGGTCTACGGACAGGTTGTGGACGACGCCACCGGCGCGCCGGTGGACTATTTCGAGCTCGAGGTGAAAAAGGAGGGGGGCGGCCGCACATCGAGCGGCGCGGTGATGATCGGCGGCGATGCTGCCAGGCAGATCGGAGAGTCGGCTACCGCAGATGGCGCCTTCTACGTGGCCGGGCTCGACGACGACTCGCACCGGATCGAAGTCGACGCACCTGGATATGCCCAGGCCGTCGTCGGCGGGCTCGTGACCCGGCCGGGGGAGCGAAGAGAGCTGCAGCTCCGGCTCTTGGCCGAGTCTTTGCTCGCGGGAATGCTCGTTTCGCCCAAGGGTGAACCGGTCGCCGACGCCGCGGTCGAGCTCGTGCCTCACGATCCGAGCCAAACCAACAGCGGCCGGAACGGGTTTCGGATCAGGCGCAAGATCTCGGGATCGGGAGGCGGCGACGACGGTTTCAGGCTGGATCCCGGTAAAACCGAGAGAGCGACCACCAGTACGGAGGGACGGTTCGTCTTCCGCGGAATCCCCGCGGGTGTCTACCGCCTGGAGGCGTCCCATCCGGATCACGTCGCGCCCGAGCCGCAAATCGTCGACTTGCAGGAGGGTTCGCAACGCGACGACGTGATGCTGGTGATGCGGCTCGGCGGCCGGATCGAGGGCACGATTTTCGGCAAGGACCAACGCCCCCTGCCTGGCGGCGCGCTGCGCATCAGATCACTCCTCGAAGAAGAAAGCCTTCCCAGGACCATCGACGCCGATATCGATGGACATTATGCCATCAACGGCTTGGTGGAAGGCCAGTATGCCCTCTCCCTGACTCAGGAGGGTGGGGGGAGCTCGATGGTGGCCATCTTCATCCCGGGCCAGGAGCAGACACTGCGGCCGGGCGAGGAGTGCGTTGTGGTGACCCCGGGGGAGACCGTGACTCTCGATCTCTACGATCTGCCGCGCGGCTCGGTGACGGGGCGCGTCTCTGAAGCCGATCAGCCGGTCGAGGGGCTCCAGGTCGGGCTCTACGCGGCCGAGGGCTTTGCCTTCATGCCGATCGATTCGGCCAGGAGCGACCGTGACGGCCGTTTCACGATGACCGATATCAAGCCCGGCGACTACCGGATCAGGCTGGCACTGAGCGGTTTGGACGATCCCCTCGAGGAGAAGATCACGGTCTATCCGGGCGGGCGGGTGGTGCAGGACTTCGCGCTGCCCTCGGGGCGTATCCGCGGCCGCGTCGTCGACTTGGCCAGCGGCGAGCCGGTGCCGGGTGTGACCGTGTCTGTCAAGCGTCAGCGGAGCGCCGAGGATGGGCCCGTCCGCCAGGCCGTGGTGCGTGTGGCCATGAGCAGCGTGTCCAGCGGTGGGGGCGGGGGCAGTGTTCGGAACTTTACCATCGGCAACGCCCCCAGCGTGGTGCGCAGCGACGAGGAGGGACGCTTCGAGATCCGGCATGTGAAGGACGGCAGCTACACGATCGAGGTCTCAGGGGGCGGATATATGCCGCACAGTGTGCCCGGCGTGGAAGTGCGCGAGGGAAGGGAAACCACCTGCCCCGACGCGGTGCTCACGCGCGGCGCAGTGATTGTGGGGCGTGTGGTCAACGAGCTGACCGGCGGGACCATGCCCAAGGTCCCGATCCGCTGTGAACACACAGTTCAACAGGAGGGACAGCCCGATGCCCAGGAATCCACGATGGGGTTCACCAACGACGAGGGAGCTTTCCGGTTTGAGGGGCTGAAGCCCGGGATCTACACGATCGAATGCCTCGGATTCCAATCGGACGGCGTAAAGACCGTGCAGATCGATGAGGGAGACCTCGAGAAGGAGATCGAGCTGCGCGTGCAGCCCTCGAACTGAGGGCCTGTCAGCAGCCTACTCACGACGCTTTTTTGTTCTGAGAGCTGTCCTTCGAGGTGGATTTGCTGGAAGTGCTCGAGCTCTTGGAAACCGAAGAGCTCGAGTCCCGCGTCTGTCCGGCCTTGTAAGAGGCGCTGCGGTAGTCGGTTTCGTAGAATCCGGTTCCCCGGAAGATGATTCCCGAGCCGGCGCCGATGAGACGTTTGAGCTCATCCAGGCTGCACTCCGGGCACGTGCAAAGCGGCTCGTCGGTGATCGATTGGAAGTGCTCGAACCGGTGTCCGCAGGATTTACACAGATAGTCGTACGTGGGCATCTCTTGTCTCCTCTTGGCGATTCTCGAAGGCGAGGTGATTGCGCACCTCGTCGCGAGCCACGTCAGGGCTGTTTAACGTCGTCGGGCGGCTCCGACCCCTCGTCTGGTGACCTCGAATCGTCGCGTTGTTCCTTCTTCGGCGGCGCCGGCTTCGGGGCTGGGGTAGCCTCATTCTTTGCCGCGCGCGAAACCCTCACCCGCGCAGGTCTCAGGAGCCGGTCGTGGAGCATGTACCCGCGGACCAGCTCGTCCACGATGGTTTTATCGGGGAGGTCGGGATTGATCTCCTCCATGATCGCGTCGTGGCAGTTGGGATCGAAGAGCTTGTCGAGCGACTCGATCGGAACGACACCGGCGTTGTCGAGCACCACCTTGAGTTGATCGTGAATCATACGGACACCCTGGAGCAGCTCGGTCTCCGCGGTTGCGCCATCGTCGGTCCCGCACTGCTCGCCAGCCTCGAGGGCCCGCTCGAAGTTATCGAGCACCGAGAGGAACTCGAGGATCAGGGGCTGGGCGGCGAACTTGCGGTTCTCGATCATCTCCTTCTGGATCCGCTTCTGATAGTTGGCGAACTCTGCGGCCTTGCGCTGCAGCCGGTCGGTGAGCTCCTTGACCTGCTCCTCGAGCTTTTGCACGTCCTGGATTGCCTCGTCGTTGGCGGCACCGTCGTGCTCATCGGGGGATCTCCGATCGCCGTCCTGTGAGGCACCCGAGGCTTCGGCGTCCCCGACCTTCCCGGCGCTGGACGGGCTGTCAGGCGCGACTTTCGCCTTCCCCTCGTCGTTTCCGGCGGCTTCGTCGTGAAGTTCGGCCTGCTTCGGCTTGCGCTCCTCGTTCTTGGCGTCACGGGGGGCTTTGGCCCGGGCCTTCTCGTCGGGATCTTTCTTTCCTCGGCTCATGGGACTGGTGCCTCTTTACGATTTATCCTTGGTTTCGAAAACCTTTTTAACCTTCTCGAAGAACGACTTCCTCTCCGGAGTGACGTTGTTCTCTTCGGTTTTGGCGAACTCGCGCAAGAGCTCTTCTTGTTGGGTGGTGAGCTTGTGCGGCACCTCGACCTTGACGCGGACCAGGATGTCGCCCCGGCCGTGACCGTAGACCGTGGGCATACCCTGGCCCCGAAGCCTGAAGGTCTTGCCCACCTGCGTCCCCGGCGGAATCTTGAGCAGCGTCTTGCCCTTGAGGTTGGGTACCTCGATCTCCGATCCGAGCGCGGCCTGGGAGAAGCTGATCGGAACCTCGCAGATCAGGTCGTCTTCGTCGCGGGCGAAGAGCGGGTGGGATCGGACACGGATGATGCAGTAGAGATCTCCGCGGGGGCCGTTGTTGTAACCCGGCTCGCCCTCTCCGCTGACCCGCATCTGGGTGCCGTCATGGACGCCCGCCGGGATCCGTACGGTCAGGCTGCGTTTGCGCGGAAAGCGGCCGGAGCCACGGCAGCTCGTGCAGGGATGCTCAATGACCTCTCCCGTGCCCTCGCACTGAGGACAGGCGGTCCGTAGCGAGAAGAATCCTTGCGACTGCTGGACCTCACCCCGGCCCTGGCAGTAGGAACATGTGGTGACCGACGTTCCCGGCTTGGCACCGGTCCCGCCGCAGGTGTCGCAGACCTCGTTGCGCCGCAGGTCGATGCTGCGCTCCACGCCGATGTACGCATCCCCGAGGGAGATGATCAGCTCGCACTTGAGGCTCGCGCCGCGCCGGGGGCGTGAGCGCGCGGCCGTTCCGGTGCGCTGGGAACCGAAGAAATCGCCGAAAACCGAGCCACCGCCAAAGATATCGTTGAACATGGAAAAGATGTCATCGAAGGAGCTGAATCCCCGCTGGTAGCCACCCCGTTCGAGCCCTTCATGGCCGAACTGGTCGTAGATGCGGCGCTTTTCCGGGTCGTTGAGGACCTCGTAGGCCTCGGCGGCTTCTTTGAAGTGCTCGGCTGCATCGGGATTGTCCTTGTTGCGGTCGGGGTGGTGTTTGAGAGCGAGCTTGCGGTACGACTTCTTCAGCTCCTCGGGGCCGGCGTTTCTGTTGACTCCCAGAACCTCGTAGTAGTCTCTTTTTCTGGACATCGCGTCGAGCCGCCCCTTTCTCTGATCTCTACTTACGTTCGCTTTGCTACCGCGTGGACCTGCGTACTGAGGAACTTCTGATCGTACGACGAGGTCGGGTCGAATCCGACGGGGAACAACGGAGCGCCCCGCGGGTTGTTCCGTTTCGGTTTTCGAAACCCCCGCAGGGCGCGCGGCCGGGCGGGCTCGAGAGGAATCCACTCTCGAAGCCGCCCGAATCGAGGTGGCGAGTTAGATGAGCGCTCCGTCGACCTCGGCCTTGTCCTCTTTGATATCGGTGATCAATGTATCAGTGGTGAGCATGAGCCCGGACACCGAGGCTGCGCTCTGGATCGAGCAGCGCACCACCTTGGCCGGGTCGATGATGCCCTCCTTCAGGAGATCTCCGGTTTTGCCGGTGAGAGCGTTGAAGCCGAAGCTCGCAGATTCGCTCTCCCTAACCTCTTGGACGATGACGGCGCCGTCGGCACGGGCGTTGGAGGCGATCCGGCGCAGCGGTTCCTCGAGGACCCGCAGGACGACGGTGCGTCCGAACTGCTCGTCGCCGAGCAGGTCGAGGTTCTCCACCGCGGGGATGCACCGGATGAGCGCCACGCCGCCGCCGGGCACGATGCCTTCCGCCACGGCTGCGCGGGTAGCGTTGAGCGCGTCTTCGACGCGGGCTTTCTTCTCCTTGAGAGCCGCTTCGGTGTGAGCACCGACACGGATGACGGCCACTCCTCCGGTGAGCTTGGCCAGTCGCTCCTGCAGCTTCTCGCGATCGTAGTCCGAGCTGGACTGCTCGATCTGGGCTCTGATCTGCTTGATGCGTGCTGCGATGTCGTCCTTGTTTCCGGCACCCTCGACGATGATCGTGACGTCTTTGTCGATGGTGATCTTCTTGGCGGTACCCAGCATGTCGACGGTGATGTTCTCCAGCTTGATGCCGATGTCCTCGGTGACGCAGGTCCCTGCGGTGAGCACGGCGATATCCTGGAGGATCGCTTTGCGCCGGTCACCGAACCCGGGAGCTTTCACCGCGGTCACGTTCAGCGTGCCGCGCAGCTTGTTCACCACGAGGGTCGTCAGAGCCTCGCTCTCCACGTCTTCGGCGATGATCACCAGCGGCTTGCTGGTGCGCGCCACACTCTCGAGAATGGGAAGCAGAGGGCGCATGTTTGAGATCTTCTTCTCGTGAATGAGGATATAGGCGTCCTCGAGCTCAACGCTCATGTTCTGGACGTTGTTGATGAAGTAGGGGGATAGGTATCCCTTGTCGAACTGCATCCCTTCCACGAACTCGAGATCGGTTTCGGTCGTCTTGGACTCTTCCACGGTGATGACGCCGTCCTGGCCCACCTTGGTCATGGCCTCGCCCATGAGCTGACCGATCGATGTGTCGTTGTTCGCCGAGATCGACGCGACCTGCACGATCTCTTTCTCGTCCTTGATCTCCTTGGACAACGTGGCGATATGGTCGGTGATCGCCTTGACCGATTTGTCGATGCCCCGTTTGAGCTCCTGGGGATTGACTCCCGAGGTGAGATACTTCAGCCCTTCGCGATAGATCGCCCGCGCCAGGATCGTGGCGGTCGTGGTACCGTCGCCGGCGTCGTCGTTTGTCTTGTTGGCCACTTCGTTGGCCAGCTTGGCGCCCATGTTCTCGAAGGGATCTTCCAGCTCGATCTCTTTCGAGACGGTCACGCCATCCTTGGTGACCTGCGGTGAGCCGTAGGATTTATTCAAGATCACGTTGTGACCCGAAGGGCCCAGGGTGACCTCGACAGTTTGGGCGAGCTTATCGATCCCCTTCAGGATCTTACGCCTGGCCTCCTCGTCAAAAAGAAGCTGCTTTGCCATCTCTACTCTCCGTCCTTAATCGTTAAGGTCATTTACGCTTGTATACTGCCGAGCCGACTCGCCCGAAAACTACTCGAAACGCGCCAGGATCTCGTTTTCGCGCATGATCTTGTATTCCCGCTCCTCGACGGTCACATCCTGACCGGAATACTTGCCGAAGAGGATCAAATCGCCGACCTTCACCGAGAACGAGGCCCGTTCTCCAGAGTCCAGGAGCTTGCCGGGACCTGCGGCGACGATCTTACCCTTCTGGGGCTTTTCCTTGGCCGTATCGGGAAGCACGATGCCTCCGGAAGTCGTCTCCTCCGCTTCCAGTACCTCGATCACAACCCTATCGTCCAACGGCTTCAAGTTGACCATGACTGTATACCTCCTCTGGTTCAGATCTATCTATCCAAGTTTCTCTTGTGTGGTTTCAATCGAATTATCGTCGTCTGTCGGAGCGGGCACGAGATCGCTCGTCGACCCGCTCCGCAGGCATTTTAATACATGTCGTCCATGCCCTGGGGCGCGCCGCCGGCCTCGTCCTCGTCCTTCTTCGGCGCGTCGGTCACGATCGCGTCGGTCGTGAGCAGGAGCGCGGCGATCGAGGAACCGTTCTCCAGGGCCAGGCGGGTGACTTTTGTGGGATCGATGATGCCCTTCTCGAACATGTCGCCGTAGCTATTGGTGGCGGCGTCAAAACCGAAGGGACCCTCTTCCTTCTCCACTCTGCGGGCTACGATCGGGCCCTCGACGCCGGCATTCTCGGCGATCGTTTTCAGAGGCATGGCCAGGGCCTTGGTGATCACGTCGATCCCGAAGGCCTCATCGCCCTCGGTTTCGATCTTGGCGAGTTTTTTGGAGGCGCGGAAGAGCGCCACGCCACCGCCGGGGATGATGCCTTCGTCGACGGCCGCGCGCGTGGCGTGCAGCGCGTCCTCGACGCGGGCCTTGCGCTCCTTGAGCTCCGTCTCCGTGGCGGCGCCCACGTTGATCTGAGCCACACCGCCGGAAAGCTTGGCCAGCCGCTCCTGAAGCTTTTCGCGGTCATAGTCCGAGGTGGCGTCTTCGATCTCGGCGCGGATGCGTGCGCAGCGTTCCTTGACGGCGTCAACATGCCCGGCGCCGCTGATCACGGTTGTCTCGTCAGAGTTGATGCTGATCTTGGCGGCAGTGCCCAGATCGTCGAGAGTGATGCTTTCGAGGTCGATGCCGAGGTCCTTGAAGATCGGTTTGCCGCCGGTCAGGATGGCGATATCCTCGAGCATGGCCTTGCGGCGGTCGCCGTAACCGGGTGCTTTCACTGCGGCGCACTTGAAGATGCCGCGCAGCTTGTTGACCACGAGCGTGGCGAGAGCCTCGCCATCGACATCCTCGGCAATGATCAAGATGGGGCGGTTCGACTGGGCCACCTTCTCGAGCAGGGGGATCAGCGTTTTGACGTTGCTGAGCTTTTCCTCGTAGATCAGGACGTAGGGATTCTCGAGCTCGGCGATCATCTTCTCCTGGTCGGTGGCGAAATGCGGGGAGAGGAATCCGCGGTCGAACTGCATGCCTTCAACAACGGTCACCTCGGTTTCCAGCCCCTTGCCCTCTTCGACCATGATCACGCCATCCTTACCGACACGTTCCATGGCGTCGGCGATCATGTTGCCCACTTCGGTGTCGTTGTTGGCGGAAATGGCAGCGACCTGGGAGATCTCCTTCTTGTCCTCGACGGAACGGGACAAGGCGGTCAGGCTTTCGGTCGCGATGGCCACCCCTTTTCTGATGCCGCTGACGAGAGCCACCGGATTGACTCCTGAGGTCAAGTATTTGATTCCTTCCAGGAAGATCGCCTCGGCCAAGACGGTCGCGGTGGTCGTGCCGTCGCCGGCGGTCTTCGAGGTCTTGGAGGCCGCCTCCCGGATCAGAAGGGCTCCCATGTTCTCGTAGTTGTCCTGGAGCTCGATCTCCTCGGCCACGGTCACTCCGTCTTTGGTGATCGTGGGGCCGCCCCAGCCCTTGTCAATGACTGCATTGCGACCTTTCGGGCCGAGAGTGGACTTGACAGCTTTGGCGATCTTGGTCACCCCGGCTTTGAGCCGATCTCGCGCTTCCTGGTCAAAAGCAAGCTGTTTTGCTGCCATTGAATTCTCCTTCTTTGACTGCTATGCGAAAATTGATTCTCTGAACTGCTCTACTCAAATTGTCATGTTTTTTTAAGCGCTACTTTGAAGCAAATGAGGTGCCAATCCCGGGAGCTGCGCAGTCGGGTCGCGACAAAATGAGCTCACCGGTTATTTGAGGATGTTTGGTTCAGATTCGGTAGCGAGGATCGAAGCGAACCGCCGGCATCGCAACGCTGTGTCAAGAGGCGGCAGTTGAGGACAGGGACAAGATGGGCTGAAGATGGGATCAAAAAAGTGAAGTTGTTTTGACGTGAACCCAAGGGCGAGAGAATTCGTATTTTTCGTGACGGCGAGATGTTATAAGGGTCGCGAGTTCTCGTACCGCTGCTCAGATGGCGATAGCGCCAATTTGACAGGCCGCAGGCTGGATGGGGAGGATGGTACTGTCAGATTGGCATGACGGCGCCGACTTCGCTGGAGAGCATCGCCGAGAGCGGCCTTCCGCGCTGATGCATGCGCTGGATTGGATTCAGATGATCCTCTTGGAGAACCGCTTGGAGGCACAGGCGGCGTGATGTTGGGGAGATGATCATGAGACGAGCTCATAGTGCTGCCTTCCTGTGGATTGCATGTCTGCTGGCGGTCGCGGCTTACGGGCAGAACGACGGGGTGATCCATACTCTCGACGGACGGGCGCACGCCGGAACGCTGATCGAGATCGACGAGCAGGGGGACCTGATCCTCGTCCAGGGCGAAGACCACCAACGGCTGCCCTTCGGCGAAATCCATCTCATCCGCCTCTCCGAAGCGACCGAGCCTCCCGGGGGCGCACGGAACGCTGGTTTTCTCCTGGCACGCGGAGATTACCTCTCCGGAGAGGTGATTGAAGGCGACGGTGACAATCTGATCGTCGACCATCCTCTGCTCGGCCGCCTGTCCCTGCCCATCGATCAATTGCGGCTTTTCCTACCGGGATGCACCAATCTGCCCGGAGCCTTCCGTGGTTACGTTCTTTCCGAGGACGAAGATGTCGTCTATCGCAAGACCGAGGGCGCGCTTGGTGAGGATTTCATCCGGGGAACGGTGGATCTCTTCACCAAGGAAGGGTTGACCTTGGAGTGCAGCCTGGGCCTTGTGGATTTCACCTTCGACCAGCTCCAGGCGGTTTTGATCGCCGGTTCTATCGATGAGCCGGCCCCTTCATCGGACGTGGCGACGATGGTGCTCCTCAAGGGTGGCGCGGGCAAGGTCTCGGGGCTCTTCGCAGGCCTGAAAAACGGGCGCATTCTGCTGCGGCAATCCTGGTGCGAGGAGCTGAGCCTGCCGCTCGAGGCGGCGGCGTCGATCACCTTCCGCCAGCCTTCGATGGTCTTTCTCAGCGACCTCGATCCGGTGGAATCCAAGGAGATTCCCTACATGGGCGCGGCCTCCGGCTTTCTCTATCCCTATCAGCGCGATCGCTCGGTCTCAGGCGAAGAGATCTCCTGCGGCCGGCTCAGGCTGGTGAAGGGTATGGGTGTTCATTCGCGCTGCCTGCTGACCTACGACCTCGACGGTGCCTACTCGTCCTTCTCGGCCTTCATCGGTCTCAGCAACGAGGTTCTGAGACTCAAAGCGCGGGGCTCGATAGTCTATCGCGTGTCGGTCGACGGGAGCGTCGTTTTCGAAAGCCCGGTGTTGCGAGGTGGGGACGAGGCCGTCGAGCTGCCTCCGATTCCGCTGGTCGGCGCGAAGCGCCTGATCTTGGAAGCCGATTTCGCCGATGCCTTCGACACCGCCGACCGCGGCTTCTGGGGTCAGGCCTTCCTGGTGCGCTCAGATACCGGCGGGGGGAGGTAAGCGGTCGTTTTCATCGAAATCGATAGCGATTTCGATTTCGATGTAAAGAGGCCGGCATCCGTCTCCTGGCGCCAGTTTTTGACACACCGTTCGCTCCACACACCCCCGTCTCATCCGCCACGGCCAGCAGTAGCCCGACCGTCAGTGCGATGGGAGGGCGACGAGGTGCGATCAGACGTCGATGCGCATGCTGATTGCTCTTCCAGTCCTGCTCGAAGGGATGGTGGAGCAATCCACAGGTCATCACGAATGTCGGCTGGTCCCGCCCTCCCTAAACCGGTCGGGCTACGGTTGGGACCAACGGGAAGAGGGGGGGGGATGGTGTGAGGTGTGGATTGTCGCTCTCCGCTGAAGCAGAAGGCTTCTTCGTAACAAGCTTGGCATGCTCTCACTTCGTGCTCTTCGTGCACTTCGTGGTTTAGTCGGTTTTGGATTGCACCAGTAGAGTAGGAAGGGCCTTCCTTTTCAGAAGGCTCCTCCCCCCTCATCGCACCGGACGTGCGGATTTCCCGCATCCGGCGCACCCAAGCACTTCACCGCAGGCATGCACGAGGAAGCCCGCAATTCCACTACCTACAGATAGACCAATCCGATATTGGCAAAATGTCGATAGAGGGTAACCCCTTTCGGAGGGCGAAAGCGGCGCTGACTTCTGCGCTTCAAATGGCGAGCTAGACGTAACCCGACACATCTGTTGACCTCTCGGAAAGCTTTACGGGGATAACCTTGTCCGAAGTAGTCGGCCCAGCCCTTGATCTGTCGGTTCAGGGTTTGAATGAGGGCCGGGATCGGCTTGAAGCACATGCGTTTGTTCGTCATGCGCATATCTGACCAATTTCGCATTGGCCTTTGTTGCCGGACCGTCAGGCCCATGGAAGAAAGTGTCAAACCAGTGTAGAAAAATGTTGGCCAGCAGAGGTGAAATGACACCACCTTGGGGTGTGCCCTTCTTGTTCCGTCTCGGCGGACCACCTTTCTTCTCGTCGGCTATCGGTGCCTGGAGCCACATATGGATCAGCTTCCGGACTGATCGGTCGACGATCCGCGTCTTCACGGCTTTCATGAGTTTGTCATGGGGGATCGAATCGAAGTAACCCTTCAGGTCCACATCGTAGATTTCTCGAAACCCGGCCTTGATGTGACTTCGGACCTCTTCCAGCGCTTGATGGGCTGATCGTCCGGGTCGAAATCCATAAGAGCAATCGTGGAAATCTGCCTCAAAGACAGGTTCCAGTACAAAGACCGTTGCAGTCTGGACCACACGGTCTTTGATCGTCGGGATTCCTAATGGGCGTTGTCCACCACCAGGTTTCTTCGTCATGACGCGGAGCACCGCTTGTGGCTTGTAGGTTTTGTTGCGCAGCTCTTCGCGGAGTTGTTCCACAATTCGCTCGGGGACTCCCTTCGAGTTGACGATCTGGTCAATCGTCACTCCATCGACCCCGGGAGCGCCGTCATTATGGCGCACCTGCTCCCACGCTACCAGCGATAGGTATGACTTTTTGCGTCGCGTAGCCGATGCAAAAAGTCATACCTATTTTAGTCCCCTCGCATAACTGGCGCTCGCGCTAGACCGGCCGCTGAACCCTCGTTCTCCGGTAACCCTCCCCACCCTTCCTTCGACAGGCCCTGCGGCGGACGGATGCTCCGGACTCCACCCGAAGGCCGCCTCCCAGCCGGGGAGGCGGCGCGGAGCGAGAACGGCATGGACGTGCAGCGGCGCCAGGGTGAAACTACGATGAGAAAAACGAATGATCGACCGACCAGGAGAGGGATCCAACGCGATGGGGGCGCATGCGGTCGTCTCGTCGAGCAGATCCTGACCGCCGGCGAAAACGGTCTGACCGACTCCGAGCTGCTCTCACTGATCCTGGGTTGGAAAGCCGGCAGCAATGGACATGAATCGCCGGACCGCATTCTGAGTCGGGTGGGCGGGATGCGGTCGCTGGCGTCGAAGAGTGGCACCGAGATGCTCACGTTCCGGGGGATCGGACGCTTTCAGGCCGCCCGGCTCGCGGCGGTTTTTGCGCTGGTGAGCCGGCTTTGCGGGATGCGCCTGCATCCCGGGGTCAGGCTCAGATCGAGCCGCGACGTCTTTGAACACTTTCATCTACGTTCTCGCGATCTGAAGAAAGAAAACTTCTGGATCCTCCTGCTCGACAGCAAGAACCGGATGATCCGCGAGGAGCGCGTCTCCGAGGGATCGCTGACCGCCGCCATCGTACATCCCCGGGAGGTCTTCCGGTCGGCGATCGCCGAGTCGGCGCGGGCGATCCTGGCGGTTCACAACCACCCCTCCGGTGATCCCACGCCCTCGCGCGAGGATTTCGAGATCACCCTGCGACTGAAGCAGGTGGGCGAGCTGGTGGGCATCGAGCTGCTCGATCATGTGATCCTGGGGGATGGTGAGTTCCTGTCGCTCCGCGAGCACAAGCTGGTGGAGTGGTGAGGCGATGGGGCGGGGGAGGATGGTTATCTCGGCTGCAAAGCTACCGCTCCAATGACTGCAGAGCCTCGCCGATTTTTTTTATCGCGCCCTGGCGCGACTCCAACGCCCCTTCGAGCGGAAAGTCGAAGTCGTCACCGGTGAGGTCGATGACCTTCTGCAGAGCCCAGTCCTGACGGCCCAGGTCCTCGCTGCGCAGCTCGTCGAGCAGGATCTCCACGTGGGACACCGAGATCCGCACGAGCGCCGCCGCCACCTCGCTGCGCAGTTGTCCCGGCTCGAGCCGTTCGATTCGGCTCGTGAGCGTGCTCTCGGCAATCCTCCCGCCAATGCGCCCTATCGCGTCGGCCGCCTTCAGGCGGACATCTCCGTCTGGATCGTCGAGCAGACGCTCGAGGGATGACAGGCTTTCCCGGTGTCTCAGGCTGCCCAGGGCATGACACGTTTGGGCTCGAATGACCGGGGCCCGATCCTTCAGGCACGACGTCACCGCCTGCACCCAGAGCTCGGCGGCGTCCCCGGCCAGCGGCGCGAGCTCACCGACGATCTGCAAGGTGTGAAAGCGCACGAAGAACTCAGGCGAGCGCAACGCATCCGCGAGGAAGGGGAAGACGGGCGGACCCAGCATGCGCAGGATGTAGTTGGATCCGTCCTTGTTGCGGATCTGGAAGGACGCCAATCCGGTAATGACCTCTTCGATCTCGGCGACCAGGAGGGGATCGTCGAGGAATGGAGCGGCGCGCCAGAGCGCAATACAGTTGTCCTTCCACCACTGCGAGAACCTTTCGGCCGCGGCGGCCTGATGCTGGCGTGGTGCGTCGATGAGGAAGCCGTAGGAGCTGCCTGTCAGGCCTGAGAGCGTCTCGAGCGCATCTTCCTTGAACCAGGCCATGCGGGTCGTCTCGTCCCATGCGCGGGGCAACCTTTCAGAAGATGTGTTCTCTTCGAGGATCTTGATCAGGAAGGGGATGCCCGAGTAATTACCCAGCTCGAGCAGGGCTCGAGCAGCTTTGACGCGCACCATGAGATGGGGATTGTAGTCCACCGGGTAGGGACCGATCGCCTTGATGAGCCGGGGGATGATCCACGGCTCGCCCACCTCGCAGAGTATATCGGCGGCCAGGATCGCTACCGCGGGCCATTCGTCCCGCAGCATTCCGAGCAGAGGTGCCTGGATGTGGGGGCCGCCGATGCGACCTAGGGCCGCCACAGCCAGCATGCGCTCTTCGCGCGGCCTGGAGCTGCCCAAGCGATCGCAGAGGAAGGGAATGGCGCTTTCGCCGTGCGCAGTCACCGAAGCGATCCGTTCGCTGCGTACTGCCGGTGCGAGGCCCGCGAGGTCTCCCTGGAAGAGCGCCGCGAGAGCCTTCCCGGCCGTGGCGGCACGCTGCAGGGCGGGAAGCGGCTGTGGGCGCACGCCGAGGCGGTCGCGCCAGAACCACTCCGGCTCTTTCAGGCCTGCGGACGCAGGTGCAGAGGGGGACGGGTCGTCACGATCGCATGCCGCCGCAACAACGAGCAGGGCTGCGAGCAGGCCCAGGGCACCGAGGCTGACGGTCCACCCGTCCAACGGCAGCGCTCGGCAGTGATTTCGATGATGCTCTTTCGACATGGGCGCTATCATAGCCTCCAACAGGTTTCGAAAAAAGAACGATGTGATTGCATCTGGCCGTCTTCGGCTGCTGGATCGTTCGCGAGCGGTCCAACGAGGGCGCTGTTAACAGGCTGATAACAGCCTGTTAATAGATAGTCCCATCACACGCTCTAGGTTGCGGATTTTGCGACGAATCGGTCACAGAGCCTCTGTTTGAGCACCACCAAGCGGTGCGTTGCTCCTCGATCCGGCGACCGTGTTGCCTCGAGGTCGGAGGGGATCGGAGGCCACAAATGTTGCTTTCTCGGCCTTGACTTGACCGATAGGGCCCCCTATGATCAGCGGTTTGAATTTTTTGTCCCGAATGTAAGGTTCACCGAAAGGGAAAAGGTATGGATGATGCACTCCTTGACATCCTTGTTTGTCCTCTCTGCAAAAAGAAGGTGAAACACGAGGATGACAAGCTGGTCTGCCATCCGTGCGGCTTGCGCTATCCCGTTCGTGACGGTATTCCCGTAATGATCGTGGAAGAAGCGGAGCGATGCGAGGGATCCGAGTCCGGGATACCCCGCGACCGAGCCCAGGGGGAGTAAGGGTTACGGCAGAAGGAAAGCAGAAGATTATTGCAAGCCTTTATATCTGATATCCACGGCAACCTGGAAGCTCTAACAGCCGTTCTGGCTCACATCCAGGAGCAGAACATCGACGAGGTCTACTGTCTCGGGGATGTGATCGGATATGGCCCGGACCCCAGAGCGTGTCTCAAAACCGCCATGTCCTTCACGGGATGCCTGCGAGGCAATCACGAGGAAGCCCTGCTCTATTCGGCGGAGGATTTTAATCCTCAAGCTCGCCGCGCGCTCGAATGGACGCGGGACCAGATCAACTCGGACGCCTTCTCGCGGGAGGAAAACAAGCTCTTTTGGAATCTCGTCGACAACCTCCCCGACGTGATTTACGGAGAAGACTTTATGCTCGTGCACGGCTCGCCCCGAGACCGGGTTCACGAGTACATCGTGCCTGAAGACGTCCACAATTCAACCAAAATGAACACCCTCTTCGATCTACTTGAGAGACCGTTGTGTTTCGTCGGCCACTCCCACCTTCCCGGCGTCTATCTGCGGGATTCCCGCTTCTTGTCGCCCGCCGACCTCGGTGGGGGATTCTCGCTCGGCCAGGGACAGCAGGCTATCATCAACGTAGGCAGTGTGGGACAGCCGCGTGACAACGATTCGCGTTCCTGCTACGTGACTTTGGACCGGGGAACCGTCAGGTTTCACCGGGTGGCCTACGATGTGGAGCGTACGTTCGAAAAAATCGTCGGCACCGGCAAGCTGCCGCTCTTCTTGGCGGCACGATTGAAAGAGGGAAGATAAAGGTCTGATCCCATGGACAAACGTTTGTTGATCGCTCTATTTCTGTGTTTCCTCCTCTTGTGGATGCATACCCTGATCTTTCCGCCGCCGGAGCAGCCGCCTCGGGAAACGCCGGAGGCGGGGAGCGGTGAAGCGGTGATCGACCAGAATGAGTTCGGCACGGAGGAGACGGGCTCAGGTGGCGGTACATCGGTGACGTCCGATACGATCGAGGCCACCGATGAACATGAGCCGGCAACCGCTGTCGACAGTAAGTTCGAGGCCAGCGCGGTGGATCTGCAGGAAGATGTGGTCGTCCAGACCGATACCTTTCAAGCGGTGTTCACCAACGAGGGGGCGGCGCTCAAATCCCTGAAGTTCAAGCGCTTCTTCATTCATCCCGATGTTCAGCATGACGAAATTGCCCGGAACGATCCGGCCAACTGGCTCGAGATCCTCGGTGAGGTGAAAAAGGGCACGCACTCCTTTCTGCTGAAAGATGCCGGAGGGAGACGTGACGACGGAGAGGAGCGGGGTGTCGGGGGCGGCTACGGCCTGGACTCGAAGCTCTGGGAGTACCGGATTACCGGCGTGGAGAGCGCCGCACCGACGCTGACCTTCATCCTCAAGACCGCTGACGGTTTGATTTTCCGCAAAATCTTCGCCTTCCATCCCGCCGCGTACCACGTCGATCTCTCCATCGAGATCGAAAACCGAGTGCCTGACCGCAAGGAACATATGAACCTGCGCCTCGAGGGTATCGCAGGGATTTTTCACTTCAACACATCCTCCTGGCTGATGGGGCCTACCGCCTTGCTCTACACCTCGTCGCGGGCCAATCCCAACTCGGAGCCCGAGTTTATCGACAAGAGTGCCGGCGATGTGAAGGGCGATCCCTATTCTTTCAGCCTGACCAAAGACGAAGACCTGCATTTCGCCGGGCTCATGACGAATTACTTCACCCTGGTCGTCGATCCCCAGGAAGGGCGGCTGCTCAAACAGGTGACCTTCTCGGCGTTGGAAGACTCGAGGGTCTTCGACGAGTCGGTCGAGAGCTTCCGCCAGAAATACAGCGCCGATCCGCAGGCCTCCAAGCTGGATGCCTTCCACAAGGATGCCGTCACCAACGTGAAGGCCGACTTTCTCCTGAAAGTCCGGTTGCCCAAACCGGGCACGATCGCGCGGCAGAACCTCATGTTCTTCGCGGGACCCAAGGATTCCGAGTTGATGAAGGAGGAGAGGTACCGGCGGTTTTTTCCGATCATCGAGGACAGCTACGGATTTTTCGCCGCCATCAACCGGGGCCTGCTCTGGATCTTGCGCAACTTCTACGCCCTCTTCCACAACTGGGGCGTGGCCATCATCTGTCTCACTGTGGTGATCAAGCTGCTGCTGTTTCCGCTGAGCCGGGTTCAGCAGGTGAGTATGCACAAGTACTCGCAGAAGATGTCGGTGCTCAAACCGAAGCTGGACGAGCTGAAAAAGAAGTTCAAGAACAACAAGAAGAAGTTCAACGAAGAGCAGATGAAGCTGATGAAGGAGCATGGCGCCACGCCACCGCTGCTCGGCTGCTTGCTGCTGATTCTACAGATTCCGATTTTCATCGGTCTCTTTCAGGCGCTCAAGAACTCCTTCGAGCTGAGGCATTCGCCCTTCATGCTCTGGATCAATGATCTCTCACAGCCCGACGCCATGCCGCTGCCATTTACCCTGCCGATCATCGGGGACACTCTCAACGTGGTGCCGATCCTGATGACGGTGGCGTTCTACTACCAGCAGAAGAGTATGCCCCAGCCGACCGATCCCCAGGCGCAGCAGACGCAGAAGATCATGAAGTTCATGCCCATCATTTTCGGCGTCATGTTCTACGGTTACATGTCGGGGCTATCGCTCTACTGGATGACCTCCAACCTGCTCACCATCGTGGAGTACAAGCTGGTGCGGAAAAAATTTCCGGTCGGTGGCGTCGAGGCTTCGACGAAGCCGAAGTAGGGTACGGCAAGAGTCACGAATGATCGGTTCTGAGTCACGGCCACGTCGGCGCAGCGGGTGTTTCGGCGCGCTGCCGCTGCTCACACGAAACGGGACACTGCAGCCGCAACAGCCGCGAGGACCGCAGAACTCCTGCTGGACCGACAAACATGCTCTCCAACTCCCTCCCCAACGACACGATCGCGGCGATCGCCACGGCCAGGGGGACGAGCTTAACGTCGATCGTGAGGCTCAGCGGCCCAACGGCTTTCACCATCGCCGGCAGCCTGGTAGCCGAGGGGCCCGAACCGACGCGGCTGAAAGGCTACGAGACCCGTCGTGTTGTGCTGCGTGCCGGCTCCGGCTGGCGGGTGGACGCCCGCCTCCTGGTGATGGCGGCACCGTTCTCGTACACCACCGAAGACGTTGCGGAGCTTTTTCTGCCCGGGTCCCTTCCCCTGACCGAGGCCATCCTGGATGCCTGCCTGCAGGCAGGCGCGCGGCTTGCCGAGCCGGGTGAGTTCACCCGCCGGGCGTTCGTCAACGGACGGATCGACGCCCTACAGGTGGAAGGGGTTCTGGCCATGATCGAGAGCAGCTCCGACGAGCAGCGCGCCGCGGCCATGGAACGTCTTCGTGGCAAGCCCACCGAGGAGGCCGCCGCTGTCCGCCGCCGTCTGATCCTGGTCCTGGCCGCGATCGAAGCCTATCTCGACTTTACCGACGAGGACACAGAGTCGCTGGACAAAGCGACGCTGGGCGCCGAGCTCGAAGGCTGCCGCGCCCATCTCTCGCGGATCGAGCAGATCCTGACCCGGTCGAGCTCGCGTGCTCATGATCCCGCCGTAGTGCTTCTGGGACCGCCCAACGCGGGCAAGTCCTCCCTGTTCGGCGCTCTCGTGCCGGGCCGGCGATCGATCGTCTCCAATGTGCCGGGCACCACACGGGACCTGCTCGAGGGCGCGGTGACCCACCGGGGACGATCCTTGCGGCTCTTCGATGCGCCCGGGATCATGGAGACCGATAATCCCCTGGAGCGGCTGGCTCTGCGCAACCTGGAGGGGATGGTCGCGCGGGTCGAGGCCTGCGTGATCCTGCTGGATGGATCGTTGCCTCGCGACGCCGGCGCTCTCACAGCGCTGGAACGGATCAATGCCGGCAAACCGAGCATCCTGGTCCTCAACAAGGCCGACCTCGGCATCGATCCGAGCTGGGAGGAGAGCCCGGCTCCAAGGCGGGTGTTCGCCGTCTCCGCAGCGCGGTGTCGAGGTCTCCAGACGCTGCTCGACGCCATCGTCGATCTCCTGCCCGAGCCGCAAAGCGCCGCGGCGAGCGGCGTCGGTATAAAGGTGCTCGGAGATGTTCGTCGCGCTTCACGAGCCATCGACCAGGCGCTCGAAGGCGACTTTTGCGGCGGCATAGAGCTCGTCGCCATGGAGATACGCGAAGCCTTCGATGCGCTGGCCCAGGTTTGCGCTCCTGTAACGAGCGAAGAGCTTCACGAGGCCCTGTTCGCACGCTTCTGCATCGGGAAATGACGACTTTTTCGAGAAAGAGGCGCAACAACTCTCATCTCGGCCTATAAAACACTCGGTTGGGAGTAAAACAACGACGGGGGGCATCATGGCATCGCTCATTCACAGACACTGTCTCGGTCCGATCGTGCTGGCGCTCTGCGCGGGCGTCATTTTTCTGATCTTCGATCCGGCAGCCTCAGCCCAGGGTGTGCGCGGCAGTGGACCGCGAGCTCCGGGACCGCGAGCTCCGGCCACGCCGAAACCCGCTCAACCGGGCGGCGCCTCCAACACGCCCAAGACTGGAGGCGGCAAGCAGCGGGTGACGACGGAGGACCTCGACGAAGCGCGCCTGCGCGAACGTGAGCGGCTGGAGCGGCTCAAGAAAGACGACGACTCGTCGGGTAAAACGACCCCGGTCCCTTCGAAACCATCGCTCAACCTGGTCTTCGAACCTGTGTTACCCGGTGACGTGCAGATCATTTCCACTACCTGGAAACGGGGCGCGCCACGCGGGAAGAATCCGTTCACAGTGCTCAAAGTCAACGTGATGAACACCTCTTCGTCTTACATTTCCGTGCAGAGTCTGATCCTCGACGGCTCGCGGATCCGGCCGCTCGATGTCCAGGACGACCGGGAAATGCCGAGCTTCCCGATCGATATCAGCCCCTTCGACGACGCCACCGGATTGAGATCGCCGATACCACCCAGATCCCGCCAGGACTTTGTCATGGCCCTGCCCTTCGCGATCAAACCGACCTCGCGCCTCAGGGCCGAGGTGGGGCGCTGCGTCAAGTTCCGGAGCATCATTCCCGTCGAGTGGCAACCTGTGTGCATACGTGGCTGGAATACGGTGTCCACCAGCTCGGGAGGAGTCACGCATCTGGGGATGTTCGTCAACGTGGACAACACGGGATCCTTCCCGGTGACGGCCAGGCTGAAGATCTCCCTCGCCGACGTTGAGGCGGCCGGCGGCAAGACCTTTTTCTTCGCCACCCTGAAGTTGGGAGAGCAACAGCGGCGCTCTCTCATCGTGCGTGGCATCCCGGACGAGGGGCGGCCAATCGACGACAAGGCCAGAGAGATGCGGCCGGAGACCTTCAAAGTGATCGCCATCGAGGTGGCCGACGTTCAGTTTTGAAGCCCGGCAATTTTTAAAGCCCGGCAATTTTAAGAGCTTGGCAGTTCAAGCTCGGATTATTCATGAACGCCTGCTGCGATCGCACAGACAGCTCGACTGACTGTATGGTGGTGGTGATTTCGGTCATTTCCGAAGCGCGACCCCGCCTCCAGTGAGGATCGCAGAGGCGCCTTGCCTGCCGCGCGCCCCAACGATCTCGATACCTGGTTCATGAATAATCCCGGCCAGGACCGAAGAAGCGTGTACGAGTCCAGCCGTTTTCACTCCTGACTCCCCGCCCCGGATTCGCAACATTCTGCCTCACGTCGTCGGTATTTTATTTTGACATACTACATGTAGTATGTTAGGGAATCTCTCCAACGTGAACGTCCTGTCGGTCCCGAAGGACCGACCAGGGGATTGCGGTTGATTCCAGAACGACTGATCGGGAAGGATTCGATGAGGTGTCCTTATTGCAACGCCAACAACGACCGGGTCGTCGACTCGCGAACATCGAGCGACGCTTTCATGATCCGGCGTCGCCGGGAGTGTCTGGAGTGCAGCAAGCGGTTCACTACCTATGAGCGCAGCGAAGAGACTCCTCTGCGGGTCGTCAAGAAAGACGGCTCGCGGGAACCCTTCGATCGTCAGAAGATCATTCGAGGCATGCTGAAGGCCTGTGAGAAGCGTCCCATCTCGAACGACCGGATCGAGGAGTCGGTTCATGCGATCGAGTCGCAGCTCTGCGAGATGTTCGACAAGGAGGTCGCTTCCAAGTTCATCGGCCGGCTCGTCATGGATCAACTGAAAGAAATCGACCAGGTCGCGTATGTCCGGTTCGCCTCGGTTTATCGGGAGTTCAGGGATGTCTATCAGTTCCTCGACGAGCTGAGACCCCTCCTATCTGAAGTCAGAAAAGATGGTCAGCAAGATTAGAAAACGGGATGGACGCATCGTCCCCTTCGATCAGGTCAAGATCGCCGCCGCGATTTCCGCCGCCGCCGGCTCGGTGGGGTGCGGCAACGAGCTCCTTTCCGAGGAGCTGGCGTCGGTCGTGACCCTCTTTCTGGAGAAGTCCTTCGGCGGGGGCATCCCGTCGGTCGACAACGTTCAGGACGTGGTGGAACGGGTGCTCATGGAGACCGGGCATGCCGATACGGCACGTATTTTCATCCTCCACGGCGAACGCCGCAAGAAGCAGCTCGAAGCGCTACGCGTGCTCAGCGTGAATCAACACGCCACCCAGCGCGACGAGGAAAGCGACGCCGTTCTGGATCGTGATCGCGCCGTCGTCGAGGTCGATCATGCCACTTACGGCTCGATTGCTCCCTGGTCGAAAGCCAAGATCATCGGCGATCTCGTGGACGAGGTCGGGGTGCCTCCGGCGGTGGCCTCGGAGATCGCGGCCAAGGTGGAGGACCGCGTCTTCCGGTCGGGGCTGGTGCGCATCTCCACCTCCTTGATCAGCGAGCTGGTGGACAACGAGCTCTTCAACCGCAACTTCAGCGGGCGCACCTTCGGATCGATGCGTGTGGGCCTGGCTGCGGCCGAGATCCGGTCGCTCTCCGAGTCGGACGCCGGCGGCCGGACACCCGCCGACGTGGGCTCGGGAGTCGCCGACGCGATCATGAAGCAGTTCGCACTGCGCGAGCTCTATTCGGCCGAAGAGGTGGAGCTCCATCTCAAAGAGGTGGCGCTGCTGGAAGGGCTCTCCTATCCATCGGGTTATCTCGAGATTTACCTCGATCCGCGCCGGTTGCCGGCACCCTTCGGATCCGCCCGCGTCCCCGTCGCCTATCTCGGCGCCCTGGTCCGCTTTCTGAACCGTTTTGCCGCCACATCGGTGCAGATCGACCTGACCGATCTGGGGCTCGAAGAGGTGTATCTCCAGGGGGTTGATCCGGCTACCTGGGCTCGGGAGATGATCGCAACCCTGGCCCTCGGCCCGGCGGGTGCACCGCTGCCGCTGCAGACGCCGGTGGTCCGGCTCAGCCGCGCCTTGAGCCCCATGGGCGAGAAGATCCTCAAGAGCGCAGGCGTGCGGCTGAAAACCTGGCAGGAGCTGCTCGACGAGATCGTGATCGCCGTACTCGACGCACTCAGCGAGGTGGGGCGTGAGCTCGCCGTTCCCCATCTGCGGGTCGATCTCGTGGGCCGCGAGTCGGTGGATGAAACCCTTCTCTCCCGTCTGGTCATCCTGGAAGCAGCCGGACGGGTTCGGCTCTGCGCCAACGGCGAGCCGATCTGTGGGCTGGGAGCCGTGGAGCCGCTCTGTTCGGGCGTACAGTTGCGGCTCGACAGGCTGCAGGAGATCGCCGGCGATCTCAGCGGCCCGCGTTTCTTTTCAGAGCTCAGATCGACGCTCAGGCTGGCGGTGGCGGCGTTCACCTCGAAACACCGCTTCCTCACCAAGCTCCTCTACCGGGGCCGCGGCCCGAAAGCGGCGTTGCGCCGTTTCATCGGCGGTGACGGATCAGTGGTCGGACCGGGGGTCTTCCGGCTTTCCCCTACGCACCTGGGCGCTGCGGTCCAGTCCGCCTTCGGGCGCGCGCGCGACTATCGGAAGGCACACGCTTTCGTGATAGAGGCCCTCGAGTTGATCCAGAAGGTACTGGCCTCCGAGGAGCGCCGCCAGGGACTGCGGATCCGCCTCGATCCTCCCTGGTCGATCCACGATCCGCTCCTCGCGCGGCTCTTCGAAGACTCACGCGACGAGGCCCGGGAACTGACCATGGCGTGCGCCCAATCGGTAGGGCTTTCCCCGTTTCCCGATTTCTTCGTGGGAGACGCACGGGCACGCATCGATTTTATTCAGGCGATACTGAAGGCACACACGGAGCTCGATCATGCGACTTAAATCGCTTGAAATCATAGGATTCAAATCTTTTGCCGACAAAGTGGTCGTCGATCTCTCGAACAACGTCACCTGCTTCGTCGGTCCCAACGGCTGTGGAAAATCAAACGTCGTCGACGCCATCAAGTGGGTGCTCGGCGAGCAGCGGGTCACGGCTCTGCGCGGCAACCGTATGTTCGATGTCATCTTCAACGGCAACGCCAGCGGGCGACGGACGCAGATGAACTTCGCCGAGGTGTCTCTGACAGTCATCAACGATCAAGGCATCTTACCGATCGATTTCGAAGAGGTCGTCGTCACACGACGCCTCTACCGCACCGGCGAGAGCGAGTATCTCCTCAACCGTTCCACCGTGCGGTTGAAAGACATCAAGAAACTCTTCATGAACACCGGTGTGGGCCTCGACGCCTATTCGATCATGGAGCAGGGCAAGATCGACGGGATCCTCGAAGCCAATCCCAGGGATCGGCGGGCTATCTTCGAGGAGGCCGCCGGGATCAGCCTCTACAAGAGCCAACGCCGCGAGGCGGAGCGCAAGCTCGATGCGACGCGGGCCAACCTGCTGAGGCTGGGTGACATCATCGAGGAGCTGGAGAAGAGGATCCGCTCGCTGAAGAATCAGGCCGGACGGGCTCGCAGCTATCTACGTCTCAACGAAGAAATCACAGGCCTGCGCAAGGACTATTACTGCCATCTCTACGAGCGTCTGACGACATCGCTCGATGAGCTCGAGACCTCGCTGGAGAGCGTGCTCGAGGAGGAGCGCAAGGGACGTTCCGAGCTCGCCGCGTGGAACGAGGAGACGAGCGAGCTCGACAGCGAGATCGCGACGGTCAAGGAAGAGCTCTACGTCATGCGATCGAGGTCGGCCGAGATCAACACCACGCTCGAGGAGGGACAGGGCAAGATCGAGTACCACGAAGGCCGGCTGCAGGAGATCGACAGGGAGCTGCAGTCGATCGAGGACCGCGACCGCGACCTGAGCGCGCGCTTCCAGCAACGCGAGGAGGAGCAGGGCCGAATCGTGGAAGCCCTCGAGAGACTCACCTTCGACGAGAAGACGCTCCGCGAGGATGAGCGCAAGAAACGGGCGCTCATGGAGACCGCCGCCGCCCAGCTCGCGACGTGCGGCGAAGGGATCGAGGAGCTCGAGAACTCGATCGTCGATCTCAGCCGCCGTGAAGTGAGCGTCGGCAACCGCGAGGTGGAGGTCCGCGCGGGACTGAGAGGCTCGCACGCGGCGCGGCGCAGGGTGGTCCGGAGGCAGCACGAGTCGGTGCAAACGCTCTACGAGCACCGCTGCGCCTCGGCGGGGCTGCAGAGCAAGATCCTCGAGAAGGACGGCAATATTTGCGGCTTGAAAAACGAGCTGACCACCGGGCGCCAGAAGGCCGGCGCTCTGGAAGAGGGACTCGGGGAGCTCGACGGAGAAATCCGCACTCTGGAGGCGGAACGGGTCAAGAGCGAATCGCGCATCGAACTGCTCGAGAGCCTGCTCGCGCAGCGCGAAGGCGTCGGTGCCGGCGCCAAAGCGGTCATGGCGGAAGCCGCACGCGAGGGCTCGAGCCTGCCCTTCGTGTTCGGCATTCTAGGCGAGCTGCTCGACGTGGATATCGAGTTCTCCAAGGCTCTCGAGAGCGTCCTGGGCGATCTCGACGAAGCGCTGGTGGTCAAGGAGCCGAACGAGGCCTGTCGGGTGCTCGACTTCCTGCGGGAGCGGGATCTCGAGGGCGTCAACGTGCTCGTTCAGTCCCGGTTCCACAACCATCAGGATGCAGGCGGCCCCGCCGGCGGCAATACCATCGAATCGCTGGCCAGACGGGTGCAGTGCAACACCAACCTCAACGGTTTCGTCGATGAGCTGCTCTCACAGGTTGAGCTGCTGGGTAACGGTTCTCTCAACGAAAACCATATGCAGGCTGGTGGAACGCCCTGTGTGACGGTAAAGGGTGATTTCTATCGCCGCGGTCTCTTGCGCGTGGGACGCTCCCAGGAACCCGGGGTCATCACCCGACGCAGCGAGCTTACCGCGCTGAGGCGCGGGATGAGCCGCCTCGAGGAGAAGCTGGAAAGTTTTGAAATGCGCCGCCGCACTCTTCAGAAATCCTTGCACGAGGCCAGGTCCGCCAACGAGGTGTTGGCCGGCCGGCTTGCCGCCGAGGAGGCCGAGCGGGCGTCATTGGCGGCCGAGCGCGACAAGATCCAGGAGCACAGGAGCCATCTCTTCCGGGAGCTGAAGCTTCACCTGGAGGAGTGCTTCGATATCGAGCGAAGCGTTCAGGAACTGGGTCGCGAGCTGCGGAAGCTGAAAGAGAAGAAGCTGATTATCGCTGCTGAGGTCAGCGGACACTCGAAGAGCCTGGATCGAGCGATCCTGGAGGCCGAATCCTTCCGTGCCGAGAGCGCCCAACTGGAAGAGGAGCTCAAAGGCTTGGAGATCCGGCTCGTAGAGCACAACGGACGGTGCGAGAGCTTGTCGAAGGAGAGACACCTCCTGGATCAAAGCCTGGAGGAATCGCGATCGAGGCTCGGGGAGCTCGCCGAAGACCGCCTCAGGCTTCAGACCGGCGGGGAGCGCAGCCGGACGGAGATCGCCCACCTGACCGAGCGCACGGAGGGCTTCGCCAAGGAGGCCAGCGATCTCGACGACGCCACCGCGGAGGTGGAAGCCCGGCTCTTCGAGAAGGAAACCAAGTTGGAGCGCAAAAACCTCGAAGTGCAGCGCCACCAGGAGAATCTCGAGGTGCAGCGCGAACGGCTCGAGAGCTTGAAGATGGAGATCCGCGGCGTGGAGGTCAAGCAGCAGGGGCTGCGCGAGCGGGCTCGCGAAAACCTGGGAATCGAAATCGACGAAGTCCATTTGTCCGGGGAAGCGCAGGAGGAGATCGACCTCGAAGCCACTGATCAGCAGATCCGAACCATCAAAGATCGGATCGCAAGGATCGGCAATGTCAACCTGGAAGCCGTCGCCGAGCTGGAACGTGAAGAGGAGCGTTACAACCATCTCGTCGGACAACGGGACGACCTGCTCAAGGCCCAGAAATCTCTTCAGGAATTGATCTCTGAGCTCAACAATAAATCACGCACGCTCTTTCAAGAGACCTTCGAGATGGTTCGATCCCATTTCAATGGTGTGTTTCGAAAACTCTTTCACGGCGGTCGCGCTGATATTCGGCTCGAAGAGGGTGAAGACATCCTGGAAACGGGAATCGAAATCATCGCCGGACCGCCGCGCAAAGATGTGCGCGCCATCAGCCTGCTCTCAGGCGGCGAGAAAACGCTGACCGCCGTGGCGCTGCTCTTTGCTCTCTTCAAAGCGAGACCCAGCCCCTTCTGTCTACTCGATGAGGTCGATGCCGCTCTCGACGAAACAAACATCGAACGGTTCTGCTCACTGCTCAACGATTTCGTCAAGGGCTCTCAATTCATGATCGTGACACACTCGAAGAGAACCATGTCTTATGCCAACATTCTCTACGGAGTGACCATGGAGGAAGGCGGCGTCTCCAAGCTGGTGAGCATGAAGCTGGAGGACTACCAGGAGCGCGTCGCCTGATAAGAACAGGTCGTCGGCATGACAGGTCGTTTCGTCGGCATGACAGGTCGTTGAAAAAAGGTTACCTCTTACGATGCCGGCCTATTTTCCGATATTTACATCACGGATTCCTCGACGTGGCAGCCTCCTCGACGTGACAGCCTGTCGATGTGCGGATGGGGGCCCTGATCTCGAAAAAAAAGGACACTGCTCGTTCAGCAGTGTCCCGCATTTGTTATTGAATAAGAGTCAGGAGGGAACTCCGGGAAAAGGGGAAGAAGGGGAGAAGAGTTTTACACCAATCGGCAACCCCCTGACTCGTTTTTCATGAGTTCTGTTCACCCAATGTCTGGCCACTTTGTTTGTCTCGCCACTTTGTGACTCAACGGCGATCGATTAACGGGAACCGATTTCTTCTGAAAAAATTTTAATGAATGGCGGTGTTCTTTCAATATGTTAAAAAATAATTTTTTTCCGCCTGAACCCATTTAACGTCAAAATGTTGGACATTTTGCGGCATCAGAGTGGAAGTCAATGACCATGTCTCACCAACCGATCGATCCTAGCCGCCTCGAGACCTACTCGTTGAGCGCGAGGCAGAATCTCGTGTCACAGGGGCTCCTCGTGCTGCCTACCGACCCTCCCGGGGATCTCCTGGGCGGTATGCCGGATATTCTGGCAGCCGCACAGCTCAAGCAGCTCTGCCGGGCGATCGTAGGCGCACACACCGACGGTGGCGCTGTCGTGCTGGCCATGGGAGCTCATGTGATCAAATGCGGGTTGTCGCTGTTGATCATCGATCTCATGGAGAGGGGACTGGTTTCCGCCGTGGCGCTCAACGGCGCGGGGGTCATTCACGACCACGAATTGGCCATGGTGGGGGGGACCTCCGAGGACGTTTCCGAGGGCCTGGAGGACGGCTCCTTCGGCATGGCCCGTGAGACCGCCGAAGCGATCAACGGCGCCGCCGGACAGGCCGCGCGCGAGGATCGCGGATTCGGTGAAACTCTCGGTGCGCAGATTTTGTCGTCGAACCTGCCCTTCAAGGAGACCTCGATCGTTGCCGCCGGGTGCCGGCTCGGCCTTCCGGTGACGGTGCATGTCTCGATCGGCTGTGACATCGTCCACATGCACGCCAATGCCGACGGCGGGGCGATCGGCGCGGCCAGCATGTTTGATTTCCGAGTGCTTACCGGGATTGTGGCAGACCTCGAGGGAGGTGTTTGGCTCAATATCGGCTCGAGTGTCGTGCTGCCCGAGGTTTTCCTCAAAGCCTTGTCGGTGGTGCGCAACGTCTCCCGGGGGAGCCCCAAGGTGTTCACCACCGCCAACCTGGACATGCTCCGTCACTACCGTCCGCAGCAGAACGTCGTCGAGCGCCCCGGCGGGAGGGGGTTGAGCATCACCGGTCATCACGAGATCATGATCCCGCTTCTGAGATGGGGGGTGCTCCACGAGCTAGCACGATCGCCGCGCAGGAGAAAGGGCACGTGAACACACGTTTTATCGACATCATCGGATCGGCGGGCTCGCCAGTGATCACCGTCGTAGGTGATCTCATACTCGATACCTACATCACCGGTCGCACCAGCCGAATCTCGCCGGAAGCTCCGATCCAGGTCCTCGAAGTGGAGGGCGATCGCAACACTCTCGGCGGCGCGGCCAACGTGGCCAGCAACCTGAATGCGTTGGGCGCCGAGGTCGAATGCTGCGGTGTGGTGGGCGATGATCAAGATGGTGAGATGGTGATCCGCGCGCTCGCGGAGCGCGGCATCGGAACCAGCGCCGTGATCCGCGACCCCTCACGACCCACGGTGTGCAAGACGCGAGTCGTCTCCCACAACCAGCAGCTCTTGCGTATCGACCGCGAGAGGCGCCGGCCGCTCGACGAGAAATGCGTCTCCGAGCTTCTGTCCAGATCGAGGCCGCAAGTGCGGCGGGCCGCCGCCATGGTCATATCGGACTACGCCAAAGGGACGCTGACACCGCAGGTACTGGAAGCCCTGATCGGCGAGGCCCGCCGCGGCGTCGAGGCGGATCCATCCCGGTTCGGCGTGCTCGTCGATCCCAAGGGAGTGGATTATCGGCGCTACCGTGGCGCCCGACTGATCACGCCCAACCGCAGGGAGGCCGAGCAGTATACGCGGCTCAGCCTGCACACCCTGCGCGATCTGAACGCGGCGGCTCGCACCCTACGGCGCGATGTGGGCGTCACGGAGGTGGTCATCACCCTTGGAGAGGAGGGGATCTTCTTCTCCGGGAACGAGGAGGAGAGCAGGATCATTCCCGCGCGGGTACGGTCGGTCTACGACGTGACCGGCGCCGGGGATACGGTGATCTCCCTGCTCGCGCTCTTCCTCTCCACCGGTTGCTCCATGGAGGACGCAATCCGGATCGCCAACGTTGGCGCGGGGATCGTGGTCGGCCGACTCGGGGTGGCTTCGCCTACACGCCAGGAGCTGCAGGAGGCCTTTTCGAACACCCCCACGCGGGCTCAGAACAAAATCGTGTCGCGTTCAGAGGCGGCGCGTCGGGCCGCGCAGATCCGTCAGCGAGGCGGGCGTTTGGTGTTCACCAACGGCTGCTTCGACCTGATTCACGGCGGGCATCTCGAGTTTCTACGCAGCGCCAAGGCGTTTGGCGACGCGCTGATGGTGGCGGTCAACGACGATGAATCGGTGCGGCGGCTCAAGGGGCCCTCGCGACCGATCCTGGAGCTCGCAGAACGGCAGGAGATCCTGGCAGCCTTTCAGATGGTCGATCTCGTGGTGGCCTTCGGCGAGGACACGCCGCTCGAGATCATCCAGGAGATTTCGCCGCAGATCTTGGTCAAGGGTGAGGACTGGCGTGAGAAGGGCGTTGTAGGATCGGACTGGGTCACCAGCCACGGCGGCCAGGTGCAGCTCGTCAGGCTCCGCGAAGGACGCTCTACCTCGACGATCATCGATAAGATTCTGGAAGTCTACGGAGGGGAGAGGCATGGGCAGGATTGAAAACGTTCTGGATCGGTTTTCCCGCTGTACCATCGGGGTCATCGGCGACAGCGTGGCCGATGTCTATATTCTGGGCCGGCCGGAGCGGATCTCCCGCGAGGCGCCGGTGATGGTGGTGCGCAAGGAGGAGGAGCGGTTCATCCCGGGATGCGCCGCCAATACGGTTAACAACCTGATCGCCCTGGGCTGCAACGTGGTGCCCCTCACCGTGGTGGGAGAGGACGCCGCGGGGCACGGCCTGAAAGACTACTTCGATTCGCGTGGCGTGTCCACCGAGGGAGTCTTGAGATCGCCCGAATACCACACCGTCACCAAGACCCGCATCATGGTGGGCGATGCCAACAGGATCAAGCACCAGGTGATCCGCGTCGACAACGAACCGCAGCCGCGGGTGCCGCCCGAAGCCGAGGACGCGGTGCTCGAGACCCTCGATCGTCTCGACGCGCAGGTGCAGGCCTGGTTGGTCTCGGACTACAACTACTACGTGGTCTCCGACCGGGCGGCGACCCGGCTCCGGGAGATCGCCCGCCGCAAGCCGGTCATCGTCGATTCCCGGTACCGGCTGGCGCTCTTCAAGGGGGTCAGGTGTCTGACCCCCAACGAAAGCGAGGCCGAGAGCGCCTCCGGGCGGTTCATCAGAACCGACAGCGACGCCAAGGATGTGGGCTGGGCGCTGCTCTCCGACCTCGAGTGTGAATCCCTCGTTCTAACCCGCGGCAACCGCGGCATGATCCTCTTCGAGAAGTCGGGCATGATGACCGAGGTAGCCGCTGCCGGTGAGGAAGAGGTCGTCGACGTGACCGGCGCCGGAGACACGGTGGCAGCCACGCTCACCGTGGCCCTCGTAGCACGAGCATCGGCTCTCGAAGCCACGCGGCTGGCCAACTGCGCCGCCGGGGTCGTGGTCATGAAGTCCGGCGCTGCCACCTGTTCCCTCGACGAGTTGAGGTCCCGGCTGCATCTGATCTAATGCTTGGCGAGCGGCAGCGTGGTGAACAGCTACCGTGCCCTGTTTCGTGTTACTCAGACGAGGAATATCATGGGTCTTTACGTTCCAGATCGCGCCGAGTTGCGTCGCATCATCGCCGACCACCAGAGTGGGGGGCGCACGGTCGTCTTCACCAACGGCGTTTTCGATCTCCTCCACGTGGGGCACGTGCGGGCTCTGATCGACGCCCGCAGTCACGGAGACCGCCTGGTTGTGGCCCTGAACAGCGACAGCTCGGTGAAGCGGTTCAAGGGACCCGGGCTGCCGCTCAACCCGGAGAGCGAACGGGTCGAGCTGCTCTGCGCGCTGACCTGCGTCGACTATGTGACGCTCTTCGCAGAGCCTTCGGCCGACGGGATCCTCCTGGCCCTGATGCCCGATATCCATGCCAAGGGGACTGATTATACCGAGGAGACCGTGCCCGAACGGGAAACTGTGCTCTCCTACGGTGGTCGGATCGCCATCGTCGGCGATCCCAAGGATCACTCGTCGACTACGCTGCGGGCGCGCCTCGCGCAAATGCTCGATCATCAGGCCCGGCGACCCACCGACCATTGAGCGGCGCCGGCGGGTATTCGCCTGAAACTCATGCTTGGTGGCTTCGCGAAGAATTCTCTCACAGAGTCACCGAGCCCACAGAGAGCAGAAAGACAACCTGATCGTGCCATCTCTTCCTCCGTGAGCACTGTGCCTCTGTGAGAGAAGTGTATTTCGGTTATTCGGGATCGTTGCCGGTGTAAGTCGCCTGGAAAAACTAACGTACGCCCAGTCCGGCGGTTGAATCCGGTCTCGACGAACCCTAAGCGGCGGCGACATCTCAAAGACGGCGGCGATTATGCTGGGGGATTGGTGACGTGACGAGCCGGTTTGTGATCCGCTTCGATCCTCAGGCCGAAGCTCTTCTCCGCGGTGCGGGTCTCGACCGCTGCGACACTCCACCGAACCTCGGGTTCCGCCAACCGTTGTCCAGGCCCGGTCCTGGGCCCGCCCTTCACCGACTGCCGGCCCTGACCGATGGTCAGATCCCCATTCTCAAGCGCATTCCCTGCACCTCGCCGGCGAGAGCACGACGGATCGTACGGGGCGAGCGCATTTTGCGGCGATGTGCCGACTCCCGGGGGCTTCCGGTCCTCCTTCCAGCCGCCTGGGGCGCCGATCTCTCGGTTCCCGGCGAGGGCATCGCGTTTCTGCTCTTCCTGGCAGCGCCGGAATCGATGCCCCTCGATCGCCTCTCGAGCGGCGGGAGCGGCTGGAGACGGCGCGTGCTGGAGGTGGTGGTCGAGGAGCTGGCCCGGTGGCATGCCGCTGGGTTTCGACTGCCCGGCCTTGCCGCCTGGACGATTCTCGTCGAGCCTGGTGGAGAGCTGTCGCTCCTCGATCCCGCGCCACGCCGTTCCCGTCTCCAAGGCCGCGGCCTTGCATGGCGAGCCCAACTGCGGGACCTCGCCGCGCTGTCGGCTACCCTGGACGCGGAAACCGTTCCCACAGCCCGGCGCCTGGGGCTGCTCCGGCGCTACCTCGCACGGCGGTTTCCAGATGGCGGGCGCGCCTCTCGTTGGCGCGGCCCCTGGGCGAGAATCACCCGAACTGAGAGGCGCCTGCGACGCCGGGGCCTGCTTCCCCTGCGTTTCGATTTGGTAGAGAACGGACCGTCGACGAGCCGCCTCTATACCACGCAGGACTGCTCAGCCGCGCTCGTGCGGCATGGCTTTCGTACAGCCGCCGAATTCGCCGATCCTGAGAGACTCGGCGCCAGGCTGCTGCGGCGCAAGGAATCGCGTCGTAACGCCGTATTGGATACGGCACAGGGCCGTTTTTTCTTCAAGGTGCACGAGAAATCGGCTCGATTCAGAGGATCCTCCGAAGGGATTCGAGAGTGGCGGGGCTATCACGCGCTGGCACGCTTCGGCGTGGCCACTCCGCCACCGGCGGCCTGCGGCTGGCATGGATCGACCTCATTCTTCGTGAGCTTCGACGAGGGCGGTGCGCCCCTCGACGACGTGATCCGCGACGAGCGGCAGGGCGGAGCGCGAGGAGCTGACGAAGCTCGCAAGCACCACGCTCTGACGCGCGATCTCGGGCGACTGGTGGCGCGTTTTCATCGGTGCGGTTTTTTTCATCACGACCTGTATCTCTGCCACGTGTTGTGTACGGCGGGGCTTCGTTTGACACTGATCGATCTGCAGAGGCTGGACGAGGGGGGCCTCAGGCAGCGCCACGGCCGGGTGAAGGATCTGGCGGCGCTGCTCTACTCGTCGCTCGAGATACCGATCACGGCGAGCGACCGGCTGCGCTTCCTGGCGACCTATCGCGGTGGCGCCTCGCTCGATCACACAGGACGGCGGCTGATCGAGAAGGTGGAACGTAAGGCGCGCCGCATCGCGGCCCACGTTCGCAGGCGCGCGGCCCGGAGTGTTCGGGGGGACCGGGAGGGATCGGCATGAGGATTGTTTTCTGTATCGATACCTACCGGCCCTCGCGTGGGGGAGCGGAGGGCTACCTGCGCGATCTGGCCGCGGCCCTTCAAGCGCGCGGACATCGCATCACGGTGGCGGCCGCCGAATCCGAAAAACACCGGTCCGTGGCGCTCCATCCGCTACGGGTCCCCGCCTGGCCGCGTCTGTGGCGCGAGCTCCTCCTGGCGCGGGCACCCGGCCGGCTCGTCGCGAGCGGGGAGTTCGATGTGGTCGTGGTCTTCCGTCACGCGCTCGGAGGCGATCTCTTCCAGCCCCACGGCGGCCTGCATCGCGAATCGCTGCGCGGTGCCGTGCGCGCTGCGTCGCGTGGTCGGATCTCGCGGGCTCTGGGCTCGATGCGAAAATTGTCGAGCCCTAAGAACCTCTTTTTTCTGTACACCGACGCGATCCTCCTGAGCCGCCGTTCGCCCCTCCTCGTGGCGGCGCTCTCGGCCATGTCGGCGGCGCCGATCGTGTCGCGCCTCGACGATCCAGCGCGGCTCGAGGTGATCCCCAACGGAGTGGACCTGACGCGCTTCCATCCGGGGCTCAGGCCCCTGCACCGGGCCCGGTTGCTCACCGAGCTGGGGCTCGCCGAGGGAACCCGGGTTGGCCTCTACTGCGGCCACAACCATGTGCTCAAAGGGCTGAAGGAGGCGCTCTACGGTCTTGCCGCCTATCGCCGGCGAGGAGGGGATCTCGTGCTCCTCGTCGCCGGCCGGAGCAGCGGCAGGCGATACCAGCGCCGGGCCAGCAAGCTCGGCTTGGCCGAGCGGGTGATCTTCCTGGGCGAGCGGGGCGACATGCACCGACTCTTCGGGGCGAGTGATGTTTTGGTCCATCCCACGTGGTATGATCCTTGCTCTCTCGTGGTTCTGGAGGCACTCGGCTCGGGAGTGCCGGTGGTGACGACGCGCTTCAACGGTGCTGCGGAGCTGATGAGCAATGGCCGGGACGGTATCGTGCTGCGCGATCCGTCCGACAGCGAGGCTCTGGGCGAGGCCCTCGAGCGCGTACTCGACGGGGACCACGAGCGGTTTCGAGAGCAGGCAGCGCACACAGGGCGGCGCAACGGCTTCTCGGTTCACGTCGATCGGATGGAAGATCTCATGCTGCGCATCGCGCGAACAGGGTCAGCGCGACCGGCGTTACCCTGAGTGTGCGTTACCGCACAGCTCGAGGGCTCTATACTGGCTTGAAGTACCGGATCGATCTAAAGGGGCGGCATCGACTTGAACACCAGTGAAAAACTGTTCTCCACGTCTCACAGCGTCGTCGTCCGGCTCCCGAACTGGGTCGGCGATGTCGTCATGGCCACCCCCGCTCTGCGGTCCCTGCGCCGCGGATATCCCGGCTCGCAGATCTACCTCCAGGGCAAACCCAAGCTCCTGGAGCTGCTTTCCGGTCTGGACAGCTTCGACGACACCGTTCCCTTGAGCTCGTCCCGGGGGCAGGGATTGTGGTATGCCGCGTCGGCCTTGCGCCGCTTCCGGTTCGACACAGGCTTGCTGCTGCCCAACTCGTTTTCGTCGGCGTTGATTTTTTTTCTGGGCTCAGTCGGCAACCGGATCGGCTATGCCCTCAATGGCCGGGGATGTCTGCTCCACCGCTCGCTGCCGATATCGGCCCGGGCGCGCAAGAAGGCTCCGCAGCCGATGACCGACTATTACCTGCGGATCGCGCGGTTCGCCGGAGGCGCCGCCGCCGGCGAGCGGGTGGAGCTGGTCACGGAAGACAGGATGGATGCGGCGGCGCAGGCCTTTCTGCGCGACGCTGGGCTGCTGGCGCAGAGACCGCTCGTGGGGCTCAACATCGGATCCTCCTTCGGACCTTCCAAGTGCTGGACCGCGGAGGGTTTCGCCCGGGTCTCCGATACGATCCAGACGCAGCTCGAAGGGCGCTCGCTGCTACTCTGCGGCCCAGGTGAGGAGGAACCGGCTCGCGCCATCATAGCCCGGGCCGAAAGGCCGATCGTGGATACCTCGCGGGCGGTGATGCCGCTCAGCCTGCTGAAATCGGTGATCAAGCGCCTCGATCTCCTGGTGACCACCGACACCGGACCGCGTCATATCGCGGTGGCCTTTGGGATTCCTGTGGTGGTTCTCATGGGCCCCACCGACCTGCGCTACACCGCAACCAACCTGGACACCTCGCGGGTGATCCGCAGTCCGATCGACTGCGCGCCCTGTCACAAGAAGGAGTGTGATCGCGAACACCAGTGCATGACCAACATCACCTCGGAGATGGTTTTGTGCGAGGTAGTCGATCTCTTACAGCGTCGATGCGTGGAGGCCCCATGATGACCGAGGAGAGGCAGGAGCTGCCGGCGATTGTTCTGGTCATGCAAGCCGGAAAGGGTGTTGTGCAGCGCACTTTTCACGGCGATGTGGTTGGCATCGGCCGGTCGGACCAGAACGATTTTGTGATCAGGGACGCGAAATCCTCCCGAACCCACTGCCGGATCACGCGTGACGGAAACGGCTGCGTCCTGGAAGATGTGGGGAGCAGGAACGGGACCAGGCTCAACCGGCGACCGGTCGTGCAGAAGAGGATCCAGCAGGGCGACGTGATCGGCATCGGTGACACGCAGATCTTTTTCGGCGGCCTTCCTGAGAGGGATGCGACAGCTCCGGCGACGAAGGTTCTCGATCACGAGTCGGAGGAGCTCGTGGCGCATCTCGTGCGCGAGCGGTCCAACCTGCTGCGGCTGGCGGAGATCAACAAGGCGATCAATTCGGAGATCGCTGTGAACCCGCTGCTCGAGCTGATCATCGATGCCGTGATCGAGTTGACCAATGCGGAACGGGGTTTTCTGATCACCGGCGCCGGAAAGGAGATGGAGTTCGAGGTGGCTCGCAACTTGATGGAAGCCGAGGTGGCGCAGCCCGAGCTGGCCATTTCACGATCGATCGCCACGCAGGTCATCGAGACTCTCTCGCCAGTGATGTCGGTCAATGCCATCAAGGACGAGCGCTTTCGAGCGGTCCAGTCGATCTCCAACCTCGGTCTGCGATCGGTGCTCTGTGTGCCCCTCGTTCTGCGTGACCGATGCGTGGGAGCGGTCTACGTGGACAACCGGCTCAACAAGGGGGTGTTCTCTCAGGAGGATCAAAAGGTGGTCGAGGCCTTTGCCGATCAGGCCGCCATCGCCCTGGAGAATGCTCGGCGTCACGAGGAGCTGCGCCAGAAGAACGCCGAGCTGACCAAGATCCAGAAGGATCTGGCGCGCATGAACGAGGGCCTGGCGCATACGGTGCGCTCCCAGGTCGAGGAGCTCGACAAAGCCCGCGCCCGCCTGGCCGGCGAGGGCCGTGAGAAAGGGATCCGCTACCACTACGGCACGATCGTGGGCTCCTCGCGGCCGATGGCGCAGGTCATCTCGCTCCTGGAACGTGTGATCGACTCCGGCTTTCCCGTGCTCATCGAGGGTGAGAGCGGCACGGGCAAGGACCTCGTGGCCGGTGCGATCCACTGCAACAGCCGGCGAGCCTCCAGAACCTTCGTCAGTGAAAACTGTGCAGCCTTGCCGGAGACCTTGCTGGAGAGCGAGCTCTTCGGTCACGTCAAGGGAGCCTTCACCGGGGCGCTGGCCGACCGCAAAGGGCTTCTCGAGATGGCTCACGGCGGAACCCTCTTCCTCGACGAGGTCGGCGACATGAGCCCGGGGATGCAGACCAAGCTGCTGCGCTTCCTGCAGGACGGTGATTTCCGGCCGGTAGGCGGAACGGAGGTGGTGCGCGTCGACGTCAGGATCGTGACCGCCACGAACCAGCCGCTCCTGAAACTCGTGGAACAGGAGCGTTTCCGGCAGGATCTCTACTTCCGGCTCAACGTGCTGCCCATAGCGCTTCCTCCGCTGCGCGACCGCATCGAGGATATCCCCCAACTGGTGAGCCATTTTATGGCACAGATCTGTCAGGAGCTCGGCCAGGAGAAGCCCAAGCTCGATCCTGCGGTGATCGACGCCTTTCAAGCGTACCGCTGGCCTGGCAACGTACGCGAGCTGGAGAACGAAATCAGGCGCCTCGTCACCGTCGCCGACGAGAGGATCGAGATCTCCGCGGTTTCAGGGAGGATCCGCAGCGGCGGCCGGCAGAGCGCCTCGCTCGACGACTTCGCCGACCTCGATCTCACCGCCAAGATCGAAGCGATCGAAAAACACGAAATCATCAACGCCCTGCGCCGCTCGAATGGGAACAAGAGCCGAGCCGCCCGTCTGCTCGGGATCAGCCGGTTCGCGCTCCAGCGCAAGGTGGAGAAGCTGAACATTTCTTGGGAGACAAAGGAGTGAGGACCAATCCCTCGTTGATCGTGGCCCTGGCCGTCGTACTGGCGGTCGCGATGACCCTGCCGCTCTTCGCCGGCCAAACGCAGGAAGACGATTCCTTTCGCGATCGGCTGAGCCGGATCGATCGCAGCGATACAAAAGCGCTCTATGATCTCGCGCTCTGGTGCCAGCAGAAAAAAAAGGTGACCGAGTTCAAGGAAGTTCTCGAGATCATCCTACGTGCCGATCCGGACCACGAGGGCGCCAACAAGGGATTGGGACGGGTCAAGTTCGAAGGGAGCTGGATGACCCGCGAGAGGCGCGCCGAGATCCTCGCGGCCCGGCGCGCCGAGAAAATGAAAGCCTTCGGCCTGGTCGAGTACCAGGGCGCCTGGGTGACCCTCAAGGAGCGCGAGATGCTCGAGAAGGGCATGGTCTTCCGCAACGGTCGCTGGGTAACCCCGGAAGAAGTCAAGAGCGCCGAGGGTTATCTGCGCGAAGACGGACAGTGGGTCAAGAAGGACGACATCGCCGCGATCCGTCGAATGAAGGGATTTCACAAGCAGCATGACGTGGTCACCGCCTTCCATTCCTCTGATCACTTCGTGCTCTTTTCCGAGTTCGGCGATGCCTTCAATCAAAGGCTCGCGGGAAAGCTCGAGAAGGGCTATCGCTGGTTCGAGACGGTTTTTGGCAAGACCAGGGGATTCGGCTTCGTAGGCGGCCGCAAGATCGTGGTGGCCGTGTTCGACGAGCGCGGGAGCTTCGAGAGCTACGTGGCTTACTTTTCGAGTTATCAGGAGAACATGACCGCCGACTGGTCACGCCAGGCGCGCCAGGTTCTGGGCTTCGCCTGGTGGGATCCCGATTGCTACAGCGTGACCTATAGAGGGCCGCGCGAGGAAGACGAAGTGGCCGGCCAGATCCTTCATCAGGTGGGTCACATTCTGATCAACCGCAAGGGGTACAACTTCCACTTTCTGCCCCCCTGGCTCGATGAAGGCTTCTCCGCGCTCCTCGAGTTCGAAGCCTCGCAGGCCAACTGGGCCTTCTGTATTCAGGGGCGCAACCTGATCTCCAGCGTAAACATGGACGATCTGTTCTCCGATACCGGATGGATCGGCGTGCTCGACAGCCTGGTGGACAAGGGTTACGATCCTCCTTTTTCCCAGCTCATGATCAAATCGATGGATCAGATGGACGCAGACGACGTGGCCAAGGCGATGGGCTTGGTGCGATTCCTCGTCGGTCTGGGTGAGGGCAAGCTGGCCGGTCTGCTGGACCTGATCCAGCGGCACGTGCCCCGCGAGATGGAGAGCTGGAACGATCCTTTCGTGGTGCAGGTCCAGCTCGATGCCCTCTCGCAGGTGCTGGGAGCCACACCCGAGGAGGTAGAGCTGGCCTTCCAGTCGGCTTGGATCGCGTCGAGCCGCCAGCAGGAGGATGCAGCGCCGGGGGATCGGAAGGACGACCCCGGGAAGGATCAGTGACCGGCGTTCAATCACGGGAGGCAAGCGGATGCCATGACGACAAAAGAGGGAAACAAACGATCCTTTCAGCCGATCAAGGGTTTTGAGGTCCTCGAACGCCTCGGTGGGGGCGGGATGGGCACCGTCTTTCGAGCCCGGCAGATCTCTCTCAACCGGATCGTGGCGCTCAAGATCCTCAAGAAATCACAGATCAAAGGGCCCATGCCCCTAGAGCGGCTGCGCCGTGAAGCCCTCGTGACAGCCCGCATGGATCATCCCAACATCGTCAAGGGGATCGACCTGGGTGAAACCGAGCACTATTTCTATTTCGTCATGGAGTTCGTCGCCGGCCGGAGCGTCAAGTCGATCCTCGATCGGGACAGCATCATCCCTGAAGAGCGCTCCCTCGCGATCGTTCTCGAGCTCGCCCGAGCGCTATGCCACGCCCACCAGCGGGGTGTGATCCACCGCGATATCAAACCTGGCAACATTATCATCACTCCTGCGGGGCGTGCCAAGCTCGCTGACCTGGGGCTGGCCAAGGGGATCATGGATCTCACCGTCACCCAGGAGGGAACCACCGTGGGGACGCCGCAATACATGTCCCCGGAACAGGCGTGCAACCCGTCGTCGGCCGATGTGCGGGCTGACATCTACTCGTTGGGCGCCACGTTTTATCACATGGTCACGGGGCGGCTGCCGTTCCAGGGCAACACCGTGGCCCAGGTGATCACCGACGTGCTCTACGGACGTCCGATACCTCCGGAGGAGACCAACCCCTCTGTGAGCCAGACGGTTTCCCGTTGCATCGCCAAGATGATGGCCAAGAAGCCGAGCCGCCGCTACCAGACGCCGGAGGATCTCATCGAAGAGCTGGAGCGGGTGATCGAGGCGCGCGGTGAGCCGCATGCGAAACCACCCGCCGGAGTGGGTTTGAGCTGGAACGAATCACAACGGAGCGCGAAGGGACGCCGGGTCGCGATCACCGGAGCGGTGGTGTTGGCCGTCGTGGTGGTGGTTCTGGGAGTCCTGTTTTGGGGGGGGCTGGATTTCGGATCGGTCGGATCGAACGGGGCTGCGGGCCCCTCTCCGCTGGCCGCGATTCAGCAACAGTTGGCGGCGGACGAGATCTTGCCGGCCGAGGCGCTGCGTCGTACGGCCTCCCTGGAGGCCGGCGGAGATCCGGCGGTTTCCGCGGAGATCGAGACCTTTCGAAGCGACCTGGTGCAGCGCTGCTGCCTCGAGGCGGGCGTCATTTTCGAGGAGCAGGCGGACCGGCTGGGTAGAATCTGGCTCAGCTCCGCCCCCCGCCGGCGCGAGGCGGCGATCAGGCAGAGCCTGCTCGGCGAGGTCGAGAGGGCTTTTGGTTTCGAGGCCACGATGATGCCCGCCGAGCTGCAGGAGTCCGTAGATGCCCAGCTCGGCCGATCATTGGCTGCGTGGAGCGGAAGAACCGACGCGCTGAGGGCTGGGATCGAAGAGGCGCTCGAGCGCCAGATTACCGCTGTACGTCGCGAGATCGAGGCGGCCACGGAAGTGCTCGATTTCGCCGCCGCCGTGGAGCGCGTGGAGTGCCTCGAATCGAGCTGGTCCGATCGGGCTGAGGGGGCGCTCGAGGTCGCGCTGCGTCGATCGACATGGTGGAGCCCCGCCCTCGACTGGGTCGGCGGCATCGATGGTGTGCGCCCCGACTGGCTCTTCGGTGAAGCCCAGTGGAATCGTCTTTCCAGTCTTCTCGACCCTGCCGCTGCCGCAATGCGCCAAGAGCTTGCCAGCGCCGTGGAGCTTGCGATAGCGACCTATCGTGACACCTGGCTGCATGCCGCCACCGCAGCGGTCGGGGAAGCGGATTTGCAGACGCTGAGCTCAGGCTTCGAGGCGCTGATCGACGCGAGCCTTGGGAAGGCCGCCGCGCTGCGTCCTAAACTGCCTGCCGGAGAGTCGGCGCGGCTGTCCGCGGGAGGGACCATCGCCAGGGAATTGCAACCGCTCTTCGAGCGGCGTTACGCCGAGCTCAAGGCTCTCGAGATCGAACGGGTCCTGCTCGAGATCGAGGCCTTCATGAGCCACGGCGCTTTCAGCGAGTCTCTCGATCTCCTGCGCCAGGCGACGCGCGAGGTGCCGTCCACGCTGAACCAGGCCTTCATCGATCGCTGGGTGCGTTGGCTCGAAACGCAGTCGAAGATCGAAGACTGGGCGCTAGCATCCCTGGAGCGTCATCGAGGGCTGGAGATTACGGTAACACGTAAGGGCGTCACCTACCGGGGCGCACTCCTCCAGGTGGACCGCGCGGCCCGGCGGCTGGTGCTTACCGCTCCTGGAGGCCGACCGGTGACGATCGCGCTGGGCGAGATGGATGACGTCGAGCTGCTGCGCTGGGCGGAACGCTCCTTCCGGCTTCGGGACGTGGATACATTTCTTTTTTTCTTTTTCAGAGGGGATCGCGAGCGGGCTAGCAATCTCGTGTCACGGCTCGATGATTTTGAGGACAAAGCCTTTTTCGAGCGCCGGATAGCCTCCTCCCAGAAGCTGGAACAGGAAGCGCAGCAGCGTGCCGACGACGAGCTGCAGAATCTCCTCAGCAGGGCGTCGAGCGCTGCGACTCAGGGGGACCGTGCGCAGCTCGCAGAGATCCTGGCTGCGATCGACCGCGGAGAAAAGACGTTCGCGAGAGGCTCGCTCTGGAAGCAGAAGCGCAAAGAGATCGAAAGGCTCGAGAGGGAGCTTCAGGAGATGACCGCCCGTGCGAGCTTCCAGGATCGACTCGCCGCAGCGTTTTCGGTCCGCGTGAAGATCCTCGGTGCGAACCGGATCAGGATTGTCTACCCGTTCGACAGCCTGCAGGAGCTGGAGGATTTCCGGGTCCGTGGGCTCGGTTTCACCGTGGACCAAGGTTGCCTGCTCTTCGGCGCCGACGCCGCCGAGAAAGCACTGCCCAATCTCGATGACCGCGTAGGGCTCCGCGTGGGTGAGGGATTCGACCGTGCGCATCCGCTGGTCCTCGGCTTCGAGTACCAGGCGCTTTTCGACGGCGGCGGCCCGAGCCTGCTGCTGCTCTCCTTCTACGGGGAATGCTTCGGTGTGCGGAGCTTCCCTGACGGGCGCTATCAGGGGCAGACTACCGCCTGGGCCGGCGAGCTGAGCGCCTGGGAGGACTACTTCGCCTATCCCGATCTGGGTGTTGCCAAACCCAGGAAGGGGAATCCAATTCCCTTCGGTTTCAACCGCGGCGAACGCTACCTGGTCGAGATCGTCTGGGACGGTACCGAGCTCCTGTTGATCATCGACGGCGCCACCGTGCTGCGCCGACGTCCGGCTGCCTTGAAACAGCGCTGGTGCGAGATCAAAACCCTGCGAGCCGCGCTCTTCGACAACCTCCAGGTGGAAGGCCTCTTCCAGGGAGGCTGACCGAATGACGAGATGACATGATGAAGCCTTTGTCCGCTGTTATCCTCTTTCTAAGTCTTTGCGGCATCTGGCTCGCCGCCCTGGTCTCGCCGATGGGTGCCCGGGAGTCCTCTGCGGTCGTTGCGACGCCGGTAGTGCCGAGCGGCTCCGATGAGGATTTGGAGCCGGAGCGGCTCGATGCGCTCCTACACCAGCTCTCGGCGGCTTCTCTGGAGGCGCGTCGTCGTGGAGCGACGCGCCTCCTGAAGCTGTTGACCCCTGCCCTCGCCGAGCGGATCGTCGCACGTATGCCGGAGCTTTCGCCCGTTCTGCAGCGGGCTCTCTTGCACATACTCGGTACCGGGGGACCGTGGATGACGGGGATCGTGCGCGGCCTCTGCGGCACACCCGCGGCGGCCGACCATGCCGCGGCCATCCTCGCGCGGGCCCTTCAGAACCGGCCGCTGAAGCCGATTCAGCCCGCATCGTGGAGTCCGATCGCTCTCTTCCCTCCTGGAATGGCCTTCCGCTTTCCCGGAACGTGGCCGAGGACCTACCGGCTCGACGAACTCCTCGACGAGATCAATTTTTGGATGGCACCTGCATTCCCCTTCGTGCTTTCCCCCGAGCTCGATGACGGGGCCCGTTCCGAGTGGCACGTCGACCGTGCGCCGCCTTCGGGTCCGGCCTCGATGGTGGTCGATTGGATCCTCATGGAACGTGGATTGGGAATGGAAATCCTGGAGACGGTGACCCTCGTCGTTCCTGGCGGACCACGATACCGCGAGGCTTTGCTGCTGGATAGCGATCGAGAGGATGACCGGCTCGTGCTGGCCCGAGCGATCGGTGTGTTGCGCGATCCCGCATCCTCCGGGACTACGCGCCGCAGCGCGCGGCGGGCCCTTGCCACGCTCGATATACCCGGTCTGTTCGACGGCGCCCTCGAGGAGCTCAAGGGGGCGCGGCCCGACGGGACCCTCGACTACCTGCTCGTCGCCGGTGCCACGCGGAGGGCGGCGCTACGCCTGGGGGTCACGACCGACGTTGACGCCGCCGTTCGCCTGATCGAAGCTTTCGAGCGGCAGCCGCCGGGCGCTGAACGGTGGGCGCTGATACGCCTGCTCACTCTGCTGCCAGGATCGTTGCGGGACCGGGCTCTGGCGGGGCGCGCCTGGACGAGTCCGCAAACCTTGCTCTTGTTCGGCTCGGCGCGGGACACACCCGCAGCCGGTGCCGCCGAGATCTGCGGCTTCCTCAGTGATCCCGATCCCAAGGTCAGGCAGGGGGCCCTCGCTGCGGCCCGGAGGCGGCTGGCGAACGACGCATCCCTCCGGGAGGTATTGTTCGAGGCCATGGCCGCCTTGCTGGCCGACCCGAGCCGCGCCGTCCGTCATCGCGCTGAGCGCTGCCTCATGGTCCTCGGCGGCCTCGAGGGGGATGAGAGACTGAGCGCGCTGCTCGATCGGCTCCAGACGTGCGAAGACCGGCGTGCTTGGCACAATCCTGGGCTCTGGGATGCCGTTGCTTCCTGGGGCGCCAGAGGATGCCTGCGGAAGATCGTGTCAGCTCTCGGCGATCCATTGCTCTGGGAGGTGAAAAGCCTTCAGGCCTATGAGAGGATCTGCAGGCGTTTGGCGATCAATCCCGCCGTTTATATCGATGCACTCGCTCTCGCTCCCCTTTGCCGCCTGGCCTCGACGATGGCTTTTTCTGCCAGCAAGCAGGATCGTCGCGCCGCTTTCAGAGAGCTCATGTGCGCTGCCGTCGCTCCGGTGGAGAGCCGCACCAAAGTCCTCGGTGCCTTCGCCATGGCACCCGCCGATCTGCTGGCAGAATTCCTCGATCCGCGGTTCATCGAGCTGCAGGGCGCGGATGGCGCGCTTCCGCAGGCGTTGCGGCGCGCCGTACTGAGCTCGGCCCTCCGCTCCTGTCGCGACGATTCGTCGGGCGTCTCGGTGGCTGGCCTCAGGCTTGCTCTGGGACGTGTGCTGGGCCAAGAACTCGATCCTCTGCTCGATCGCGCGCTGATGAACATTACGCGCCTCGAGAAAAAAGGCACTTATATTCTCGATGTGCGCCTCCATTGAGAAACGCGCGATCTGAGCAGATCTGAAAAAAGGTGACCCTACCGGGACAGGGATCGGTTGTTTTTGGGGAAATGAGACGTACACTTGGCATTGGCTCGCGTGTCGGCAGCGTTTGCGTTGCTCATCGACCGGCCATGACACCAAGAGGTAGGGTTGCAAGAGGAGAGAGAGACTTCTTGAAAGTATTGATCCTGTCCCGACGCTGCTATTTCTATTCGACCATGCGCCTGAAAGAGGCCGCCGAGCAGCGCGGTCACGAGGTCGTTGTGGCCGATCCTCTGGCGATATCCCTCTCTATCGATGGAGGCCGGCCGCTCGCCCATCTGGACCGCCAGGATCTCGCGACCATCGATGTGGTCATCCCCCGGATCGGTTTGTTCGCCATCGAGTTCGGGGTGGCCGTGGTCAAGCAGTTTCAGATGATGGGCATACCGGTCGTCAACCGCTCGCTCACGATCATGCGTGCCCGTGACAAGCTGCGGGCCATGCAGATCCTGACCCGCAAGGGGATTGCCGTCCCGCGGACGGTAATGACCCGCAATCCCGCCGATCTCGAAGCGGCCATCGAGCGTGTCGGCGGACTGCCGGTGATCCTCAAGTTCTTGCGTGGGGCGCAGGGGGTGGGGGTGATCCTGGCCGATACTTTTCGCAACGCCGAATCCACTCTCGATGCGTTCTGGAGCATGAACCAGAACCTGCTCATTCAGGAGTTCATCGCCGAATCGGAGGGCAAGGACATCCGCGTCATCGTCGTGGGCGGCAGTGAGGTTGCGGTGATGCAGCGCAAGGCGCGCAACGGCGAGTTTCGTTCCAACATCCACCGCGGCGGTTGGGCCGAGTTGGTTCACCCCTCAGCGGAGCTGATCGATGTGGCGCGTCACGCCGCCCGGACACTCGGGCTGGATGTGGCCGGCGTCGATCTGCTCGAGTCCCGGCGGGGACCACTCGTGCTGGAGGTCAACGCCTCGCCGGGTCTGGAGGCGATCGAGAAGATCAGCGAATGCGACGTGGCTCAGAGGATCGTGGGCTATGCCGAAGACCTCGTGCGGCGTCGCAGGCAGCAGAATCGTCCTGCGCTCGAAGGGGACGGCAGTATCCGCGAGGCGGCGCGATCGGAATAATCCGGACTCACCGCTTTTTTGAATTGGAGGGAATTATCGAACACCTCCAACGTCGAAACGTCATCCTTTTGATGCCAACGGAGGTGGTTCGTCCCGTGACGCATCAATAGTGTTTGCTAGTTGCTTTTCAGAATCATGCTCCACAACCTTCTCTTCTTCGGCTCGCGATCGACCTGAACGGCGTCGCGAATCAACCTCTTTGCCAGGAGTGGAGACGGCTCGGTAGCATTGAGAGACCCACGGAGTGTCTTTGATAATGTCTGCGGAAAAGATCACAATCGTCATCGTCGTCGTGTTTGTTGTCATCGCCGGTATCCTGCTCTTTCAGTTCATGGGCGGCGATGACCGCGAGACAGTCCTGGATGATTCCTTCTTCAACGAGAATGGAGAGGAGATCGAGCAGGAGCCTGTCTCCGTTATCCAGGGTGTTATCGAACCGGGAGAGGAACAGAGCCCTCTGACCCGCGAGAAGATCGCTCCGGCGAAGCAGGATGGCGCCGGCGAAGAGAGTGATTTCGGCGGGATCTACGGCCGCGTTCTGAGCCGGGAAGGCCGGCCAGTGAACAAGGCGCGCGTCGCTCTCTGTTCCGGATCGGGACTGGTCATTAGCTTTCCCTCGTCGCGGGAGGAGCTCGGGATCGAGGATTTCACCGACGACGAGGGACGGTTCCGGCTGACCGGGCTGCGTGGCGGCAAGGAGTACGCCATTTTAGTGCAGCACTCGGATTTTGCCAACACGATGAAGAGCCCGATTATCACCAGCCGGGGGATCCAGGTGGAACTGGCTGATATCGTGATGAATGAAGGCCTGACCGTGAAGGGGCGGGTCACCACACTGAAAGGTGTGGCGATCAGCGCCGCCGATGTGTCGATCACCGATCCAGGGGGCATGGCATTCCAGAGCGTCACAGACCGTATGGTCCTCAAGCAGGCAACCACCGATGCCTCTGGGAGCTATTACCTCGAAAACGTGTCCACCAACAACTTCGAGGTCAACGTCACAGCGGAAGGGTTCGGCTCGCAGACCAAGCGGAGCGTGTCCCACGACACCAAGCGCCTGACGACCATCGATTTCGAGCTCGGTCCGGGGATGACCATTGCCGGCAAAATCCAAGGGCCTGACGCCATGCCCGTGCCTGGGGCCACAGTTCGAGCCTATCGCGTGCGCGCCAAGAAGCACTCCTCGCAAGGCACAACCGAGAGCGACGGACAGGGCCAGTTCACCATCGACGACCTTGCGGAAGGCATGTATGTCGTCCGGGTGACCTGCGACGGTTTTTCCGCGGGAGCCAGACAACGGATCCGGGCGGGAGACACCCAGGTGGTTATCAAGCTTCAGGTCCAGGGTGCAGCGGCCGGCGTGATACGCGACGAGAAGAGCGGAAGTCCGGTCAGCAGCTTCACGGTCAATCTATTCAAGTTCCGGCCGGGAAAGCCGAACTACAAGACGGGGATCACGGAGGAGTTTCAGAACCCGGACGGGATCTTCGAGCTCAAGAACCTGGATCCGGACAACTACATGCTCGAAGTCACCGCCAAGAATTATGCCAAGTGCACCTCGGCGAAATTCACTGTCGTCCGCGGTGAGGTGACCGCAGGTGTGGACGTGTTCATGAACAAGGGCGGGATCGTGACCGGAAGGGTGGTCGATTCCGCAGGCGAATCCTTGCGGGGTGTCGAGGTCTCGTTGAGGTTCAACAACTATGTCGATGTGGACCTCTTCGGTTTTTTCAGCCGCGCCGCCGATCCGCTCGAGCTCGGAGACAGCGGAGCACGAGCAGTGACCGACGGATCGGGATCCTTCACCAAGCGGTTGATCACGCCGGGAACCTATCAGGTCTTCTTCAAGCACCCGCGCTTCACCGAAAAGGGCGTCAACGATATCACGATCTTTCAGGGCGAGGAGGCGGCCACCGATCTGGGGGTGATCCAGATGGCGAAGGGGGGCATTATCGAGGGGCGCACCCTCGATCAGAGCGGTTCCATGCTCCCAGGTGCCCTGGTTGTCCTGTCGCGCGAGGACGAAGGCAGCCAGCGACAGATCATTTCCGACAAGGACGCTTTCTTCCGGTTCGACCATCTGAAACCGGGCAAGTACGCGCTCACGATCCAGGCTGACCCGATGAGCGGTGACCAGGACTTAAACATCTTCCAGTCGCTCTTTTCTGCCGAAAAGAGCAAGGTCCAGATCTATCTGGACGAGGGTGAGACCGAAGAGGTCGTGGTCCGGTACGTGCAGTGAAGATCTTTCGGTGCCGAGCAACACGGCTTGGCGCGAACGCCGGTCTTCCTGGACGACCAAAACAAAATCGCGGAGATTATTGACCGACCAGCGGGTCACGTTCACAGCGAAGTGGTTCTCGTACACCGACACGAAGCTCTAAAAAGACTATTTCGTGAATGAGTTAGGTAGAAGCCCGGCGCGAAAACGATCGGCTCGGGACACTGCCTTGCGGCAGTGTCCCGCGTCGTTACCAAGGGCTTGCTGAGCACGCCGAGGGCATTCAGATCGGCTACATTTTTTTCGTAGGCGCGAAGTCCGATTCGGCGTTGAAAGGCGAGATCTCCCGCAGGCGTTTCACGATCTGCTTCATCATCTTGGCCGTGGATTCGATCTCTTCAAGCGTGTTGTAGACCGAGAGGCTGAATCTGACCGAACCGTGAGCTGCGGTGTAAGGAATGCCCATGGCGCGCAGCACATGCGAGGGCTCGAGTGAGCCCGAGGTGCATGCCGAGCCCGACGAGGCGCAGATACCATATTCGTCGAGCATCAGCAGAATGGCTTCCCCTTCGATATAGCCGAACGAGACGTTGAGCGTGTTGGGCAGCCGGTGCTCGGGGTGGCCGTTCAACAGGGTATCGGGAACATACTCGAAGAGCCGGTGCTGGAGTGTGTCCCGCAGATCGCGGACGAAGGTGTTCTCCTTCTGCATGTAGGCGGCGGCGAGGTCGGCGGCACGCCCCAGGCCGACGAGAGACGCCACGTTTTCCGTGCCTCCACGGCGGCCCTTCTCCTGGTGGCCACCGACGATGAAGGGACGGCAGCGGGTGCCGCGGCGCACGTAGAGCGCGCCTACGCCTTTGGGAGCATGGATCTTGTGTCCCGAAAGAGAGAGGATATCGATCTGCGATCTCTGCATGTCGAGGGGGATCTTGCCCACCGCCTGGACCGCGTCGCAGTGAAAAAGCGACCCCTTTTCCTTGACGATGGAGCCGATCTCCTCGATGGGGAAGACCGTGCCCGTCTCGTTGTTGGCATACATGACCGAAACCACGGCGGTCGATTCGGTGATCGCTTCGCGAAGCTCCTCGAGATCGAGCATGCCCTGACGGTCGACGGAGAGATAGGTCACGGAGAGGCCTTTCTTCTCCAGCCGCTTGGCCAGGTTGAGCACGGCCGGGTGCTCGACCCGCGTGGTGACGATGTGCTTCTTGCTCGGGAAAGCCTCGAGCACGCCGCGGATCGCGGCGTTGTCGCTTTCGGTGCCGCACGAGGTGAAGACGATTTCGGTTTCCTGGGCATTGATCAACTGAGCAACCTGAGAGCGCGCCTTGGTCACGGCACGACCGACCTCTCCGGCGAAGGAGTACATGCTCGAGGGATTGGCGTAGAGCTCGGTGAGGTAGGGCGACATCGCCTCGAAAACCTCGGGGGCAACGCTGGTCGTAGCGTTGTTGTCCATGTAGATGATCTTTCTCATCACTTCATCTCCACGACTTCGAGCTCGTCGGAGACGAATTCCTTGAGCTTCTGCTCCACGGCATAACGCAGGGTGATGCCCGCGCTCGGACAGGAGGTGCAGGAGCCGCGCAGCGCCACGATGACCCGGTTGCCGTCGATGTCGATCAGTTGGATGTCGCCGCCGTCCTTGTGCAACGACGGTTTGATCTCGTTGTTGATCGTCTCCTGAATACGCGCGATCTTCTCGATGACGGTCATCTTGGCTCCGGAAACCACGACCGGCTCGTCGCGCTCGCTCACCTCGGCCGAAGATCCCTGTTCCTCCATCAAAATCTCCTCGATCCGTTCATGGCAGGTTTCGCAGCCGCCGCCCGCCTTGCTGTAGTAGGTGACCTCGTGGACCGATTTGAGGTTGTTGTCGCGGACCACCTTGCGGATCAGATCTTCGGTGACGCCGAAGCAGGAACAGACCAGAGGGCCGTGCTCCTCCTCCTGGTCTTCGACCTTCTCGCCGCGGTAGTAGGCCAGAGCCGCTCTCAGGGCTTCTTCGCCCATGACCGAACAGTGCATCTTCTCCTTGGGCAGGCCGCCGAGGTACTCGGCGATGTCGCTGTTGGTGACCTGTTCCACCTCGGCGATCGTCTTGCCGATGATCATCTCCGTCAGTGCGGAGGCCGAGGCGATGGCGCTGGCGCAGCCGAAGGTCTTGAATTTGGCGTCGATGACGCGTTTCTCGGCATCGACCTTGAAGGTCAGCCGAAGAGCGTCTCCGCAGGCGACGGAGCCGACGTCACCCAAGCCATCGGGATTTTCGATCTCGCCAACGTTTCTTGGATTCAAAAAATGTTCTTTTGCTTTGTCAGTATAATCCCACATGCCCTCTACTCCGGGATCTATCAGAAGTTTAAAAAAAGTTCACTTTTTCCATAATTGTCTAATAGCGGTAGTTTAGGAGATGTGGGGGGGCAATCAAGAAATTATCGTAACCCTTTTGAGATGCCGGCCGGCGATTTGCTGATATCGATCGATTCCGGTGGTGAGCCTTGAACTGATCGGGGTGATTTTGGTTTTCTTGAACGTTCGGTTTTTTGTCGCAAATCTGTGCTCAGAGACACGTACTAGAAGAGATCCAGCATAGAGGAGGAACGTGTGAAGTCCGACCTTGACATCGCCCGCCTGGCGAAGCTTCAGCCGATCGGAGAGATCGCGGCATCGTACGGCATCGAGGAACAGGAGCTCGAACCCTTCGGTCGCTACAAGGCCAAGATCAAGCTCGACGTTATCAAACGGCTTGCCAACCGGCGTCCCGGAAAATACATCCTCGTCACGGCGGTCACCCCCACGCCGTTCGGCGAGGGCAAAACCCTGAGCACCATCGGTTTGTCGCTCGGTCTGAACACCCTGGGCAAAAAGACGCTCTGCACCCTGCGCCAGCCTTCGATGGGCCCGGTATTCGGACTGAAAGGCGGCGCTGCCGGGGGTGGTTTCAGCCAGGTCGTGCCGATGGAGGACTTCAACCTGCATCTGACCGGCGATTTTCACGCCGTCGCGGCGGCCAACAACCTGCTCGCGGCCCACGCCGACACGTCGATCCTCCTGCGCAATCCCCACGGGATCGATCCGTTCACGATCAAGGTCCGGCGCGTTGTCGACATCAATGACCGCGCGCTGCGCCGCGTCATGACCGGCTGCGGCGGGCGCAAGAACGGGATTCCCCGCGAGACGGGATTCGATATCGTAGCGGCGTCGGAGGTAATGGCGATCCTCGGTCTATCCACCGGTTATGCCGACATGCGCCGGCGTCTGGGACGGATGGTGGTGGGGCTCAACAGGAGCTCCGGGAAGTGGATCGACGCCGAGAAACTCGGCACCGCCGGTGCCATGGCGGTGATCCTCAAGCAGGCTCTGATGCCATCCCTCATGCAGACCCTGGAGGGCACGGGGGCGCTCGTGCACACGGGGCCCTTCGCCAACATCGCCCACGGCAACAGCAGCATTATCGCCGATGAGATCGCCCTGCGGCTCTGCGACTATGTGGTGACCGAGGCGGGATTCGGGGCCGACATGGGAGCCGAGAAGTTTTTCAACATCAAATGCCGCGTCAGCGGTCGCGCGCCCGACGTGGCCGTCGTCGTCGCCACGGTGCGCGCCCTGAAGGTGCATGGCGGCGACATCGAGGTCAAGGCGGGTGTGTCTCTGGATCAGTCGCTCATGCGGGAGGATCTCGATCTGCTGCGCAAGGGGCTGCCCAACCTGGCCAAAATGATCGAGATCGTCCATCGTCACGGCGTGCCCGTGGTGGTGGCCGTAAACCGCTTTCCCACCGACTCCGACCGGGAGGTCGAGTTCGTCCGTGAAGCTGCTCTCGAGCTGGGTGCCGACGAAGCCGCCATCAGCGACGTTCACGCTCGGGGAGGAGAAGGTGGCGTGCCCTACGCCGAGGCGGTGCTGCGCGCATTGGAGAAGCCCTCGGCGTTCCGCCATCTGTATCCCCTGGAGATGCCGCTCGAAAAGAAGATCGAAGTCCTGGCCACCGAGATCTACGGCGCCGAGCGGGTGAAGTTCTACGACGAGGTCCTGCGCAAGATGGATCGCTTCATGGAGCGCGGATACGGGAACATGCCGATCTGCATGGCCAAGACCCAATACTCCTTGTCCCACGATCCTGCTCTCAAAAACCGTCCTGAAGGCTATCTCTTTACGATAAAGGATATGTCCGCCGCCGTCGGTTCGGGATTTATCGTGCCCATGGCGGGGGACATCATGTCGATGCCCGGTCTCACGGCTCAGCCGGCCCTGTTACAGATGGACCTGTCCCGGGATGGCGAGGTGGTCGGGCTGTTCTAGATTTTTTGAACGCGATATTCAGACGGAGTAGAACCCTCCCGGTGCCGATCCGACAGGGGATCGGCCCGATTCGATAGAGATGCTCGAGGAGAACGAGAGCTTATGTATCCAGCCTTTATCATGTACAGTCCCTACATGTGGATCGCCTTGCCCGGGATCCTTTTCATGCTCTGGGCGCAATACAAGGTGTCCTCCGCTTTCCGCAAGTACTCGCGGGTGCCGGCTCGCTCCGGCATCTCCGGTGCGGAGGTGGCCCGTATCCTGCTCCAGGCGCGGGGGATCGATGTCCCCATCGAGAAGGTCGCCGGTCAACTCAGCGATCACTACGATCCTGTAAACCGTGTGCTGCGGCTTTCCACGACGGTCTACGACTCGAGCTCGGTGGCGGCTCTCGGCGTGGCCGCTCATGAAGCGGGACACGCCCTGCAGCATGCCGACGGTTACAAGCCGCTGGAATCACGCAACTCCTTCTACCCCTTTGCAGGTTTCGCCTCCAAGGCGATGTTGCCGCTACTGCTGCTCGGTTTTTTTACCGGATTCAGTATCCCCTTCGTGCTCTACGGATTGGTGTTCTGCTTCAGCGCCTACGCCCTCTTCGCGCTGTTGACGCTGCCTGTCGAGTTCAACGCCTCGTCGCGCGCGCTGGCCCTGTTGGGCAACACCGGGATCTTGACCGCAGACGAGAACCGCAAGGCGCGCGCCGTGCTCAACGCCGCGGCCCTGACCTACGTGGCCTCGGCGGTCTACTCCCTCTTGAAGCTGCTGGAGATTCTGATGTACACCATGGGGGCCGGGGGGGATGACTAGGAGCCCAAAATGCATCTAACCAGCGAGCTCGTTGATTTTGTCGAGGCCTGCGCCGCCCGGCGTGCCACCCCGGGAGGCGGTGCTGCCGCGGCTCTCACCGGGGCGCTGGGTACGGCGCTCGGTGAGATGGCCGCCGCCTATACGGTTCCGCGACCAGGTCGCAAGGCGGAAGGGGGGGAGGACGATCGTGCCGGCGGGCTCGAGGCGACCCTCGTGAGCCGCGGATTGGCACAGCTCAAAGTGATCCGCGAAGCCCTGCTGCCCCTGATCGAGTCGGACTGCGAAGCCTACGAAAACGTGGTGATTGCCCGCAAAGCGAGCAGTAAGGGACCGGCCGGCGACGCGTCAGCCGCGGCGGAGCTCGAGCGAGCCTTGGAGCGAGCCATCGATGTGCCCCTTCAAGGTTCCCGGCTCTGTGTGAAAGCCCTGACCGTCCTGGAGGGGATGGCCGTCTTTCTCAATCCCAACCTGGTCAGCGATACCGCCACGTGCGCCCTGCTGCTGGCAGCCGCCTTCCGGGGGTTCCAGCTCAACGTGCGGATCAACCTCGGGGCCCTTGGCGACGACGAACGCAAGCGAGCGATCGAGAAGGAGAGCCGCGCGTTGACCGGCGAGGTCGGTGTGCTCGAGGGCAAGATCCTCAGGGAATCCGAAAAAATCCTGGCGCGCTAGTTCATCAATACCTTTCTCCCCCGGCCCCTCGCTCAGCGTGGGACACTGCCTTGCTGCACGTGTTAGCAGCAGCAGCGTTCTTCGCGGCGATGCAGCGGCAGTGTTCCGTCTCGTGTTAGCAGCGGCAGCGTGCCGAAACAGCCCGCAACGCCGACTTGGAATTGATTCAGAACCAGACTCTTGTGGCTCCCAGCAGCAGCGTTCTTCGCGGCGGTGCAGCGGCAGTGTTCCGTTTCGTGTTAGCAGCGGCAGCGTGCCGAAACAGCATAAAAAAAAACCCTGCCGAAGCAGGGTTTTGTTTATTTTGGTGGATGGTATCGGATTCGAACCGACGGCCTCTGCGATGCGAACGCAGCGCTCTTCCAGCTGAGCTAACCACCCGAATAGGCAGATAGAGATCGAAAAGATTCTATCGATTTGTCGATGTCAAAGGCGACCATTCTTCATGGCTGCCAGGCGCGCCAATTATACATATTCTGGTGCCAGATCAAGCCAAAAGAAACACGAGAATAAAACTCCGGTCTAGCGGCTCACGAGACCGCGCAGCAGCGCAAGCCCCCGATCGGTGAGGGAGTAGACCACAGGGACGATGAAGAAGGTGAGCAGCGTCGACGAAAGAAGCCCGGCGATCACGGTGATCGCCATAGGCGCGCGGATCTCGGCGCCTTCACCCATGCCGATCCCGATCGGCAGGTTCTCCAGGCCGGGAATCTGCCCCAGGATGCCGGTGAGCGGCAGAAGTCCCAACACCGTGGTGGTCGTGGTCATCAGCACCGGTCTCAATCGGATCGTACAGGCCTGGGTGATGGCATCCACCTTCTCCAGGCCGCGCTCGCGCAGCTTGTTGATGTAATCGATGAGCACGATGGCGTTGTTGACCACGATCCCTGCGAGCATGATCCCTCCGATGAAGACTACCACCGAGAGATGGATGTCGCAGATCGCCAGCACCAGGACCACACCTACGAAGGCCAGCGGGATGGTGCAGATGATGATCAAAGGCTGGACGAGCGACTCGAACTGCGAGGCCATGACGACGTAGACCAGGAAAATGGCCAGGTAGAGCGCCAGCTTCATATTGCCCAAAGCACCTTCCATCTCCTTGCCTTGACCGCCGATCTCGACGTTCAGACGCGACTGCTTCTGCAGGGGCACGACCTGGTTACTGATCTGGCGCGCGATGCCGCCCATGTCGAACCCGGTCAGGTTGGCGCTGACTACCGCTGCGCGCTGACCCCAGATGCGCCGGATCTCGGCAGGCCCCTCTCGAATCTCGATGTCGGCCACCGAGCTCAGCGGGAGGGGGGCTTCTGATTCGGGATTGATCGAAAGCCCCTGGAGGTCTTCGGCGCTGCGCGCCTGAGCCTCGTCGAGCTTGACCAGGATGTCCACCTTGCGGTCGTCGCTCTGGAAAAGAGTGGGCACCTTGCCCTTGATCATGTTGGCGATCCGGTCCGCCACCGTAAAGGTGTTGAGGCCGTAGCGGGTCAGCTTTTCCCGATCGAGGCGGATGATGATCTCAGGGCTCCCCTTTTGAACCGTCGATTTCACATCGGTCAAACCGGGGATCATGTGGACCATCTCCTCCACTTGACGAGTGACCTGGCCGATCTCTTCCAGGTTCGTGCCTTTGATCTCCACCTGCAGGGGCGCCTTGAACGAGAAGAGTGTCGGCCGCGTGAAGCGCACCGCATGGATCTCGGGAAAGGCGGCATAGCTGTGGCGCAGCCTGGCAAGGGCGCGCTCCTCGTCCTCCTGAATGTTGCGGCCCGATCGGATCTTGATGAAGATTGTGCCGGTGTGCTCGCCCTCGTCGGCCGCGGCGATCTCGTCACGGGAAACGCCCACAGACGAGGAGACCCATTCGGTCATACCGGTCTCCTGGGTCGCCCTCTCCGCCTTGGCGATGATCTGATCGGTCTTTTCCAGCGGGGTTCCTGGAGGCAGGGCGATATGAGCCAGCAGCTCGCCCTGGTGCACCTCGGGGAGCAGCTCCTGCCCCAGGTTCTTGGCCGCCTCCAGGGTGAAATAAAGCGTCGCTCCGACGCCGAGCAACAGGACGATTACCGCCGTTCGGCTCAGCAGCAGCTTCTCGAGGAGTACGGGATAGATCCTCTTGAGGAATCCGAAAGCACCGTCGAAGAGGAAGGCCAAGGGCCACAGCGCATACTTGAGGACCAGCAAGATTCCACCCCCGCCGTACACGACGAGATTCGCCACCACCAGACGGGTAACGAGGAGCAGGATGAATCCCACGAGCTCGAGCACCAGGTGCAGCAGAAAAGGCAGCACCATGACCAGCGCCATGAATCCCAAAACGGCGACGTTCCGGCGCTTTTCGCGGCCCCAACCGACTGCCTGTTTGTAGTTGATGTAGGAACGGAACGCGAAGCTCCTGCCCGTGGTCGTCCCTTCGCTCTCCTTCTCGGGCAGCGTGCGCGAGGCGAGCATGGGGATGAAAAAGAGCGCCACGGCGAGCGAGGTGAGCAGCGAGAAGACCACGGTCAGCGCCTGATCTTTGAAGATCTGGCCGGCGATGCCCTCCACGAAAGCGATCGGGAAGAACACCGCCACCGTGGTCAGGGTCGATGCTGTGGCTGCGCCCCCGATCTCGCTGACGCCCTGAATCGCGGCGTCGTTGGCGCCGCGTCCTTCCTCGCGGCAGCGGAAGATCGACTCTAGCACGATGATCGAGTTGTCCACCAGCATGCCGATGCCGAGCGCCAGCCCGCCGAGGGACATGATATTGAGCGATGTGCCGGTGAGGTACATGGGGGCGAAGGTGGCGATCACCGAGATCGGGATCGCCAGGGCTATGATGGCGGTGGAGAGGAACTTCCGCAGAAAGAGGTAGAGCACGAGGATCGCGAGGACTCCTCCGAGGAGGATCGAAGACCTGACCTCATTGATCGAATCCTCGATGAAGCGCGATTGGTCGGAGAGCACCTGAATGCGTACACTCGGGGGTAGGCGGGCCTGGATGAAGGCGAGCATCTTGCGCTTCTCCTCCACCTGTCCGCGAAGCTTGACCAGTTCGGGGTCGTCGCTCCCCGGACCCGATCCACTCCGGCGGCTCCACTGGCCGTGTCTTTGTGATTTCTGGCCATCTTTTTCTTTTTTCCCGGCGCCGTCCGCATCGCCCTTGGCCGCGGATTCATCGGTCTCCCGCTCCTTGCGGGCCATTGCGTTCCTGAGCAGGATCTCGGGATCCTCGATCCGGCCTTCGTCGAGCCGATTCACGTAGGCACGCTGGGTTTCGTTGCCGAGGAGGAACGCTTTGACCTTTTCGGCGACGATCACGATGTTGGCGTCGGCTTCCTTGAAGATCTGGAGCTCAACGCTTTCGAGGCCGTTGATGCGCGTGATCACGTCGCGCTCTTTGTGGGAGCGCGTGATCTTTGCGATGTCCCCGAGCCGCAGGGCGTTGCCGCCGGTTCGCCTGATCACCAGCTCGTAGATTTCACCGAGGCTCTGGAACTGATTGAGGGTGCGCACGAGATATTCAGTGTTGCCCTCCCTGATCGTTCCGCCGGCCATGTTCACGTTTTCCTGGGTCAGACGCTGGTTGACCAGCTCGATGTCGATATCGAGCTCACGAAGCTTGAGCCTGTCGATCTCGACGCTGATCTCCTCTTCCAGACCGCCACGCACCTTGACCGCGGCAACCCCTTCGATCGTCTCGAGGCGTCGCTGGACGTCGTCTTCGGCGATCTTGCGCAGCTCCGTCAGGTTCTGACCGCCATAGAGGCCGATCCTGATGATCGGGTCGAGGTTGGGATCGTAGCGCAGGATTACCGGCCGCTCCACGTCGTCAGGCAGCTCGATCTGGTCCAGCTTCTCGCGGATGTTCTGCGTGGCGTAAGAGACGTTCGTGCCCCATGCGAACTCGAGGGTCACGTCGGACAACCCCGACTTGGAAATCGATGAGATTTGTTCCAGGTGGGGCAGCACCGAGAGGGCTTCATGGATCCGCCGTGAGACGCGTTCTTCCACGTCCTCCGGGGCGCCTCCGGGGTATTCGGTCCTGACCGTGATCGTAGGATAGGCGATCTCCGGCAGCAGGTTGACCGGCAGCTTGTCGAGTGAGATATAGCCGAAGGTGAACACGCCCAGGACCACCATGGTGATCGCCACTGGACGATGAACGGTGAAGGAGAAGAGAGAGGAGACTGTCTTGTTCTTGGCTTTGAGGTTGTCCATCACGGCAGCTCTTCAACGATCTTGACCTTGTCCCCCTCTTTGAGGTTGTCCTGACCGACCACGACGATCGGTGTTCCATCGTCGAGGAGGATCTCCATCTCGGTTTGGTCCCAGAGCTTGGTGATCTCCTGGTGCCGGTCGTTCGACGCGCCGCGCTCGAAGGTTGCTCTCCGCGCCAGACCCTCGTCGATGTAGAAGAAACAGGGCTTCTCATCCTCGTAAAAAACGGCCTTGCGGGTGACGAGCCGCGCATCCTCGCGGGAGTAGACGAGAACGTTGGCATTGACGTACATGCCAGGGCGCAGTCGCTCGTTCCGATCGCTGGGGATTCGGACTCGGATCTTGATGGTGCCGTTCATGGGATCGACGACCGGGCTGATCAGATCGACTTCACCGGAGAAGCTCGATCCCGGGTAGGCGTCGCAGGTGAAGGACACTGACATGCCGCGCTGGACCCTGTTGATATCCTCCTGGGGCAGGTAGAGGTTGGCGATCAGTGTCTGGGTATCCACGATGGTGAAGAGCGTCGTGGAGACGGTGACGGTTTGGCCGACCTCGGCTGCGCGCAAGGAGATGCAGCCGTCGATCGGCGCGGTGATCGATGTGCGCTTCATCCTGAGCCGCAGGTTGTCGCGGGCGATGACCGCCTTTTCCACCCGCGTACAGCTCAGGGATTGGTCGAGGACCACGTTGCGCGTCTCGAGGGCCCGCAACTGCCGTTCGGACACGGCCTGCTCCCAGGCCAGTCGCTCCGAGGCCAGCTCCTTCTCCGACACCAGGCCGTCCTCCGCGATCTCGAGGGCAGCGTCGTAGTCGCGCTTCAGCTTGGTTTCGTGGATCAGGGCCGCATTGTGCCTCTCTTCGGCTTCCTCAACCGCGATCGCAGCCTTGGCTTGCTGCGTTTTGGTTTCTTCCAGCTCCACCTCGGCCTGGCGCAGTTGGAGCTGGATTTCCTCGCTGTCGAGCCGGACGAGCAGCTCGCCCTTGGTCACCTGATCGCCTTCGTCTACGGCGAGCTCGACGATCTTCAGGCCGCTCAGCTCCGATTCGACGTCGACCAGGTAGAGCGACTCGATGTCGGCGGAGACCTTGATGTACGACGAGATGGGACCCCGTTTCAGCGGTGTCACGTTGACGAGGGTATTCTCCCCGCTGTCGGTCCCTACCTGGGGGGCGGTCTGAGGTGTTTGGTTTTGGGTGGCTTCCTCGGTGGTGCCCTCTTCCTTGGCGTTCCCCTCCGGCCGCTGACACGACGTCGGCAGACCGGCGAGACATACCAGCAGCACGGCGGGCCATATTGTGGCCTTGACAAGAGCTAATCTGCAGGCTCCCATGGTCTAAATGTTCCCTACTGTTTGATAGAAAATAAATCAGAAAGCGATTTCATCGGAATCCCGACCTGGAGTAACACGTACACACCAGGGTCGAGATGATGCGAGAGAGGGCCCATTGCGGTTTCTTCTATTCCCTAAAATAGTACGCATCGTGGCATAAGAGAAGGAAATTATTTTTCCGGATACCCGGGCTACGATGAGCGCAGACCAAAGCTGAGGTGCTCCAGTTGATCAAACCACTCCTGTGCCATGCTGCCGGCATTCTTCTGTTCGTATCGGCCTTTTCACAGGCCGGTTGGGGATTTCTCGGTTTTGTTGCTCCACTGCCATTCATGCTGTGTGTGCATTTCTCGAAGGGCTGGAAGCACGATCTCTGGCTCTATCCGGCGGGAGTCGGACTGTTCTCGGCGGCCTGCTACTGGCTGCAGGAGACGGCCCTGCTCAATCTACTCGGCATGTCCCTCGCGCAGGGGCTGGTTCTGCCGCTCTACGCCCTGCTCTACCGCCTCGGCCGCAGAGGCGATTTCTTTCCGGCGTGGCTCTGTGCACCTGCAGCCTGGATCACAGCCGAGTATATCCGCTCAACTTTTCCCCTCGACGGCTTCCCTTGGCTTCTGCTGGGGTATACCGCCTCGAGCCTTCCTCCCCTGCTGCAGACGGCCGACCTCTTCGGGGTCTGGGGGCCGGGACTGCTCATGGCGTTGGCATCGGGTGTGGGCCTGGCTTGGGTGGCGGCTCGTGTCGAGAGGCGATCGCCGAGAGGATGGCGTGGTTGGTCCACGGGACTGAGCGTGTTCCTGCTGCTGGCCGTGGCCGCCCTGGCGTACGGCGTCTGGCGGCCGGGCAGCCTGGATCTCGAGGAAGGGCCGGTCTTGACAGCCATTCAGGGCAACATTCCGCAAAAGCTGAAAGGCGATCAGATGCGCCACGGCGACGTGATGCTCCGGTACCTGAGCATCACGTCGCGGCATCTTCGCAGAGTCGGGCCGGTCCCCTCTCCAGACATGGTGATCTGGCCCGAGACGATCTACGGGCTGCCGGTCAGCGAGGGAGAACCGGGCGAGATCTGGGACCAGAAATCGCGGGTCGGCGATCGGGAGTCACGGAAGCGGGAGCGGACCGATTTGATCGAACCGGTGATGAAAGGCGCCTTCTGGCCCAAGGGAACCTGGTTTCTGGTGGGCGCCACGTCGTACCGTTTGGGGGCCAAGGGGAGCCTGGAGAGACGGAACAGCGTCTTTTTGTATTCCCCCGAGGGAGAGCGCCACTCGTCCTACTCCAAGACGATCCTGGTTCCAGGGGGCGAGTACCTGCCCTGGGTCGAGAACCTGCCGTTCAGGGAGTGGATCGAGTCGTCTGTGCGCGGTATGGCCGGATTCCTGCCCGATTTGAAGCCTGGTGACGGCCCCCGGCTGCACACGCTGCACACCGCCGAGGGGCGGGACTACCGCTTCGGCATCGATATCTGCTTCGAGAACGTATACGGCGACTACTGCCGGCGCTTCGTCGCGATGGGGGCGCAGTTCATGGTCAACATCTCGAACGAGGGCTGGTTCGGAACCTCGGCCGAGTTCGATCAAATGATGGCCATGTCCCTGTTTCGCGCCGTCGAAACCAGGCGCACCCTCTTCCGCTGCACCAACACCGGCATCTCCTGCGTCATAAGCCCTCTGGGGGGGAGACCGGGAGATCGAGACAAGGTGGTCGTCGGAGGGCGGGATCGCGCCGTGGAGGGCGCCCTCAGCAGCGTGATCCCGGTTTGCAGTACCGTTACGCTCTATACGCGCATCGGAGATCTTCTGGCCCTGGTCGTCGCGAGTCTGCAGATTATTCTCGTCTTCGGCGCCATTTTGAGGAGCTATGTGGTTACAAAACGAGAATCTTTGCGATACAGGGGTTAAATACGGACGATTTTTTTGTATAAATACGTTCAGGTCCTTTAAGTTGCTTGCGTGCGGTCGTTTAGCAGGTGAATCGGTTTTTTTTCATCTTGACAAGGGTTTTGCCCTTTCTATAATCGGGCGAAATTTTTATAGTTAATCATTTCTCTTTTAAAAACTTACAGCCTACCGTCTTTGAACCGGAGAACTGGCTTTCCACTAGGTTTCTTGCATAAACAAAACGAGGAGTCGTAATGAGTGCCATTGGGAAAATCTTCGTCATTCTGAACTTGGTTTTCAGCCTGGTAATTGTAGGAATGGCCGCCAGCTACCTGTCCAAAGCTGACAACTGGAAGACCAAGTACGAAACGCTCGACAAAACGTTCACCACGGAGAAGAAGGATCTGGAGGATCAGGTCGCCGAGAAGAACTCCAGGATCGATACGTTGGTGCGCGAGGCTGACGACAAGCAGAGCAATATCGACACCCTCGAAGTCACCAACAACAACCTCAACGAGAGGTTGCAGAGCGAGGAGGTCTCCAATCAGCAGCTCCGCGACTCTGTGGATCAGATCCGAAGCACACTGGCCGACTTTCGGCAGAACATGAACGATCTGAGCAACCGCAACAACGAGCTGGCCGATCAGAACACCCAGCTTCGCAACGACGCCCTCGACGCTCAGAACGCCGAACGCCAGGCCAGGGCCGACCTCCAGAGGCGGGTCAACAGCCTCGAGAGGGCTCAGGAGCGTGTCACCGCTCTCGAGGGCTCTCTGGCCCAGTTGGAGCAGGAAAAGGGACGCCTCGAAAGCCTGATCGAGATCGCTCAGAGCGCCGGCTTCGACATCTCCAACCTGATGGCCATGAAAAAGGTCGACGCCCAGGTCGTCGAGGTCGACAACTCTCTCGGTTTTGTCGTCCTCAGCGTGGGCAAGGACGACGAGGTCTCCAAGGGTTGGACCTTCCAGATCTTCCGCGATGATCAGTACCTGGGCGAGGTCGAGATCGACGAGGTCTACGACAAGTACTCTGCCGCCAGGATCAAGTTCCAGGTCGACGGCACCCAGATCATGGTCGCCGACAACGCCACCACCGTTCTCTGATTCCGAGATTTGCGGATCAAGGGAGCATCGATTCCGTGCCTTTGTCTGCCCCTGTGCCAGGTACGTTCGCTTAATGGTTTGCCAAGGTATCCCTCGGAAAGAGGAGTGAATAAAGATGGCCTCGAGAAGAAAAAAGAAACTACAAGTCGAAGACGTTCAGGAAGAGGTCGAGGCGAAGCCTCTGATGAGCTTTCCTGAGGCGTGTGTATTCGTCACCACACTGGCCCTCGTCGTGGGTGTCGTGTTGATCATCGTCAAGGCTCAGAGCACCTATCCGCTGTTCTGAGATCTGCGCGATCTGCGCGAGACCGCACCCAGAAGAGCCAGTTATCGGAACTTCGATCGCAAGAGGACCGGCCTGTCGCAGGACCAGGCCGGTCCTCCTTTTATACAGTCGCCTCTCTCTTTATCCTTTTTGTCTTCGCGCCTTTAAAAAGGAATAGTATTTCTCCGGCCGACTGGATACAGTGATTCAGGATGCGGTTTCAAACTCACACGAATCTTTCCACCTGTCTCGAGTAGTGCCATGGAGCTTTCTGCGAGTATCCTCAAACCTTTCGAATGGTTGGCAGGGCGGTTTTCGATCGATATGGGGATCGATCTGGGAACGGCCAACACCCTTGTTTGCGTGCCCAACGAAGGCATCATCCTGCAAGAGCCCTCGGTCGTGGCGGTCAAGAAAGGGACCAACGAAGTCCTGCTCGACGGCGACGCCGTGGGCTTGCAGGCCAAAGAGATGCTGGGCAAGACTCCAGGCAACATCGTGGCGATCCGCCCCTTGAAAAACGGTGTGATCGCCGACTTCGAGATCACCGAAAAAATGCTGCGGTACTTCATCCGGAAGGTTCACGACCGCTCCTACCTGGTCCGTCCGCGTATCGTGATTTCAATCCCCTCAGGAATCACGGCCGTGGAAAAGCGGGCTGTGATCAACTCCGCCGAACGCGCCGGCGCTCGCCGGGTCTTTCTGGTCTCCGAGCCGATGGCCGCCGGCATCGGAGCGGGGCTGCCGGTCTACGACCCCATCGGCAACATGATCGTCGATGTGGGGGGCGGTACGACTGAGGTTGCAGTGATCAGTCTCTTCGGACTGGTGAACTCCAAGTCGATCCGGATCGCCGGTGACGAGATGGACGAGGCCATCATCTCCTACATGAAGCAGAACCACGGCCTGATCATCGGCGAGCAGACCGCTGAGCGGATCAAGATCGAGATCGGATCGGCCTATCCTCTCGAGCAGGAGCTGGAGATGGAGATCGCCGGCCGCGACGCGCGTTCAGGCCTGCCGCGGCGCGCGTTGATCACCTCGGATATGATCCGCGAGTCGCTCGATGAGCCGGTGAACTCGATCGTGGCCACCATCCGCGAAACGCTCGAAACCACCCCTCCCGAGCTGGCCGCCGATCTCGTCAACAACGGCATCACCCTCGCCGGCGGTGGCGTGCTTCTACGTTCTATCGAGAAGCGCATCGAAGAGGAGGTTCAACTTCCGGTCCGCGTCGCCGAAGCACCCCTGGAGTGTGTCGCCCGCGGGACCGGTGAGTTTCTCAATCGTCTCGACCTCTATAGTAAGGTCCTGGAGGGCAGCGACGAGACGCAGAGTTAAGAGACGGGGAGAGAGAGGGGCTGGGACGCGGAGCCGATGGCCATCAAGCGAATCTTGCTCGCCGCAGCTTTGATCTATGCCCTCCTCTCGCTCGCTGCTCCGCATCTGCTCCCGATCCGCGTGATCGAGGTCTCGACTCTCGTTGTGGCCCGGCCCTGGGAATCCCTCTTCTCCATCTTCTTCGGCCGTTGGTCCGCTGTCGAACCCGCCGCCGGGAGTTGGCGGGATCCCGAGGCTGTCGCAGATGATCGCTCCGCTCTCTGGTGGAAGCCGGTGTTGGAGCCGCTCGAACGCCTCCCTGCGCAGAGACTGCTGGCAGGCAGGGTCGTGCACAGATTCGGATCCGGCCGAACCAGGCTCTCGATCGCCATGGGACCGGTTCCCCCGGTACGTCCCGGTGATCCTCTGGTCTACGGCTCGTCTTTGATCGGATTCGTTGCGCGTATCGATCCTTCCAGCACCCAGGTGGAAGCGCGGCTCCTCTCCGACCGGTCCTCGCGGGTGATTGCTGCCGAGATCGGCGAAGGCATCGCCGGCGGAGCGATCGAGTGTATCGTGGGGGGAGCCACGCGCGGAGCCGGCTCGGCAGCCAACCGGACGATCCTGCTCGAGTATCCCTCGACCCGTTTTGGCCTCTCCCAGGGAGCACGAGTGATAACGAGCTCGAGATTCAATCCACCCGACATTCCCCCCGGCCTGTTGTTGGGCTCTCTCACGTTGAGGCCTTCCGATACCGGTGAAGCGCGCAGCCGCGCCGGGGTGCTACCACCCTTTCCGTCGACCTGGCTGGAGCGCCTGGCCGTGCTCGTTCCCTGCGAGCGGGAAGGCGTCACCGGACGCCATCCCGTGCCCGACCTGCGCGTTGCACGGCAGGTGGTCATGTTGGCCCGGCCGCCAGGTTTCTTGAGCCCCACCGATCGGTTGCGGGTCAATGCCGGTATGGAGACCGGATGCGCGCCAGGAGATCTCCTGTGCTCGGAGGGCTTTCTCGTGGGCCGCCTCGAGAGGGTCGGACTGTGGACCTCGGTCGCCGAGTACTTTCTGGCCGAAGGAAGGATCTTGCCCGTTGTGTTTCTCACGCTGCAGGGGCCAGAGCCGAACGACATCCTGGTCGTCGAGCGCGAGGACGGGGTCTGCCGCGTACGGGCTCGGCACCACCGTGCTGGGCTCGCCGGAGGCGAGCCCCTGTTTCTCGGCAGCGAGTCCTGCTCCGGGGCTGAAATCTATCCTCTGTGCCGGGTCGAGGACCCAGGAGACGGGCAAGCCTTTACGGTGCGATGCGCCGATCTCCGTCACCGGCAGCGGGGCATTCGTCTGAGCTTCGTGCCATGATACGCTATGGATTGATGTGCTTCCTGCTCGCTGGCGCCCTCGTCGTCGAGAGGATGGTGGCCAGCTTTCCGCATATCGGCTTTCTGGCGCCCAACTGCGGCCTGCTGTTCATCATGGTGTATGCCATCAAGTCCTCGGGAGAGGATTTCTGGATCCTGTGCCTCTTCTCGGGGATCGTCAAGGGAAGTCTCAGCTTTGAACCGGCGGGATTCTATGTGATCATGTATTCGATCATTACCATGTTGGTGCTGAAGGTACGCAGTCTGCTCTTCGTCGAGCTGCCGGTCACGCAGATCGTACTGGTGGTGCTGTCGGGAGTTTTTATCGAGGCAGGTTACCTGCTCGCTCATGTGCTGCACCTGCTGCCTGGCGACCGCTCTTCGGGAGAGTTGCTCCTGCCGCTCTGCTCCAGCGCCGTCGCCGCGTACCTGACGCCCTTTGCAATGCGGGTTTATGAACGCTCGAAACTGATCCAAGCTCTCTTTCGACCATGAGAAAAACAACAGTTGATCGTTTTCAAGTGCTCTTCGTCCTCATGGCGGTTCCTTTCCTCCTGGTCATCCTGCGCCTCGCATTCATGCAGCTCGTTCAGCGCGAGTTTTGGGCTGGGGAGGCCTGGAAGGCCCGCACCACGGGACGCACGATACCCTGCGAGAGAGGCTGGATCCTCGATCGCCGCAACCGGCCACTGGCGATCACCGAGAACACCTACGATCTGCGCTTTATCTTCGGGAACTATCGCAAAGGCTCGGCGGCGGGACAACTGGGTATGATCGCCTACCTGCTGCACGGCGCGCGGATCGCTCCCGAGGAGATCTATGCCAGCCCCGATCCCTACCTGCAACAGTTGCTCGGTTTGACCATGAACACTCTTGGCGGTGTGGAGAGCTCTCTGAAGAGGGACGACCTGCTGTTTTACCTGCACAGGCTCCTGGCGCCTGAGGACATGACCGATCGCGTCGATCTCTCGGTGGGCGATCCAGCGCTGCCCTTCGGGCAATGGCCCTCTCTGGCGCACGCTCACACGACGATCCGGCGACGGATCGAGGAGGAGCGCAGGCGTCTGGAGGCTCTCGAGAGGGAGCTCGGCCTGAGGCCCGACGTTCTGGTCAGCAAACCCGGTGTGTTCGCCACCAGGGCCGACGCCCGCGTGATGCGCCGGTTGGGCCAGCGGGGCAACGATCCGGCTGCCTACCGCATTGTGCGCCGCTATCACGCGCAGTTCGACTACTACGAGGAGGAGGTCCTGCAAAAGATCCCCCACGCGGCGGTGATGCGGATCGTGGTCAACGAGAAGCACTATCCCGGGTTCTACGCGGTCGAGAGCACCGAACGCTCCTATCCGGCCGATTTTGCCGATCTCTGTCCCAACCTGATCGGCAAGATGGGGCGCCCTTCGACCTCCCACCTCGCCCGGCTGGAGGCCCATCGCCAGCGTCTGGCCGAGCTCTCGCTAATCGAGAACAGGACCGAAGACGAGATGCTGGAGAGCGAAAACCTCCAGGTCTGGCTGCGCGAGATCGACGTGCTGCCTCACGAGGAGATCGGCGTCCTCGGCCTGGAGCGCCTGCTCGAGCCGGTGTTGCGTGGCAAGCGCGGCTACGTGTTCATGGAGCGTGATCGCTTCAATCGTCTGAACACGGTCTTGCAGTACACGCCGCCTCTGCGCGGGCAGGACGTGGTTCTGACCATTGATAGCGAACTGCAGCGGGCTTGCGAGAGGGTGCTGCGCCAGAGCGGCCAGACAGGCGCGATCGTGCTGATGGACCTGCGGAGCGGCGCCGTTCTGACCCTTGCGTCGTGGCCGCATCCTGAACGGCTCGAGGTGCGGCGTGACTATGCGCGGCTCGCGAGCGATCCCGCGCATCCTCTCATGAACCGGGCGATCACCGGCTGGAATCTACCCCCGCCCGGCTCGGTCTTCAAGCTGGTGACCACCGCCGCCGCCCTGGAGGAGGGGCGCAGCCGCCCCGATCTGGCCTTCACCTGCGAGCGCCGCATGATGGTCGGACGGACGGCCATGAAGTGCGAGGGGCATCACGGCCGCATTGGCCTCGAGGAGGCGATTATCCATTCGTGCAACATCTATTTTTATCACCTCAGCCGCAAGCTCGACTATGAAACCTTGTTCGACTGGGCGCGGCGCTTTGGCTTTGGAGCACCTACGGGAATATTCGATCCCGCTCTATACGGGACCCGGTTTGCTGAGGGTGGAATACGCGAAGCGGGGGGGCTGCTCAAACTCCATGAACGGGGGGAGGCCAACCTCATGCGCCTCTGTATCGGCCAGGGGGCGATCGACGATGTCACACCACTCCAGGTGACCCGCATGGCGGCAGCCTTCGCCACCGGGGTGCTGCCCAGGCCCTATATCATCTCGAGGATCGGAGATCGTGAGATCCCGGCTCCGCCAGGTGAGAAGCTCGACCTCTCGCCCCAGACGCTCGGTTTGATCCGAAGGTCGATGCGCCAAGTCGTCGAGCGAGGAACGGCTCGACCGAAGCCGGCCTTCGGGCTCGATCTGAGACCGTATCGGGTGGCGGGCAAAACCGGTACGGCGCAGGTCGCCCAGGGGGCAGACCATGCCTGGTTTGCAGGATTTTTCCCCCACGATCACCCGGCCGTGGCCTTCGCGATCTTCGTCGAGTCCTGTGGTGCGCACGGCGGAGACATCGCGGCACCCATGTTGCAGCGCGTGCTGGACCAGGAGGAGACCACCGATCTGCTCGACGAGGTGCTTCAGTGAGACAGAGTTACTTCAGGCGGGATTTCGAGTGGCACCTCCTGCTGCTGTCGTTCTGTCTGACCCTGATCGGTATCGCCTTCATCTGGAGCTCCACGCGGGACTCGTTGCTGTTTGCAGGCAAGCCGATCGCCCAGGCGGTATTCACAGGCGTTGCCGTTCCGGTCCTGCTGGTGATCTTCCGGGTGGGCTATCTCAACATCAAAACACTGGCCTACCCCGCCTATGGGACCGTGCTCTTCCTGCTCGTGTTTCTGCAGGCCACCGGGGGCAGCGGGCAGCAGGCCATCCGATGGTTCGACCTGGGGTTCGGGCTGAAGCTGCAGCCGTCGGAATTCATGAAAGTGACCCTCGTTCTAGCATTGGCGCGGTATCTGATGTACAAGCGCGATTGGTTCTCGTTCTCAGGTCTCGTCATGCCGTTCGCAATGACGCTGACACCTATGGTTCTGATCGCCATCCAACCCGATCTGGGCACGGCACTGCTCTTTCTGCCGGTGCTCTTCGGGATGCTCTATATCGCCGGCGCGCGCACCGGTCATCTCCTGGCGCTCATCGCCGCCGGCATTGTGTTGCTGCCGATGCTGTACAATTCACCTCTGGTGAAGGACTATCAGAAAGAGCGGGTGACCAGTTTCCTCCAGCGCATTCCGGGCCTGCAACGCACGGCAGAAGACCTCTACCAGCAGGGCAAGAAGAGGGAGGCGCGGCAGCTCGAGGAACGCATCCGCCAGCTCAAACAGGGCATCGGTTATCAGCAGTACTTCTCGCAGGTCTCGATCGGCTCGGGCGGGGGATGGGGTCAGGGTTTTGGATCGGGACCTCAGAATCGGCTCAATTACATCCCCGAGAGCCACACCGACTTCATCTTCGCGATCATCGGCGAGGAATGGGGGTTCCTGGGATCGAGCACCCTGCTCGTGTTGTACCTCTTGACGGTGGCGATCATCTTCGGCATCGCCAAGCGCACACGGGAGCCCTTCGGGCGCTATGTCTGCTGCGGCGTGGGAATCCTCATCGGGTTCCAGGTCGTCGTGAACACGGCGATCGCCGTAGGCCTGCTTCCGATTGCCGGATTGACCCTACCGTTCGTCAGTTATGGAGGATCGTCGCTGATCACGTCGTTCATCGCTGTAGGGCTGGTGCTCGATGTGGGCGCGCGGCGCGTGCGGGAGCTGGGACGGTGAATTTGTTCCTTTTTTAACCCTTTTTTATGCGCAACGAGCCGTTTAAAAAGGGAGAGATTCTCATTGACTGGGAGAGGTGCTCAGCTCGGTGCGGGCGTGCGTCCCGATAAAAGCGAACAAAATGGTCCTGACGTGAAACTCTTTTGACGGCATGGCATCCAACAAGATCAGTGAACGAGTCGACGAGATGGTGGTTGTGGCAGACACCGAGCTGGTGAGCCGGTCGGTGAATGGCGATCGTAAGGCCTTTGGTCTGCTGGTCCAACGCTACCAGGACCGTGTCTACAACCTGTCCTACCGACTCGTCGGACAGCATCATGGAGCGTTGGATCTGAGTCAGGAAGCGTTTTTGAAGGCCCTGGCCGCCATGCCGGGATTTCGTGGGGAGTCGGGTTTTTATACCTGGCTGTACAGGATCGTGCTGAACCTCCATATGAACAAGGAACGCAGCCTTGCCGCAAAGGCAGCTCGCAAAACGATCCCGCTCAACCCGGGCCGCCGGGAGGAGCTGGAGGGAAACGAGCGCCGATCAGTGACTCTCGAAGACCCCCGCGGAGGCGATCCATCGCTGCCGATGCAGAACGAGGAACGGGACGATCGGATCCAGGCAGCGCTGCTCGAGCTGGAGGCGCAACATCGCCAGGTAGTGCTGCTCTGCGACATGGAGGGGCTCGCCTACGAAGAGATCGCTGACCTCCTCGAGGTGCCGCTGGGCACGGTCAAGTCGAGGCTGCACCGTGCCCGTGAGGCTCTCAAGGTGAAGCTGAAGGGTCTGAGATGAATCGCGAGGAACGTGGGATGAACTGTCACCGCGTCCAGGAGCTCTCGAGCGAGTACGTGGATGATGTGCTGACTGCCGGCGAGAGGGCCCGGTTCGAGGACCATCTTGTCCGCTGCCCGAGCTGCCGGCGGGAGCTCGACAGCCTGCGAGAGGTGATTGCCGGGATCGCGAGCCTGACTGAGATTCCGGCGCCCTCCACCTTTTGCGAGCGCCTGCTGCAAGCGACCGAGGGATCACCGCGGCTGGAGCAGCCGGCGCCGGCACGCGTGCCAGCCGAACCCGGTCCTGTCGCGATTTTTTTGAAAATCGCGCCACTTGCCGTGGCTGCGCTCGTGCTCGTGACCTTCACCGTTCTCTTCTTCTTCCAGCCTGATCCGGAGCACTGGGGCGAGCCGGAGCTCACGGCGCTGCTCGACGAGGTTTCTCAACAGGAGGAGGGGCAACCGTCTCTGGAAGCAAAACGCGAGTGGCTCGAAAGGCGGGGGAGCTTGGGGCAGGAGCCCGAGAAATCGATCGAGGCCGAGCTCGATGCGCGTGGCGATCTGCCGGCAGACCGGGGAGAGGTCGCAAAAAACGAGGACGCGAACTCCAGGCTCAAGAGTCTTGGTTACGCGGGCAAGGGCGCTTCGCGTAGCCGTCTTGCGCGTCGCGGCGCAGCCACAGCCGACGCCGAATCCAAGGACAAGGCGACGAGCGAGCGGCAGCGCGCGAGCATCATTGCCGGAAAGAAGCGCCGATCGGCTTCCGCTGGCGTGGCCGGGCCTCGCACGGCGCAGAACGGATCAGTGCACCTTCCATTCGTCGACAAGCACCCCCAAACAGGTGAATCCTTCAACTTGCTGGTCGTCGAAACAGCCCCGGAATCGCTGGAGGGCTTGACGGCAAGCTTCGGTCGCGCTCGGTTTGCGTTGTACCGCTCGGTCTCTGGAGAAGAGCTCGGATTCGACCGGAAAGTCAAGAACGAGCTCGACAGCCTCGGCAGCGAAGTCCTGGGATTTTTCGATTTCAACGCCGCCGACTACCAGACCACCCTCGAACAACTCACCGATCTCGGAGCCGAGGGCATCTACGCCATGACCGTTCCCGAGACGCTGGTGCTGAACGATCCTTTCCTGGGCGAGGTTCTCAAACCACTGGAGGGTGGTGATCTGAAGGCCGATTGGGAAGAGGAACGGGGTGCCACCGTCACCCAGGTCGCCTACCACGTCGTATGGCCGGCCGGCTCACCAAAAGCCGCCGCGGCGGCGGCGAGCGCGCCGGAGGAACCGCGAAGTGTGCCGCCTTTCGTGATCAATCTCGGCCGCTTCGTGGCACGCCATGTTCCTGAGAAACAGGCCAGGAGCCTGCCCGCCAAAAGGGGCGCCATGCATAGAGCCGAAGAGGGAGTCGAGCTCAGAAAGATCGTTCCCAACAACCGCAAGGCGCGCGAGAAGAAACCGGGCGCCTCCGGCGATCCCTCCGAGGTCCAGGATCGGCTGAAGCCGAAGGTGCGCAAAATCCGCGTGCTGTTCATTCAGAAGCGCTGAGGGCGTCGACGTTGACCATCCTCACCACCTCCCGTGCCGCCCGTTCCAGGGCTCCAGGTTTCTCATGCCGCTCGCGGAAGATCGCCAGGCGCTCGATCATCTTGCGCCGCTCGCCGCGATCGTCGAGCAGCGCCCGGCAGATCGGAATCAGCGGATCGGGACGATCATCGGAGAGCAGCATCTCGGGCACGATCTCGGCGCCGGCCATGAGGTTGACCTGGCAGAACCAGGGTACCGTCAAGAGACGAGGGGCCAGACGGTGGGCCATGGGGGAGACCCGATAGACGACCACGAGCGGCGTCCCCGAGAGGGCCACCTCGAGAGTCGCGGTTCCCGAGGCGACCAGGGCGAGGCGTGCGGCTCTGGCAGTTCGATAGACGCTTTCCTGCCGCGTCTCGATCGTGACTCGATGATCACCGGCGATCTGGCGCGCGAGCTCGAGACATTCGGGTCTCTGATGTGCCACGGTGGGAACGAGGCGCGGGTGGTGCTCTCCGAGCTGCCTGGCGGTGGCGAGCATGACTGGAAGGTTGTTGCTCACCTCGTGCTTACGGGAGCCCGGGAGCAGCGCCAGGATCGATCGATCACCATCGGCGGGACGATCGCCGAGATTGCCTCTCTCGGCGGACGTACGATCGCAGAGGGGGTGTCCGATATAGGTCGTATCGACACCCCGCGAGCCGAAGTAGTCGGCCTCGAATGGGAAAATCACCAGGGCCTTGTCGACGAGCCGGACGAAGCGCCGCACGCGCCAGGGGGCCCAGGCCCAGTACTGGGGACAAATGAAGTAGAGGACCGGCAGGCCGAGACGGCTGGCCAGACGGGCGATCTGGAGGTTCAGACCCGGATAGTCGACGAGGATGACGAGATCGGGGCGGGTGAGGGCCAGATAGCGCTGGATCCGGGCGAGCAGGCCGATGTAGTAGGGCAGACGGCCGATGACACGCCGGAATCCGATCGCCGGGTCGGATTCTGGCGGCACCAAGAGCCGGCACCCCGCCGCGCGCAAGGCTTCACCGCCGAGACCGCTCCATTCGGTTGCGGGCAGGATCCGATCGCAGCGCTCGATGAGACCGGCAGCATGCTGATCTCCCGAAATGTCCCCCGCCGATATGAAGATTGTCCTCGGTCTTGGCGCTGTCAAGAATCTCCCTTCGCAGAGTGAGCTGTTCCGATAAGTTGCCGCTGCTCACCCGAGATGGAACACAGCCGCAAAGTAGTCTCGGACGCTGCCGCTGCTACCACGAAACGGGGAACTGGCTTGCGGCAGTCTTCCACGCTAAGTGATGGGCCGAGGATGTTTGTTTTATTTTTCTACCTCAGCAACTTGGCTTAACCTACCTTCGTGCTCTTCGTGCACTTCGTGGTTGATCGTATTTTGGATTGCACCACGAAGAGCACGAAGGAACATGAAGATTGAATGAAAGTGGATTTTACGTCCGTTCACTACAACAAGTTTCGTAGTGCTCATGCGCACGGGCTAGTTTCTGGAGAAACTGGTGCTCGCGCCAGGAAAGCTGCTGAATCCCGAACTCCGAAATCTGAACACTTTTGTCGAACGACCTCGGCACGGCGTTGTCCGTTGCCGGGGATCTATGTTGACGCGCAACGTCGGCCTGTTAGACCCGGTCGATCCACTCGCTGTATTGATCCAGCTCGCCACCGACGGTCTTGAAGTACTGGCGTTGGATCTCGGCGGAGATGGGACCGGGCTTGCCGGTCCCCACGGCCCTGAAGTCGATTTCGCGCACAGGGGTCACTTCCGCCGCGGTCCCGGTGAGAAAAACCTCGCGCGACGTGTAGAGCTCGTCGCGGGTGAATTTTATCTCCCACACCTCGTGCCCCAGATCGCGGCAGAGCTGGATGACGGTGTTGCGCGTGATGCCCTCGAGAATGGGGGTCGAAGTGGGGGGGGTCTTGATGATCCCGTTGCGCACCGCGAAGAGATTCTCACCCGTTCCCTCCGAGACGTAGCCCTGGCTGTCCAGGAGGATGGTCTCATCGAAACCGAGCTGGGTGGCGAGCCGCTTGGCCATGATCGAGTTGGTGTACTGGCCGCAAACCTTGGCCCGGACCATGTTGATGTTGACGTGCAGCCGTGTGAATGAGGAGATCACAGTGCGGATTCCGTTTTTCATGCCTTCTTCGCCGAGGTAGGCGCCCCAGGGAAAGGCGATGATGCTCACGCGGGTTGGATTCCAGGCCCCGAGCCCCATGGCACCTGCGCCCATGTAAACGAGCGGACGGATGTAGCATTCTTGCAGCTTGTTGATCCGTACCGCCTCGAGACAGGCCTCATAGATCTCATCGGGAGTGAAAGGGATCTCCATCTGGATGACCTGACAGGAATCGAAGAGCCTGTTCACGTGTTCACGCAGCCGGAAGACGCCGAGCGAGCCGTCCGGCTGCTTGTAGCAGCGGATGCCTTCGAACGCGCCTAGCCCGTAATGGAGGGTGTGCGTCAGGATGTGCACATTCGCCTCGTCCCAAGGCACGAACTTCCCGTCCATCCAGATGTAATCGGTCTTTTCAACCATAGATCCCGGCTCCTTATGATCTCGTCTTTTTTATCCCGAACCCGCTGGTGTCGACCTGCAGCACCTCAGCGCGCATGGGGCTTGTTGTTACCTCTCGCACGGCATCAAACTACTATCTGAGGTCAAAAAGCTCAAGCCTGAAGGTCGGTCGAGAGCGGGTAAGGGGAGGCTGGAACCTGTCTACGTGGTTGCAGGTGTGTGAGAGAATGATTATGTTGATCCCTTTTGGAGAACTATGAGGGCCCAAGGGATGTTGCTCTGCCAAGAATTCGATTCCGAGCGGACCTGGAAACCGAACCGGGGACCGATACCGAACCGGAGAGTGGGGGGGCGGTTCGCCGCCGTCCAGGTCGCGGCGCTCCTGCTTTGCGTCGTTGCGGGCTATTGGGTCATCGGCTGCGGGCCCCAAGCCCGCCCCGAGGCGCCGGTGCTGATGATCTGCATCGACGGCATGGAAATGTCGGTGGTCCACCCGATGCTGGCCCGCGGCGAGCTGCCGCACATGGCCAAGCTGATCGACAGAGGGGTATGCGGGCAGATGCGCACCGTGGCTCCCGCCGAATCCCCCGTCGTGTGGACATCGATCGCCACCGGGAAGACCAGAGAGCGCCATGAGATCAGCGGGTTCACCGATCCCCGCACGGGTGGACCTTTTACCAGCAATGCGCGGCGCGGCAAAGCGTTCTGGAACATCGCCGACGACTACGGTTTGTCGTGTAATCTCGTGGGATACTGGATCACCTGGCCGGCCGAAGAGGTCCGGGGTACCGTAGTATCCCAGTTTTCCGCGGAATCCCAGATGCAGGCCCAGAAGATGAAGAAGGGCACGCTCTTCAAGGACCTCGACGACGCCACCTGGCCTCCGGAGCTCATCGACGAGATCTGGCCGCTGGTGGAGCAGACCGTTGAGCCGCAGAAGATGATCGCCGAGGTGGTCACCCCCGTCTTCGGCGATCTCGCGGCTCTGCAGTTGCCGATGCGGATCCAGGAACTGATCAGTTCGAGCTACTGGTCCTTCGAGGCCGACGCGGTCTACCATCGAGCGGCGCGGCACATCTTCAGCAATCAGCCGGCCGATATCAACGTGGTGTACTATGGCGGCACCGATGTGATCGGCCACCGATTCTGGCGCTACAGGGAGCCGCAGCGTTATTCCTACCCGATCGTGGACGAATATATTCGCGCCTTCGGCCGCTCGATCGAGAATTACTATCAGAGCGTGGATGCCAAAATCGGCGAGCTCCTGGATTTGTTTCCTGAAAACACGCGGGTTTTTGTGATGTCCGACCACGGCATGCACGCCGATTTCCTCGACGGAACGGTCGATGGCAAGCCGACCTCGATATCGGCCCACCATCTCGACGGGCCTCCCGGGCTGCTGATCGCAGCGGGCCAGGGTATCAGCAAGGGGAGCGGTACGAAGGGATTGCTCCAGGCGGCCGAGATCCCGGAGATCGCCTCGGTCTACGACATCGCGCCGACTCTACTCTACCTGCTCGATCTGCCTGTGGGGCGTAACATGCGCTTCGGCAGGGTGTTGAAGGATATCTTGACCATGGACCAGCGCGAGAGCCGGCCTGTGGAATTCGTAGAGTCACACGACGAAGGATTTCGACCGCCCACTCCGTCGGAGTCCTCGGAAGAGGCGGACAAGGAGTTTATCGAACGCTTCAGAAAGCTGGGCTACATATAGTTCGTCACTCATTCATCTCGATCCGGATCGCTTCCAATGCCCAGAATTGTAGGCATCTCGGGGAGCAGAAAGAAAAAATTCGCTTTTCCTCGCTGGGCATGGATCCGAATAATGGGATGACAACACGCTTATTTGTCATGCGACATGGGAGGGGATGAGCTGTCCCCACGGCTATAAATGGAGAACCAAGCAGATGAAAAACGATCCCTCGGACCGGATCAAATGCCCTGAAGAGGAAAACGGTAAAGGCGGAGAGCTCCAGCGGATCGAGCTGGCCCTCTTGCGGGAGACGCGCACCATCGTCATCGCCAAGGAGGTCGATCGCGATCTGATGAACAAGGTTACCAACAATCTCCTCTACCTCGAGCACATCGATCCGCAGAAACCGATCACCGTTTTCGTCAATTCGCCAGGTGGGGACGCCGATTCCGGATTCGCCATTTACGACGTCATGAAGTTCGTCGAGAGTCCCGTGTCGACGGTGGTCGCCGGTCTCTGCGCCAGCGCGGGGGTCATCATCTTCCTCGGAGGAGACAAGGGACAACGCGTCTCGACGCCGCATTCCCGCTTTCTGATCCATCAGCCGTCCACAGGAGCCCAGGGACAGACCTCCGATATCGAGATCACCGCCAAGGAGATCATCAAGACCCGAGACCGCTACAACCGGGTTGTGGCCGAAGAAACCGGGATCGTCGCCGACAAGATCGTCAAGGACGCCAACCGCGATTTCTGGCTCTCGGCGAGCGAGGCCGTGGAGTACGGTCTGGTGGACCGCATCGCGGCGTCGCGGAACGAGCTGAATACGGCGAAATAGACGGCGGCGACCTTATTTGCGGATGAGGCCGAGTTCCTTCTTCCATTTTTCGACGGCATCGACGAGGTCGAAGACGGTGGGGAAGGTAATCGGTTCCTCGTCTTTGAGCAGCTTGCGCAGCCCGTTGACCGCCGCCGACTTGACCAGGTTGTGATCGTCGCTGAGGGTGAGACCGAGCACGTCCTTGACCTTGCGATCTCCGATCGCGACGATCACTTCGATGGTCGCCTTGCGGACCTTGGGATCTTCGTGGCGGGTGGCCAGCGAGCGGAAATGGCTGCTGTAGACGTGCCCCTTGAGGAGATTCAGGTCCTCCAGAGCCCTCTTCCTGTCCTTATCATCACCCTGTCCGATCTTGAGAACGATCTCTCCGATTCCCGTCGGATCAGCCAGCCTCACCAGCCCCAGAGCGGCCTCGAAGCGGATCGACATGTCGCTGTCCTTGATGAACGCCTTCAGCGCGTCGCGGTCCTTGTCGCGGCCGGAGGAGGAGTACTTCATGGCGGCGACGCGCCGGTGCCAGAGCTTTTTCGAGCCGGTCAGCTCCTTCAGGATATCCGCATCCCTGACGTCGAGCAGCTCGAACAGGCAACGCTCCAGGCCGACGGCCTGATTCGCGTTGGTCGTGCCGCGTTTTTCCAGCAGAACGGGGATCGCACCCCGACCGAGGGCGATGATCTTGTCCTCGTGGGTTCGGCGTCGCTTTGGATTGGTCGTCTTGAGCGCCCTGAGAAAGCGCTTGGCCTTCTCGCGGTTGACAGGATTGAGCTTTTCGATCGGCGGTGCCTTGTCCTCGACCTTTTTCTGTTCCGCCTTTCGGACCCCTTCGCCCTGCGGCTCCTGCTGCAAAGCGACGCAGAGCGGTGTCAGGGAAACACCACGCGGCACGGCGCCATCCGTTCCGCAGAGGCTGAGACAAGAAAGTAACAAAATCTCGAACATGACCACCCCCTCGTGGAGCGCTCCGCTCCTCATCTCTTGTGTTTTTGGCAGCGGGCTGACAGCCGCGGGGATCGCGCTTGCGTTGCGACCGGCTTTCAGGCCCGCTCGTAAAAGGTCGAACAGTTCTGCCGGATATTTCTCTTCAGATCCAACGCTTCTGCTCGGCTTATTCGTTGTTTGCTGCTCGAATTTGTATTAGTTTTACATTCGATTGAGAAGGATTTTCTGCGAAACTCCTTCCGCGGAAGCGATGGAGAGTCGATGCCGTTCGAGGGAATTCGAGATTTCAACAGTGGACTCGGGTAATGAAAACAGCCTTGGTGACGGTATCGATCCTCATCTTTTTTGTCTTCGCTTTGGCGCCTTCTCTGTGCCTGATTGGATCGGGCCTCTCCGTCGATGGGCATCTCAGTTTGCAGAACTTCAGCCTCCTCCTGGAGAGCCAAAGGCAGCTTGGGTTGCTGTGGCACAGCATTGTTGTCGGTTCGCTGACCACGCTCTTCGCTTCTCTGATCGGCATACCCTTCGGCGCCGCTCTGGCCAGATTCAAGCTTCCGTTGAACGGGACCATGCGTGTTTTTTATCTGGTCCCGGTCATCCTGCCGACCTATGTGATCGGCATCGCATTGACCGACCGCATCAGGCTCTCCGGTCTTTGCGGGATCGTCCTCATCCTGGGATTGGCGTACTGGCCGGTGATCGCCCTGTTCACCGAAAAGGGGCTGAGAGCCGTCAGCAGGGAGACCGAAGATGCGGCTCTGCTGTTGAAATCCCCAATGCGTGTGTTTACCTCGATCCTCTTGCCTCTGGCGCTTCCCTCCATTCTGATGGGGGGGCTTCTGGTTTTTATATTCGCCATCTCTGACTTCGGCATCCCCGATCTGCTGTCCTTCACCAGCAACAGCTCGTATCAGGTTTTTTCCAGCGAAATTTTTTACCGTTGGGACAAGATGCGCCACTCGGGAGAGGCTGCCGTAGCGGCCCTGCCCGTCGTTCTGATCTGCCTCGGCGCGCTTTTCTTGATCCTGCGGCTCGAAGGCAAGGCGAGGAGGATCTCGGAATCGAGCCCTTTCCGTCCCTCCCGGCCGAACGATCCAGGGCGCTGGACCTGGTGGATCGTGGGCGCCATGATTTTGGTCCTGCTAGGCTCGGTGGTGATTCCGTTCTCGTCGTTTTATCTCTGGCTGAGACGGGCCGGTGGGCCGGGCGACATAGCCGGGATTGTGATCAATTCGATGAGAGACACCGGCCCCGACGCTCTGAACAGCATCTCCTCTTCTCTGCTGGCCGCCACTTTGATGGTCGGTGTCGGCTTTTTTCTGGCTTACGCGGTCGAACGCAGCAGCGGGTGGCGCAGGGAGTGCCTCTCCTACATCGTGCTGCTGCCTCTGGCGTTTCCGGCGGTTTTGGTCGGAGTGGGAGAGATCCGATTCTGGAACCATCCCTGGAATCCACTGGCCGACGCCGTGTACGACCAACGCCCCATGCTGGTATTGACCTATTTCGCCCGTTTCATTCCGATCGCGGTGCTCTCCCTGCGCTCCACCATGAGCCAGGTGGCGCGCAGCGTTGAAGAGGCCTCGCAGATGTCGGGACGGGGATTCCTCTTTACGGTCAAGAACGTACTCCTACCCTTGAGTTGGCGGGGGCTGTGGGTGGCCTTTATACTCGGTTATGTTTTATCGATGCGCGAGCTCGACACAATTGCTATCATCGGGGCCGGCAATAATACTCTGCCCATTAGAATCTACAGCCAGATTCATACATCGCGGGATGTGATCATCGCTGCCCATTGTGTGGTTTTGATCACAACCCTTCTGGCACCTCCGTTGATCTACAAACTCTTGGTGCGGGGGCGCGTGAGGATCGTTTGAGACGTTTCGCTTTTAGCGAGCTCAGGAGACGGAATTGATGAATTATCCCTTGCGGTCGATCGCTTATATCGCCGAACTGATCCACCCCCCGGCGCGGCATAGTTCGGATGCTCTGCAGAAGATTCACAACGTCGTCTTCAATGACGCCGAATCCTGCTATCAGAACTTCCAGGTTGTTCCAGGTGGAGCTCAACTGATCAATCCTACGCCGCAAGACAACATCTTTTCCTGTTGTACGATCTTGCAGGACCGGATCCAGATACGCGAGGAGATGACCGGAATCGCTCGCGACGATTTCCGCAGCCGTGTTCTGCGTTTGGCGCAGATTGCCGTCAGCAACCTGAATATTCCGGTTTTCGTCGTGCGTCAAATCGTGGTGCGTTCGCTGATCAATCCCAAATATACCGTCGATTCGCGGGAGTTCATCAGTCGAGCTGTTTTCAAGATGGACAAGGACGATTTCGAGCCGCTGCAACGTCCGCCCGATCTCATGGGCCTGCGCCTGGCCTATAATCCTACATCAGCGGCCGAGGGGATCTACAACATCAGGCTGGAGTCCTACACTCAGGATCCCCGGTCGCTCTTCATCGAAAACGTGGCCAGCTTTCGAACCCCCGTCGTGATGAACAACCTCGAGTCGCTAGGCGATGATTTCGACTCTGCGTATTCCTACATAGAAAAGTACATCGTACCCTTCGTGGCCCGCTTCGACACCGCGCCCTGATCGCCCCCCCACGGGGTGCTGCGGTTTCATGACCCGATCGCGAGAGAACACAAAAAGGGCCCGCCACAACGGCCGGGCCCTTTTTTGATGATGTGGTACGCCCGGGAGGAGTCGAACCCCCAACCTTTGGATCCGTAGTCCAACGCTCTATCCAATTGAGCTACGGGCGCGTCGATCTGCATGTTAAAGCGCACTATCCAAATAAAAAGCATCGAGACAATCAAGAAAAAAACGAGAAAGCTAATCTTTTTCGGAGAAGGGTGTTATGGGGAGCCGTAAGCTTGTTTTTTCTTGATCCTCGGCTTTTGTCGACTTTTTCTCAAACAGGAACGCTTCTTTGTCGATACAAGTCAGTGAGAAGAGAAGAAAAACGACAGGTCTTGAGTCCTCCTGAAGGAACGAAGAGACCGGAGAAGAAAAGCGCAGGAAGAGAGGTCCCTCGTTGGTGGTGAAGCGACCACCAAGGTGGGGCTTCTCTCTCTTTTTTGGAGCCTTTTTCCAGGCCCGGGAGCCGCGGATTCAAACCACAGCACAGGACCGCGACGGAACCGCAGCAAGGACCCTCTCTGCCCTTTTCTGTTGATTTCCCCCGGCATTTTCTATTTCCTTTTCCCTATGTCGCGCTTTTTCCCGAATGCGGAGAGCTCGATTCAAGGCACCCTGTTTCTGCCGGGGAGGAGGTATCAACCTGAACGATCAACAGGCCACGACTCGTAAAGTCCATCGCGGCATCGCCATTTCACCGGGTGTGGCGATCGGCCCGGCTTTCGTCTCCGAATCCGCGGCGGTCAAGATACCGGTCTACTACATCGACGCGAGCCTCATCGAGTGGGAGCTGAAGCGATTCCACTCGGCTGTCAACGAAGCCAAATCCCAAGTGGAAAACATGATCCGCGACATGGAGGTCAAGCTCGGTCCCAAAGATGCCAGGATCTTCAAGGTTCACAGCCAAATCCTCGAGGATTCGGGATTCATCGAGAAGGTCGAAGAGAAGGTTCGCGAAGAGAAGATCAACGTGGAAGCGGCCTTACGGGAGATCGTGACCTGGTATTCTGCACAGATCGCCGAGCTTCATAATTCCACCACGCGGGACATCACCGCAGACATCCGCGACGTGGGCAACCGGGTGATCCGCAACCTGATGGCGCACGAGAAAGATCATGTGATGAAGCGGGAGGAGCAGTTCATCCTGGTCAGTCACGAGCTGCTTCCGTCCGACACGGTTCATCTCGATAAAACCAAGCTGTTGGGTGTGGTCACCGAAGTGGGAGGCAAAGCCTCGCATGCCGCGATTCTGGCGCGCTCTTTCGGAATACCCGCCGTAACCGGCGTGGACATCTCGTCCTTTCCGCGCAGGATGGGGCAGATCATTCTCGACGGGCGCCGGGGAGCGGTCATTCTCTATCCCAACAGCGCCGATTTTGCTCGCTACGAAGCCAGACGCGAGGAGTTCGTCAGGTTCAAGCACATGATCTACGACCGGGAGGACGGTTCCGCGGTGACCCTGGACGGCACCGAGATCGAGCTCCTGGCCAACATGGAGAACTTCGACGCGCTCAACGAAGAGGAGTTGCGCGAGATCCAGGGGATCGGGCTCTATCGCACCGAGTTCCTCTTCATGGACCGGAACTCTTTTCCTTCAGAAGACGAACAGTACCAGATCTACCGCTCGATCCTGAACCGCATCGGGCCCAACAAAGAGGTGACCTTCCGAACCATCGACATCGGCGGCGACAAAAAGCTTTCCTACTTCCGCACCCCCGAAGAGGCCAATCCGGTCCTCGGCTGGCGCGGGGTCAGAATCTCCTTCGAATGGCCCGACGTGTTCATTGCCCAGGTGCGTGCGCTGCTGCGTGCCGGCGCACACGGCCCGGTCAACATCATGCTCCCCATGGTAACCGACCTCGATGAGGTACGGATCGCCGATCAATACTTCTTGGATGTCAAAGATGACCTGCGCCGCCGCAAGATCCCCTTCGGAGAATCGACGAGGCTCGGGATCATGGTGGAGGTGCCCGCCGCCGCGATGGACATCGAAAACATCGTGCGTGAGACCGACTTCATCTCCATCGGCTCCAACGACCTGGTCCAGTATATGCTGGCCGTGGACCGCAACAACGCCACCGTGGCCGAGATGTACCAGCCGCTCAATCCGGCGGTGCTCAAGATCATTCATCGCGTGGTCAGGGCGGGCGTCGACAACGGCAAGAAGGTGAGCCTCTGCGGAGAAATGGCAGGCAACTTCAACTACTCCCAACTGCTTCTCGGAATGGGATTGCGCTGTCTCTCGATGGCGCCGTTCTACGTCAACGGAGTCAAAAAGATCATCCGCAACACGACCATCGCTGACTGCGAACGCATCGCCGGCAGATCGATCAACATGAGGACCTACAAGGAGATCCGCACCTATCTCAAGCGTATGAATCCGCTCAACCCACCTCGCGGCGGCAAGACCTTCTGAATCCTCGAAATCTCAGCGTCCGCGCAGAGCTTTCTCGCTCATGCGAACGAGGACCAGCACGGTTCCTTCATCGAAGAGGCCGTGCCGCCCGCAACACACCATCTCCTCGACGATCTCGAGCTCTGTCATGGTGTCGATTTGACGATCTCCATCGATCACGGCGACCGCGATGCCGCCCTCCTCGTGGTCCTCGTCGCATCGGAATTGAAAGCCGGTAGGCCCCCAGGCCTGCTGGTAGAGCTCTCGCGCCGCGCGTTCGACAGCGGTCTTGCGGGCATCACCGGGGATGTACGTGCGACCGCAATGACCGACACCGTAGAGATATCCTGGATCGTGTGGACGCCGGCTGATCCAGTCCGGCGGGCCGGTGCAGGCGGAGGGGCCGGTGCAGGCGGTGATGCCACAGAGCAGGACGATCAGGGTCAGCGCGGTGAGGCGTCGAAAGACCGCAGAGGAGGAGGGGGCGTTTTCGCTGGGAGTGTGTGATCGCCGCCGCCGCGAGGGGACGGCGCCGCAGTCGTGCTGGGATCGGGTTTCGGCCTCGACGTCTGCCGTCATCGTCTTCTCCTCCCTGTCGATAGAGCTGTGCCCCTTCACCGGATACTCAGCTCGGATCTAGGGATCCTCACGAGGATGAACACTTGGCCGGCAGGGAATCGGTGCCCGCCGTCTTCGGTACAGTGGTGTTCCTTGATGATCTCGAAGCCGCGGATGATGCCTTCCACCTTGGTGTTGATCTCTTGGGTCCAGTCTTCGATGTAGGCGTTGCCGCGCATCTTCTCGACGAGTTGGGCTTCCGACTTGATCGAGATGCCGGCTTGCGCCGCCAGTTCGTTTACGGCCCGGGCGAGCGCCTTCTCCCTGGCGGTGTTCGGCAGAAAAGTCTTGCCGCAGGTTCCGACCGCGTAGGTGTAGTTGTCGTCGAAGTCCCGGTCTTGGTACCATTCGGGGGGGCAGGTCACGGCGCAACCGCAGGCAAGAACGAGCACCAGCGAGAGCCCAAACAAGATCCTGACGGCGCAGTACATCGCGTTCCTCCTTTGAGAGCTTCGATGGTGGACCGGCGTGGCGGGACACGGGCCCCGGAGAGGCGCCTTCGCCATGGTCCGGTTCTCGAAAGAGACCCAAGTGTCAAAGGGTGTCGGGATTGTTCTCTCTCGGGCCACAACACGATGGTCCGAGCTCCGAGTTGCAGTGCTGATGGCTACGGGGGCCGGGTGAATCGCGAGCCGTTTAGAAAGGCTGCGGACCGCCCGGCCCCCGAAAACCGCGGCCCGAACCGGCGGGGCACGGACCGCGAGGCTACTGGTGGATGATCTTATTGCTGCGGAGCCTTTTTGGCCTCGGAGAACTCCGACGGCGAGCCGCGCAGACGCTGGTCCTGGGTTGCAAAGGCGTCGTCCATCGCGTTGAGCGCCGCCTCGGTCTTCTCCTTCATCTTGGCCGCGTAGTTCTCGCGAACAGCGGACTTGACCCGGCTGAGCAGGTCGCTCATCTCGAGGTCGAGACGCATGAGCACGGCGAAGGAGTTGTCGAAGTCGGCAAAGAAGCTGTCGATCACATAGGATCCGGAGATATAGGCCTCCGAGAGGTTGCGCGAGATGTTCTCGAAGTTCTCCGTATCGCTGAAGGTCTCGGGCTGATAATAGTCCCCGGCCCGCTGGGCGTACTGGGTGATCATCGACTGGATGTGCGCACCCAGGATCCTGCCGATCTCGACACGTCCGTTGTTGCGAGCCATGTCGCGGGTGGTGGCCAGGTTGGGACCCTGTCGTGCGGTACCGACCGCATAGACCACCTGGTTGGTTGCTTCATCCTTGAACACGCCGCCTTCCTGGAAAAACCAGTTGGGATAGTCCGGCCTCTTGGGATCGGCGACGCGCTGATCGGAGGACGACGCACAGCCGAGGAAGAAGCAGGGCAGAAGGATGATCAAGCCGAAGGCGATCCAGAGATTCGCTCGTTTCATTGCTTTGCTCCTAAATAACCGAAATACACCTGTCAAAGACATTGAGTCGCGCTTTGTATCGCTCTCTCCCATCCAAGGGGTACGATCCGCAGAGCTTCAAGCTTCGAAAGACAATATGAGCCATCGTTTCAAGGACTTCTTTCAACCCTTTCGCTCTTTTTTGGATTTTCCCTTCCTGGATCAGGACATGACCGAGATCTGGATATCTGTACCACCCCGTTCGCCGTCGGAGCTGGCACTCTATGGAATCGTCGTTCTTAACCTCCTGACCACAGTAAAATAAGGATTTTTGATTGTCAACGATCAACCTGGGCGGCAGGCCGCATTCCGACCAGTTTTTAATCGGGAGTGATCGGCTGCTTCCAGAGCACACAATAATTAACAAAAATCTGGAGTTTCCAACGGGTCATCGTGCAGGGGTGCACCGGTCCGAGCGATCGATGGGATCTCGTGGCCGTCGGGTGGCCATCGGTAGCCAGGCCTCTTCATGAACGGTGAAGTCAGATCGTGCAGGCCTCCGAGAAGAGTCCGGGCTAGGTCGTCAGGGCCTGGAGATCGTGCACGTCGAGCGTGACGAAGCCGAAATGCGACTCGATGCGCCCCTCGACGAGATACAGGCCGGTCGCCACCGTTCGATGACCGAGCCGCGCGTAGACATCGGGCTGGAGAGCGGTTTCGATCAGACCGGTCGGGTCTTCGAAGGTCAGGAATTTCATGGCCCGGTTTTTCCCGGCTGAGCGTTCCCCTGTCCGAACCCGTCGGGACCCGACGAGCCAGCCCAGCACCTTGACGCGGTGTCCCACGAGGCGCGGCAGGTCGCTGCAAGAGGTTGTTCCCTCCCGGCGAGCGAAGGTCGCAAAGAGCGAGATCGGATGACAGGTGGGGGTGAAACCCAGATACTCGAGCTCGAGCTCGACCCGTTTCTCGATGGGATGGTCGGGTATTGCTGGAATCGGCACCGACCTCGCGTAGGCCGCAGCGGCGAAGAGTCCGGGCTGGCCGGGATCCTCACGCCGCTGCCGCCGGGCCCCCCGTGCCGCCATGCCTGCTTTCATACTCCAGAGCAGCTCGGGACGGCTTGCGCCGGTGGCGTCGAAGGCGCCGCTGAGAACGAGGGCTTCGGCCTCGTGACGCGCCACGACGACGCGTTGCAGGAATTCCTGCAGCGATTGAAAGGGCCCCCGGGCGTTGCGCTCCGAGACGATCGCCGCGGCGGTGCGTCCTGCAAGCCCCTTGATCTGGTTGAGGCCGGGCCGGATCGCGCCTCGCGGGTTCTTCGTCTCGGGACGGCAGGCGGGAGTGCTCCGGTTGACGCAGGGGGGCAGGATCAGGACCCCCAGACGCCGGGCTTCCTCGATGTACACGAAAGGTGCGTAAAAGCCCCCGCCGTTGGCGATGACCGCGGCCAAGAGCTCGGCCGGGGCATGGGCTTTGAGACAGGCCGCCTCGAAAGCCAGCAGTCCGTAGGTCACGGCATGAGCCTTGCAGAAGGAATAGGAGACGAAGCGCTGCATGTCGCGGAAGATGTGATCCGCCGTGGACCGCGAGAATCCCCTTTCGCACGCGCCTCGCAGGAACCCTTCGCGCAAGCTGGCCATGAGCGCCGAAGAGCGTCTCTTGGTCATGGCGCGGCGTAGCGTGTCGGCCTCTGCTGGACTGATGCCGGCTACGATCCGGGCGACCTGGAGCACGTCTTCCTGATAGAGCATGAGGCCGTGGGTATCGCCAAGCACGGCATCCAGCCGCGGATCGACTGCAACGTCCTTCTCCAGTCCCAGATGGCGTGCGAGAAACACATTCTTCATACCCGAAGAGCTCGGTCCCGGCCGGATCAGCGCCAGCGCGGCCACGAGCTCCCTGGCGTTGCGCGGCTTCATCTGCACCAGGAGCCCCCTCATGGCGGGCGACTCGATCTGGAAGCAGCCGATCGTGCGGCCGGTGCGCAACAGGCGCGTCGTGGCTTCGTCGCAGTCCGCCCGAAATTGCCGGGGAACGGCAGGGCCGCCGGCCCTCGAACGGGCCCAACAACGGGCATCGGTCACCGCGGAGAGCCCCCGCTGTCCGAGGAGATCGATCTTGACCAGCCCCATGTGCGCCACGGCGTTCATTGCGAACTGGCAGATCACAACCCCTTTCGCCGAGCGCTCGAGGGGCAGGATACCGTCGAGTCGCTCGTTGGCGACGACCAGCCCACCGCAATGGATCGCGAGATGGCGCGGAATCCCGGTCATCACCGCTGCCTGGCGCAAGGCGGTGCGGTAAGGTTGCCGATGCAGCGGGAATCGCCGCATCTCAGGATGTTCGGCAAGACCCCTTCCCGTCGCTTCGAGGGGCGCCTCGGCGGAGGATTCGGGCAGCAGCCGGGCGAGACGGTTGACTTGATCGGGCGGTGCGCCAAGAGCCAGGGCCGCGTCGCGAAACGCTCCCCGCAGCCGGTAGGTGTTGAAGGCGCCGATCATGGCCACGCGCTCGGCGCCGAAGCTCTCGAAGACCGATTCGATCACCTCGTCACGGCGCCGCCAGCAGAGATCCAGATCGATGTCGGGAGGCCCGCTCCCGCCTCTCGCGGGGTTGAGAAAACGCTCGAAGGAAAGGGCGTGCTCCAGGGGATCGACAGCGGTGATGCCCAGGAGATAGGCTACCAACGAGCCGCCTGCCGAGCCGCGGCCCATGACGGGGATCCCGCGGGAACGGGCAAAGGCCACGATCTCCTGAACGATCAGGAAGTACCCTGAAAAACCCGACCGCTCGATGACGGCCAGCTCGTGCTCGAGCCGGCTTACGACCGGTGGTGGCGGAGGATGATAGAGCTCGGCGGCACGCGCCGAGGCCAACCGCCTCAGCCGGGTCGCGCCGGACTCGCCAGCCTCGAGCCGCGCAGACGGGCTGCTGAAGGGGCGCCTCGTCAGATGAAATTCGCAGCTCGATGCGATCGCGGCGGCGTTCTCCAGAGCCCGGCGCACGCGTCGCGTCGACGGCATAACGGCGGCGAGCTGGGAAGGTGGCAGGAGCGCGGCTCGAGGCATGGCCAGATGGCGAGCGGGCAGGCCGCTCGCGGCGTACTTCTTTCTCACCGCCACCAGGATGCGATGCAAGGTATGCTCTTCAGGACTCCGCAAATACGCCGCCGCGGTGATCACTGCGGGCCGATCGAGCCGATCCGCCGCGTCGAGCACATCGGAAGAATGGTAGAGCGGCGGTGGATCGGAGCCCCCGTCCCTGACGTCGTCGGTCGGGAGAGGCGGCTTCGATCGATCGACGGCTTGCGGACGGGAAGACAGGCAATCGGGAGCTGGAGGGACGATCGTTCGAGAGACGCGGGTTCGTCCATGTGGAACCACCTCGGCGTAGAGCTGATCGCGCTTCAGGCAGCGGTCGAGCCGCGCCATGAGATTCGGATCGTGGACCAACACGACGAGGCCACCGCGCAGCGCCGGCAGGTCGGCGGCGATCGAGAAGCGGCCGGCAACCAGCCGGCGCCGTGTGACGAGGCGGCAGAGATTGCGATAACCCTGCTCGTCGCGGACGAGGATCACGGCGTTTCCATCGCGAGCGGTCAGGTGTACGCCGATGACCGGGTTGATCCCGCGGTTGCGGCACGCCTCTGCGAAGGGCACCGCGCCGTAGAGGGCGTTGGTGTCGGTGAGCGCCGCATGGGTGAACCCCAGACGCGCAGCGCTATCGGCGATCCCCTCGGGAGATGTGGTTCCGGTGAGGAACGTGAAATGGCTGTGGGCGTGGAGATGACAGAATCGCATTTTCTCCGGCGTACCTCTCACCACATCGACACCACCACACCTCCCGCCGAGGTGCGAGGTCGGGTTCGTCGATCGATGGGAATTCTGGATTCTCGATAGTCTTCCATTCCAAACCTGATTCAGCGGGTGAGCGCGGGGGTGCGCAGCACGAATCCACGCGCGTCGTGCTTGACGCGGCCCAGCATGTCGATCGACCGGCCGACTGTGAGCGCTCCGAAACCGAAGCGCTCCCGAATGCGATCGACGACCTCGTCGAGGTCTCCCGCGGATAGGTCTTTCGCGCCACGGGAGATTTTCGTCGAGGGCAGCGGTAGAAAGAGCTGCCGCCAGGAGGGACGCGGCTCGAGGCCTCGAAGCGTGGCGCCGACCATGCGTACGCGCACACGTCGAGTGAGCAGCCGATCCAGGATCTCCCGCGCCAGGCCATAGATGTCGCCGGTGACGTCGGTGGGCCCCCGGGGGAGGCTCCGCCTCGACGAGGCCGCCTCGAAATCGGCGAAACGCAGCTTCACCTCGACAATCCGGACGAGGAGCTTTCGCCTTCGCGCGTGAGCGGCGGCGCGTTCGACGAGGTAGTGGAGCATGCTCTGCACCTCTTTGGGCTCGCCGGTTTCTTCGGGAAAAGTCGTCTCCCGGCTGATCGCGAGGGGGATCCTCCGCTCCCTCACGGGGCGCCCGTCCACGGCCCGCGATCGCTCCCACAACGTCCGACCGTGCTTGCCGAAGACCGCCTCGAGGAGGCCACCGGGAAGCCGCGCCAGGGCTCCGATGGTAAGGATGTTGAGATCCTCCAGGGTGCGCCTCGTGCGCCGCCCGACGCCGGGGAGCCGTTCCACTTCAATCTCGCGCAGAAAGGTACGCTCGTAGCCGGGGAAGAGTTCCAGGATTCCCGCGGGTTTGGCGCAGCCCGAGGCGAGGCGTGCCGCGAGTTTGGATGTCCCGATCCCGATCGTTACGCTGACCCCGGTGCGCGAGGCGATGGCGAGGCGGATCGCCGTGGCGGTAGCAAGGGGCGGGCCGTGGAGCGTCTCCAGCCCGGTCAGGTCGAGGTAGGCGTCATCGAGGGAGGTGAACTCCACCGCCGGCGAATAGCGCAAGAGGATCTCGTGGATGCGCTCCTGAACGAGCCGATAGTGCTGGTAATCCCCGCGCAAGAACACGCCGTCGGGGCAGAGCCGATGGGCCTCGGCCAGCGCCATGCCGGAGTGGACTCCCCTTTCCCTCGCGGGGTACGAGCAGGACGCCACGACGCACCGTTCTCCCGGCAACCCGCCTACGATGACCGGCCGGCCGGCGAGCGCCGGGTCGAGCAACTGTTCCACGGAGGCGAAAAACGCGTCCACGTCGAGGTGCAGGATGGTGCGTTGTCTCATGATCCACTCCGGAGAAAAGCGTTTGAGCTTCCTATGCTATGCTAACAAACACCTAAAATCAAAGGAAACTCAAATAATGCGCGATTCCAGGGTGCTAACCCCTTGCAAAAGCTGAGCTTTTTCTATTTTATGAGGGCCGCTCTAAAAGGACGGGGTGTAGCTTAGCTTGGCTAGAGCGCGACGTTCGGGACGTCGAGGTCGGAGGTTCGAATCCTCTCACCCCGACCACGATCTTTCAAAAAGCCGGCCTGGTGCCGGCTTTTTGCTTTTTTGGGGATCTGGTGGGGTCTGTTGCATCGCTTTTTGAATCATGTGGTTAGGGCATCTCGACATACGATAGGGAATCAATTCGCGGCGGCCGGCTTTTTTTTTCAAGTCTGGGGGTCTTTTCAGCCGAAAAGAGTGAATGATTCTCCTCCTTCTTGTGTTCGGGATCCCGGAGGGGCAACCCAAAGGGGTCCCGATTTTTTTCCACCCATCCAGCCCCCGTGAGACTCGACTGTGGAGCGAACCGGCGTGCACCGGCGTTCTCCTGCGCCTGGCCGACGGAAAACTCATCTCTTTTTCACTTTGCCAGCGTTCGGTGGTAGGGTTATGTTTTTCTCTGAAACTGGGGGGATGATCTCTCGAGGTCCCCTCATCTTCCCTTGGTCTGATCGTTCTACCGGAGGAGAGCGTTCATGTTGACGGTCGAGCTGATTGATGCCGTGACCTTTGACGATGTTCTGGTGCTGCCCGACCGGTCGGAAATCGTTCCGTCCGAGGTCTCCACGAGCACCCTTTTTACACGCAACGTGGAGCTCAACGCACCTTTCTCCAGCGCGGCCATGGACACCGTCACCGGATCGGAGATGGCCATCGCCATCGCCCGCGAGGGCGGGATCGGCGTGATTCACAAAAACATGTCGGTGGAGGAGCATGTCCGCGAGGTGGACATGGTGAAGCGCAGCGCCAACGGGGTGATACTGGATCCCGTGACTCTGCCGCCGGACGCCACGATTCGGCAGGCGCGCGAGATCATGACCACCCACAACATCTCCGGGATCCCCGTGGTCGACGGCAAGAAGGTAGTGGGCATTCTGACCAACCGGGATTTGCGCTTCCGGTGGGAGGAGGAGAGGCGCATCGATCAGGTCATGACCCGCGATCTCGTAACCGCTCCCCGGGGCACCACGCTCGAAGCGGCCGAGAACGTACTGCATCGCAACAAGGTGGAAAAGCTGATTCTCACCAACGACGCTCGGGAGCTCCTGGGTCTCGTGACCATGCGCGACATCAAGGGGATGAAGGAGTTTCCGCATGCCTGTCGCGACGCGCGGGGTCGGCTGCGGGTGGCCGCCGCTGTGGGTGTCTTCGATCTGGAGCGCTGCGAGGGATTGATCAAGGCGGGATGCGATGTACTCGTCGTGGACACCGCCCACGGTCATTCCAAGAACGTCACCGACACGGTGCGCGAGATCAAGCGGCACTTCGACATCGATGTCGTGGCCGGTAACATCGCCACTGCCGAGGCGGCAACAGATCTCGTGGACGCCGGCGTGGACGCCGTCAAGGTGGGCATCGGCCCGGGATCGATCTGCACCACCAGGGTGGTGACCGGCGTCGGGGTGCCGCAGATCAGCGCCGTGGCCAACTGCGCGTCGGTGGCCCGGCCGGCGGGTGTGCCGGTCATCGCCGACGGCGGCATCCGGCATTCCGGAGACGTCGTCAAGGCGATCGTGGCCGGAGCGCATAGCGTGATGATCGGGAGCCTCTTCGCAGGAATGGAGGAATCGCCCGGTGAGCGGATCATTTACCAGGGCCGGACGTTCAAGACCGTGCGAGGGATGGGGTCGCTGGGCGCCATGATGAAGGGTTCCGGCGATCGCTATCGGCAGGAAGGAGTGTCCCGCAGGGACAAGTTCGTGCCCGAAGGCGTGGAAGGGCTCGTGCCGCACAAGGGACCTCTCTCGAACTTCCTGTTCCAGTTCGTCGGAGGCGTACGCTCGGGAATGGGATACGTAGGCGCCTCAACCCTCGAAGAGCTCTTCGAGAAGGGACGCTTCATACGGATCTCCCCGGCGTCGCTGAAGGAGAACCATCCCCACGACATCAAGATCACCAAAGAGGCGCCGAATTACTTTACTGATCTCTGATAGAACTCTGATCGATCTTGAGCCGCTCTTGGAGCGGGGATGCGGCGTCGCCGCGTTGCCACCGGGAGTTGGGGGGACCGCTCTTCAGCCAATCGCCTCGTGGGAGGGCCAGTTTCCCTCAGCGGTCAACAATGAAGACCGCACGTTTGTCGGACATGTAGAATTCGATACCGATTTCGATTCAGGAAAAAGATGGCCGAGAAATCGGTCCGGGGGAGGGCTTCTCGCCACCCCTGACTTTCACGTTATGTAGATGGCAGAGGAGGTCTCTCGGTGCGAGCACAGACCGTCGTCATTCTGGATTTCGGATCGCAGTATACCCAACTCATCGCACGGCGCGTGCGGGAACTGCAAGTCTACAGCGTGATCTACCCCTGCGATGTCGATTTGACGACCATCCAGGCCCACAAACCGATCGCTCTCATCCTCTCCGGCGGTCCGAGCTCGGTCTACGATAAGGATGCTCCGCAGATGGATTCCCGCCTGCTGGAGCTGAACATTCCCGTGCTGGGAGTCTGCTACGGCATGCAGAAGATGATCCAGCAGAGCGGAGGGGAGGTAGCATTCGGCTCTGGGGGAGGCGAATACGGCCGTACGGTTGTGCGTTTCGAGACTGATCACCCGGTCTTCTCGGGGATTCCGGAGGAAGCGGTCGCCTGGATGAGCCACGGAGATCGGGTGACCGCTCTGCCCGCTGGGTTCGAGGTGATGGCGGTCTCCGAAAACTGTCCGATCGCCGCTGTGGTCGGAGGAGAGGGGCGGCTGATCGGGCTGCAGTTCCACCCGGAAGTGACACACACGGAGCACGGACTGTCGATCCTGCGCAATTTTCTCTACGGTGTAGCAGGCGCCGAGGGCGACTGGAAAATGTCCTCCTATATCGATGCGCTCGTCGCCGACATCCAGGGGCAGGTGGGAGGAGAGAAGATCGTGTTGGCTCTCTCCGGTGGTGTTGATTCTTCGGTGGCCGCGCTGCTTCTGCATCGTGCCGTCGGAGACGATCTCGAGTGCGTGTTCGTCGACAATGGGCTGCTGCGCAAAGGCGAGGCCGACCAGGTCGTCGAGACATTTCGTGATTTTCTCAAGATTCACCTCCATCACATCGATGCATCCGAACGTTTCTTGAAAAACATCGAAAATGTGAGAGATCCGGAAGAAAAGCGTCGAAGAATCGGTCACACTTTTATTGAAGTCTTCCAGGACATGGCCCGCGAGCTGAAAGGAATCCGTTATCTGGCGCAGGGAACGCTCTATCCCGATGTGATCGAATCGGTTTCCGCTCATGGCGGGCCGTCGGCTACGATCAAGACCCATCACAACGTGGGCGGATTGCCCGAAGAGCTCGGATTCGAGCTCGTGGAACCGTTGCGTCTGCTCTTCAAGGACGAGGTGCGCGAGATGGGACGGCTGCTCGGGCTTCCCGCCTCGATCGTGGGACGACACCCCTTTCCCGGCCCGGGACTGGCGGTGCGGATCCCAGGACGGGTGACGCGGCCGGATCTGGATACCCTGCGCGAAGCCGACGCGATCCTCATCGAAGAGCTGCGCCGTGCCGGCTGCTACGAGCGTACATCCCAAGCCTTCGCCGTTTTCCTGCCGGTCTATTCCGTAGGGGTCATGGGGGACGCTCGCACCTACGCGAGGGTCATCGCCGTCCGGGCCGTGGTGACCGAGGATTTCATGACCGCCGACTGGGCGCGCCTGCCGCATGACCTCCTGGCTACGATCTCCAACCGCATCATCAACGAGGTTTCGGGCGTAAACCGCGTGGTCTATGACATCTCGAGCAAACCGCCGTCCACCATCGAATGGGAGTGATCTCTGAAATCTCCCTGTCAACAACCACTATGGCCGGCGGCCGTCCCCGTCCGCCGGCTGACAGTGCCGTTACATCGAGCACCCCCTTCCGCCCGAAGATGCGGCCTGTTATAATGCGCGTAGTTTTATCGAGTGTTGGCACGATACAACTGGCGAAACTGTCCATATAGGAAAGCAAAAGAGCCGCGGCTCCGGCGTTCCCGGTTCGCTGTCAATCCGGCATCGGTCCTGAATCGGACAGGCCCTCAGCTCCCTCTGGATAAACAGAATGGCACCGTAGTAAAGGACTCTGGGTATGAAGAATTTGAAGCTTATATTTTTACTCTTTTTGTACCATCTTCTGCTCATGATCTGGGTGCCGCCGGCAGCGGGGCAGGTCGCCGAAATCAGGGCGGAGGAGATCCCGGCCGACGATACCTATCTGGGTGCGCGCTGGAGCGCCGGCACGCGAACGGTGGGTGATTTTCTATTTGATGTCGACATTCAGGCGCCTACAGGCGACATCAGATGTCTCGGCGTGGAGAACGTCTCCGGTCTCCACGACTGGTGGGTGACCGGTGCCGCCGACATGCAGGGCGGTTACCTCTATCAGCTCAGCTACGACGGGCAGTTGCTTTGGCGATATTCCCAGGGAAACTCCGCCGGTTGGGGATGGCGGGATTTGGCCTACGACGGGGACTACCTGTACGCCTCCGATTCCTATTTCATCGAGCAAATCAGCGTGCAGAACGGGTCGGTGACCGGCTTGAAGATCAACTCACCGATCTCGCCCGCGCGCGCTCTGGCATATGATCCGGTGACCGATTCCTTCTGGACGGCGAGCTACGACAGTCCGATCTACAACGTCTTCTGGAACGGAAGTCACCAAACCTACGACAATCCCAACAGTCTGTCGATCTACGGCATGGCCATGGATCCGGTCAACGACATCCTCTGGACATGGTCGCAAGACGCCAGCGGAGCCCTGGCATCGGCCTTCAATCCCAGGACGGGGATCTTCACCGGCGAGAGCTGGGACGGCAAAACCGCACCCTTCAGCGGCGACGCCGGCGGGAGCTGCATCTTCCAAGATCCCACGCATGGTACGGTTTTTGCCGGCCTGCATCAATCCAATCCGGACAACGTGGCAGTCTACGAGATCAGCCTCAATCCCTTCCCCCAACTGGACATCAAGTGCAACGGCCAGGAGAGCGAGGTGGTCGTGGCCGATGTGCAAAAGGTGACCCTGACCATCGGCGTCGAAGCTCGGCAGGGAGCGGGGAAGAGCATCGACGTCTGGTGCATTCTGAACCGGAAGGGCACAGGGACTTATACCTATGACGGAACCACGTGGAACAAAGACCACGATTCGGTATACTTCTCCGGCGGATTGAATGACATGTTCGATACGATCCTCGACGAGACCCTGCCCGTGGGTTCCTATATCGCTTATCTCGGCATCGACACCAAACCGAACGGTCTGCTCGACATGGACTCGATCTTCGACTACGACGCCGTCGATTTCGAGGTCGTGGCCATGGTGGGGATCTCCGAGGATTTCGAGGACGGTTTCGCGGACAACTGGGTAGACGACGGACCGCATTGGTCGGTGAACCTCGGTACCTATCTCCTCGATACTCCCTCCTTCGCGCACTATTCGTCGTACTACGACTTCGACTACTGTGATTTTACCTATGAAATCGACATGCGCATGGTGGACACCGGGAATATCAACGACTACTACTACTACGGCCTCTACTTCCGTTCCGACGGGACCATCGACAACTGTTACACTCTGTACACGATGAACAGCGGATCCTGTTTTCTGCACAAGATTGTCAACGGCGTGGCCGCCGGGCTCTACAACGGCAGTTTCAAAAACTTTGTCACCGGAGTAGGTAGCTGGAACACCCTCGGCGTTGACGTCCGTGGCAGCGGATTCGACGTGTACTGCAACGGGGTCATGGAATTCTCCGTCACCGACACGACCTATATATCGGGCAAGGTAGGATTGCGCGGCGAGGGATCGCTGGTCTACGATCTGGACTACGAGTTCGACAACATCGATCTGAATCTCTAGAGGGTCTCGAGCTTTTCCTGCAAGAGCTTCCGCGCCACATGGGGGTTGGCTTTCCCCCGCGTGGCGCCCATGATCCGTCCCAGGAGGGCGTTGATCACGGTACGCTTTCCCTTTCGGTAGTCCTCGACCATCGTGGCACACGACTCCAGAACGCGGTCGATCACCGGTTCCAGCCGCGCGGCATTCGAGATTTGTTCGAGCCCGAGCTCTTCGATGACGGCGTCCACCGTCCGGCCGGAATCGATCACCGCCGTGATGACTCTACGACCCGCCTGCCGGGAGATCTTCCCCTCGGCGACGATGCCGATTACGGCCACGAGCTGCCCGGCCTCGAGGGGCTGGTCGCCGGCGCGCATCCCGCGATCGTTTATAATCTCGAGGAGCGGGCCCAGGATCCAGTTCGCCGTCTCACCAGGCTGCCCCCCCTGAGCGATGCAGGCCTCGAAAAAATCCGCCAGATCGCGTTCAGCGGTGAGCACGGCCGCCACGGACGGCGAGAGGCCCAAGGAAGAGATGAACCGCCTCTGCCGGTCGAAGGGCTTTTCCGTCGTCCGCGCCCGTAACTCCTCGCGCAAGGCCTCGGAGATCGGAAAGGCCGGCAGATCGGGCTCGAGCAGATAGCGATAGTCATGGCTCTCCTCCTTGGAGCGCATCCCTGCGGTTTGCCCTTCGGTCTCACGCCACATCCGGGTCTCCTGATCCACCCGGCCGCCGCCTATGAGGACCCGGCGCTGCCGATCGATTTCGAAGGCCAGCGCCTTCTCCACGTTCTTGAAGGAGTTGAGGTTCTTGATCTCCGTGCGTGTCCCCAGCTCCCGCGCGTCGCGAAGCCTCAGAGAGACGTTGGCATCGCAGCGTAGCGACCCCTTCTCCATGTCGCATTCAGAGACGCGGCAGTAGCGCATGAGGCGCTTGAGCGCGGTCAGATAAGCGTAAGCCTCGGCGGGTGAGGTGATCTGCGGCTCGCTGACGATCTCCAGCAGGGGCACCCCGGCGCGGTTGAGATCGATCAGGCTCAGATCGTCGTCATCGCGGTGGATCGTCTTGCCGGCGTCTTCTTCGAGGTGCACCCTCTTGATCTCGATCCTCCTGGACGGGGTGCGTTCGCCGCCGTCCTGCCGATTACCGTCGCGGCCAACGCACCCGATCTCGAGGCTGCCGTGCTCGGCAACCGGCCAGGCGAACTGAGTGATCTGGTAGCCCTTGGGCAGATCGGGATAGAAGTAATTCTTGCGGTCGAAGCGGGTCACCGGCGAGATGGCGCAGTCGAGCATGAGGCCGGCTACTATCGCGCTGTTGAGAGCTTCTCTGTTGAGCACGGGGAGCACGCCTGGTTGGCCGGTGCAAACGGGGCAGATCAGGGAGTTGGGCTCCCGCCCGAACTCCACCGGGCAGGGGCAGAAGAGCTTGCTGGCCGTGTCGAGCTGCACATGCACCTCGAGGCCGATGACCGGTTCGAAGTGTTTGTCTGAGTCCATGAATGACCTCGCTTCAGGAGTCCGCGCAACGCTTCCGCACGCAGCCGAAGCCTCGGCGCAGGACGTTGCTCCGCGCAAAGTTTCGCCGGTCGTCTCGGCCGGCGTCAAGAGCTGGCCCGCGTCCTCTCGACCGTCCGGGCCGCCTGCAGAACGCGCACTTCGTCCCCTGCGCGCCCTACGATCTGTAAACCCACCGGCGATCCGTTTTCGGAGGGGCCGCACGGAACGGAAAGGGCCGGAAGACCCGCCAGCGACGCCGGGGTGGTGAGAGCGTCGCACAGATACATGCTCAGGGGATCACCGGTCTTTTCGCCGAGCCCGATACGGGCCGCCGGCGTGGTGGCGCCGGCGATCAGATCGACTTCCTCGAAGGCTTCGGCGAAGTCCCTGGCGACGAGATCCCGCACCTCGAGGGCCTCGAGGTAGTAGTCGTCTGCGTATCCCGCGCTCAGAGCGAAGGTGCCCAGCATGATCCTCCTGATCACCTCCCGGCCGAATCCTCGCCTCCGCGTGGCGCGGTAAGCACCCCTCAGATCGGCCGCGTCGGCCCTCGGCCCGTAGCGCACCCCGTCGTAACGCGCCAGGTTCGACGAGGCCTCGGAGGTGGCGATCAGATAGTAGGCTGGGATCGCATGGGCGGTGTGGGGTAGATCGATCTCCACCAGCAGCGCTCCGCGGCTCTGGAGGAAACGGAGCCCCTGCTCGATGCAACACACCACCTCGCCCTGTACGCCGCTGCTCAGATACTGGGCCGGAACCCCGATGCGCAGCCCCTCGATCCCTTCTTCGAGAGCAGCCAGGAGATCCTCCGAGTCCGGCCCCTCGTCCGGTCTCGACGTGGAATCCCGTTGATCCGGTCCGGCGATGACCGCAAAGAGCAGCGCGGAATCGCTCACAGTCGCCGCCAGCGGTCCGATCTGATCGAGTGAGGAGGCGAACGCCACGAGGCCGTAGCGTGAGACCGCCCCATACGTGGGTTTCAGTCCCACCACTCCGCAGAGCGCGGCAGGCTGGCGGATCGATCCTCCTGTGTCGGAGCCGAGCGCGAGAGGCACCGCTCCGGCGGCTACCGCAGCGGCCGAGCCGCCTGAGGAACCGCCGGGGCTCAGATCCGATCCCCGGGGATTGAGGGTGTTCTTGTAAGCCGAGCTCTCCGTGGAAGAGCCCATGGCGAACTCGTCCATGTTGGTCTTGCCCACGACGATCGCGCCTGCGTTCAGTATCTTCTCGATGACCGTGGCCTGATAGGGCGCCACGTAACCCTCGAGAATGCGCGATCCGCAGCTCAGCGGGCTGCCCTCGACGCAGATGTTGTCCTTCACCGCCAGGGGTACGCCGTAGAGCAGGCCACGCTCTCCTGACCGGGGGCCTTGATGGATCAGCGCCTTCGCCCGCCGCCGGGCGCCCTCGCGATCTACGTGGAGAAAGGCCTCCACCGACGGTTCCGCCGCCTCGATGCGGGCGAAAGTCTCTTCGACCACATCGAGCGGGCAAAGGCTGCCCTCGCGGCAACGCCGAGCGATCTCAACCGCCGTGTCCGGGATCCTCATTCGATTACCTTCTTGACCGCGAAGAAACCGTCCCTGTTGCGGGGGGCGTTTGCCAGGAGCGCGGCCAGCCCGGGGAAGCTGCAGGCGACATCCTCGCGCAGCGGAGGTGCAGACTCCTCGGCTGGAGGATGGGCCTTTGTCGGTTCCGTGGCCAGTTCCTCGATAATCCGAAAATAATCGAGAATCTGCCGCAAGTCGTTGGTATAAGAGCCGATCTCCTCTTCGGTGAGCTCCAGATGGGCTAGCTCGGCGATCTGTTTTATCAGGTCTCGGCGGATCAAAATTTGAGCCTCGAATAAAGCTAAATATCTTTCAAATAATAGATAATGATATTTAGAGACATTTGTTGTTGTCAAGCATCGCTCGGGTGGTATCATCGACCCAGGTCATGAGCCTGATTGCGCGGTCGTCTCATGGAAGCGGGAAGTGGATGATCGCTTTCCGCTTCAAACAGTATACCGAACGACCCGGGTCCTCTTGAGGATAAAGATCGATGTTGGAATCCCTCGACTGGGGAATATATACGCCGACAATCATCGGGCTGACGCTGAACATCGTCGGCCTCGTTTTTCTGGCGAGTGGCATCACGTTCAAGAAGCCCAAACGGGTCTTGCACGAGTATTTTGGCGTTGAGAAGGCCTACCCGTTGAGAACGATCAGGGACTATGTGCTCAACAAGACGCAGGTCTACATCGGCTTCGTCTTTCTGATCGTTGGCTATTCGTTTCAGATCTGGTCCTCTCTGGGCCAGCAGAAAGCTGGCAGCGATGCCGACTCGGTGGGACCGAATCTGATCATCATCCTCGCCATCCTGCTGGTCTCCATCATCCTGCTCACGATCGTTCTCAAGATCGTCCAGTTCGCCTGGACGCGGGTGGTCTTCAGGCACCTGATGATCGACTTTTTCCGGGACCACGACTGGGAGCTCGTCAAGAACATCGAGGTGGCCAAGCAGATCGGCAGCTTGCTCAAGATCCCGCGCAACAAGGACGACTCGATCGAGGAGTACGTGCTGCGCGTGCAGCATGCGCTCCATATCCCGACGGTCAAGGCGACCAGCGCGAGCAAAGGGAACAAGGGGAGCAAAGGGATTAAAGGCAGCGATCGCCCCGAAACCCGAATCGGCCAGAAAGCGCCGGCCCCAGCCACGGGAAGCGTTCATCCCGCCACGCCGCCACGGATCGGATGAGATCTTCGACGGTATCGTTCTCATGATCCAGCCCCACGAGATGCGTGCCACGCTGCCACTGCGAACGGGTGCGGCGAAAGCCGCGAATGATCGGTACCGAGTCACGACTGGATCTGCGCTGCAGGCTGCTCTCCACGCTGCCGCTGCTAACACGAGACGGGACACTGCCGCCGCACAGCCGCGAAGGAGGCTGTCGCTGCTAACACGGTGCGGCAAAAGCCACGAACGATTGGTTCCGAGTCACGGCCAAGTCGGCGCTGCGGCCGCTCACCACGCTGCCGCTGCTAACACGAGACGGAACACTGCCGCCGCACAGCCACGAAGGATGCTGCTGTTGCTACCAGGTGCGGCAAGGCAGTGTCCCACGCTAAGGTATGGGGTGTCTGAGCAGGTTTTTTCTTCCCTGAACCCTGAAACCTTTCTCCACCCGATCCGTCCCCGATGACATGATCGACTTAGGCAGGCTCTCGGCAGTCATCCTGGGAGTGCAGGACCTTCTCTGTCCAGCGATCTGTCTCCTCTGCTGCGCCAGAACGCATGATGCCGGCGGCTCCTTTCAGGGCACACTCTGCACGAGGTGTGCCGCAGATGTGGTGCTCATCGGCGAGAGTGCCTGTCCGTTCTGCGGCGAGCCGCAGGAATCGGCGTCATCCTCGGCGCCGCGGAGGGGGAGCTCGTCGTTCTGGGTGCGCTACGATCCCGGTGAGCGCTGTTCGCGCTGCGCGGGCCGGCTCTGGAGCTTCTCGCGCTGCGCTGCCGGCGCCAGTTACGAAGGCGCTGTACAGCGGCTGGTCCACGGCCTCAAGTTCGCCGGTGATCACAGGGCGGCCGGCCCCCTCGGTCACCTCGCGCTGCTCGGCGCACGCAGGGCGCTCGACGGTCGCCACCCGGCTCTGGTCACCGCCGTCCCACTCCATCCCTGGAAGCGACTGCGCCGCGGCTACAACCAGGCCGCCCTCATCGCGAGGGTCGTGGCGTGGCACCTCCAGGTCCCCTTCGCTCCCGAACTGGTCCGCCGCATCCGCCCGACGCCCTCGCAAGGGGCCAGCGCGCCGGCAAAACGGTGGTCCAATCTGGCTGGTGCATTCGGGGCTTCGCGCCGGCTGGGGCGGTGGATCGGTGCGCCGCATCCTGCTACCACAGCCGGTACATCTCCTCACGGAGGACAGGCTGGAGATGGGCTGCATGTTCTGCTCATCGATGATGTGGTTTCCACGATGGCCACCATGGAAGCCTGCGCCTGCGCTCTGCGCGACGGTGGAGTGGAGCGCGTGACCTGCGCCGCCGCCGCCACATGATCCTCATCCTCACATCGAACCGCTGGCCTGACCGCGTGCTGTGAGGGGTGCTCCCAGGAGCGGTGCGAGGGCTGCAATTGCCTTTGCCTGGTCGAGTCGTTATGATGCTGGCGCGTATCTTTCGAGGAGCGAGGCGTTCGAAGCGGTCCGACGCGGATCCGATCGGAACCGCTCTGAATTAAGGATTCGCGATTAAATCAATTTGCAGGTTATGCGCGGAAGTTCGGATAAGATCTGGCTGTGCCGGGTGAACCAATTCTCAGGCATTGTGGCGCGATGCTGAGGATGCGGCGGTTGAGACATTGTCAGAGATGGGCTGCAAAAAAGATCAATGAAGTCAATTTATTTTGGCATGGGCCTGAAGAACGAGCGGCCCGCTGCTCTCGAGAACTGACGAGGAGGAGATGAAGAGGTTTTTTTTCGGTGGCAGGAAGGACGACAGGGATCGATCGGCCCATACGAAGGCGGAGCCTGGAGAAAGCTCGGTTTTTCTGACAGGCGATGAGCGCGTCGACTCGACGAACATCAAGCTGCTGCTCGACACGATGGCCGAGTTGATCTCCAGCGTCGATCCCGATCAACTGCTGGTGTCGATCGTCGATCGCTGTATCACGCTGGCCGGCGCCGAGCGCGGGATCCTGTTCCTCAGAGACCCGGGCGCCGAGGAACTGACCATCAAGGTGGCACGCGACGCCGCCGGCCGCGACCTGGAAGGCACGATCCAGTTCTCGACCAAGGTCATCAACGACGTGTTCACCACGGGAAAGCCCGTTCTGCTCAAGGTGGGGGCCTCGGAGCCGATGGATCTCTCCAAGTCGGTGGTCGATCTCAAGCTCCGGGCCGTCATGTGCGTGACGCTCTCGGTCAAGCGGGAGGTCATCGGCGTGATCTACGTAGATAGCCGGGCCGCGTCGCGCGAGTTCCGCCGCTCCGATCTCAAGTTTTTCGATGCCCTGGCCAACGCCATGGCGATCACCATCGAGAACGCCCGTCTCGTCGCCGAATACGTGCAGAGTGAGCGCCTCAAGGAATCGCTCGAGATCGGCCGCCGCATCCAGTCCGATCTGCTGCCCAAGGACCCTGTGGGACTGCGGGGGTTCGATATCGCCGGCAAGCTCGAGGCGATCGAGATGACCGCCGGCGACTACTACGATTTCATCCCCCTAGGCGAAGACAAGCTCGGTCTGATCGTAGGCGACGTGTCGGGGCACGGTGTCGGGCCGGCGATACTCATGTCGAGCGTTCGCTCCCTCACACGGGCCCTGCTCTCGCAGAAGCTCTCCATCGACGAGGTTCTGAGCTTTCTCAACGATCAGCTCGAGGAGGATACCGACGAGGGAATCTTCATCTCCTTCTTCCTGGGCATCCTCGATCTGAACAGCAAAATCCTCACCTACGGCAACGCCGGTCACTGCCCACCGTTGCTGCTGGGGGCTCACAACGGGCGCTACCACGAGCTCGTCAGAACCGGCATGGCTTTGGGGGTCATGGCCGGCGTGCCCTATGCACCCGCCGTCGAGCTCGAGCTGAAGCCGGGCGATCTGCTGGCACTCTTTACCGACGGCATCGAAGAAGCGCGCGGTGCAGGCGGGCTCTTCGGCCTCGAACGCCTGAAAGAGATCCTTCGAGGCGGCGCCGATCTGCCGGCTGCCGAGCTGATCGATTCCATCTTCGGCTCGGTCAAGCAACACCTCGTTCAATCCGGCTCAGGCGACGATCTCACCCTGGCCATCATCAAGGTCCTCTGAACCGGCAACGGCTGGATACCGATCGAAACTCTATGATCACGAAAAGAAGGAGACACCCGTGAGCGATCTCACTCTGTCCAACGTCAAGCTCCTGCGGGACGGCCGGCTCGAGGAGGGCAAAATCACGGTGTCGGGAGCGCGCATCGCCGCGATAGGCTCCTTTACCGGCGGCAGCGGCCGCGAGATCGACTGCCACGGTCTGGCCGCCCTGCCGGCGCTGGTGGACAACCACGTGCACTTCCGCGAACCAGGCGCCGAGGCCAAGGAGGACTTCGCTTCGGGTTCGGCGGCTTCGGCCCACGGCGGAGCCGCGACGGTGTTCGAGATTCAGAACAGCCCGCCTCTGCTGACCAGCCCCGAGCTGCTCGCCGCCAAGCAAGCATTGGTACAGCAGAAATCGTGTGTCCAGGTGGGGCTCTACGCGAGCGCCACCAACGAAATCCTGCCTCACATGCCGGCTTTGGCCGAAGCCACGGCGGGGCTCAAGCTCTTCATGGCGCCCTCTCACGCCGACGAGGGCTGGGAGAGCGATGAGAGCATGCGCCCCTTTTTTTCCGGCTGCGCCCGACTTGGATGGATGCTCATCGTGCATGCCGAGGACGGCCGTCTGATCCGCGAGGCCTCGGCGCGGGTCGACGCCTCGCTCCCCGAAAACTTCAGCCGCGCTCGCCCGCCGGTGGCTGAGATCAGCGCCGTGGAGCGCGCCATCGAACTGGCACGGGAGCACGGCACGCGGCTCCACATCTTCCATCTCTCCACGAGCGGCGCCGTCGACCTGATCGCTGCGGCGCGGCGATCAGGCGTCGATGTGACCGCCAGCACCTGTCCCCACTATCTCTTCTTCACCGACGACGATCTGGCAGCCCGCGGATCGCTGCTCAAAGTCTATCCCTCCATCAAGGCGGGGCACGATCGCAAGCGGATCATCGAGGGCTTGAAGGAGGGCGTGATCGAGATCATCTCCACCGACCACGCGCCGCACACGCCGGCAGAGAAGGAGCTGCCTTTCGAGAGCTCGCCAGCCGGGATATCCTCGGCCGACCTGCTCCTTCCGCTTTTGACCACCCTCGCGGCGCGGGGACTCTTCAGCCTGGAGGAGGTCGTCGCGCTCTGCGCGCGCAATCCAGCGCGGATTCATGGCCTGGTGACCGGGGGAAGCCTCGACGAGGGCGGTGTGGCCGACATCGTCCTGATCGATCTCGATGCCCGCTGGACCGTGAGTCGAGATGATTTCCGCTCGAAGGCCTCGCTCTCACCGTACGTCGGAATGGAGCTGCAGGGACGGGTGGCAGCCACCTTGGCTGCGGGGCGGTCGGTCTACGTGGACCAAACCGGCGTGCTGCGCGGCGCGTGGGCATAATTTCGGCTGGAGATCCGTGCTCTCGATGGATGACACTCCTAGCGACAGGACACCGGCCCGTGGCTGGCGCGTAAAACCGATCGGATGCCTGATTCCAATGCTCTCGATGGCCGTGCTGCTCGCCGGGCTCTATCTGGTGCGCTGGCCGCTGGTCGAGGGCTCGGTGCGCGAGTTCGCCGCCGGTGAAGTCCGGCGCCACCTCGAGATGCGCTCCGAGCTCGAGGTGGCCGGGGGGATGCTGTTCATCGACGGCGATCGACCAGGGGGGCCGTTGTCCGACCGGTTCGAGAAACTGCTGACGCAACTGGCCTCGGCGCAGGTTCTGCCTCTGCTCAACCTGGATTTTGAGAGGATCGTCGCCGTTTTCGGTCCCAAGCTGCGCATCGAGCTGGATGGGGTGCAAATCGGTCTCGGCGCGCCCGACGACCAGGGCAGACAGGTGGGAGAACTCGCGGTGGACCGGTGTTTTTTGACGACCCCGGGAGGTACCTTTCTGGAGAGGATGTGGCACGGTCCCCTGCGTTACGAGCAAGGTCGGCTGAGATTGGGGCCGTGGTTTTCGGAAACGGCTCTTGGGAGCCTGGAGAGCGAGCTTACGTTCCTTCCCGGGAGACCGCCGCGCCTCGTGGGGTGCGTTGTGGCGATCTGGCGGTGGGGCGTGTCGTCGTGGAGGGCGAGGCGTTCGGGGACGAGGAGCTCACCTTCCGGTGCGGTCTCACCACGGAGGGAGTCGATCTGGCGCGGGCCGGGCAGCTTTTGGCGCGGCTGAGCGGCGGCGGTGATACAGGGCTCCATGGTTCCTTGGGGGTACGGTCGGAGCTGACCGGGTCGTTTGCCGATCTGGCCTCGTCGTTCGACTTGAACACACGCTTCGCGATCCCCGAAGGTGGCAGCCGGCGGGTGGGACTTGGTCCGAGGGAGTTGGTCTTTCGGGACGTGGGAGGCGACCTGCACCTCGATGCCGCTCGCGGTGAATTGCGTTCGTTGACCGCAAAACAGAGGGCGGTGGGCGCCTCGCAGGCCGCTCCGGCAGCCGCGCGGAGTGGTGGCGGGCGCGTGACCGTGGATAGCGTGTCCGACGATCTGATCGAGCGCTGGCCGATCCCGGCTCCCGGCCACCGAGAGCCCTGGCGGAGCGGCTTCACGATTCGCCTCGAAGAAGATCGCCTGGTTGTCGACGATTTCGAGCTCGTGTGTTCAGGGCTCAGGTTCGAGACTTCCGGCGTCTATCCCCTGTCACCGGTCCTCGATGCTGAAGGCCTGTCGTGGTCCGTCACTCCGTCGGGAAGGATGCGCAGCCAGGCCACTTTCAGCGGTTTCGACCTCGAGAGATATCTCGGCGCGGTGGGATGTGTCGGGCAGGTCTCTGGCCGGGTCGAGGCGAGCGGCAGGATCTGGGACGGATTCGCGCCGTGGTATGGAGAGCTCACCAGCGACGTCATTGATCTCGAGCCTCTGACCGCAGGGTTCGACGAGGTGCGCCGCATGGAGGGACGGGTGCGGGCCGAGCTCAACCTCGGGGGGACGCCCGATGCGCCAGATCTCCTGGGACGCCTCGTTCTCGAAGGAGGCTTCATGCGCCTGGAGAACGCGCTGCCGTCACTGGAAGATCTCGAAGCGGTGGTGGAGACCGATGGAGAGAGGATCCGTCATGCCTTTCTCGGTCGTACGAGCTTTGATGTTGCTTTCAGGACCGAGGAGAACCGAGCCATCGTGGTCGACAACAACCTCGCCGAGGGCCAGATCAAGCTCGATATGCGCACGCAGCCAGGCCCTGGCGCAGATGGGAACCTATCTGGGCAAGGAGCTCTACCAAGAGATGTTCGGAAGCGAATCGACCGAGGCGGAGGAATCCTTTCTCGATCGCTTCGACCTGAGCATCGGAACCGAGGTAGGAGTGGACGGCACCGACAATGTCCTGCTCGAATACAACCTGCTGGGCCCCTGGTTCCTTCAGGCCGAACGCGACGTCTTTGCCGAGACCAATCTCGGCGTGGTCTATCGGATACGTTTTCGATGAACAATAGCGTATCCGATGTGGATTTGATGACGTTTTTGCTGCTCATTGCGACTTTGATGTTCGTATCCAGCGGCTGTCTGGCGCCCACCACGGTCGTGACGGCAGAACCGCAAGAGGAGGAGGAGGCCCAGGAATCCGCTCACGATGGGGAGGGCGAGCCGTCATCGTGGCGCGCGGACGGGCTCGACGAGACCATCGAGGGGTGCGAGCAGGTGACGGCCGGGAAGCTCCAACGCGTCGCAGCGGACGTCCTGCTCCTCCTGGAGCGCGAGGGTGAGAGATACCTCGCCGATGACGCGGCGTTCATGACGGAGGATTACTATCTCGAACAGGGATATCACCTCGCTCGGGTCGACTACGAGCTGGAGCCGGGCACGCCGCCGCGCGTGGTCTTCCACGTTGTCGAGGGACCCCGGGCGGTTCTCGCTCAAGTCGTGTTTCGCGGGCGACACACCTTCTCCCGTGAACGGTTGATGGAGTGTTTTGAAGGGCCGACCACCGTTCTGGTAGGTGGTGAAACAATCTACGTCGAGAGCCGCGTGGAGGACGCGACACGTTTGATCCGCGGGCTCTATCGCTCGAGCGGGGGTATCTGCGACCACTGGTGAAGGCTGCGTCGTCGATCGATCGCGCCAGCGGGATGGTGGAGATTTCCTTCACCATTACGCCGGGGGCACGGCGGTTAGTGCGGCACGTTTCGTTCGCAGGTAACCAGCGCACGCGCCCAGGATTCCTGAGGAAGCTGATCAAAATCAGGGAGGGCGAGCGCTTCGACGGGGCGCGTATCAAGCAGGGTGTTTCGCGGCTCTACGGCACGGCACTATTCGACCGGGTGACCGTGGAGGAGCGTCCCGTGGAGCAGAGCTGGGTCGATCTGGTTTTCCACCTTGAGGAGCGCCGCGCACGTGATGTGGCGTTTATGGTCGGTTACGGGTCGTACGAGCTGGCACGGGGATCAGTGACCTACACCGATCGCAACCTCTTCGGCAGCGGGCTGGGCTGAACTTCGGGGCTGAAGGCTTCCTTCCGCAGCGTCCGAGCCGAGACCAGCCTCTCCGATGCGCGGTTCCTCGGCCTGCCACTCAAGGGCACTCTCGAGGGGCACGCTGAGCAGCGCCGCTTCCCCTCGTTCACCCAGGTGGACTACGGAGGCGTGGCATCGGTGACCCGCGAATGGGCGCGATTGCTCACCGGCTCGGTGGGCTACTCGCTGGTGCTGAGCTCGGCGCAAAACGTGGAGGAGAACCTGGAGGTCCTCGGCCTGGACGACCGTTCGACCCTGGGAAGCGTTTTTACGCGCTGGGTTCTCGACTATCGCGACAGCCTGATCCGGCCCGTGGAGGGCACACTCTACGAGGTCAAGCTGGAGCTCGCCGACGACGCGCTGGGCAGCACATTGGATCTGCACCGCGTGACGGGGAGGCTGGCGTGGCTGCTGCCGCTCGACGCCGATAAGCACTGGGTTCTGGCGTGGGGGACGCGCGCGGGCATCGTCGTCAGGCGCGATGATACCGACGTGCTGCCGCTGCAGCATCGTTTTTTCAACGGAGGTGCGGACAGCGTACGGTCCTTCCGCCACAACGAGCTGGGTCCCTCGTTGCGCGGAGATCCCTTGGGCGGAGAGTTCTTCAGCACCGTTAATCTAGAGCTCAGGACGCCGCTCTACCGGCGACTCGGTGCGGCCTTCTTCGTCGACGGTGGCAACGTGATCGTGCGGCGTGTCGAGGCCGGATTCGACGATTACCGCTTCGGTCTCGGGGTGGGGGCGCGCTACGACCTGCCGATCGGGCCGGTGCGCCTCGACTGGGGCTGGAACCCGAATCTGCGACATGGCGAGGATCTCTGGGCGCTCCACCTGAGTGTGGGATTTGCGTTCTGAGCGGAGGCGTGGCCGGAAGCCGCTACGGGGACACACGTAAAGGTCGAGATCATGGAATCCGTGGTGTGAAGATGTGTGGCGGGTGCCGGTGGCTGTCAAGCGGGATCGGGTGTCGCGGGACACGCAAATGAGGGAGAAGGGCTCATCTTTGACCGGCAAAGGTCCGAAAATTCTTGAGAGGGGCTCGAGCTATTCGGTTCGGCGAGGGAGAGGGCGTGCGCTGTCGGAGTGCAGGTGCGGCCGTGGGGAGGTAGGGATATGTCTCAGGGATGTTTTCGGAGTTTTGTACGCAGATTTTTTCGAAGAGGCATCCGGGGAGGATTTCGGGGATCGATCGCTCTGGGGGTACTCCTCGGAGCTCCGACACTGTTCGGCGCGACGGTCGAGAGCCCTCTCGACGCCCGGCTTGCGGTGTGTGAACGCCTGCTCGGCGGGGACGTGGAGGAGCGGCGCGTCTTTGTCGCGCCGAGGAGGCTCGACTCCGGTGATGTGATATACGGCTGGTTCGATGTGGTGCTCGCGGTGCCCGAAAGTGGATACGTGGTGTTCGTCGACGACCAGCCCTTCGCCAGCTTTCCCCACGCCTGCCGCTACGTATTCGTGTCCGGCGCGACGGGAGACTTAGAGGTGAGCCCGGCGACGACGCCATCCCGTGACATTGGGGCCTGGCTGGAGAGGGACACCCTCGCACGCCGGCTCCTGATGCGGGCGGGGAACGTGCGCTCGACGCCGTCGCCACGCAACAGCCTCAGCCAGCCCGATGGCGGGGCCGGTGTCGGGGATCTGTGGGCGGTCCTGATCAACGGCGGCTACGATGCCGCCAACAACCACGTGCGCTACTGGAACGACCTGTCCAGCATCTACACCGCGCTCATCGACGTGTACGGCTACAAGGACGAAAACATCATCGTGCTCTGTTCGGACGGGCTCGATCCTACGCCGGACCAATCGAACGGTTCCAACTCCGATCCCGATCTCGACGGCGACGGCGATGACGACATACAATATCCTTCCGATCTCACCAGCTTCAACACGGTCTTCACCCAGCTCCAGACGACGCTTGCGCCGGAGGATCAGCTTTTCGTATTTACCACCGATCACGGTAGCACGTCAGGCGGCCAGGATGCGGTTTTGATCCTGTGGGGTGGGTGGATCTTCGATGCCGATTTCGCGACGCTCGTCGACGGGCTGCCGGCCTGCACAAAGATTTTCACCATGGAGCAGTGTTACAGCGGAGGATTTTTGGACGACCTGGCGCTCTCGCAAGGCCGGGTTTTTTCGTCGGCCTGCGCCTATGACGAATTGTCGTGGGCCATGCCGCCGAGCTACGAATACGACACCTATGTTTTCTACTGGACCGCCGCCGTCGCCTGGGAGGATGCCTACGGTACACCCTGCAACGCCGATCTCGATGGGAATGGGGTGGTTTCGATGCGCGAGGCCTTTCTCTACGCCGAGGCCAACGACTCCTCCAGCGAGACACCCCAGTACCACTCCACGCCGTCGAACCTGGGTGAGGAGCTGAACCTGCTGGGTCTGGGCGAGGTGCTGCACGTACCAGGCGACTACGCCACGATTCAGGACGCGATCGATGCCGTCGCCAACGGAGGCACGGTTCTGGTGGCTCCGGGTACTTATCTGGAGTACATCGATTTTGACGGCAAGGACATTCGCGTTCGGAGCGACGGCGACGGTGATCCCATGACGTACGATCCCGTGCCGGCAACGACGATCATCGACGGCGGTGGTGCAATGTCGGTGGTCTCCTTTGCCGGCGGCGAGGGCTCAGGAGCGGTCATCGAGGGCTTCACGATCACGAACGGCTCAGGTGGTTGCATGGGTGGCGGCGGTGTCGACTGTCCCTATTCGAGCCCGTCGATCGCCGGCAATATCATCAAAGGCAACAGCGGTACCATCGGTGCCGGGATCATGGTGGGTGTTGAAGCGCAGCCGCGCATCAAACGCAACCGGATCGAGGACAACACGGCCTTCGGCTCGGGCGGCGGGATCCACTGCTCCTCATCGGCGGCGGTCATCGTGGGCAACGAGATCGTGGGCAATGATGGGGGGACCTTCGGCGGCGGGATCTACTGCGCGAACGCCTCGCCGGAGATCACGAACAACCTGTTCTACGACAATTCGGCAACCAACGGTGGTGGGTTGGCCGCTGATGCCACATCGATGCCGACGGTAACCAACTGCACCTTCTGGGACAATCTCGCAGTGCAAAGCGGTGGGGGGCTCTACATACCAGCGGCGGTCGCGGTGACCAATTCGATCATCCGCTCGAACACGCCGGAGCAGATCGCTGAACCCACCGAGACGGATGTTACTTACTGCAACGTCGAAGACGGGTGGACCGGGACGGGCAATTTCGACAGCGATCCGCAGTTCGCCGATGCCGACGGCGGGGATTTCCGGCTTTCGCCGCTCTCAGCGTGTATCGATGTGGGTGACGGCGATGCGCTGCCGGCCGACAATGCCGATGTGGACGAAGACCGCGACAGCGATGAGACGCTGCCGATCGATCTGGAGGGGCGCAGCAGGGTGGCCGACGGACGCGGAGACAGCCAGGCCGTCGTGGACATCGGGGCCTGCGAGCATGACGGCGTGATCGGGCTCTCGAGCGGAGTGTTGAGCTTCGAATCGGTCGCCGTGGGCAGCTACTCGGACTCTCAGGAAATCACGGTAGCCAACGTGGGGGATCAGGAGCTTACGATCGGTGAGGTTTCGATCACGGGCTCCGACGCGGATCACTTCGAGATCGAGCAGGAAGATTGTTCCCAAACGACCTTCTCGTCCGGGGAGAGCGGCACGATCACGGTCCGCTTCGCACCGCAATCCAGCGGTTCCAAGGAGGCAGGGGTCTCGATCCCATCGAACGATCCGCTCTTCGATTCGATAACCGTGGTGCTTACGGGAACCGGACAGGGCTGCCAGATCGACGTGACACCCAGCTCTCATCACTTCCGTGCCGTCAAAAACGGCAAGACCTCGAAAGTGTGTACGTTTACGGTCTCCAATGTCGGGGCCAATGATCTGGTGATCGGCGAGGCAAGTTTAACGGGGGTGTATGTAAACAGTTTCGAAATCTGGGTTGATGGCGTTTCGGGCGAGACCATTCCGCCTGGTGAGGATCGCTCGATTCTGGTTGTTTTCACACCCATATCCAGGGGCTATCACGGCGCCACACTGGTGATCCCATCGAACGATCCCGCAAACCCCACTCTCGACTTGTTGCTCGAGGGAGAGGGTTTTGAGGGCAAATCGAGCTCGTCCTACACCTGTGCTCTTTCCACGGTGGCGACCGGTTCCTATCTCGAGCCGCACCTCGACAGGCTGCGTGAATTCAGAGACGAGCGGCTCAAGCGCAGTTCGGCCGGTGCCTGGTTGGTGCGGGGCTACTACGCGCTCTCGCCGTCGTTAACCCTCCTCGTCGCAGGCAACGCTCCGCTCACCTGGGCAGCGCGCTTCCTGTTGACTCCCGTTGTCCTGGTTGTGGTCTATCCCCGGGTTGGGGTGCTTTGTGTCGGGCTCTTGGTTTTTCTTTACCTCAAACGGCGCTACCTGGCGCGCCTCGCGTTGGTGCGCGTGAAGAGACGCGAGCGGAAGTCACGGTGAGTATGTACGGGCCACTCCGTCTATCGTGAGAATTTCGACGATGCGCGATTCAAATAAAAACGGCCTGAGACACTACTGGAGTCGTGCCTCAGGCCGTTGGCAATTTTCGGGGTGATCGGCATCAAGAGATTGTCAGGGGAAGCCGCTCCCTGGATCACATGGCGTCGATGATCGCGTTGAACGTCGCGCTAGGGCGCATTACCTCCGCCGCCTTGTTCGGGTCGGGGACGTAGTAGCCGCCGAGATCGGCAGGCGTGCCCTGGACGGCCAGCAGCTCTTCCGTGATCTTAGCTTCGTTGGCCTCGAGATCCTCGGCGACCTTGGCGAAGCGCGCCTTCAATAATTCATCTTTGTCCTGGGTGGCCAATGCCCGCGCCCAGTACATGGTCAGAAAGAAGGTGCTGCCGCGGTTATCGATCTCGTTGACCTTTCGCGAGGGCAGCCTTCCGTTTTCCAGGTACTTGGCGACCGCTTGATCGAGCGTCTCGGCCAGGATGGCCGCCTTCTCGTTTTTGGTTTGTTCTGCAATCATCTCGAGGGACGGAACCAGCGCGCAGTACTCGCCGAGAGAATCCCATCTGATGTGACCTTCCTTCAGGATCTGCTGCACGTGTTTGGGAGCGGAACCGCCGGCCCCGGTTTCGAAGAGCCCGCCGCCGTTCAGGAGCGGCACGATGGAGAGCATCCTGGCACTGGTGCCCAGCTCGAGGATCGGGAAGAGGTCGGTCAGGTAGTCACGAAGCACGTTACCGGTCGCGGAGATGGCGTTTTCACCGCGCCGCACTCGCTCTAGGCTGAATTTCATGGCGTCCTCTGGCGTCATGACGCGTATGTCGAGTCCGGTGGTGTCCTGTTCCGGCAGGTAGGTATTGACCTTCTTCAAGATTTCGGTGTCGTGTCCCCGCTTTTCGTCCAACCAGAAGATGGCAGGCGATCCGCTGGCCCGCGCTCTTCTGACCGCCAGCTTGACCCAATCCCGGACCGCGACATCTTTTGTCTGGCACATTCTAAAGATGTCGCCGGTTTCCACTCTCTGTTCGAGGAGCAGCACGCCTGAATCATCGACAACGCGGATTGAACCATGCGCCGGTGCCACAAATGTCTTGTCGTGTGAACCGTACTCCTCGGCTTTCTTGGCCATCAGACCGACGTTGGAGACGTCTCCCATCGTGGCCGGGTCAAACTGCCCGTGCTTTTTGCAGTCTTCGATGATTTCTCGATAAATAGTCGCGTAGCAACGATCGGGTACCATGGCGACGACGTCTTGAAGCTCGTCGTCTTTGTTCCACATTCTGCCGCCGTCACGAACGACATTGGGCATCGATGCATCGACGATGATGTTGTTGGGTACGTGAAGGTTGGTAATGCCCTTTCTCGAGTCCACCATGGCGAGGGCGGGACGATTGTTATACACCGCGGCGATATCGGCTTCGATCTCTGCTTTTTTGTCGGCAGGCAATCTGTCGAGTTTTTCGAGCACATCGGCGAGGCCGTTGTTGACATTGGCCCCGATCTCTCTGAGCAGATCGGAGTGCTTTTCTAACGCTTCCTTGTAGTATACGGACACGCAGTGACCGAACATGATGGGATCGGATACCTTCATCATGGTTGCCTTGAGGTGCAAAGAGAGCAAGACGCCGTCCTTCCCGGCCGCATCGATCTGCTCGGCATAGAACTTCCGCAACGCCGCCACGTTCATCACCGCCGCATCGATGATTTCGCCCTCGAGGAGCGGCAGCGTTTCTTTCAGCACCGTGGCCTTGCCGTCCTGATCCACAAATTCGATCTTGACATCGCAGGCCCTATTCAGGGTGGTGGATATTTCGCTGTCGTAGAAATCCTTTTCGGACATATGGGCGACGCGGGATTTGGACCCCGATTGCGGCCAGGGTTTCATCATCTTATGAGGCTTCTTCTGTGCAAAATTCTTGACCGAGGCCGCCGGCCGGCGGTCGGAATTACCTTCACGCAACACGGGATTGACCGCCGATCCGAGAACCACCGAAAACCGCTGCTGAAGGGCTTTCTCGGCATCATCCTTGGGTTCTTCGGGGTATTCGGGAATATCATATCCCTTGTCCCGGAGCTCTTTGATGGCAGCCTGGAGCTGGGGAATGGACGCGCTGATATTGGGTAGCTTGATGATGTTGGCGTCGGCTGTCTGAGCAAGAGTACCTAGCCGCGTCAGATAATCGTGTATCTTTTGTTCATCTGTGAGATTGTCGTGAAAGTTCGCGATGATCCTGCCGGCAAGCGAAATGTCCGCGGTTTCGACCTCGATGCCGCAGCCTTTTGTAAAGACCTGGAGGATCGGGAGCCACGCTTGTGTCGCCAATGCCGGCGCTTCGTCCGTCTGTGTCCAAATAATCTTTGCTGTCGCCATTTTCTGCCCTCTGTTTTTGAGAATATCGGTTTATTTCAATGGAGAAACGAGGTTCTCGATGTTCTTCGTTCAGTCTTTCGAATCGAAGGAATGCGTTACGATGCGGCTTGTGTCGATTTCCGCCTCATCTTCTTGTTAGAAAAAAAACGTTTGCGATTTTAGCAAGTCGGTGGGTCTATGAAAAAAGGAAAATCTCATAAAAAGGGGGGTGATCACGAATTATAGTCTTGAATATTGGCTTGGACGGGATCTTGAGAGGCTCTGTTTAAGCCGAAGAAGAGCACGATATGCTGCTCCGCTAAGGAAAAGGGATCATCGGCGGCCGAGAGGGAGGCGATGGATTTGGGGTCAACCGGAGGCTGAGTCTAAAAAATCGTCTTCTCCCTGGGTTCTCCGGTTCGCTTGAGCAAGGCGTCAGGGGAAAGCCCTACGGTTGCAGCTTCAGACCGCCCCTCCAACCGACCATCCATGAGGGGTGAGTTAGGCCGTTCCGCGACCCGAAGTTGACGTTCCCGCTGACCCATGGTGACAGGCTGAAGGACGGAGAGCTCGCGCCTATTGACATGACTATAATTCAGTAAGAGCTATATGAGAATGAGGCGATCGGGGGTGGACCAGCGCTATCCACTCTGGATTCGGCGCAGAAGCCAGATCTTTCTGGTATTCATTCTTGCTGACCATCGAGGATACAGAGGGGGGCGGCGAATATTGATGACTGCACGTCTATTTTTTTGCGATAGTGGCTAGGGAGAGTCAAGGAGTACGATGAGAACGACGAAGTGAATTTAAAGATTATTCACGGGAGATTGGCACTAATTTCGTTGGGATGACCTCTTTGGTCTCTAAGCATGCCATCGATCGCTCTGTTGAGGATCTTGCGATCCGGGAACGATCGAGGATCGATTGAAAATGCAATGAAGAGTTTGAAGTTGCTTTGACATGAAACCCCAATAACATCCTACATCTTTTCACAATACGCTCTTAGAATATTTCCGACATTGACATAGACCTTGATTTTATGGAGGTGAAAAAACCTCGAAAATGTCTTTAAAAAGCCGTCGACAGAGGTTCTTCTGTGAATTTGCCTTAGAACTAGTAGTAGTTTTTCCGCTGACAGCGTTCTTCCAACTCTATTTTTTTTTATTATTCTAAAATTGTTTTTCGAAAGTAATCGAATCAAAGTGTTCAATGTAAAAAAGTAAATATGAGAATTACAGCTCAGATTCCTTTCTCTCTTACCGAGAATTTTGAACAGCAAAGTGTCATAAGTAGGAGTTTCTATTACCAATACTCCATCAGGCTTCAATATCTTATAAATCCTCGACAAGCATAAGTCCGGATCGACGAGGTGCTCGATAACATGCAGCATAGTAACGACATCGAAAGAATCGTTTTCAAAATTGAAGGATTCCAATGTTGCCGGGGTCAAGTCGAGCCCATACTTTTCTTTCGCAAATGCAACATACCGATAATTGGGTTCTAATCCCTCCACCTCCCACCCTTGTTTATCGAACATATTGACAAAGTGGCCTATGGAAGATCCGATATCCAACAGCTTACCCTTATTTGGTTTAATATTGGAAATGTGTTTGTGTATTTTTCTGTAGTCAGACATTTTATTGTATAATTTTTGAACGCGTTCTTCATCCTCAGAAAGGGGGGAAACAAACTGTCTTATTTTACTTTTCTGTATCGAAGCATCTTTTTTCTTCGGATGAGCATAAATTAGATTGCACGATTGACATTTGACAATCTGTTGGTGCTGTGCTTCATTTTCTCTAAATATGATATTGTAGTCAGGTGAGTTGCATATTACGCAATTCGAATGTGATTTCATGTAAAGTGTCTCCAGACGTCAAAATCAGAGATAACCTAGGTGCTTCAACCTCTCTTTGACCTTAGTGTTGTCTGTATCTACGTCATCGATAGGTTCGTAGATGTCGTTTTCATAAGTATCGACCCAATGATCTTTATTCTGTCGAAGTCTCTCGAGATAGTGTGGTTCGAAAGCTTGCTCTATGACTTCTCCGTCCATGTCTCTAGCCACAGGCAATCCAAGGATAGTCAGCAAGGTCGGAGTAATGTCATATATGGAAGTCTGGGTCATTTTGTGCTGCTTTCTTATATGGGGACCGGCCATGACGATGATGCCTTCATCGTCATGAGCTCCCGATATTTGCATATCCCGCTTGGTAAACAAATCACTGACTTTGAACGACCCGAACTCTCCCAGTGAAATGATGCTATCATCAGTGATATCTTCGACCCTGATCCTCCAATTAGGCTTGGACAAGACAAGGACATCGCCTAGTGATTTTATGAAGAAAATTTTATCACCGGTTTGTTCTAGGTAAGCTTCGGAGAGGTTGGACGCAATTTTTTCAATGAGGCCATTGCTTTTGTTATTGAATTTTAGATAGACACCAGGACCAAATACTGCTGGTACCACTTTGTCCGTAATTCCTATAATATCAAGAAAATTGTCAAGATTTAGTGTATAGGGATTAATAGCTTCACGCAGTGCGCGGCCACCGTGATCCGACAACAAAACTATGTTGACGTCATGAGGTAAAAGAGGCAATAGATTTCCGATGGCTTTGTCAGATTCTCTGTAAGAGTTTGGAATTACTTCTCTATAGCGCCTAATCAATTCGGGTTTAACTGCGTTACCGAAAATATCTGGTTCATAGAAGGCCCAATATCGATGTGCGACGGTATCACAAGTATGTATATGCCACGTGCAGAACTCAGGCTGATGAAATTTTATGAGGTAAGTGAGAAAGTCCGTGCTTAGATTGAGATGTAGAAACGCTTTGCGGTAGTACTGATCGAGAGGTCCAAATTGAGAAAATCTTTCTTTGAGTAAATAAAACACGCTTTTGAGAAAAGTGGAAACAGTAATACCATGCCGCAAAAGCCTAAAAGCTAAGTTGAGAGTATCTTTAAACGCGAGAACGGGACCGGTAGTGTTTTTCCATTTTTTACGTTCACTCAAAGATACTTTCTGAAAAAAATCATAACAGGCGGGAAAAGTTTCTGTTCCGAGAGCACAGATGCTGGGGATCATGAATCCGTTAACCGAGCTGGGAGGCCATGTAACGAGTGTTCCGAAGGTTCCAATTTTATGGCCGCGATCTTGTAGAATGTTCCATATTCTCTTGGTTCGCAACATGTTGGTGTTGGCCCCAAAGAAGTCAATACCATGTTTATCAGGGCTCTTACCCGAAAAAATAGTGGTCCAAATCCTGGGCGAGATGGTTGGAGATTCAGACATCAATACGCCATGGACTCCACGGTCGATGATTTTCTTGATGTTCGGAAGTTCCCCTCTTTTTAAAAGAGAATCCATTACATTCCAAGTTGCACCATCGAGTTCGAAGACCATCAGTTTTAGAGCGGTCATGTTGTTACCCGTGTTCTTTAATAATTGATTTCAACTCTGAGGTTTTGTTTGGAATTCTAGATGGGATTGGTAGTGGAGAATTTTTGTAGGATTTTTTCTTTCTTTTTATTAGATCGCTAAAAAGAATAAATTTATCTTTTAATGTCTTTTTTGTTAGGCATACCGCCACGCAATTTTTGTTACAATTCATAGTCTGTTTTCTTATAGTGCGAGCATTGTCGCTTTTCCATATACTTTTTATTCCTTCTTTGATGTTACCGATTGGTGGGAATTCCCAACAGTAGCTTACATTTCCAACCTGATTTATAAAAATCTGCGAAACACCAACGTCGCATCGATCGTTTCTAGATTTTACAATGTTAGGATTATTATAGTACCTCTTGATCAGATTCAGATGGTTGATTGAGTTTAGTATCGGTGCGCCATCACGCTTCCTTTTTATTAAAGTGTCTACGACATTATCCAAACGATCATAGTCATTTATCCACATGTGTTGGCATTCAGGTGTCCATTCCATTAATGGAGAGATATTAACTCCATTTATGCCGATTTTTTCGGCCCAATTTATTAAATCCACTATTTCATTGAGATTTTGTTTGAATAATATAGGTTTAATAATAATTTTTATATCAGATTTCCTTTCATATTTATAATAGGCGAGACGATTAATTCCATTTTTAACCTTCTTGTACAATCCATTATGTTTTCGTATCCAATCAACGCTATCAGATGACATACCGTCTAATGAGATATTAATATTGAATATACCACTTTCGATAATTCGTTTTGCGAGTTCATCTGTAATATAGAATCCATTGGTGACAACCCCGGTGTTAATTCCTAATTCAGCAGAAAATCGCAATATTTCAATCATGTCTTTTCTTATAAAAGGCTCACCACCCCCAAAATTAATATGAAAAGTACCAATATAATTTTTTAGATCTTTTAGTATTGATTTCCATTGACTCGTTGATAATTCATCTCTTTTTGTTGCTCTTTCCCACACGTTGCACATACGACATTGTAATGGACATCTACAGGTGGTTGATGCATAAACGAGAGTTGGCTTGGAAATGACGTAATTTGTTTTTGTTGAAATTTCTTTTTTGATGTGATTTGCTAAGTTTGTAATAGCCAATCTGATTAAATCGTGATTATTCAATTTTACGATGCTCCTAAAAATAGATAGAAAAATCTGAAGTACCAAGCTGCTTTTGAAGTGCCACGTGGTACGAGAACAGTTTTACGGAGAACCATTCTCTATAGTCTACTGAGAATAGATCATAGATTGTCGAATCGAAAATGAGTCTGTGCTCATAAATATTCTGTAGAATATAGCGCGATAGTAGATCTAATTCGATGTAAACAATCTCATCGAGTAGAGCTAACTATCTAACCAAAAGTGAGATTAGAAATATTCTAAGGCAATCAAGATGAGATCAAACCTTGATAATGCCGGATACCTCGCCTACTAATATAAGTGAAAAAAAAGGAGGAATAGTCAACGAAGTTGAAAAAAAATAATTATAGCGGGATTGCGAAATTCTAAGCAGGGATGATATGTAGCCACACCGATCGATTGTTCAACGAGGGAAGCTGCAGAAGATGCAGAGTCCCTTTTATCTGGTGGGATAGGGTAGGTAAATCCAATTAGTAAAGAATCCACGCCCAAAGGACGTGGTTTAAAAGGCCAAATCAATAATTCACTCTTCGATCTCGACGCCGATCTCTTTGAGCTTTGCCTTGAGTTTGGGGAATCCCTTGCTGCTGCCATACTGCCCGTGGACGATATTTCCCGATCCGTCGATGATGTAGTGGAGCGGCACTCCACTCTGGTTGTAGGCAAAAGCCACATTCCTGGCCTCGTCGCTGTCGTCGAGGATGGTGGGGTATTCGAGCTCTTTTTCCTCGAGAAAATCGAGGGCGATCTTGCGGTCGTCGGAACTGTTGAAGCCGATGAATTCGAATTTTTCTCCCGATGTCCTGCTGATCTCGTGGATGTCCCGCGCATCCGTGTGACAGGCCGGTCAGCCGACGCGCCAGAACATGAGCCACACAGGTTTGCCGTGATAATCGGAGAGGCTGATCTTCCTGTCCTTCGCATCTCGCAACGAGAAGTTTGGTGCAGAATCTCCTTTGCTCAGCAGGGCGTCATCGGGACTCGGCATCTGGCGCTCTTCCCAGCCCTCGGGCGGCTGCCAGCGGAACAGCTCGGTATCCAACTGGTCGTTGATGCGAATGTTGGTCCATTCTTCCTCGATGAAGATGTCATAGGATACATGAATCGCGCTCTTCAGCTTTCTGGGGATGTGGTCTTTCTTCGAGATCCAGAGGGTGCGCTCTCTCTGCCCGTTCATGAAACTCAGGTGGATGACATCGCAAAGCTCTTCGCCGACCTTCTCTTCGCCTTGCGATTTGATCTCCTGGAGGTAATCGGTCATCGATTCGACGTAGCCGTGAAACGAGCTGAGCTCGAAGATGCTCATCGAACCGGTTCCGATGTAGCAGATCTCGTGTGCCAGGGAATGCATACCCTGAGGTGTACGCTTTCGCATGTAGACGTTATGTTCCAGCGCGCCCTTTGTGTGTCTGTAGGCTGTAGTGAAGAACCACGTGCCATTAGGCCAGTACGACCAGAAATATTCGCCATCCCCAACGAGAATCCCCATCGGCTCGAATTGAAGAGCCGAAACCTCCAGCCTGGCGCGGTTCGGTTTCATGAGCCAGGCTTTGTAGCTCATGATCGATGGGTAGCGTTTTTCACCGTCTTTGACGGAGTACATCTCGTGACTGGATTCGAAAGCCAGGCTCTTGGCGCCCTGGACCGTTCCCATCATCTGCCCGTAGAGGTAGATGGCATGGGGATCACCATTGAGATCTTCGGGAAGGCCTCGATCCTGGCCTGGAATCAGGACGCTCATGAAGGCAACTACGAGCAAAACAATCGGCATCGTTCTCTGCTCCTTATCTCAACGTGGATGATAGATATACACAGCGGCCAACTGATCTTACACCTTTTGCGAACGGAGAGCTACAGATGATCCGAACGCGAGTGCACACGGAGCGCTCAGCTCACCATCACCCCTCGGTGGTGACGGTGGCGAGTGCTGGAAAGTTCGCCAGGTAATGCCGAAACGAAATGAGCTGGCCTGAGAGGGATCTGAGCTCCGAGCTCCTCGAGGCTCCAGCGGAACTCGGGATCCGACGTATCACGAGCCATGGACGTGACGGCATTCATCAAGTCGAACAGAGAATGCTCCTCGTCATCGAACATTTGGTTCATGATCCTGCTCCCGATCGAAGGATCCAGTTGGTAGAACATGTGGTCCATGGCAACCAACAGCATCAGGTCATCGCCGGTTGCTGTTTGTTGCGAGGAGCGTATCTCATCCGCGGAACTCGCGAAGACATACGGTTTGCACTGAGCTCTAATCGCCTCGCGCAAGTCGGCCGACACCTGCTCGATAGTCTGCCAAGTGAGATTCTCGAGACAGTGTGACGAAATGGCGTGAGCCCGAATCGCTCCGTTGCGGCAGACTTGACGATAGACATACGGGTGGACCCAGATCTTTCCGTCGCGGGTCCTGATGGCCGCACCGCCTTGAAAGCGATCGTCGGGTATTACCTCACGTACTTCGGGGAGGATCGCCCGCGCGAAGAGCCGCTCGCCGTCATCAAAAACATCGGCCACCCGACCAGAGCAGGCAGAGATCTCCTCGCGGAACAGATCGAGAATTTTCGAGGTTGACATGGGAAGGCTGAAGGACATAACGATTTCTCCAGAATACTACACAAGCGGACCGCAGGCCGCTACGAGCTGCGGAGGTATCGCGCGGGGTGGGGGGCGGTTCCGCATAATATGTGACATTACTGATTTCTGATCGGGGTGAGACTACACCAAGACCTACGTAGTGTCCACATCCTTTTGAGATTGCGGCTCCAGCTCGAGGCATCAGTCTGTCATGAACCCGATGGCTGCGACTGCAAGCATGGATCGCCGGCGAGAGAGCCGAAATCGGCTGCGATCCGAGCGGCATTCATCGAGAGCGATTGACAAGATACAGTTCCTTGCAGTACATATAGATGCCAGCGTTTTTTTGGATTGGCGAAAAGACAATCACGACGAGAACACCTCGTGTTCGCGGCCGTAGTTTCTACTTTATTCCGTTTTTCGATGTCCATATCGCATCCACTGATCCGATCGATTTTTTCGCGTTTTGGTTGCGAAAAAGACGTTCGGTCGCCAACCGGTACGCGAAGATAGGGAGAGTCAATGCCTGAACAAAGCGGTGAAGTGCTGCGATTCGACGATTTGAGCCCTTTCCTCCTGCTCAAGAATGGTAACTATCTCTACAAGGTGCCGTTCCGCGAGGGGTGGGCCGTTCTCAAGCTGTATTTCGGCGACAGAAGCCTCTTCCAGTACGTTTCCAAGACTTTGGGAAACGTGCTGGTGTGCAATCAGACTTCGTTCATGCCGCGCGCCCGGTTGCGCACCGAGCTCAACAGCCTGCGCCTCTGGAGGGATGCCGGTATCCGCGTCTTCGGAACCTATGACGATGTCATCGTCGAAGGACTGCCCCCCGGCGGCTACGCGCTTTTTGAATATGTCGAGGCCCCGCGTTTCGTGAAATACTTCGCCGACGAGGCAGTGCCGCTTACCGAAAGGCTGGAGATGTGGCGACGCTTTCTGCCGGTCTGGCATCGGCGCCACCAGCTCGCGATCGAGCGCCGCGAACCACGGCTCGTTCATGAGAACGGAGACCTCAAGCACGTCATGATCATGGAGAATGGGGAGTTCCTCTTCTTCGATTTCGAGATGTGTTTCCGCTCGAGGGGACGGGTGAGGGAATTTGTCGCCCGTGAGATCCTGGCGTACTTGAAATCTCTCGGCAAGACCGTGGGCGGGGAACACTGGCCCCTGTTCATGGAGACAACGGTCGAGAGTTATCCTGACAGGAGTCTGCTCGAATACACCTTCGATTTCGCGTATAAAAACCCCAACCCCGTTTTGCGCGCGGCGCGGTGGCTGGATCGGCAAGTCAAGCAGGGATCCCGAAAGCCGTTTTCCAAGTACAACGTCGCTCTGAAGCTTCGCGAGCTGATGCAAGTCAGCAAAGAACGATCATGACAAAGACACGATCATTCGACGCCGACAAAATAGAGGTTTTGAATATCAGCAAGCGCGGAGATGGTCGGCAGAGAGTGCTCAAACTGTGCCACGCGGGAACGCCCTACATACTGAAGTGTTATGGTCTCAAAACCAGCCGTCGGCGGGCCGTCATGCGGGAGCTCGGCTCTCTCACGGTAGCGGGCAAGTCATCGATCAGGGCCAGAGCGCGCTGTAAAACGGAACGCGAGGTGCTGCGGCTCTGGATGCGAGAGGGTTTTGATGTGCCGCGGTTGCTCTCTATTGAGCCCCCGCTCGAGATCCAGGAGCCTTACCTGGTCTTGGAGTGGATTCCCGGGTGTTCCCTCTATGACATTCTCGAAAGTCAAGAAACCTCGCTGGTGAGAAAAGAGGACCTGATCAGCAGATTCGCGGCCCTGATGGAGAAGCGCCACGCCCGAGCTCTGGAGCTGCATGAGCCGCGATTGCTCTTCGAGCGTCCCACCTTCGAGCACGTGCTCATATCCGGCGACAGGCTGATCCATTTCGATTTCGAGATCGTCTTCACCAGCAAGAGTGACATCGGACGTTTCGTGCGACGCGAGATCGTCGGATTTCTCCATTCGCTGGCCAAGTCGAGCCGGGAAAGCTTCGGCAGCCTGCTCGATACTTTTGTCGCAGCCTATCCCGACTCCAAGCGGTTCGATCACGTGCGGGACGACCTGATTGCCTACGGTGCGGTTCCGGTCGCTGCCTGGCTGGAGCCGGTCCAGAGGTTCTCCCGGAAGTGGCAGAGATACAGCAAACGATCCAGGCTGGCTGCGGCCCTCGAGGAGGCGTTACGGTTCCGCGAGAGGAGACGTCCAGATCGTCGATGCGCAGGCCTCCGGCAGTCGAGGAGATGAGCGCCGTGAAAGCCTTTGTAAGCTTGAGCTTCCCGTCGATCGTGTTGTTTCTGCTATTGTCCGGTCCCCTTGCGGCTGCCGACGAGACGGAACAAACCCCATCGCAGGATCAAGGTAGCGAGGATGCCGGTGGAGGCGCACAGATGCTCTCTTTTGCCGATCTGCCCTCGTTCGAGTTTGGTGATGAGGATTTCAACCTGCAGATCGGCGGACGAATTGTCCTGGACGCCGTCAGGTATAGCCACGCCAACCACCGCCGCAGCGGATTCGAGCTCGACGATGCCCGTCTGGTTTTGAGCGGCGAGTACAGATCCTTTCGCTGGTTCATCGAACCCGATCTGATCGGTGTGGACACGCCGCGGCAGATGTACGAGGCCTGGGGTGCTGTCGATCTCGATCCCGCGCTCAGGTTGACGGCCGGGCAGCTTCGGGTGGCGCTCGGAAGCGAGTTCGCCACACGCGAAGAAGCCCTTCCCGTCACGGGTTACGCGCTGACTTCGTACCTCGACGGCCGGTACGACATGGGCCTGCGCGCCGACGGCATCATGCTTGCCGGCGGCCTTTGGTACGAAATGACCGCCACACTGGGGAACGGTTTCGGGCTGGAAGGGCACCGCCGGCAGAGCCCACAGATCTCGGTGCGTCTCGTCAGCCACCCCTTCCACTGGATCCGCAAGGGCGCGGCCAGCTCCCTCTCGGGTCTGTTTCTCGGAATCGCGCTGGCACACAGCGATGAAGGTGATGACCCGATCGTGGTCGCAACCCCCTTGGAGTCGATCGTTTTTCAAACTCCCGATCTCGACGGCGACGCGACCAGGTGGAGGCACCTGGAGCTCGGCTACCGGTCGGGACCGTTCCGTCTCGGCTGGGAAAACGTCGCGGGCTGCGTCGATGACGTGCCGATCGGTGGTGGACGATCGCAAGACATAGACCAGATCACCGGCTGGTCGTTCTACGCAGCCTGGAACCCGACCGGTGAGGAGCATCGCTGGTCGCAAGGCCGCTGGGTGGTGGGGGATTTCGATGAGAGCCATGCAGAAGCGTCGGGGATCGATCGACCCGATCGCTGGGAACTGGCCGCGCGCTACACCAACGCCGACATCGATCGCAACCTCTTCGTCCACGGCATCACCAGCTACGATCGCTCTACTCAGGAGGTGCGAACGATCAACATTGACCTGAGCTGGTATCCCGTTGAGCACACCCGCATCGCTCTGGCTTGGGTCAAGACGATCGCCGACCACGAACTGAACACCTTCGGCGGAACCAATCGGGACTCCTCGTTCCTCCTGCGCCTGGCTCTTACTTTCTAGTCGCCGATCGGACTGATGAAACGAATACTCTGTGAAGATTCGGCGTCGCTCCGAAAACGCGCATCAGGCGTCCCGCATCCTCGAGCACGATGTAGAACGCCGGAACCACGAGCAGAATGATGAGGGTCGAGAACAGAACACCGAAGGAGAGCGAGATCGCCATGGGGATCAGGAACTGCGCCTGGACGCTCGTCTCCAGCAGGAGCGGCGCCAGCCCGGCGAAGGTTGTGAGCGATGTGAGCAGGATCGGTCGGAAGCGGCGCGGCCCAGCTTCCAAGACGGCCTCCAAGAGCGGGCGGCCCGCCTGGCGTGCGCGGTTCACGAAATCGACGAGGATCATGCTGTCATTGACCACCACGCCGCTCATGGCGAGCAGGCCGATCGTCGAAAGCAGGGTCAGGTCGTGCCCCATGAGCCAATGGCCCAGCACCGCACCGACCATGCCGAAGGGGATCGCCACGATCACCGGCTGGATGAACGATCCGAAGGCCAGCGCCAGCAGGGAATAGATCATCAAGATCGCCAGCACCGCTCCCTTGAAGAGCCCGCCGAGGGTCTCGGCCTGCTCTCTCTGCTCGCCGATGAACGACCATGTGATCGACGGGAAGCGCTCCTCCAGCCCGGGTAAAACGGATCCTCGCAGCCGGCCCACGATCTCGTTGGCATTGGCCACGGCGCGGTCGACGTCGGCGGTGACCGTCACCGTGCGGCTTCCATCGGCGCGGTGGATCTGCGCTGGACCGCGTCCCTCCTCGATGCCGGCTACCGTAGAGAAGGGCACCTCGCCGCCGCCAGCCAGCCGGATGCGCATATCCTCCAGCATGGCCAGGGTGCGGCGCCCCTCGCGCGGGTAGCGCACCATGACCCGCACGTCGTCGCGACCGCGCTGGATGCGCTGCGCCTCATCCCCGTAGAAGGCCTGCCGCACCTGCCGCGCCAGCTCGCGTTGATTGACGCCGAGCGCCTCGCCCCGGGGTTTGACCAACAGCCTGATCTCGCGCTTGCCCATCACCAGGTCATCGGAGATGTCGAAGACACCGTCATACTCGGCGAGCTGCTGCCGTAGATGGTCGGCGGCAGCCCGCAGCCGCTCCAGATCGTCCGATCGCAAGCGCACCGCGATCGGTGCCTCGCCCTCGTTGATGTCCACCTGAAACCTGAGCTCGCGCGCTCCGGAGATCGTGCCGACCTGCCTGCGTATGTCGCGCATGATATCTTCGGCGCGCACATCGCCGCGCACCGCGGGGGGATGAAGCTCCACGAAAACCTCGCCGAGGTGTGAGCCGGAGGCAGTCGGTCCGGTACTCTCCGGGTGTGTCTCTCCCACCGCCGGCTGGGATCCGACCGAAAGAAGCACGTGCTTGACGATATTACGGCCCGACTGCGCCTCCCAATCGATGCGCACCTGCTCCACCGCCTCGGAAATCTTCTCCACCGCAACCGCCGTCTTTTCCACCGAGGTGCCAGGCGGCATGCTGACCACGGCCAGCACCTCATCGCCCTCGATGGGCGGAAAAAAATCGAATTTGACGACGCCGGCATTGAAGAGCCCCGCGGTCAGCACCACCACCGCCGCGCCGCTCGCCACCGTGGCGTAGCGCCAGCTCAGAGCGATCCGCAGGGCGGGGCTATACACGCGCTCGATGAACCGATCGAGTCCACGTGAAAAGAGCGTTGTCGACGAGGCCAGGAGACGTCTGATCAGCAGCTTCGGTCTACGCTCCGCCGTGCTCGGGGCCTTCAGATGGGCCAGATGGTGAGGCAGGATCAGGAGTGACTCGACGAGCGAGAAGACCAGCGCGCAAATCACCACGATCGGGATGACCCGGGCGAACTTGCCCATGATTCCAGGCAGGGTCAGCATCGGCACAAAAGCTGCGACCGTGGTCAGGATCGCCAAGATCACCGGCTTCATCACCTCGTAGGTGCCCTTCTTGGCCGCTTCGGCTCCACCGAGGCCGCGACGGTTGTGGTAGTAGATGTTTTCAGCCACCACGATGGCATCGTCCACCAGGATGCCGAGCACCACGATAAAGCCGAAGAGCGAAAGCATATTGATCGAGGTATCGGTGCACGGTAGCAGCCAGACCGCGCCGAGCAGGGCCGCTGGTAGACCCAGGGCCACCCAGAACGCCAGCTTCATGCGCAAAAACAGCGCCAGCAGCAGAAAGATCAGCAGCAGACCTCCCCGGCCGTTTTTCAGCAGGAGCTCGACCCGCTGGTCGAGAAGGTCGGCCCAGTTCTTCTGCAGCGTGAGCGAAATCTCGGCGGGAAGGCGGGCCTCCTTCGCTTGCACATAGTCCTCGACCGCCCGAGCAACCTCGGGAGCGCTCTGATTGCCGACGCGGTAAGCGGTGATCGAGAACGCCGGCTCGCCGTCCAGGAAGGACCACTGGTCTACATCCTCGAACTCATCGACCACGGTGGCCACATCACCCAACTCCACGCGCGTCCCGTCCGGCGAGCGCAGCAGCAGGAGCTTTTCGAACTGGACGCCCCGATACGCCTGGTTGTCGGAGCGCAGCAGAATATCACCGCCACGGGCTTTGATCGTTCCGCCGGCCAGGTTCAGCGAGCCGCCGCGTACAGCGGCCACAACGTCATCGAAGCTCAGGCCATAGTGGCGCAACGCATCCTCGGAGACCTCGATCGACACCTCGTAAGGGGGCGCGTTGGTCACCTCCACACGGCTGATCGCCGGCAGGACCGACAGCTCGTCGCGGATCTGCTCGGTGATCTCCTTGAGCCGCAACAGGTCGGTCTTGCAGGAGACTACCAGATTGACAACGGCGTTATGCGACTCTACGTCGACGATCACCGGTTTTTCGGCGTCTTCGGGAAAGGTGGAGATGGCGTCGACACGGGACTTCACGTCGTTGAGGACGTCGTTCTTGTCGGCATACTCGAAGAGCTCGGCCACCACCGTGCCCACGCCCTCCGCCGACGTGGAGGTGATGCGCTTGATCCCCTCGATGCCGTCGATCTCCTCCTCGACCTTGATGCAGATCCCTTCCTCGACCTCCTCCGGCGTGGCGCCGCGGTAGAGCACGGTCACCGTCAGCATGTCCGGAGCCGCTTCGGGAAAGACCTCCTGCTTGACACCCCGCAGGGTCAGAAGCCCTGCGGCAATGATGAAGACCATCAGCAGGTTGGCCGCCACACGGTTGTCGACGAACCAGTCGATCAGTGCTTTCATCGTGCTTGTCCCTCAGCAGCAATCGGGCCGGATTCTGGCGCGACCTCGAGCTGCATGCCTTCGATGGCGGGATGCAGGTCGGTGAGGCAGATCAGCTCGCCTTCTTCCAGTCCGCCGCTCACGATGACACGCTGCTTCTCCCTCTTGAGCACCTCGACCTCACGGAAAATCAACTGTCCCGCGTTTCCGACCAGGTAAACGCGGTCGCCACTGTGCAGGAGCTCGCGCGGGAGCACGACCAAGTCGTCGATGCGGCGCCCGATGATGATCCCCTTTGCGTACATCCCCACGAGCAGTGGGGGATGCGCGGGGTTCTCGAGCTGGAAGGGATCATGCACGCGGGCGAGGGCGCGGATCACTCTGGTGCGGGGATCCACCTCGCCCTCGGTCCTGACGATGGCGCCGTCCCAGCACACCTCCATCGATCCCAGCGGCGCGGAGAGCCGCACCTTCGGCGGCGGTGCGCCGGCTTCGGCGCCGCATGGGATCTCCATGCTGCGGGTCAGCGGCAGGTCGAGAAAGGCGAGTTGGTCGTCGGGGATCTCCAGCCGCACCTCGACGTAGTCGGTGGCATAGACCGAGGCGATCGTGTTCCCGGCGGCGATGAACTGGCCCACGTCCACCTGTTCGCTGCGTACCCTGCCATCGAAGGGGGCCAGGATCTCGGTACGCTCCAGGTTGAGCTCGGCCTGCTCTGCCACGGCCTCGGCTGAGGCCAGCGCAGCAAGCGCCTCGGCGAGCTGAGGTTTGCGCATCACCAGGTCGTTCGGCTCACCCTGCCCGTACTCCTCCCATTCCTGCCGGGCGATCTCGGCTTCAGCCTGCTCGCGCTGGAGCGCGGCCTTGGCTCGTGCCACAGAGGCTTCGGCCTGAGTGAGAGCCAGCTCGAAGTCACGCGGCTCGATCCGCGCCAGAAGCTGGTCCTTCGCGAAGAACGCCCCGTCTTTGAGGGCCGGCGAGAGCTCGACCACCCGCCCCGAAACCTGGGGCATCAGCGCTATCTCGGTACGTGGACGCACCGTTCCGTACGTCTCCACGCAAAGCTGCACCGACTGACGCTGCACGGACATCACCGCGACCTGCGGCACCCAGCGCTCAGGGTTACGCTGCTCTACCTCGGGCGCGGAAACGGTCAAGGTGTAGGCGCCGGCCATTGAACCGGCGAGGATCAAGAAAGGTACAACGGTCTTGAGTATCTTTTTCAACATGGATGTTTATCCCCCTCGCTCTCGAGTGTCCCTGCTTGCGTTTTTTCTGCTCACTCCAAGCTCGTGTCCAGCGCGGGATCACCAAACTCGATCCACCAGCGCTGCGGAACGTCGTCGGCGCGGCTCTCCTGCTCTGTGCTCCACGAAGACGGCGGCTCGAAAAGCGCTTCAGGATCGGCACGGGGAGGTGGCGCGGCGCACGCGGTGAGTAATAGAAAAATCGAAATGAACCAGGAAACGCGCTGGAGATTCATCGAAGTTCTCCTTCACGGGCGATGGCGCGCATGCCTGCGGAGGCAAAACACACCAGCCGGTCGACCATCTCCTCGTCAGATCCGTAGACCGCCTCGCCTTTAGAGAGGTGGGTTATCTCTGAGCTGCAGTCCCAGGAGTGGAACATAGCGCCGAGCACGAAGGCCATGCCCCACCACATATCGCTGGGATCGGTTTCGGGAAAGGAGCGGATCAGGGCCCCGCGAAAGCGGGTGACGAGCTCTTCCATCAGGGAATCCGCGAAGATCTCGAGCTTGAGGTCGGATTTCTCGGCATGCAGTCGAAAGACGAGGCGCATGAAATCGGGACACTTGGCGCGATATCGGAAGGTCGGCTCGACAAAGGCGTGGATGATCGACTCCAGCGTGGGGGAGGAGTCGCCCGCAGCGGCTTCCGCCAGGGTAAGCAGCTTGAGCCGCTCCATGTTGATTGCGCGCAACCTTCGGGCGAAGACTGCGCGGAAGAGCCCTTCCTTGCCGCCGAAATGATAGCTCACGGCAGCCACGTTGGCCGCAGCCGCGTTGGTAATATCACGCAGTGAGGCGGCGAATCCTTGCTCGGCGAAGAGTCTCTCTGCGGCGTCCAAGATCTTCTCCTGTGTCGATCCCAGATCTTGAGGGGTCATGATCAGGCGCCCTCCCTCTTAAACAAGTGTTTGAATTTTGAAGAGAGTCTACCTACCAATTTAACCGTGTCAAACGTTTATTTGAAAAATACTGGATCAACAGTGATGATCGCTATTTTGTTTAACTATCTTTCCATAAGGTAGATATGTGTATGAATGTGTTCTCGTGGGAGAATCTGGATGTGTTGCGGTCGTCGGATAATAGAAAAAAACAATCGTTTGTCGTAAGGTTACCCGCTAAGCTTCCGCTGGTCGAAGGAAAATGGGATTTCGCCGCAAAGAGGTGTATCACGCCAGGGACGGGATTGTCGGAGAAGGGGGGCCAGCGTTCTTTCTACCCTTGACATCGAGTGGGCGTTGCACTTGTTTCATACCGCCTTGGTCGAGATCGAAAATCACAATCTGTCGATTCATGATACCGATATGAATTTCTTCGAAGGTCGATCCACCAGTCGTCGAGGTTACACGACGTGACTCCAATTTCCTATGAAGATGGCTTGTTCCGTGGAGTCGTCGGGTGATAGATTTATGGTGATCAACACGCTTCCCGAGTAGGGTGTTGGATTGAGAACCAGGTTATTCCCCCGTCGGTCTGTCGAAACCGGGAGAGCGCGTTCATTTGTTATTGTGGGTGAATTGGCACATTCAATAATTGATGGTTATTTAAAATGAGTTTTATACATTTTGATATGTTAGGCAGATTTTGTATAGGAAGTCAAATTGGAAAAGCTGAGTGAGATATTCTCACCATCAGTCTAACGATCACTAAAAATCAAAAGACGGCAACACACGATGAGACTACGATCTGTAAATATTTAAGCTACTCTATTCTATTCAATCCAGTACAGGCACCTCCGCAATGGTTAAACTAGTAAAAACGTTAGATAGCGGTAATCTAGGAAGTATTAGTAGTTTGAAGGATTCATGTTATAGAATGTACGTTAATCGATAACGCGAAAATACAGTGAAAGTTATTATGAAGTAATCAACTCTTGACAATATTGAATACCTCCTCTATTATTCTAGGTGGAAAACCAAAGGGAATAGTCAACGAAGTTGAAGAAAAATCTCAGGGTCGGCCGATGGGAATGGCCGAGATTGGGGGGTAAGGTGACAAGTTCCAATTCGGAATCGAAAAAACTGTTAGCTGCGATAGGTGATGGCGATCGCAACGCTGAAGAAATATTCTTTTCACTCGTTTATAAGACTCTCCGTACTCTAGCCCACGCTGCCATGCGCAAAGAGCGTCCAGGACATATGCTTGATACAACTGCTTTGGTCAATGAGACATACATACAATTATTACCCAGAGGTAATTTGAAGTGCCGAGATCGAGCTCAATTTTACCAGATGGCAGGTCGAACGATGCGCCGTATACTCATCGGAGAAGCTAGAAAAAAAATGGCCGTGAAAAGAGGTGGCGATCAACGGCAGTGGTCCATCGAACAGCTAGTCAATGCAAATTTAGAGTTCGCAGATAGTAACAACGATCGAGATGATGTGGAAGCGCTGCAAAGAGCTCTGGAGAAGTTGGAGAGACACGAGGTTCTCAAATGGATGTACACTATTATCGATTTGCGTTTTTTTGTGGGATTGACTTTCGACGAAATCTCGGCGGTCCTGGGCGTATCAAAGGGTAAAGTCGTCAGGGATTGGAATTTCACTAAAGCATGGCTTTGTCAGGAATTAAATAAATGAGAATAAGAGCAGAAAGGATTGGTCATGGCCAAATCTAACTGGCGCGGCTCCTCGCTCTCAGACAAAGCATGAATCGACTACCTTCCACTGCAGGAAAGCATCTGTGCTACTATACGGCGCACTCTGTCTCTGCCGAGCGGCGAGCACCGCCGAATGGCCAAGGAGGATGCGGCTCCAAGCCGAAGTTCAACGATGCACCGAAGCAGCAGGTGATCAAAAAATCGGGCCGTTAGAGGCTACTTCGAAGAGCCCGCTGGATGATAGCGTTCATAATAGACCTCAGCGTGAGGATACGCTACCTAATAAGACCCTCCTCCAGGCAGTCCAACTCGAGATGCTCATTTCAGCTACTTTCGAATATTTATTCAACTTGGTTGACTTTTTCTCCACTTTTTTCGCCTAGATGAATAGAGTCGGCGTTCTACTTCTATTACAGATCAACTACTATTAATTACAAAATCAATGATTGTTGAAATCGAATTGTTTTGTCAATAAATGAATTACGCCGAATAAAAGAGCGAAACTGGGCCGAAATGGTTTTTTGCGAGAGAGTCAAGATTGAGGAACGATTCGTACTCGGCGGATATGAGAATTTAATGTCCAGTCCACTGACCGTCCGATCCTCAGACGCTAACTCCGACAACGAGAGGAGTATCCTAGATGTTCCGAGTAATCTTCTCAGTCATTACAATCGTAGTGCTCCTCTCTGCCACCAACGTATTCGGATCGACCATCTATGTCCCTAAAGACTTCCCCACGATTCAGCAGGCAATTACGGCATCACTCGATGGAGACATGATACTGGTCGACCCGGGTACTTACAGATCGATATGCTACGACGGAAAAAAGGTTACAGTTAAAAGCAATAAGGGGCCTTCCGTCACGATCCTCGATGGGCACTTTTCAGGAGCCGTGGTGAGATTTACAAACAACGAAGGCCAGGACTCGGTACTGGAAGGATTTACTATTACGAACGGGTCCGGTGAACTCATCGGTAGCGATGTCTATGGAGGAGGCGTCTATTGCAGAGGTTCTTCTCCCATCATCCGCAACAACATCATCGCGGGAAACTCCGTAGAAGGATGCGGCGCAGGTATCGCCTGCTGCGATAAATCCTCACCGACAATAGTCAAAAATGATATCAGAGACAACTTCGCTGGCTGGGGTGCAGGAATATATTGCAGGGACTACTCATCGCCATTGATAAACAGCAACAACATCACGGGTAACGTCGCCGCTGTTTGGGGCGGAGGAATCGAGTGTATCTACTATTCAGATTTGTTGATAATAAACAATATAATAAGTGGAAACAGTGCAGAGTACGGTGGCGGTATCTACGTATATCGCATAGTTCTTCCAACCATAACTAATAACACGATCTGCAACAATTCTGCTGTTTGGTACGGCGGCGGAATTATGTGTATGGGTACTTCATGCGATCTAACTGTTACTAACACTATCTTGTGGGATAACGTCGCAGCCAAAGGCAAAGAAGTCTATCTGGGAAGTCCCCCTACCTACCCATCCTCGCTACATATAAGCTATTCCGATGTTGACGGTGGAAAATCTTCTGTCCATATCGATCCGCAGTCCACGCTCGCTTGGGGACCTGGCATGATAGATGCCGATCCCATTTTCGTGAATTCAGACGCAGCGGACTTTCACCTGACCTGGGGCTCTCCTTGTGGAAACGCTGCTGTCGAAACAGATCCAAACTTGCCGTCGGACGACTTTGAAGGCGACCCACGTGTCGCCTGGGGCGGCGTCGACATGGGGGCAGATGAGTTTTATACTCATCTCTACCATCGCGGAATGGTTGTGCCCGGCGGAGAAGTCGACATCGTGCTCACCGGATGGCCAAATATGTCGACTACAGTCGGTAGAGGGTCTGCGGTCGTCGAATTTCCAGTATCCACCTGCTACGGGGATCTGTACCTGGCCGCACCTATCATTAAGTTCTACCCCGGACGGATTCCAGCGAACGGCGTCTTGGTTGCTCCAAAAACAATTCCTTTGTCGTGTATCGTCGGCCAAGAATATCCTTACCAGGCACTAGCAGGGGCACTCGGTTGGCCTAACACCGAATTGACGAACCTGATGTTGTTGACTGTACAGGCAAACTAGCAACCGGACTCTTGGTAGGCGGACGAGTCGCTTTTACCTGGCTGATATTGAGATTCGGATAACGTATTCCCAATCTAGTCTTTTGAGATTCCTGAAGACGGAGAGGATTAACCAGCATGTGCTCGACAATGTTAATGCCGATTGTCGTTTTGTTTTATTTGATTGCGTTTATCCCTCCAGAAAAATCTATTTCTACTGTTTACGTTCCCGACGATTACGCAACGATTCAAGAAGGTATTCTTGCATCCAGCGTTCATGGCAGAATCATTGTCAGAGCGGGGACCTACGTCGAGAACATAGACTTTGCAGGCAGGCCTGTCATCGTAAAGAGCGAAATGGGACCGGACTTCACGTTTATCGATGGGGCCCAGGCAGGAAGTGTGGTTACTTTTGAAAGCGCTGAGACGTACGAGTCGATATTAGACGGTTTCACTGTCACCAACGGGAAGGAGTCGACACACGGCGGTGCCGGGATCTACTGTTCCGGAGCTTCTCCGGAGATCAGAAACTGCACCATCATCCTAAACGCAACGAACCTAGATGGTGGCGGCGTCTGCTGTACCGGCCTTTCCACACCGTTATTTACAACCAACGTCATTGAACAGAACAGCGCACGTTACGGCGCGGGGTTTCATTGCTCGAAATCCTCCCCCAAGGTCGTAAACAATACGATCAACGACAATATGGCGCTTCTCGCTGGTGGCGGTATTGCGTGTATTGAAGCCTCTCCTATGATCAGAAACAACCAAATTTATAGCAACATCGTTCATATACAAGATGGTTTTGCCGGCGGCGGGATATTTTGCCTACAATCTACCGGAACGATTTCTAACAATATTATCAAAGAAAATTATGCCGTTCATGGCGCTGGGTTATTTGTCGAGGATTCGGATTCAACAATAACTCACAATGCGATAACAGCGAACATTGCACAAGCGAGTGGCGGCGGAATAGGTGCTTCGTCTGGCGCTCCGACGATCGCTTACAACATCATCACCGGCAACTCCACCGGCAGTGCTCCGGGCTCGGGAGGGGGAATCCAAATAGATAATTTAATATCAGGAATAGTCAAAAATAATATTATCGCATCAAATCTAAGTGACAATGGAGGCGGGTTGTTTTGCAGTAATGGATCTCCAACTATAACGAACAATACTATAGCAGAAAACACTGCAAACAACTTCGGTGGTGGTATTTACTGTATCGATGTTTCCGATTCCGAAGTAGATAACAATACTATAACAGGCAACACGGCCGGCGCCGGCGGAGGTGCGCTTTGTCTTTTGTCGACAACGGTTGCCGTCTCCAACACTATTCTATGGGACGATAAGGCGAACCTTGGACCGGAGATCTACATTGCCAGTCTTTCATATCCCTCCACTCTAGACATCGCCTATTCCGATTTAAAGGGCGGGCTAACATCAGTCTACGTTGAACCCGGCTCGACTTTGGGCTGGGGTCTGGGAATGATCGATGACAATCCCCTGTTCTTTGATCCCGTCAATGCCAACTACCATCTCCAACAGGATCCCTGCCAGCTAGGAGTCAATAACCCTTGCGTAGACACAGGTGATCCAAACGGCACGATCATAGCCGGGTCGACCAGAACAGACGGCGTCCAAGATTCCAACGTCCTTGATATGGGATATCACTACCGTGATTCAACACATCTCGTCCCCGACGAATTTCTTTCCATTCAAGAAGCCCTTGACGCATCCGACGATGGGGATTCCATCATCGTTGCTCCAGGTAAATATTTCGAAAACATCGAGTTTCTCGGAAAGTCAGTTAGGTTAGAGAGTGCCGAAGGACCTGAACTTACAGCTATAGATGGTCGCCAGTTAGGCGCAGTCGTCACCTTCTCAGATAATGAAGGACCAGATACAGTGATTGCCGGTTTCACGGTCACCAACGGTTCAGGATATGGTGGCCATTTCGGGGGTGGCATCTACCTCGACTCTTCATCCCCAACAATTTGGGGCAACATAATCATAGCGAATAATGCCAACCACTACGGCGGGGGAATCTGTTGTGACGACTCTAGCGCGCAGATTGTAAAAAATATTATAACAGCCAACACTGCGGGAAATGAGGGCGCCGGAATTTGCAACAGGAGGGGCGCGGCGAGCGTCCTAAATAACACTATTACCGACAACCACGTTGTTGAAGCTCAAGGAAGAGCTGGGGGCGTCCACTACGACGGCTTCTCCTATGGACAAATCAAAGGCAACCTCATTTCAAAAAATACCTGCGACAGAGGCGGCGGAATACAATGTTATCATGGAAATCCGATTATTACTGGGAACCTAATCACCGAAAACACAGCGCATAATTTGGGTGGAGGCATTTTTTGCAGTGATTGTTCTCCCGCAATAATCGGTAATACAATATTCAACAACGAGGCACTAGTCTATGGAGGAGGTATTATCTGCACCAACAGTAATTCTGTAATATCCTGTAACATTATTTCGGAAAACGTTGCAGAATTCGGTGCCGGAATAGCATTTGGTCTTACGAAGTGCGATATCATCAATGATACTATATACGGCAACGTATCCCTTCAATTTGGCGGTGGAATTATGTGCATCGGTACAGAATGCGCCACCACTATCAAAAATACTATTCTATGGAACAACGATGCACCAAAAGGAGAGGAAATTTACCTCGGGTCTTCGTATCTCGCGATCGGCTACTCCGACCTGGATGGCGGGCAATCGTCTGTTTATGTCGGTCCACAAGGGGAGCTCGAATGGGGATCTGGAATGATCGACGTCGACCCACTTTTTGTCGATTCAAGCACACGAGATTTTCATCTGACATGGGGTTCATCCTGCGGAAACGCCGGCCTCGAGAGCATTCCAGGTTTGCCGTCAAGAGACTTCGAGGGCGACCCACGTGTTGTATGGGGCGGTATAGACATTGGAGCTGATGAGTTCTACCCTCATCTTTACCACAAGGGAGCTGTGGTTGCAGGCCAAGAGATAGATATCGTAGTCACCGGCTGGCCGAATATGTATGTCACCGTCGGCAAAGGTTCTGGAGTTCTCGATCCACCGAAGCCTACCTATTATGGCGAGATGTACCTAAACGAACCGATCACCATATACTATCCGGGTCGAACTTCGGCAAACGGCGTCTTGATCATTTCAGAGACCGTGCCTCTGTCGTGGAATTATGGAGAGGAGTACCCTTTTCAGGCACTTGCAGGAGTGATTGGATGGCCTGAAACCACCCTGACGAACCTGATGGTACTGACGGCAGAGTAGGGCAAGCGCGGCGATCTGCGAACCATGAGACGACAACCTGTATAGAACAGACAGGCTAATAGCGTTATCGTAAAATGGCGGATGGGTAGCGAGATGCCGCTTTTTGCGTAATGTAGAAAAACATAACGCCATATACAATAGTCAAATTCAAGACGGAGTATAGTCATGTTACGGGGTATATTGAGTTTTGTAATTCTCTTATCCATTTTTTGCACGGGCATCGCTCACTGCAGCATCATTTATGTTCCTTCCGACTTTCCAACGATTCAGAAAGCCATCGATGCGGCTGAAGAAGGGGACATTATCTACGTACGGCCGGGAACTTACAGAAGCATTGATTTCCTGGGGAAGGCGATCAGCATCAAGAGCACTGGGGGATCAGCTCTCACTATTATCGACGGAAGGCAAGCAGGGGCTGTAGTGAGGTTCGAAGCCTGTGAGGAACGGAGTACGTTGTTGGACGGATTCACAATAGCGAATGGAACTGGGCATTATGTGGCTCAATTAGGCATGAGGTGCGGCGGTGGTATCTACTGTAGTGGCTCATCTCCAACAATAAATGACGTTGTAATCACTACCAACTCGGCGGACTACGGTGGTGGTGTTTTCTGTCGCCGAGCCTCGCCTACGATAGCCGGCTCAGCGCTGCGATACAACAGCGCGGCGACCGGAAAGGAAATATACCTCAGCGGGCACATCGATTCTCCATCGACTCTCACCATCAGATATTCTGAAATTGAAGGAGGTCAAACCGACCTGCATCTCGATCCGGGCTGCACGATTAACTGGGGAGCGGGCATGATTGACGCTGATTCCGATTTCCTCCAGCAGTCCAGAGGCCGACTAGACATCGCTCTGTCCTCTCCTGGCACTATCTCGGGAGACGAAGGCACTGCAGGATTTCGAGAGATGGATTTTGAAGGTTCCAGCCTGGATGAAAAGGCAGACTTTTCGAGAAAATCAAGCGGCGACAGCAGGCTTCAAAATTGGAATGTAGTAATCATGGGCTGGGATGGGTGTATGAGTGAAAATGTCAAAGATCTGCTAGCCGGAAATCAACTCCCCAATCTAACGGCCCTTGCTGGCGCTAACAATGAGCGTATTTTCGCGATGGAGAACCTGGCAGTTACGGTCACCAAGCCGGCTTGGACAGTGATACTCACCGGCTATACGGCCGACCAGAACTACGTCCTCTGGGGACCTCATTACGAGGAGGTGCCTCTGAAAAGGTTCCTTTTTGGACGGCTGGAATCACATTACGGCAGTAATAACATCTATTCAGCCTGGATCAGCTCAAAGCCTAAACCGTTGAACCTAAGCCAAGGCGAGCCTTTCTACCGTATCTGGAAGGCATACGAAGAAGGCTACATTGAATACGTGAATTGGGAGAATCCTCTATCACCCGAGGAAGCGACCACGGTGATGCTCACCGTCCTCCCACAGGCGATTACTTATCCACGGTTTTTCCTGTTCGTTCATTTTAAGGAACCGGACGCTAGCGGGCACAAATTTGGCCAAGGTTCGCCTGAATATCTCGATGCCATAAGGAGATGTGACGACGGCCTGGGTGAGTTACTGGATTTCCTCGACTCTAATCATCTCATGGAAAATACGCTCATCTATGTCGTCACCGACCACTCTTTCAACCGCGCATCCAATTACCACAACTGCGCCCCGATGTGCTTTCTGGCGACGAACGATACCGAGATAAAGCGGCGAGGCAATCTTCGCGACATCGCGCTCACCATCTATCACCGCTTGGGTATCGACACCATTTGCTTCGCGCCAGGCTTCAAGGGTGTAGACCTCACCCAGCCTGAGGCTCAGTGGTAGGGTGGCCGGTCGGATTCCACCGGTTAGGAGAAAAGGTTACACCGCATCAGAATCCCAGCTCATCGGGAAATATCATGACTCTCGACGCCTTCGATGTCGTCTACCGTTTATTCGAATAGACCCTCTTTAGCCCGGACTCTTCATGAATGCCAACTACGAACACCCATACATCTCGACCGGCCGCGTGGTCGCTGCGATTTCGATCCTCACCCGTACCCGAATCCCTCCTCAAGTCGGAATCGCGAAGGTGCCTTGCCAACCGTGCGCCAACACGATCGCGCTACGCTGTAACTGATGAGTCCGGGCTGCTAATGCGCCTCGCTCCAGGTGCTTCCCACCCCCAGGTCGACGACGAGGGGGATCGAAAGCTCCAGAGCGCCTTCCATCTTCTCGCGCACGAGATCTTTCATGACCTCCAGCTCGGCCTGCGGCACATCGAAGACGAGCTCATCGTGGACCTGCAGGATCATCAGCGACGCGAGCTTCTCACGAACCATGGCGTGGTGGATCTCGACCATGGCCTTCTTGATCAGGTCGGCGGCGGTTCCCTGGATGGGGGTGTTGACCGCCATGTTCTCGGCGTTGGATCGAACCTGCTGGTTGGAAGCCAATATATCGTCGATGGCACGCCGTCGACCCAGCAAGGTGGTGACGTGCTTGCGACGCCGGGCCGTCTCCAGGGTAGTGTCGATATAGGCCTTCACCCCTGGAAAGGTCAGGAAATAGGCCTCGATGAAATCCTTGGCCTCCGCAAAGGAGAGGCCCGTCTCGCGTGCCAGCCGGTGGGGGCCCATGCCGTAGATGATGCCGAAATTGATCGATTTAGCCTGGCCTCTGAGCTTGGGTGACACCTCCTCGGGCGGGACGCCGAAGATCAACGATGCCGTACCACGATGGATGTCCTCGCCGCGGCGGAAGGCGTTGATCAGGTTTTCGTCGCCCGATATATGCGCCAGCAGCCGCAGCTCCACCTGGGAGTAGTCGGCCGAGAGCAGCCGCCAGCCTGGGCGGCGCGGCACGAAGGCCTCGCGGATGCGGCGCCCTTCATCGGTGCGGATCGGGATGTTCTGCAGGTTGGGATCGGACGACGAGAGCCGCCCTGTGGCTGCCACGGCCTGGTTGAAGGAGGTGTGGATGTAACCCGTCGACGGATGAACCAGGCGCGGCAGGGCCTCCACACAGGTGGAGTGCAGCTTCTGCAACTGCCGGTACTCGATGAGCAGCCGCCCGATGGGATGCTCCGAGATCGATTCCAGTACCGCAGCGTCGGTGGAGTATCCTCTCTTGGTCTTGCGCAGCCGCTTGAGCCCCACCTGCTTGTGGACCTCCATCCGCTCGAAGAGGATCTTGCCGAGCTGCTGCGTCGAGTTGATGTTGAACTCCACCCCGGCGAGGCCGTGGATCTCTTCGGTGAGCCGCTCCAGCCGCGCCAGGTGTTCGCGGGCAAGTCCGGCCAGGTTCTTCTCGTCGATGCAGACGCCGTTATGCTCCATCTGCTCCAGCACGAGCAGCAGGGGCATCTCCAGGTCGTAGAAGAGGGACTCCAGCTTCTGGTCTTCGATCTCCTGGATCAGCATGTTCTCGAGCCGCAAGGTCATATCCACGTCCTCGCAGGCGTACTCGCAGACCCGCTCCACGGGGACGTCGGCCATGCTGATCTGCTTCTTGCCCTTGCCGATTAGCTCGGTGGTGGGGATTTTTGTAATTCCCAGGTACTTGAGGCTCAGAAAGTCGAGCCCGTGTTGCAGATCCCCGGGATGGCAGAGGTAGTGAGCCACCATCGTATCGATAACGCGCGCCTGCACCGGTCCCAGCCCCGCGCGCCGCAACACGGCGAGGTCATACTTGAGGTTCTGTCCGATGATCGCATAGGCCGGATCGCCGAGCATCTCCTGCAGGCCGATCAGAAACCGCGGCAGGAGCGAGCCACCGGCTTCGGATTCGTCGGAGGTGAACAGTTGGTCGGGGAGCCGAGCGGGGTGGGCCGCGATGTAGAAGGCTTCGTGCTCCTCGAAGGCCAGAGAAAGCCCCACGATCTCGGCGTCGCGCGGATTCAGCGAGGTGGTCTCCAGGTCGAGAGCAAAGATCTTCAGCTCCTGCATGCGTTGCAGGAGCGCCTCGCAGGCGGTCCACGAGTCCACGAGAGTATAACGCCGCTCATCCTCCTGCGGCGGCGCCTTACGTTCCAGGATGGAGAGGTAGCGGTTGAACTCGTGCTCCAAGAACATCTCTTTGAGGAGCTCGTGATCCTGCTCGCGTCGGATCAGGCCGTCAGTCTCGCACCCCAGGGGAACCTGCGTGTCGATGATCACCAGCTCGCGCGACAGGAGCGCCTGCTCGCGGTTATCGGCCAGCTTGGTGCGCATGGCCTTGCTCTTGATGCTCTCCAGCGCGGCGTAGAGCCCTGCGATGCTGCCGTGCTCCTGGATCAGACGCGACGCCGTCTTGGGCCCCACGCCGGGGACGCCGGGCACGTTGTCCGAGGCATCGCCCATCAGCCCCATGACCTCCACGACTTGCTCCGGCACAACCCCGAACTTCGCGCGCACCTCCTCGATCCCCTGGATCACCACATCGCTCTCCGGCCGCGTCATGTTGTAGATCTTGACCCGCTCGGAGACGAGCTGCATGAAATCCTTGTCACCACCGACGATGAGCACCTCACAGCCCTTGGCCGCGCCCTGAACCGCCAGGGTTCCGATCAGATCGTCGGCCTCGAAGCCGCCCTTCTCGAGGGTCGTGATCCCCAGCCCCGCGGTCACCGCCTTGATGTCCGGAAGCTGCTCAACGAGCTCGTCAGGTGTTTTGTCGCGCGTGGCCTTGTACTCTTTGTACTTCGCATGCCGGAAGGTGGGCTCGGGCAGGTCGAAGGCCACGGCGATCAGGGGTGGTGTTTCCTGTTCGAGAATGCGGAGCAGGGTTCCGGTGTACGCGAAGAGCGCCCCGACGTCACGGCCCTTCGAGTTCAAGAGCGGGCGCCTGGCGAAGGCGAAGTGGGAGCGGTAGGCGAGGGCTGTTCCATCGACGAGGAAGAGCCTTTGCGGCGCTGAACTGCTGCTCATGAAGTTTCCCCTTCAGGTGTCACGTCGAACTAACTCGTTTTGCCGCGCACCGTTTGTTCTCAGGTGTCCGGTGGCTTCCGCCCCGCGGTCGCCGTAGCGTCATTTGCGCCGGAGCACCATGCGGCCCGATTGATGGTCGACAGTGTAGTGAAACTGGTTCAGAAAGTTGAGACCGAGCAGGCCGAAATGGCTGTCCGGCGCGGGCAGATCGTTGACCAGGGCGAAGGAGTCTTTGACCACGAAACCGGCCAGATCGATCGAATCCAACACGAAATAGGGCACCTCCAGCGTTCCGTTGGCGGTGGTGACCCGCGCTTTCTGCTGAATCCGCCTGACATCGATGCCCAGGGCCTCGGCGGCGGCCTGCGGGATCGACGAGTAGCTGGCGCCGGTGTCGACGATGAATTCGACCCACACCCTGCCGTTGAGCAGGGCCTGGCTGACGATGTGGTCGCGGGGATCGAAATCGATGGCCACCACGCCGGGAGCGCTCTGGAGCTCGACGCACAGATCGATTTTGGGTCTCAGCTCCCGCTCGCGCACCGGATCGTTGCGGATCGCTTCCTCGAAGGCCAAGGCGGCTCCGCGATAGTCACGGCTGATCTGCAGCAGGTTGCCCAGGCTCTCGCGCAGATCGGGGTTGCGCGGGCGCAGGTCGATCCCTTCGAGAAGCACCTTGATCGCCTCGCGCCGCTGCCCTTCCTTGTAGAGCTGATCGGCCCAGCCCAGGTAGAGCGCCACATGCTCGGCCTGGAGCTTGCCGTAGGTAGAGCCGTCGAGGGCTGCGATCCGGTCCATCCACCCGAGCGCCGTGAACAGGTCATCGTTATCCCCGGCGGCCCTGAACGCCAGCACCAGCAGATCGACCGACTGGGGAAACTCGAGCACCTTGTCTGTCAGCAGCGCGAGCGCCTCGGCGGGGCGCCGCGCGCGCAGGAGCTCGTCGGCGTGGTTGAGCGTGAGGTTGAGCACCTCCGGATCGAGGTCGCGGCCCCGCTCCGGATCCTTGTCGCGCGCCGCGTCGAAGGCGGTCAGCGCTTCGCCGAGGCGGTTCTTCTGCAGCAGCGATCGCGCCCGGCGCAGCAGCGCCGTGTAGGTGCCCTCGTAGTAGATCGCATTGAGGTCGCGCAGGGACATGGGAGCGCCCTGGCCGCCGATCCTGAACAGCGACGACGGGATGAAGGCAAAGGCACCGTCGGCTCCATTGCGGGCCGATTCTACCGGACCGTCGCCCTTCGGGGCGGCCAGGCCCACGAAGCGGCCGTGTTCGTCGATGACCACGGCGCCCAGGTCCCCCGGCGGCGGACCGCTGAAGAGCAGGCGCTCTGCGCCCGTGGTCGGGGCATAGGTCCCGCCGCCGTAGAGGCCGGGTACGATCGACGGTGGCGCTCCGCTCCGTCCCGGTCGCATCAGAAAGAGCCGATCGCCCATCGCGAGCTGATCGAGTGCGGCGAACGGCAGGGCGCGCCCCGGTGTTCCCGGCTCGAGGACTGCGCCGCCCAGGAGGGCATCGAAGTAGAGGATCCTCTCGATCTCGTATCCGCGGTCGTGCTGGTTCTGGACCCAGGCCTGGTAGGTGCCAGGGAGTGCGGACGCGCAGGTAGCGAGGCCGTCCGCAGTCTCCACGGAAGCGCAGGCCGCGGCTTCGTCGCCGGAAGCGTCGAGCCCCACGAAGAGGTAGAGACTTTCCGATGCCTCACGCAGCAGGGCTTCGGGGGAGAGCGACACCTCCCGGTCGCCTGCGCTGGTCGGTGCTGGCTGTCCGGCCGTGGACCCCGCTGAGCTCCCGGGATCGTTCGCCGTCGCAGCGTCGCCTCCCGTCGCGCCCAACCCTCCACCTCCGGCGGAAGCGTCACTCCCATCCCCTGCGCCGCTCAGCACGGAGGGGCCGGCCAACTGAAACAGGTACAGACCCCCAGCGACGCCGGCGCCGATGATGACTAGAAAGAGCAGGATTCTTGGAATCCGTACCGATCGGGAACGGGGGCTCGAAGAAGCCGCCGACGCCGCCCCGCCGGCCAGAGACACCCCGCACTGCGAGCAGAACCTGGCATCGGATTCGTTGTAGCTCATGCAGCGGGGACAGCGTAAATTCGAGCTGGTCGTGTTCTCCATGGGAATCCGGTTCTCTTCCTGGTAGTCGCGTTCTCGCCCGGCGCGTAAGAGAAGACCGCATGGGAGCGTTCTTCCAGGGTGATCATAATCGACGCCCGGTCACATTTCCGTGATTTTTTTGGCCCTCAGGCGCGGAAAAAGAGGTCCAATGATTCTCTCGACAGCGTTAGACTGGAGCGCGACACAGCTCGTCCCTTTCTTTTTGACTCTTTTTAAATGACCTGAAAACAACCTTGTAGGCGCAGCGAAAGCGAGGAGGCATGAAGGTTAGGACCATTCTCGTCATTACCGGTGTGGCAGTTGTTTGTCTCGCGGTGGTATTGTTTCTGTTTTCCAGTGTGACCCAGCAGCAGGAGAAGACGCGCAAGGCGAGCAAGCTAGTGGAGGAAGGATTCCTGGTGCTCGAGAACAACCCCGACGAAGCGATCCGCTTCGGCCTGGAAGCGCGCGAGCTGAAGCCGGACGACATCGGCGCCGTCATCCTCCTCGGACGGGCGCAATTCAGCAAAAAGCGTTTCCGCCAGTCGATTGCGGTCCTGCAGGAGGGCCTGAACACCCTGGAAGACATGGACTACTTCCAGGAGTTGAGCTACCACATCGGGCTGGCCTATACCGAGCTCTACCGCGAGACCAAGATCGCCGAGGACTGGGAGAAGGCCTTCAAGAACCTCTCGGATGCCACCGAGCTGGGCTGCCATCGAGCCGATGCCAACTACGCTCTCGGACTGCTCCACTGTCTGGGCGACTACTTCGACAGCGACAAGGTCGTGCTCTATTGGGAGCGGGCCATGCCGATCGAGGACAAGCTGGAGAGCTATCCCGGCTCAGGTCAGGATGGCGCCTGTCCCTACTGCCACCTCGAGTTCAAGCGCAAGAAGGACCAGTTCCTCGAGCACTACAAACGGCTGTCGCAGGAGTGATTATTGTCGGGATAAATCTCCAATGCACGCCATTTCGCAGCATGGAGCACTGCCTTGCCGCACGTGTGAGCAGCGGAAGAGAGGAGTGAGGGGAGAGGAGTGAGAGAATGAAGAAAGATCTCCTTCTTTCCCTTTTCGCGCCTTTCGCGTGTTGAGTCGTGAATCTTCTTCTGTGCGGCGGCAGTGTCCCGTCTCGTGTTAGCAGCAGCAGCGTGGTAAGCAGCCCGCAGCACCGACTCGGCCGTGATCCAGAACCGATGGTTGGTGACTCTTCGAATCGATTTCGATAGCGATTTCGATTCGGAAAGGCCGGCATCCGTCTCCTGGCGCCAGTTTTTTGACACACCGTTCGCTCCCCACACCCCTCTCTCATCCTCCACAGCCAGCCGTAGCCCGACCGTCAGGGAGGGCGACGAGGTGCGATCAGACGTCGATACGCATGTCGATTGCTCTCCCGACCCAACTCGAACACAGAGTAGAGCAATCCAACGGTAATCACGAATGCTTGGTATCCCCGCCCTCCCTAAACCCGTCGGGCTACGGTTGGGACCGCTCGAATAGGCAGGTGATGGAGTGACGTGCGGACTGTCGCTCTCCACTGAAACAGGCTGCTTCTACCTGAATGCGATCAGGCTACGGCTGGGACTATCGGGAAGAGGGGGGTGATGCCAGAACCAACCTCCCCCGGCCCATCCCGCAGCATGGGGCACTGCCTTGCCGCACGTGTGAGCAGCGGAAGAGAGGAGTGAGGGGAGAGGAGTGAGAAGTGAGAGAATGAAGAAAGATCTCCTTCTTTCCCTTTTCGCGCCTTTCGCGTGTTGAGTCGTGAATCTTCTTCTGTGCGGCGGCAGTGTCCCGTCTCGTGTTAGCAGCAGCAGCGTGGTAAGCAGCC